>Ga0247805_1000478_pt1 | contig 20654 bp, 23 predicted proteins | sample UWRJL044104R1_FD_180930 | JGI IMG/M metagenome (GOLD analysis project Ga0247805, IMG submission 180930) | Plant litter microbial communities from Arlington Agricultural Research Station in Wisconsin, United States - UWRJ-L044-104R-1 | ecosystem: Environmental > Terrestrial > Plant litter >... | reverse complement strand
ACATCGACAACGACACGTTCGACACCACCGGGCCGACGAACAGCAGAAGCGGCGCCCGGGAACGATCATCCCGGACGCCGCTTCACCCTGCCCACTTGACAGAAACGACTACATATCAGCTGTACTGCCCAGGGACGTTGGTTGATGTGTGACGTCTCGACATGACGAAGACCTCCGGTGGAGGGTGGAGCTGTCTAGTTCCCCAATTCCGCCCCGGAGGTCTTCGTGTCCCACCGTAATGCTGCTCTGACTCCTGTCCAACGCCTGCGTCTGGCCCGGCTGATCGTCGATGAAGACTGGCCGGTCGCGCATGCGGCCGTCTATTTCCATGTCTCGTGGCCAACTGCGAAACGATGGGCCGCCCGATATGCGGTTGCCGGTGCGGCTGGGATGGACGATCGCTCATCCCGGCCTCACCGTGTCGCGAACCGGACTCCGGCTCCGATGATGCGCAAGGTCGTCCATCTGCGGTGGAAGAAACGTCTGGGCCCCGTCGCGATCGGCGCGAAGCTCGGGATGCCGGCATCGACCGTCCACGCGGTGCTGACCCGGGTGAAGCTGAACCGGCTGCACCACGTCGACGTGCGGACCGGTGAACCCGTGAGGCGTTACGAGCACGAATACCCGGGCTCGATGATCCATGTCGACGTGAAGAAGATCGGCAATATCCCTGATGGCGGCGGGTGGAGATATGTCGGGCGCCAGCAAGGCGACAAGAACCGGGCGGCGACACCGGGCAAGGAACGCAACAGACACCGCGGGCCGTTGATGCGTCACGCGTTCATCCACACGGTCATCGACGACAACTCACGCGTCTCCTATGCCGAAGCCCACGACGACGAAACAGCAGCCACCGCGATCGGCGTCCTGCGCCGGGCCGTCGCCTGGTTCAACGACCGCGGCGTCACCGTCGAACGGGTTCTCTCAGACAACGGCTCCGCCTACAAATCCCACGCCTGGCGCGACGCCTGCGCAGAGCTCGGGATCACACCGAAGAAGACCCGACCCTACCGGCCGCAGACCAACGGCAAGATCGAACGCTTCCACCGCACCCTCGCCGACGGCTGGGCCTTCTCCCGCCACTACAACAGCGAATCAGCCCGCCGCGCAGCCCTCCCGGCATGGCTCCACGAATACAATCACCACAGGCCCCACACCGCCATCGGAGGCAAACCACCGATCACCCGGTTAACCAACCTGCCTGGGCAGTACAACTAGCCGATCGCGCACCGCCCACGCCGGCAGGTAGTCGGTGAGCAGGCGATCGGAGGCGTTCAGCCAGTACCAGCGCTCGAACCGGGCCCACTCGGGGCTGCGCTCGGTTGTGAGCGCCTGCCGGCCGGTGTCCGGTTCGGCCTCCATAAACGTCACGGCCATATCGGCCATTTCCAGCGACGGGAAGTATTCGAATAGCCGCCTGTCGGCCGACTGCGGCGCCCACCGGACCACCCGGTAACTCTCGTCCTGTTTCTGGTCCAGGTGGCGCACAAGGGCGACAGGCCGTGCAGGGTGGTCACGCATCACGACCCACTCAGACTCCGATATTTGGATGAGTGGCCACGGCGTCTGCCAACGTATTACTTTCAAGGTTGCTCCTCGTGAAGACGAAGCAGCCGGCCCTGCATTACTCGAATCAGGCTACGCGAGACGTGCGACGTTGCACGATGGGCAGAGCCAGTACGGGTGCAGGTCGGTGCCGGCTACTTGCAGCGCCGTTAGACACTCCTCGCACCGCGGCCCCACCAAGTCGTCGTCGTCCATCCGGGCAGGTTACGCCGACGCTAACCGACTGACAATCGTGGACAGGCCGACCTCGTGGCGGCCGTCAGCCCCGAGCGTCGCGCTGACTAGACCTGTGTCAGCTGCTCCACCGCTGCCTTCTCGACCGCATCAAAAGCAGCTTTTACCGCGTTCAGCTGGCGATACGCAGCCTTCCGATCCGGCTTACCGTGCGACACAAAGACCGAATCGAAAGCGTCACCCCCATCTTTCATGAGGGCTTCGGCCGCCTTTAGCGGTTCGAGAATTATCGGGTCGGCGGTGATCAGTCGCACCTTGCGCGCGTTAGTTGAAATCAATTTAGCGGTAGCAACCATTTCCCGACCGCTGTCGGTATTGAACCACTCCACCCAATCGTTCTGCTCGAATACTTGTTTCATCGAAGAGAGCACGAGTGTGTCCATGATGCGAGTCCAGCCGTGTGCGGCGTCGACCATGTCCGCCACGAGTTGTCGAAGCTCGTTGTCGTGCTGAGCTTTCCGCGCTGCGGCCGCATCGACCTCGGATCCGCGCAATAGCCGATCCTGCAACATTTCCAGTTCTTCTCGTGTCGCGCGCTCTGTCGCACCTGGCTGACGAACGAAAACCGTTCCTTCGAGAACGAGAGAGGCTTTTGGCCCCGGCTGTTGAAATCCCTTGTTAAGTAGTGCGATTCGATCCCCATGACGGGGAGGTTCGACCGTGATAACGAGAACTTCGACGCCGTCAACGCGAATTCCGCGAGGATCCCAATCCGGCCTCCCCGGACCAGTGAAGCGCCTGATCGAATTCAACAGCTCGGCACTGTCTGGGATTTCCTGTCCCGGCAATGACCCGGGCTCCACCCCGACCAGGACGTACCCGACGCCTTCGAATGTGGATTGCGCAATCTCCACCGGGCGATTCGCCATACCCAAGATGGCACGTGCAATTGCGAACGAGGAAGGCTGACTTAGCAGCTCGGGAAATCCGGATTTCCATTCGATCGCCCGGCTTTCATCCGCTGGATTAGCTGCGCGCACGGCCCGAATAAGTGCACCGAGCTGGTCGTGAGTGCGAAGCGCACGGGAAGAATCAATTTGTAAGGCCACGCTTGATGGTCTCAGCAGCTAAGAGAAAGTCAAGTCATCGATAGTGTCTGAAGGACAATCGTCTTAGTTGCGGTCGACTGCCCCGGGTCAGAAGATCCGAGGGTTCTGTGCAGGACGGAAGCGCCGACCTCGGGCTATCAGGTGGTCGTGGTGTCGAGGACCGATGTCTCTTCTTGCGCATAGCTGGCGAGTCCGCCGGCAGCGAGGAAATGTTCCGCATCGCCGGCGGCAGCGCATCCGGTGCCGGCAGCGGTGATGGCTTGGCTGTAACGGTGGTCGACGAGGTCGCCGCATGCGAACACGCCGGGGATGTTGGTGTGGGTCGTGGGGTGGTCGACGAGTACGTATCCGTCGTCGTCGGTGTCGATCTGGCCGAGGACGAGTTCGCTGCGCGGATCATGGCCGACCGCGATGAACAGGCCCGTGGCATCGATGGACGACTTTTCGCCGGTGACGGTGTCGCGGAGAGCGAGGCCGGTCATCTTCTCGTCGCCAAGGGCTTCGAGGATCTCGCTGTTCCAGCGGGGGACGATCTTCGGGTTGGCGAGGGCGCGGTCCTGCATGATCTTGGATGCGCGGAGGCTGTCGCGGCGGTGGACGAGGGTGACGGTGTTGGCGAACCGGGTGAGGAACATCGCTTCTTCAAGTGCTGAGTCGCCGCCACCAATGACGGCGATGTCCTGACCGCGGAAGAAGAATCCATCGCAGGTGGCGCACCACGAAACGCCGCGGCCGGTGAGACGCTGCTCGCCGTCGACGCCGAGCTTGCGGTAGGCGGACCCCATGGCCAGGACGACCGCGCGAGCCCGGTAGATGTCGCCGGATCCTGTGGTGATGGTCTTGATGTCGCCGGTCAGTTCTAGGGCGGTGGCGTCGTCGTAGATCAGGCGGGCGCCGAAGCGTTCGGCCTGGGTGCGCATGTTGTCCATGAGGTCGGGGCCCATGATGCCGTCGGGGAATCCAGGGAAGTTCTCGACCTCGGTGGTGTTGACGAGGGCGCCGCCTGCTTCGACGGAGCTGGTGAGCACGATCGGGTTCAGCCCTGCGCGGGCGAGGTAGATTGCGGCGGTGTATCCGGCGGGGCCGGATCCGACGACGGCGACGTTCTCGATGGCGGTCATGCGGGCAGTCCCTTGGATTCCACGCCGAGTGTTTCGAGCATGGTCTCGACGTTGGTGCGGATCTGGTCGCGGACCAGGCGCACGCCCTCGATGGGGAGGTCGGCGGGGTCGGTAAGTTCCCAGTCACGGTAGCGCTTGCCCGGGTAGACGGGGCAGGCGTCGCCGCAGCCCATGGTGACCACGACGTCCGCCGCTTGCACGACGTCGTCGGTGAGGGGCTTGGGGAATGCCTCGCTGAGGTCCAGGCCGATCTCGGACATCGCCTGCACGACAGCGGGGTTCAGCTCGTGTGCGGGTGCGGAGCCTGCGGAGCGGACGTGGACGGCCCCGCCGGACAGAGCACTGGTCAGGGCGGCCGCCATCTGGGAGCGGCCTGCGTTCTGCTCACAGACAAACAGCACCTCAGGGACGGGGCTGTCGAACGCGCCCTTGGCCTGCGCGAGGGCGGTGAGCCGGTCCGTGGCGAAGCGGATGGTGTTGTTCGTCAAGAACGCCTTCACCGTCGAGGTGCGCAGGAGTGCTGTGTACGACTCGAGAACGTACCGTTCGACGGTCTCGGCGCCAAAGACGCCGGCGAACTTCACGGCGAGATCGTCCGCGAGGCGCTTGAGGTATTCCTCGGGGTAGGTCAGGCCGGGCATACCCCGGCGGGCGCTCACGTCGGTCATAATCCGGCTCAGACCTTCGCGGGGAGGAGTTCGGTGAGAAGGGCTTCGATGCGGGCTTTGATGTCGTCGCGGATCGGGCGGACCTCGTCGATGCTCTTGCCCTTGGGGTCGACGAGTTCCCAGTCCTCGTAGCGCTTGCCGGGGAAGATCGGGCATACGTCGCCGCAGCCCATGGTGATGACGACGTCGGAATCGCGTACCTGTTCGGTGGTCATCAGCTGCGGGATGCCCTGGCTGATGTCGATGCCTTCTTCCGCCATTGCGGCGATCGCCATCGGGTTAATCTGGTCGCCGGGCTCGGATCCGCCGGAGCGGACCTCGACCGCGCCGCCGGAGAGGGCGCGCATGTAGCCGGCGGCCATCTGGGAGCGGCCTGCGTTGTGGATGCAGACGAAGAGAACGGTGGGCTTGTCGGACATTGGGTTCCTTACGATCGGTTACCCAAAGCATAGACCGCTGTCTATGTATTGCCTAGCGGCGGTCGACCGAGTTCATTACGCGTTCACTTCCAGCGAGGCCAGTAACTCGCGCACGCGGGCTTCGATGTCGTCGCGGATTTCCCGCACCCGCGGCAGGGGCAGGCCGACGGGGTCTTCGAGGTCCCAGTCGAGATAGCGGCGTCCGGGGTACACGGGGCAGGCGTCGCCGCATCCCATAGTGACCACGACGTCCGCGGCGCGCACAACGTCGTCGGTGAGGGGCTTCGGGTACTCGCCGCCGATCGGCACCCCGATCTCGTCCAGCGCGGTGACGATCACGGAGCGGACGGCGCTGGCAGGTTCCGAGCCGGCGGTGCGCACGTGGACGCGGTCGCCGGCGAGGTGGCGGAGGATCCCGGCAGCCATCTGCGACCGGCCCGCATTCTGCACGCACACGAACAGCACCTCCGGCACGCCTTCACCCGCGGGCAGGTCCGCGGAGGCGAGGGCGGAGAGCCGATCGGCAGCGAACCGGGAGGTGAGCGACGGGAGATACCTGGTGATGTGGGCCTGGTCGACCAAGAGGGCGTGGCTCTCCCGGACGTACCGGTCGACGGTCTCGGCCGCGAACGTGCCGGCGAAGCGGGCGGCGAGGTCTGCGGCGATCCGGTCGAGCACGCCGTCGGCGAGTGTCGCCGGCTGCTCCGCTTGCAGCACGTCCGTCACCCGGTCGACCTGGTCGGCGCTGATGGAATACCAGACGTTTCGGCCGACGGGTTCGCGCGCGAGCAGGCCCTCGTCGAAGAGGGCTTTGACGTGGTGGCTGACCGTGGGCTGCCGCAGCTCTAGCTCGGCCGCGAGCTGCCCGACGAGGACCTTGCCGTCCGGGCTGTCGAGGATGAGGGACATGATGCGCGCCCGGGTCGGGTCGGCCAGTAGCCGCAGCTCGGTGGTAGATCCCGCAATACCCATAGATGCAAGTCTATGCGTATGCTGAGCCGGTGACCACAGCCCCACCCGCACTCGCCCGCCGGATCGCCACCGAGTTCATCGGCTCCGCCTCCTTGACCGCGATCGTCGTCGGCTCCGGGATCGCCGCCACGGGTCTCACCGACGACGTCGGCGTGCAACTGCTCATCAACGCGATCGCCACCGCGTTCGGGCTGTTCGTGCTCATCACCGTGCTCGGCCCGCTCAGCGGCGCACACTTCAACCCGCTAGTCTCCGCCGCCGACTACGCGCTCGGCTACCGCACCCTCCGCGACATCGGGCCCTACGTGATCGCCCAGATCGCCGGCTGCATCTCGGGCAGCATGCTGGCCAACGCTATGTTCGAACTCCCACCCGTGTCCTGGAGCACCACCGACCGTGCAACGGCTGGCCACCTGCTCGCGGAGGTCGTCGCCACCGCAGGTCTGATCTTCATCATCTTCGCCCTGGCCCGGACAGGGCGCGCGCATTTCGCGGCTGCGGTCGTGGCGACCTTCATCGGCGCCGCCTACTTCTTCACCAGCTCCACAAGTTTCGCCAACCCAGCCATCACCATCGGACGCATGTTCTCCGACACCTTCGCCGGCATCGCCCCAACCTCCGCTCTGCCCTACATCGGCGCCCAGCTGATCGGTGCGGGCCTCGGCTTCACGGTAGTCAGACTCCTCACCCCGTCCCGGACCGCACCCGCGGCCCAGTGACCATCACCTCCGAACGAGAGCACCCACACCTCATGAGCGACAAACCCACCGTCCTGTTCATCTGCCAGCACAACGCCGGCCGCTCACAGCTGGGAGCCGCCCTGCTCGAATACCTCGCGGCCGACCGCTTCACCGCCACCTCCGCCGGCCTCGCGCCTGCCGACGAGGTGAACCCCGCGATCGCGGCGACCGTCGCAGAACTCGGCATGGACATCACCGGACGCGTGCCGCGCGCGGTGACGGTGGAAGATCTGGACGCGGCAGACATCGTCGTGCTGATGAAGCCCGGGCTGGAACTGCCGTCGACACCTCGCGGCGAGGTGCTCGAGTGGTCGTTCCCCAACCCGGAAGCATGGGACGCCGATGCCGTCCGTCCGATGCGCGACGCGGTCTCCGAGAAGATCGAATCGACGCTCCTCAAGCGTTAGAGACGGGAGGGCGCGCTGCCGATCTGGATCAGCTGCTTGGCGGGAACCGCACAGCAGCTCCCGCCCGCAGCGGCCTCCACTGAATCGAACAGTCCCGCTCCTCCGCATACACCGGTGTCGGGCAGGGCAAGCTCGACCCGCGCCGCAGCTGCGTCGTCGCCGGCGAGTTTCGCGACGACCGACCGCACCTGCTCGTAGCCGGTCATTGCCAGGAATGTGGGGGCGCGGCCGTAGGATTTCGCGCCGATCAGGTAGAAGTCCGGTTCGGGCTGGGCGAGATCGGCGGCGCCGGTCGCGGCGACCGACCCGCACGAGTGGATATTCGGGTCGACCTCCGCAGCGATGCGCACGGGCGCCTGCAGAGTCGAGTCGAGTTCGAGGCGCAGCTCGGACAGGAAGCCGAGGTCGGGGCGAAATCCGGTGAGCACGGCGACGTGGTCGGCGGCGGGGAGGCTCCGCCCGTCCTCGGCGGTGAGCACGACCCGGTCGCCGTCGCGGGTGACCTTCTCGACCCTGAACCCGCTCACGAGGTCGACCAGGCCAGCGTCGACGAGTCCTTTGGCCTTGATGCCGAGCAGGCCGCGTTCCGGCAGTTCGTCGGATGCTCCGCCGCCGAAGGTGTTCCCGACGGCGCCGCGGCGCAGCACCCAGGTGATGGTGGTGGAGGGATCGCGTCGTGCGATCCGTCCGAGGGCGATAACGGCGGTCACTGCGGAGTGGCCCGAGCCGATGACGACGCTGTGCTTGCCCGCGTAGGCGTCGCGGTTTCCGTAGTCGGGGATCCGGTAGTCGAGTAGGTCGGCGGCCGCCCGCTCCCCAAGCGCGGGGAGCCCGTCGGCGCCGGCGGGGTTCGGCATCGACCAAGTACCGGATGCGTCGATGACGGCCTGCGCATCCATCCGCTGCTCGGTGCCATCGGCCTTCTCGAAATGGACGGTGAACGGCTGTCCGGCGCGTCCCGCGTCGACCAGCCGGTCACGGCCCCGGCGGGAGACGCCGACGACCCGCGTTCCGTATCGGACTCGGTCTCCGAGCGCGGCGGCGAGGGGTGCCAGGTATTCGCTGACCCACTGGGCGCCGGTGGGGTAGCCAGCACTCGGGGCGACCCATCCGGTGGGGGCGAGAAGGCGGGCGGCGGCGCGGTCGACCAGCTCGGACCAGCCGGAGAACAACCGCACATGACCCCACTGCGACACCGCAGCCGCAGCCGTATCGCCCGATTCGAGGACCAGCACCGGGACGCCCCGGTCGACCAGGTGCGCGGCGGCAGCGAGACCCTGGGGGCCGGCTCCGATCACGACGACGGGCAGATCATTCGGCATTTCAACCACTCCTTGACGGATCGACGGCTCTCGATGCATCGAGACTGCTCGACGCATCGACAAATGTCAATATGACGTGGCAGAATCACTGAATGACGATCACGCTCCCCCTCACCATCGCGCAGGAGACCCCGTGTTGCACGCCCGTCACCGGGGGCGCCCTCTCCACGGAGGATGCCGAGCGGATCGCCCACACGTTCAAGGCCTTGGGCGACCCCACCCGGGTACGCCTGCTCTCCCTTATCGCCGCGAGCGAAGACGGCGAAGCCTGCATCTGCGACCTCACCGAACCCGTAGGGCTGTCACAGCCCACCGTCTCCCACCACATGAAACTCCTCGTCGACGCAGGTCTGGCCACCCGGGAGCAACGCGGCCGCTGGGCCTACTACCGGGTCGTTCTCGACGCACTGGACCGCGCGTCCCAGACCATTCGTTCATGACGGCTCTCGTGCGGCCGATGGCCGCTGAAGACTGGGCCGAAGTCGAACGGATTTACCGCGAAGGCATCGCTACCGGCAACGCCACCTTCGAGACACAGCCCCCGAGCTGGGAAAGTTTTGACGCCGGCAAGCTCGTCACGGGGCGGCTAGTCGCGGCAGACGACACCGGCACAGTGCTTGGCTGGGTCGCCGCGTCCCTCGTCTCAGCCCGGGACACCTACCGCGGCGTTGTCGAGCATTCGGTCTACGTCGCCGCCGCTGCCATGGGAGGAGGCGTCGGAAGGCTCCTGCTCGAAGCGTTCATCGATGCGGCCGATGCGGATGGTATCTGGACCATCCAGTCGAGCATTTTCCCCGAGAACACTGCGAGCCTCGCCCTTCACGAACGAGCCGGATTTCGCGTTGTGGGCCGCCGCGAACGCATCGCTCTCATGACCTACGGCCCCTGGGCAGACCAGTGGCGCGACACGGTCTTCCTCGAACGCCGATCCACCCGCTAACCATGTCGCTCTGATTCGCACGTGATATTGCCGAGGACCTGTTGTCCGTAAGACGATCGTTGTATGGGGCACCGGCCGGCGCGCGCGGATCTGCGGAACGGCGGCCGCTGGGATGTCCCATTAGACGTGTACGTTTGAATTCCCGTAGAAGCCCCGTCTTACGGACAACTCGACGAGGTGAATTCGATGGCACTTCCCGCTGACGATGCCGCCACGCCCGCGGACTCACGCACGGCCGAGCAGGTCGACCTCGACGCCGCCCTGGCCGCTGCTGCGGAGCTACGGAAAGCCGCGGCAATTGCCAGGGCTAACGCTGCCCGGCAGCTGGCCGACTATGTGGTCGGTGAACTGCCGGGCGTCGCGTCGACGCCGGCTGAGACCTCGCGTCAGCTGGCGCAGTACCGGCGTGCGGTTGATGTGCATAAGGCGGCTCATGCTCGTTATGTTGAGGCTGATGTGGCGTGGACGCGCGGGTGATTTAGTTGTCGGGTTGCCAGCGGCGTACGGCGGTGGTGTTGTAGCGGATGGTGCCGTGTCCGATGTGGTGGTATTCGGGTGCGGTGCCGTTGTGCCGGTGTTGCTCGAGTTCTTTGGTGGTGAGGTTGAATATCTGGGCGGTCGTCGCTGGGGTGAGCAGCGGCGGGAGCTCATAGTCGATGAGCGACCTGTTTGTTGGTGAGGCATTCATTGGCGGCAATCGCTGTGCGGTACGCCCATCGGGGTCTTATGGATCTCGTTGTCGCCGTCGGTGTCTGTGGTGGGATCGCGCGGAGGATGTGTGGTGATTCCTCTGATCTGTGCGGGTTTCGTGTCGGTGGGGGTTGGTGAGGGCGATGGTGCCGGCGTGCTGGGTGGGGGTGGTTCCGAGGGAGATGAGGCGGGTGGTGCCGTCGCTGGTGGTGATGAGCAGGCAGGGGTAGTGCTGTTCGGGGAGCTGGTTTTGGAGTCGGTGGCGGCGGACGAGGTTGTTGCCGAGGTGTTCTTCGATCTGGGTGATGTGGTCGGTGTTGAGCCAGTGTTGTCTGCTGTCCGGGACGGGTGTGCCGTCCGGGTCGTATTCGCTGATGGTGATGTGGATGAAGTGGGCCACGGGTACCTCCGGGGTGGTCGGTCCCGGTTAGGGTACGACCGCGAGGGTGTCGCCGGGCGCTGGTGTTCCGGTTCTGTGGATGTCGGGCGGGTTGGGGAGGGGTCACCATTTTCCGCCTTTGCTGTCGAGGACGGTGAGGGCGATGTGGAGGGCGCGTTCGGGGGTGAGTCCGGCGGGGCGGATGTCGCCGCCGGTGTAGTGGTACCAGCGGCTTGGTTCGAAGGGAACGGGTTTCGGGGCAGCGCCTGATCTCGCATTCGCGGGAGTACCTACAACGTCAGCCCGGATCGGGTGCCGCTCTGGCCTCACCGAATCTAGGTCGGACGTCTGGGCTTGCGGTGACAAGTCCGTGTGAGCACGGATTCCCCGTTCTTTTCGATCAGGCAGGCTAAATCAGCGCGGAAGAATCCGATGATTCTTGCCTTCGAGGTGCTGCACGATTGGAAAGAACGGCATCGAACGAATTCGGCCGTTCCCGTGCGATTTGACGTCGGCGACCTGAGCTCTATCGCTCTTGAGCGCCGCTCTTAAGAAGAGGACACTCTTGATAGTTCGCACCTTCCGTCCGGCCTTCTGGCTCATGTCACATCTCGTCGCCCGGGCCCGTGTGACCGTTCCCGCTTTCTCGCGGATGGAAGTCCCCGCGGGACTTTCCACGTCGACGGCGTGGGTGCCGACGCGCTACGGCTCCGTGCGCTGCGTCGTCGTGCGACCCGACCATGCCAGGAGCGACATTCCGGTGTTGATCCATATGCATGGAGGCGGTTTCATTAACCGCTACCCAGAGCAGGACTTACCGCTTGCGCGGCGACTTGCCGCAGCACTTGATTGCGCGGTGGTCCTTCCGGATTACAGCACTGGGCCGTCGTCCGCGTATCCCGCGGCTGAGGAGCAGATGGCCGACGTTGCCAGATGGGCAAGGGAGTCTTCAGATAAGGAGGGGTGGGATGGTGACCGTTTGCTGCTTTCGGGTATCAGCTCCGGCGCCAAGCTTGCAATAAATATTTGTCAGCAGTTTCGGGATTGGCGAATTGCCGGCCCGGTGGCGGTGTCGCTCATTGTTCCAATTGTGGATGTGGTGCGCAGCGATCGCATGTCGGCCGTGCGTTTCCCGGCCATCAATTCTCTTGTGCAGCGGTTTATTCAGTGGAGCTACTTCCCTGACGAAGCCCGTCGACATGAAGCGCTCGCCTCACCGAGGTATGACGGCGATGTGGGAGAGCTCATGCCTCCCACCCTGATCCAGACCGGCGCGACGGATACTCTCGCCCCCGAGGCGCGCGAGCTTGCCGATGCGATAGTTGGCGGGGGTGGCGTGGTCGCCCATTACGAGTATCCGGGGGCCGACCATGCGGTGTACGCGACAAAGGCCATAGCGCAGATCAGCGACCGCATGATTCGCTTTTTCGGCGAACAGCTCGAGAGTACCGTCGGGGAGAGCGAGACGCCGCAGAGCTCGTAGCCAGCGGAGAGGCGCTCGGGACTGGTACGGCAATAATGGTCCCTTGACGGGAGCAGCGGAATTAGCCGGCAACAGGGTGAGTGTTACCGCGTGGTCGTTCGATCAGGACGGACGCGAGCGGTGGGTCATTCGGGTAGGTGTTGATATGCGGGTATGAGTTCGCGCCGAACTCAATGCTATTTCTAGTAGAGATCTCGTTGCTGTTTCGACCGCTGAAGGTCGAACTCTCCGACGATGGTGTCGACATCGACGTGTACAGGTTGGCGACATCGTTCCTTGCGCCGTCCCGCGACCGCCGACCGGATGTTGGCGTCTTCGGCGGCCGGGAAATCTTCGCCGGTCCACGTTCAACTTCTGGTTCGTCAGGTAGCTGGGCTTACGGATCTCATCGATCGCTGGGATGAAGACCTCAGACGCTGACGATCCCGGTTTTGATCCCGTTGTGAAGCGGGCGCAAAGGACAGCGAGGTGAGGGCGTCGTCGGTCTTGCGCGGAGTCGTGGGCGATAGCTTCGTGGATCTGTGCAGAGGGTCGCCGGAAGTCCGTACGGCGTGTGGCGCCGGCCCGTTGGTCATCTGTGCCGTCGTAGCGGGCGGTGCTGAAGCTGAAGCGTCCGGCCTTCAACATCTGCGCGTGGAACATCGCCGAGACGGCGACGTCGAAGGGCCCAATGAAGTCGCACCGCGCGCCGATTCCAACGACGGGCCACTACGAGTGGCGGGCGCTCCGTATGGACGGTAAGGGTGCTGGCCTCGGATGCGGTGGACGGGCTGCTGGACATTCGCGAGCTGAGCCCGGTACCCCTCCCCCGCGCTGGCGGGGTTTCTGGTTGGATCCGGACATCGAGTGCGACCAGGATCTGGTGGATGCTGCCGTGCAGGCTGCGTTACCTGTGGCTGCGGGTCTCGAGGCGTATGCGGTAAATTCGATCCCGCACCGTGCCGAGGGGCCGCAGCTTATTAAGCCTGCATCACGGTGAGGATTGTGCGCGGGGTTGCGCGTTCGACGACCCGGGCGCTGTGCACCGTCCTCAGGGGCTGAGGGCGGGCACGAACAGGGACGACCGTCCCGGCTGTGGGGCGTGGCTTTCGGAGATCTCCGGCTACCTCACCCGGTGGGGCTCTCTGCGCGGGGAACTTACAGAGTTACAGAGTTCTTGATTTCGGCTTCGGTCTGTCCGGAGAGGTCGGCGGCGTGTTCGAGGAGCAGGTCGATGGCGACGCGGATGAGGGTGTTTTCGGTGATGCGCTCTCCCCCGCCGGTTTTCGCTTGGCTGAGTCGGCGGGCGTGCGCGGTGAGGTCGGCGTATTGGTCGGCGCGCAGGCGGGTTTCCTTCCGTTCGAGCCGGAGGAAGAGGGGCTGTTCGGCGCGCGGTGGTGGGGTTGCTGGGGTGGGCGTCGCCTTCGCGGGTGTTCTTGCGGGTGTCTTCGCGCGGGGTGTGGGGTTCTTGGTGGTGTTCGCGCGCGGTGATGACGGTGCTGTGTTCGCTGTCGTGGGCGCCGCGGTGATGGTGGCTGCCGGTGGGGCGGACGTCTCCGGTTGGGGGGTGCTGGGGGCGGCTGTTGTGGGGGTGGTGGGTTCGTCGTCGTCGAGGCGGCCGAGCATGGCGGTGAGGTTTGCGCGGGCCATTATTTTGCTCCTACCTGTTCGGGGGTGTTGGACCAGATGGCCATCAGTTCCATGGCGACGTGGGTGTAGTCGAAGATCGCGTTGGCGTTCTGCCGGGTGTCTGCGTATTGGGCGACGACGCGTCCGTCGAGGGGGGCGTCGGCGTGGGCGGCGTAGAGGCGCACGTATTGCTTGAATCGGGGCAGTTTGAGCCCGGTGTCGACGAGGGCTTCCCAGTCCTCGAGTTGGCCGGTGCGGCGGCGGTCGATTTTGCTGAGCAGCACCCGGAAGGGGATGTCGCGGGGGGCGATGTGCTGTTTGATGGTGCGCACCAGGGCGGGGGTGTTCAGTGGTTCCGGGTTCAGCGGCAGGATGACGAAGTCGGCGGCGTCGAGGACGGCGGAGAGGACGGTGGTGTCTTCGAGGCTGCCGGGGGTGTCGACGAAAATGGCGTCGTAGGGCAGTTCGCGCATGCGGGCGAGGTTGGCGGGGTCGACGTCGGCGGCGAAGTCGAAGGGGAGCTTGTCCCCCGCGTTCTCGGCCCACCAGGTTGTGGAGCGTTGGGGGTCGACGTCGACGACGAGGACGCGGGAGTGTTTCGCCATGACGGAGGCGAGGTTCATGGTGGTGGTCGTCTTTCCGACTCCACCTTTTTGACCGACGAGAGCAACAATACGCATGCGTCGAGTATGTCTGTAAGTTACAGAGTCACAGACTTACAGAGTCGGCGTGTCGCAAAGATACAGAGTCTGTCAGTTACAGACTCTGTAAGACACGGAGTTACAGACTCTGTAACTCACGGAGTTACAGACTCTGTAAGTTCACTTAGCCGCAATTCGGTGACATTGAGACGATCGTTCATGAGGTCTGTAAGTTCCAGACTCTGTTACTTACAGAGTCTGTTTGTTACAGACTTTGTAAGTTGCAGACTTCGTAACTTACAGAGTACGCGGATCGCCTCTTGAACTTACAGACTTCGGTAGTTACAGAGTTACAGACTCGTATAGGGGCACCCGAGCCTGAGCGTCAGGCGACCATGAGACTGGAACTTACAGACTTACAGACTTTCCGGACTCGAGCGGGAAAATGATGGCCCGGGACGGGGTCCAGCAGCGACCAAATGGCCCTGAGGCGGCACAGTTTCGCGTCTCCGGGCATTTCGTTCCCGATTCGACCGGGAGAGTCACCCGCGAAATATCGTCGTCGTAATGTTCGAGAGGGGCTAATCGTCACCACGCGGCGTAGGCCGCGATTGCAGACTCTGTAAGTTACAGAGTTCGTCGCGAGCGGTGGAGTTGACTGTGCGGCCGAGTGCATTCGTAGAAGCCGGGTTCTGGTGGGTGTGAGTCGCGTCGAGGAGAGCGTGGATTCGTTGGCTGGTGTGCGGATGGGGGAGTGCGAGGGGACCTCCCCGCGTCGCGTTTCGTGGTTGTTGGTCGGCGTGGTGGATCGCTGGGGGAGGGGCGGCGAGGCCTCTTTGGCCCTTTCCTGTTCCTGCGGCGGATGCTGTTCTGTGGCAGTGCCGTGTGGGGCTTCGTTCCGGCGTTGCTCTGGCCGGTGCGATCGCGCCGTGGTGGGAAGTCATTCATCCGAGGTCTGATCGTTGCTGTTGTGCGGGGATATCGGGTGAATTGTTCGTGGTGAGTAATTCGCAACACGCCCTGGATCGGCGCGGGTGTATGCCGCCGGCGCGGGAGAGTGATTCATGCATGAAAGCATGCAAGAACGTGACGGAGTAGGGAGCGGCGATGACTGCTGTGGATACGACCGGTAGCCGGACTCGGCGTGAGCGCAATGATGCGGTTCCGTTGTCGACCCGGGTGTCGATTCCGACGCGGGATCTGATCGATGATGTGGCCGAACGCGAGGGGATCAGTATTCGGGATGTCGTCGAGCAGGCGATCCTGGCTCGGTGGGGGTCGGCGGCATGAGCGCGGTGGAGGCCTTTGGTTCGCGCGATGCCGCGGAGTCGGCGGTGGAGGACACGGCATTGACGCCGTTGTCGCTGTCGCGGCAGACGTTGCGGGCTCTGGATTTCGCGACGTCGCAGGAACAGGGCGATGCGGACAACATCGGGTTCTCCGCCCGGGTGTGGGCGCAGGTGTCTCTGCCGTACAACGATCCGGGCAACGTCCCGTATTGGGAGCGCAAGAACGGGATGGTCGCATTGACCATGCGGCCGGCGCTGCTGACACGTCCGGACGGAACACGCTATGAGGCCTATGCGTACGGGCTGCTTCCGCGGAAGGCTCTGACCTGGCTTGCGTCCGAGGCTGTGCGCACGCAGGACCCGGTGTTGAAGCTGGGCCCGAGTATGAACTCCTTTATGGCGAAGATCGGCCTGGCGCATGGCGGCCGCGATGCGAAGTTGCTGACGGATCAGTTGCAGCGTCTGTTCGGCTCGCAGCTGAGCGTGCAGGGGCTGACGACGGAGACCAGTGCGGGGCGTGGTGAGGTGACGAAGTACTTCAATATCGCCGAGCAGGTGCAGTTGTGGTTCTCGAAGAACGACCTCTTGGAGGACGACAACGAGGGACTTTGGTCCTCGGAGGTGACGCTGTCGCATGATTTCTTCCGGTCGATCGTGGAGGCTCCGATCCCGGTGAACCTGGATGCGTTGAAGGCTCTGGGGCGTTCGCCTATGCGGCACGACATGTACCTGTGGTTCACGTATCGGATGTACAGCCTGCGACGGTCGACGAAGATCCGGTGGACGGATTTGAATCAGCAGTTCGGTGGGCAGTATGAGCAGCCACGCCAGTTCAAGGCGCAGTTCTTGAAGCATCTGCCGATCATTCGCATTGTGTATCCGGAGTTGAATGTCGATGTGATGCCGGATTATCTGGTGCTGCATCCGTCGAAGACGCACGTGATACAGACGAAGCCGCGACTTGCGCTGAACTGAATCCCGTCGGGCGACCGGTGACACCTCGAGCGTGTCATCGGTTGCCCGACTTTGCTCTGTGGGCCGTCACCGTTTACCCACACGCGGGCAATGTTGTCGTGCGTCACCGTTTACCCACACTCGTGCATTCGTCGTCGCTCCTGTGTTCGCAATTCGTGCGTCACCGTTTACCCACAGCCGTCTTTTCGAGTGCCGGCGCCGTGTGGACGCTCAGGCGGTTGTGGCGGGGGAGGGGCAGTGGTGCGGGGCAGGAAAGTGACGTTGAGGGCGGAGATCGCCGTACAGCGCCGGTTCGGGTGACGTCATTGGTGCATGTGTCGCTGGCCTCGGCTCTGGGGAGGGGACGGGAAATTTCTGCTGTTCTGGAGTTGTGTTCTGCAATTCGTTGGCCGCTGCGCTCTATGGCTGATTTGGGAAGCAGGGGATATCTACCGGTGAAGCTACAGGGTTTCTTTATAGGGGGCGGCTGTGCCGCTGTCTCGATCCCAATGTTTATAAGGGAAGCAGCGGTGATGTGGTGATTGCCGCTGTCATCGTTTACCCACACATGCTGTCACCGTTTACCCACGACGGTGTCACCGTTCACCCACGCCCGTCACCGTTTACCCACAACGTGAGTGTGGGGAAACGGTGACAGCAGGGGAATCGTCACCGATGAGAGCGCAGCGTCACCGTTTGCCCACACGATAGCCTCGGCGCACGTCTGCTGCGTCCGTCACCGTTTGCCCACACCAGGCCTCGCTCGGATCCACGGTCGATCCGGACTGTGGGTAAACGGTGACGCTCGGGAGGAGGCGGCCTAGCTGCACGACCGGGCGACGGTCAACCGTCGACGAAAGAGAGCCGGGCGCGGGCCGCGTCACCGTTTACCCACACTGTGAAAAGCTGCAGCGGGAGGTTGTCACCAATGGGTGGGCCGAGGTTCGTTGATTCCTGGTCCTGAGACTGTGACGCTGCGGACGACTTTGCGTCACCGTTTACCCACACCGTGACCGGGACCCGCCGGTGTGCTTTCAGCTGGGGATTGCCGCCGCTGTCGAGCAGGGCCCGGTCCTGCATGAACGTCGCGTCACCGTTTACCCACAAGATTCGGTTGCGTCACCGTTTGCCCACACCGCAGCCCTGCTGGGTGTCGCCGGGCCTGAAACACCAACATTGAGGGGGTGCGTCACCGTTTACCCACAGCAGGCGGGGCTGACAATGTCGTCCTGGCGAACTCAAGCTCCGGAAAGGGCCGTCACCGTTTACCCACAAATGTAGCCGCCGTCACCGTTTACCCACACGAAGTTCCGCGGTATTACGGGCGTTGTGCGTAACCTTCTTGACTGGTTGCGTCACCGTTTGCCCACGCTCTCGCAAATGATTCGGCTGTAACCGTGTTGGCAGGTTGCGTTAGCAGCTACAGAACTGTTCGGGAATTGCAGTGTTGCTCGTGCTGCTTGCTCGACGGCTCGCCCTATGCGGGGGACACCCGTGCAGTCGTCTGTGATGGCTCGCGCGGAGGCGTTCGATGACACATTTCTTCCGAGCCTGCGTGTGAGCGGGGCCTGCGCTCTTGGGCGCTGCGGCCGATCCTCGCGGGCGGTTGCGTGAATTCGGGAGGTCGTATTCCGTCCGTGCGTTGGTGCTCGAAGAGTGGGGGAGGGGGTGGCTGTGGGGTCGTCACCGTTTACCCACATTCGGCGCCGGGCGTGTGATCGGTCGGGTCAGGCGGCGGAGGACCACCAGAGGCTGCCGGGTGCGAGCATCCCGGATTCCAGCCAGAGTTTCGCGTCGTAGTGGTCGGCTCGCCCGTCCGCGTCGCGTGGGTAGCGCGGCCAGAGCCGTTCCCCTCGGGGCGAAGTTTGATTGTCGAGTGTGCGGCTGGTGACGTGTGGTCGTCGAGGGCGCCGGTGGGGTGGGCTGGTCATGGTGGAGAGTTCGGCTTGCCACCACTGCCAGATGGTTCGCTCGTTTTGGTAGGCGGTGGCTCGGGCGGTGAGTGTGCCGGAGACGCCGAGTGCTCGGGCTGCGTAGTTTCTGAGGTCGCGTGCTGATCGCGCCCAGCCTGATGGGTGACGGGTGACAAGTCGGTGCGTGCGCAGTCGGCTGAGCAGTGTGGTGGCGTGGCGAATGGTGACGCCGAGTAGGCGTGCAGCGCTGCTGATGGTGAGTGCGCCGGTGCGGTGAAGCAGAGCGTAGAGCTGGCCTGCGGTGTGGCCGATGCCGTGCCGGGTGAAGAGGTCGTGCCGTTGGTCGGTGAGTTGGTCTTCGAGGATGCGGATGAGCTCGGCGCGGTGCGTGTAGATCTCGGTCGGGGGGCGGGGGTTGTTAAGTGGTTGTGACCGGACTGTGCGGTGGGTTGTGGAGAAGGTTGGGGTGAGCTGCCATTCGGCGGCGTTGCCTGCGTCGCTGGGGGTGGTCCGGTGGATGATGCCGGTGTCGGCGAGCCGGGTGAGGGCGGTGGCTGCGGTGGTGCGGCCGAGTCCGGTCATGAGCGCGAGGTCGCGGATGGAGGCGGCGATGGTGTGCTTGCCGGTCTGCAGGGTGAGGTAGGCGAGTGCGGTGAGGATGCTGCGCTGGGAGTGTGCTGCTTCGCCGTGGCCCCACCGTCCGGGGCTGCTGTGCAGGGTGTGCAGCAGTGCGTCGGTGTCGTCGAGGATTCGGGTGAGTGTGCTGAGGTTGGCCGGTTCTGTGGGTGCGGGCAGGGGGCGTTGGGTGGCGGCGTACTGCTGGGCTTTGTCCCATTGCCGGGTGAGTCGGTCCTGGCTGTCGGCGGTGGTTCGGGGGCGGCGTCCTCCGCGTCCGGTGTTCTTGCTGCGGTAGTGCTCCATGCCGGGGGCGGTGTGGGCGGCGTGTTGGATGTCGGCGAATGTCCAGCCGGCGTTGGCGGCGGCGAGCAGACACATGAAGCCGGTCCAGCTGGGGTTGCTGCCGCCGCCCAGGGTGGCCATATGGGCGATGCCTGCTCGACTGAGGGGGCGGTGTGTCTGGTGGTGCGGGTCGACGGGTCCGGAGGGTGCACTGTCGGTGCTGCGCAGAGCGGGCATCGTCTCGGTGAGGGCGGCGGTCAGTGCGGTGAGCTGTTCGAGAGTTGTGCTTGCGTGGGTGAGCTGCTCGGTGCTGCCGCGCAGGATGGTGGAGGTGCTGCCGTCGCGGTGTGGGGAGAGTGGGGGTCGGGCGGCGCCGGTGCGGGGGTTCAGGAGCATGCCGTGGTCGAGGCTGCGGTAGTGGCTGCGGGCGGCGCGGGCGAGGAGGGCGATCTGTGCGGCGGGTGCGCCAGTGGTCAGGGTGATCCAGATGTGTCGGCCGCCGGTGCCGGAGGACTGGCAGACGACGTGGGCGATCGCGAGCTGCTCGAGCTGTGTGGCGAGGTGGTCGCAGTCGTCGTGGGCTCGTTCCATGAGGTCGGGGTCGGTCCCGGTGCTGTCTTTGCCGTCGAAGTCGAAGCAGAGGGCTCGGTAGTCGCCGTTGTCGTCGGCGAGGTGCATCGCCCATGGGGTGGTGGGGGAGTGGGGCCCGAGCCGGTGGGTGCTGGGGTAGCTGTTCTCGTGCAGGCGCCCGTAGGCGTCGCGGATCATGACGCGCACGCTCGGACGTGGGCTGATGCGGCGGGTGAGGTCCCAGGCGGTCGGCGGCGGTGTCGACACGCCGCGTCCGGTTTCCGTGAGGAAATCGGGCGCGACAAGGCGTATGTCGGTTACGATGGGGATCAACCTCTCCAGGAACGTGTTTCTGGGATAGGCAAAGGGTTCGGTTCGTCCGGATCATTTGATTAGCTCTGACCTTGTCGCCGGCAAGCAATCAGGGGTTAGAGCTACGAAACTTGTTGAGGGCCCGTCGCGGAAGCGGCGGGCCCTTGTTTGTTTAAGCGGCTGCTGTGGGTCGTACCTCCGCGCCGTCGAGTGTGGGGGACAGGACGGGGAGGGATCCGCGTTCTGCTTCGAGTTGGCCAACGAGGCGTTCGAGGTAGAGGGAGATCGACAGGGAGCCGGAGGCCATGCCTGCGGCTTTGAGTCTCGCCTCTGTCTCGGCGGTGAGGACGATTTTCCGTTCCACAACCTTGACCCCTGCGGGGCGGCGGTTGCGCTTGATCCCTGCGTTGTTGGCTTGCGTCATGGATGCAGTTTCCCGCGTTAAGGGGGGTGTTAATGCCAGGCGCGCCGGTTCTG
>Ga0247805_1000477_pt1 | contig 20666 bp, 20 predicted proteins | sample UWRJL044104R1_FD_180930 | JGI IMG/M metagenome (GOLD analysis project Ga0247805, IMG submission 180930) | Plant litter microbial communities from Arlington Agricultural Research Station in Wisconsin, United States - UWRJ-L044-104R-1 | ecosystem: Environmental > Terrestrial > Plant litter >... | reverse complement strand
TTGGTTCCGTGGAAATGGTGTTTTCCGGTCAACAATCCTTTGCGGTTTACAACGCGGTGCGCCGGAACATCTTCATATTTTCCTGACGAATTCATCGCCCAGCCCACCATTCTTGCCGAGCGTGCACTTCCTAAAACTTTGGCAATCGCGCCGTAAGAAGTGACTTTTCCATACGGAATTTGCTTTGCGATTTCATACACGCGCTCGAAGAAATTGTCGTTCCCTTCCATTATTTCCAGTAAAATTGGATGATGTTGATCGCCGTTAAAATCGAAACCAAACCGGTAACCGAACCGATAATGTAGTTCATGTTTTTGAGGATGAAGGTAGTTTGTTCTTCCATCTTTTTGAAAAATGCAATATAGCAGTAAAAGGCAAAAAACGACCCGATTCCTGAACCGAGAACGAAGGTGTAAATGAACGATTTTTCAAATACGAAATAGTTGTATGACGCGAGTGTAATGCTGACAAACACGTAAAAAGGAATTGGGAAAAAATTAAGTGCCGACAGCAGCATTCCCATAAAAAAACGGCTGCGTTTGCTGTGCATTTTGACTTGCTTCTTTTTTGGTTTTACTTTTTTTGCAGCGAGAAAGAAATAAATTGTCAACGCTGTAAAAACTGCTAAACCAATTTCACGAAGCATGATGACAATTTGCGGATTGTCATCGATAAAATGTGCAAAAACTATTGCAATCAAAGTTTGAAACAGCACCACAATTGACGCTCCGGAAGCAAAAACCAATGCGCGTGTCCGACCCTCTTTTAAGCTCACTTTTGCCGCTGTCATGTTAATCAGCCCTGGAGGAATGATTCCGAAAGTCGACGTGAAAAACCCTAAAACCAGCGGCAAGGCAAAAGCCATATTATTTTATTTTGAAACGAATGTACGTAATCGCTTTGTTAATATCCAAATATTGTTTCTCGTAAAATGTCTGAATTCCAGTAACTTCCGGCGGCGCACCGGCATTGTTGTAGATGTTGTGGTTGGCATACAGCACCTCATGGCCTTCGCCGTGCAACAAACCTAAAGTATAACCGTGCATGAACTCGCTATCGGTTTTGAGGTTCATGACGCCGTCTTTTTTGAGGATTTTTTTGTACAATTGCAGGAATTCGGTGTTCGTCATCCGGTGTTTGGTGCGCTTGTATTTGATTTGCGGATCTGGGAAAGTGATCCAGATCTCGTCGACTTCGTTTTCGGCAAAAATATGGTTAATCAGTTCGATTTGGGTACGGATGAAAGCGACATTGTTTAATCCGTCTTCCACAGCGGTTTTCGCGCCACGCCAGAATCGCGCGCCTTTGATGTCGATCCCGATAAAGTTTTTGTTTGGATATTGTTCGGCCAATCCGACAGAATATTCGCCTTTGCCACAACCCAGTTCTAAAACGAGCGGATTTTCATTCTTGAAAAAATCGGCGTTCCATTTGCCCCTGAGCGGAAAACTATTTGAAACGACTTCTTCCCTTGTTGGCTGAAAAACGTTTGTAAATGTTTCGTTTTCCTTAAATCTTTTTAACTTATTTTTACTTCCCACGACTTAAATTAATGTTTTGGCAAAATTACGGAAATATATAAGACGCGAAATGTTTTTATCTTGCCGTAGGAAAACTTAACCTTCCGCTTACAAATGGTTCTTGAAAATTCGTTGAAAAACATACTTGTTGCCCCACTAAACTGGGGTTTGGGACACGCGACGCGCTGTATTCCGATTATTCGTGCATTGGAACAAAACGGCTTTACGCCCATTTTAGCCTCGGATGGAATCGCTTTGCAGATATTACGGAAAGAATTTCCGCACCTGATTGCGCTCGAGTTGCCTTCGTATGAAATTACGTATGCCAAGAAAGGTTCGAATTTCAAGTGGAAAATGCTGAAGAACATGCCCACGATGATCGAAGCGGTTTTGAGTGAAAAGCGGCTCGTGAAAAATTGGGTCAAAGAATACGACCTCGTCGGAATTATTTCAGACAATAGATTGGGCGTGTTCAGCAAGAAAGTACAGTCGGTTTTCATTACCCACCAGCTCAATGTGATTACCGGAAATACGACCTGGATTTCGAGCAAACTGCACCAACAAGTCATTAAGAAATTCGACGAATGTTGGGTTCCGGATTTTGAGGAAAAGCCTAATCTCTCGGGAAAGCTCGGGCATTTGAAAAATTACGATCCGAATATCAAATACATCGGCCCGCTGAGCCGTTTTGAAAAGAAAACGATTCCGAAGAAATATGATTTGATGGTGATTTTGTCCGGGCCTGAACCGCAGCGCACGTATCTTGAAGACATTCTTACGGAAACTTTGCCTGCGTTCGATGGAAAAGTTGTTTTTATCAAAGGAAAAATCGAAGCCGAACAACAATTTGAACATTTGGGAAACATCACGTCCTACAATTTCATGGCCAGCGAACAATTGGAGCAAACGTTCAACGAAAGTGAAAAAGTGCTCTGCCGTTCGGGTTATACGACGATCATGGATTTGGCTAAACTCGGCAAAAAAGCGTTTTTTATTCCGACTCCGGGTCAATACGAACAGGAATATTTGGCTAAGAAATTAAAACGCGATGGTTTTGCACCGTTTGTCAAACAGGAAGAATTTCACCTCGAAAATTTACTGCAGATTGATCTTTATAAAGGATTACCAACGGCTGAAAGCAAAATCCACTGGAAGAATTTATTTTGCCTTTTCGAGCGTAAATGAGAACTCTGAACCGACTCCGAATTGGCTTTCGACGTAAATGCGTTCGTCGTGCGCTTCAATAATATGCTTTACGATCGACAAGCCGAGGCCTGAACCACCGGCATCGCGCGAACCGCTTTTATCCACGCGATAAAAACGCTCGAACAATCTTGAAATGTGCGGTTTTTCGATGCCTTCGCCGTTGTCGGTAACGCGGACGATGATTTTGTTTTCGGTTAAATTTTCGATGCTGACTTCGGTTGACCCATTTTCTTTCCCGTATTTGACAGAATTCATTACCAGATTCGTGATCACCTGCTCAATTTTTTCGCGATCGCCAAGCACCATGATGGGTTTGTTGTATTTCATGTCGAACATCAGTAAAATGTCTTTTTTGGAGGCTTCCATTTCTAAAAGATCGAAGACATTTTGTACCAATTTGATGATGTCGAATTTTGTGATTTCAAGGTTTAAATCGCCGACTTCGAGTTTGGTGATCATGTCGAGATCCTGGACAATATAGATCAACCTTTCTACACCTTTTTCTGCTCTTTCGAGGTATTTTTTTCGGATGCTTTTGTCGTTCATCGCGCCGTCAAGCAGCGTCGACAAATAACCTTGCACCGTAAAAAGCGGCGTTTTTAATTCGTGGGAAACATTGCCGAGGAATTCGCGCCGGTATTCTTCGCGTACTTTGAGCATTTCGATTTCGAGCTTTTTATCTGTTGCAAATTTCTTGACTTCGCGCGTGAGCGTAGCCATATCGGTTGTGATTGGCTGGTTGCGGAACGTGGAAGATTCGAGCAGCGACACGTCGTCATAAATCTTTTTGACGCGACGGTAAATGAAATGCTCGACACGGTACTGGAGTACGAAAAAAGAAAACATCCCAATTGCAAAAGCAAAGCAAATCGTGAACGGAAGTGAGAATTCTAAGAAAAAAAACATTAAAAAAACCACCAGCCCTGTCGAAAACAGCGTAATGTAAAGTGCCGACTTCACGGCAAATCTGTATGTTTTTTTAAAGCTTACCGCCATTTATACTTCGAACTTATAGCCGACGCCTTTGATGGTTTTAAAGAAATCGTCGCCAATTTTTTCACGCAATTTACGAATATGTACGTCAATGGTACGGCCGCCGACGATTACTTCGTTGCCCCAGACTTTATCGAGTATTTCTTCTCGTTTGAAAACTTTTCCGGGTTTGGATGCTAAAAGGTAGAACAACTCGAATTCTTTTCTTGGCAGAATGATTTCGGTGTCGTCTTTTACAATTTTATACTCTTCGCGGTTGATTTCGATTCCGCCTACATTAAGTGTTTCAGAATTTTGCGCTTCGTCTTCTTTCAATCTTCTTAATAAAGCTTTGACTTTGCTGACGAGCAATTTCGGTTTGATGGGTTTGGTGATGTAGTCATCGGCTCCTGCGTCGAAACCGGCAACCTGTGAATAATCTTCGCTTCTTGCCGTCAAAAAAGTAATGATGACGTGGCTGAGTTCGGGCATTTTTCGGATCGCTTCGGTTGCTTCCATCCCGTCCATTTCGGGCATCATGACATCCATAATGATAAGGTGTGGAAGTTCTTTTTTGGCTTTGGCTACAGCCTCACGACCATTGGCCGCTGTTGAAATCTGATAACCTTCCTGTGACAGATTGTACCCTACAATTTCTAGAATATCCGGTTCGTCATCGACCAATAAAATCCTGATGTCTTTTTTTTTCATAATAACAAAAATTGTCTTTTGCAGGTGTAAATGTAAAGATAAAACAATCTGCATAAAACCGGTTAACCGTAATTTAATATGTTAACCTTTTGGTAATGATTACCGAACAAAATAGTAATGCGAAGCTAACATCAACTTTACTGTCCAGCGGTTACTTTGCCCAAAATTTAACACACACAACAATGAAATTCAGACTCCTATTTATAACATTATTTATTTGCTCGTTTGCTTTTGCGCAAAAAGGTACGGTTTCGGGTGTATTGACAGATAAAGATGCCAACAATGCGACTTTGCCTTTTGCCAACGCGATGATTAAAGGAAGCAACCTTGGTACTACGACAGATGAGAACGGAAAATATTCCTTTAAAGTTGACGCCGGAAACTACACGATTGTTTTCAGCTTTTTGGGATATGAAAATGTAGAGCAAAATTTTACCATCGCTGCCGGAGAAACTGTAACTATTAATAAAGGTTTGGGTTCAGGAAGCTACAAACTTGAAGATGTAGTGATCCAGGCTACTGCAAAAAGCCGCGAAAAAGAGACGGCTTTGTTATTAGACCAGAAAAATGCAGTGGAAATTAAACAAAATATCGGCGCGCAGGAACTTTCACGAAAAGGCGTCAGCGATGTCGCAACCGCACTTACAAAAACAACCGGAGTGACGAAACAGGAAGGAAGTGGTGGCATTTTCGTTCGCGGGCTAGGAGACCGATACAACGCTACGACCATGAACGGACTTCCGATTCCTTCTAACGATCCGGAAAAGAAAAACATGAACCTTGAAAATTTTTCGACAGATATTGTAGAATACATTTCGATTGACAAAGTCTACAGCAGCAGGTTGTTTGGTGATTTTGGCGGCGCAAACGTAGACATCGTTTCAAAAAATTATCAAGGGAAAGGTTTCTTCAAAGTAGAGATTGGGACCAACGCAAATTCCAACGCGATTGGCGATAAAAACTTCCAGTTGCAAAAAGGACAAGATGAGTTTGGCTTTGCGAAATATGCGCTTCCAAACAATCCGCTGAAAGTTTATAGTTTTCAGCCACTTCAAAAAGAAAAGCGCACGCCGTTTGCAGGAAACTTGGGATTCTCTGCCGGAGATTCTTACGACATCGGGGAAACCGGAAAACTAAGCCTTTTCGGAACGATTTCTTTCACTAACGAATATGCTTCAAAAAACCATGCTTCGGCTGCATCTGGAATCAGCCCGGATGCTGTGGGATCGGGAAGTGAAAATCTTTTATTCGGAAAGAAATTTGACAAATATTTATCTTACACTTACGGAACGAGCACGACTGCGATGGGTAACATTGGTTACAAATTCAACAACAAGCATAAAATCAGTTTCAATACCTTGTACATTAACAGCTCTGCACAAAGTTCTGAAGAATATTATGGGCGTGAAGCTGATGGCGCTGAAGATGGTAACGGACTTGTAATGAGAAATCAAATCATTAAAAATACCTTAGGCGTCAATCAGCTTTTGGGCGAACACAAATTTACAGACCGACTTACTTTTAACTGGGCTGGTTCTTATAATGTCATCGACGGCGATATGCCTGACAGAAATACGACTAGGATGTTTTTGATTGAAGACAAATATTACATCAATTCCCAATCGGCGGCAAACAACAACCGTTACTATCAAACGCTGAATGAAAAGGAAACTGCAGCCAATGCCTCTGTTGATTATAAAATTGGAAAAACGGGCGAAGGCGAATACAAAGGAAAAGTGACCCTTGGCTACAACGGAAAATTCAAGAAGCGTGATTTTTATGCGACGCAGTTTAACGTTGATGGAAAAAATGCCGAAGCAGACCCGAACAATCTTGATGCGTATTACAACCAGCAGAATTTTAACGCAGGGCTCTTTACAATTGGAACTTTCAGGGGAGATGCGGACGCTAAAGGCGCGCTTGGGCCACAGTTTTATACCGGTAACCAAACGGTGAATAGCGGTTTCGCCAATATTGACTACAAATTTGGTTCGAAATTTACCGCTTCGGTTGGGTTTCGTGCCGATATTATCAAGCAGGATGTGACTTGGAATACCTCATTGGATCCTAAAACCAAAGGAGATAACTTAGAGAAAAATGCGTTTCTTCCAAACCTGATTCTGAAATATGAATTGAATGACAAGCAAAATCTTAGGTTCGCTTTCAGCAAAACCTACACTTTGCCGCAGTTTAAAGAAAGGGCTTTGTTTATTTATGAGGATATAAATGGTGCGAAAGTGGGAAATCCCGACTTGTATGCTTCGGACAATTACAATGTGGATGTGAAATGGGAAATGTTCCCGAAAAGCGAAGAGCTGATCTCGGTGACGGCATTCGGAAAATACATCCAGAATCCAATCAATGAGGTAACAATCAACTCGGCAACAAATGACATTTCTTATGTGAATTCAGGAGATACGGGATATGCGATTGGTGCCGAATTTGAATATAGGAAGTCAATTTTTAATACTGAAGAAGAAAATACGCGGAAGCTTTCTGCCGGACTCAATGCTTCATATATGTATACTGATCAGGAATTGGATTCTGAAAAAGTGGGTCGTGAAACTGAATATGGCGTGAATTTTACTCAAACAAGAGGAAAGTTTACCGGCGCATCTCCTTTATTGCTTAATGCAGATGTCACGTTCGTAAAAGAGTGGAATCATAAAGACAGTAACATTACCGCTACCGTTGCCTACAATTACTTTTCTGATCGCGTTTACGCTTTAGGAACAGGACTTCGTGGTGATATCGTTGAAAAAGCTGTCGGGACGCTCGATTTCATCCTGAAATCAAAACTCAACAAAAACCTTGGACTTGGCCTTTCCGCAAAAAACATCCTGGATCCAAAAATCAGAACAGTACAGGAAAATGCGGGCGGCGACGTCAACGTGATGTCTTATACCAAAGGGTTAAACTTTAGCCTTGGATTGAATTACCAGTTTTAGAACTTCATATTGAATTAGTTGTCAAAAGGAGCCTTTATGGCTCCTTTTTTCATAACACACCACTAACATTCCCTTAATGATAGCACTACCATTCCTTAATCATACTATCATGTTGGCTTAACTTCCTTTTCAGAAACCGAAACGATATTTGCAATGAAATTTAAATCAAATCACTAAAATGAAAACAACGCAAACAACTATCACAAAATTATTCGCAATCCTGGCCATCAGTGCAGGATTCTTAACAAGCTGCTCAAGCGACGACAACAACAATGTTGAAGAAGTGGTTATCGAAGAGCCATCTTCCACTTTCGCGTTAAACCCTGACAATTTCCAGGGAAGCATCAACGACGGTGTGGTAACACTTGATGCAACAAAAGTATACAAGCTAACTGGTAAGTTACAGGTAAATAACGGGGCTACTCTTACAATCCCTGCAGGTACAAAAATTCAGGGTACTGGTGGAACTTCTGCTTACATTGCCATCGCTCAAGGCGGAAAAATCAACGTAAACGGTACCGCAGCTGCACCGGTAATTATGACCAGTGCCAATGCAACACCGCTTGCAGGAAACTGGGGTGGTTTGGTAATCTGCGGTAAAGCACCGATCAACCGCGTTTCTGGCGGAACGTCTACGGCACAATCTGAGGTAGCTGATTTAACTTATGGTGGAACAGTTGCCGATGACAATTCAGGATCGATCACTTACTTAGTAGTCGAATATGCTGGTGCCGCTTTTAGCCAAACTAAAGAATTTAACGGAATTTCTTTCTTCGGCGTAGGTTCTGGAACAGTTGTTCAAAACGTACAATCAATTCACGGTGCAGATGACGGATTTGAATTCTTCGGAGGAACTGTAAATACATCAAACCTTATTTCTGTTGGAAATGAAGATGACCAATTTGACTGGACAGAAGGTTGGAACGGTACAAACACAAACTGGTATGGTAAAATCGCATACGGTAAAGGAAACAGAGGAATTGAAGCAGACAACTACGAGCTAGGTTTTGGATTCCTTCCAATTTCAAATCCAACAATTAAAAATATCACTTTAGTAGGCCCCGGAAGCACCGCTTCTGCAGCAGATTACATAGAAAACCAAGCTTTCAAATTCAGAAGAGGTACAAAATCGATCGTGACTAATGCTGTGATCAGCGGATGGAAAACAGGTATCGACGTAGAAAATGAGGAAACGCTTTCTTTCGTTGGAAACTTGCTTAAAGTATCAGGTGTTTCGTTTGCAGATGTGATCAGCAAATCTACAGGTAAGAAAACTGATGGCACAAGTGCAGATGCTTCAGCGGTATTCACTGAGGATACTGCGGCTACCGGAGCTGGAAACGGGATCTTAGCGCCATCTTGGGCTGCAGGATGGACTGTAAGCTTCTAATCAAAAACTCATTATAACTAAAAGCACCTCTTCACGGGGTGCTTTTTTTATTTCTTCTTTTTGCCATTGTTATGAGAAATCGTATAACACAAATGCAAAACATAATAAAACACAATTTCCTAAGAACCATTAACTTTGGCTTAATAATTGAAATACATTTTATATATTTGAACACAAAACCCCCGAACCATGAAAAAACAATACTTTTACTTTATCATACTGCTGCTCTCACTGTCCTTTATGACAGCATCTGCGCAGGCAAAAAGCCCGGACCAACCTATCGAAGGGCTTAACTTTTATCCCAATCCGGTATCAAATGGAAAGATCTTCATCAGCTCAAAATCAGCGATGGACAAGGACATTACTATTTTCGATGTCCTCGGAAAAAAAGTACTCCAGGCAACAGTCACGGCTAAAGAATTGTCAATTGCGACACTTTCACCTGGGGTTTACATTATCAAAATACGCGAAGGTGAGGCAACTGCAACAAGAAAACTGATTGTCAAATAGTTAACAAAAACATACGATTAGTTAATTAATATTTTTTTTACATTGTATTTTTTTAACCTAAAGAAATACTTTCTATATTTGTCACCGAAATAAATTAAAATATCTCAAAAATGAAAAAACTTTACACTTTAGCCATTTTGGCATTTACAACTGTTGCAATGAATGCACAGAACCTTGTGAACAATGGGGATCTTGAAGCATGGGCTAATGCAACTACACCGGAATACTTTACTCCTGTGACTTCAGGTACTTTTAGCGCAAACAACTTGCTTACACAAGAAGCTGCTGTAAAACACGGCGGAAACTATTCTGCAAGCCAAACTTCAGTAGACAGTCCTACACAAGTTTTTGGAAATCAGGAAATCGATGTTGTTCCAGGTCATTCTTACACCATCAGTTACTGGGTATTAGACAATGATTCAACTTCAAGATCAAGAATTTGGTCTGCCTGGGTTTCAGGAACTGGCGCTTCATCTGTTGACTTGACTGACAACGCTGACGTTTTACACCCAACAGCATATTCTTCTGATAGCGCGGACTGGGTACAGGTAACAAATACGTTGACAGCTCCTGCAACTGCTACGAGATTCAAATTTCAAATTAGAACTTACAGAGCAGCAACTGGTGTTTTTGGAGGAAAAATCTATTATGATGATTTGTCTTTTACAGACAACACACTTGGTTTGAAAGGAAACACAATCTCTGGATTGAAAGTATATCCAAACCCAGTTAAGAACGGTAACTTATATATTACTTCAGACAACAACGATACAAAATCGGTTGCAGTTTATGACGTGTTAGGAAAACAAGTAATGAATACAACAGTTTCTAACAGCCCAATTAATGTGGCACACTTGAACGCTGGTGTTTACATTGTAAAAATCACTGAAGCGGGTAAAACTGCTACAAGAAAATTAGTTATCGAATAATTAGTTTTTTAATATATTTGAAAGCCTCAACAATGTTGAGGCTTTTTTATTTTATTTACTTTTGCAATAAAAATTTTGATCACTGCTGAAAATATCTTTTCAATCCCTTCCCAAAAGCAATTTGAAAAAACAGCTTTAAAGGCTTTTCGTTTCCAATACGAAAACAACATGGTATACCGGGATTTTTGCAACTTCCTGAATACCGATGTCCAGAAAGTAAAATCGATACAACAAATTCCTTTTCTGCCGATACAATTCTTCAAAAGCCACAATGTGGTTTCCAATGGTAATTTGGTTCAAACCACTTTTACCAGCAGCGGTACCACCGGAATGATCACCAGCAAACACCTCATCACCGACGTGTCTTTGTATGAACGAAGCTATCGCCGGGCGTTCTCTCAATTCTATGGAAACATTGAAGATTATGCTGTGCTTGCCCTGCTCCCATCTTATCTTGAACGGGAAGGTTCTTCCTTAATTCACATGGTTGAAGATTTAATCAAACTGACCCGTAACGAGAACAGCGGATTTTACCTGCACAATCACGAAGAACTCATCGAAAAGTTAATCCAACTCGACAATTCGGGCCAAAATGTAATACTGATTGGTGTAACCTATGCCCTATTGGATTTGGTCGAAAAACGAAAATTCGACCTCAAACACACCATTATTATGGAAACCGGAGGCATGAAAGGCAAGCGCAAAGAAATGATCCGTGAAGAATTGCACGACCAACTCTGCAAAGGTTTCGGCGTCACCGCAATCCATTCAGAATACGGAATGACAGAACTGCTCTCGCAGGCTTATTCACTCGGAAACGGCATCTTTGAATGCCCAAACTGGATGCAGATCCTAATCCGTGATACCGAAGACGCCTTAACTTACGTTGAAACCGGTAAAACCGGCGGCGTTAACGTCATCGACCTTGCCAACATCAATTCCTGCTCGTTCATCGCGACACAAGATCTTGGAAAAAAATACCCCAACAATACTTTTGAAGTGCTCGGCCGTTTCGACAACAGCGACATTCGCGGCTGCAATCTCATGGTGGTGTAATAAAAAATCCGGCTCTTTCTCGAAACCGGATTTCCATAAAATATAGATTTGAAGTTAAACGATGGGCAACTGCATTTTTTCCACCGCCGATTCTGCCGCAATCTTCAAAACAAAATAATTCTTTTTCCCGCGTTGCAGTAAAATAAACTGATTGTTGATTAAATCACTTATTGAAAATTTAAATTCTTCAGTCACTTTTTCTTTGTTTACTGCAATCGAATTTTCGGTCAATGCGCGTCGTGCTTCACTGTTAGATTTCAAAAACCCCGATTTTTCATTCAGCATCGAAACAATATCCACACCATCAATAATATCCTGACGCAAAATTTCCGCTTGCGGGACACCGTCAAAGACCTCCAGAAAAGTCTTGGCATCGAGTGTTTTCAATTCTTCTGAAGTCGAATTCCCAAACAAGATATTTGACGCCTGTATGGCTTTTTGCAAATCTTCAGCCGAGTGCACGAAAGTCGTCACTTCTTCAGCCAGTTTGCGTTGCAATACCCTTAAATGTGGGGATTGCTGGTGTTGTTCAATCAATGCATCAATAGCTGCTTTCTCTAAAAATGTAAAGATCTTAATGTACTTTTCAGCATCTGCGTCAGTCGTATTGAGCCAAAACTGGTAAAATTTATACACCGAAGTCTTATCAGCGTCAAGCCAAATGTTCCCGCCCTCAGATTTCCCAAATTTAGAACCGTCGGCCTTCGTGATCAAAGGCGTGGTCAATGCGAATGCTTTCGCAGATTCGGATCCGTCAGCATTCATCCGGCGCACCAGTTCGGTTCCCGTAGTGATATTTCCCCATTGATCGGAACCGCCCATTTGCAAGACGCAGTTGTAGTTTTTATGAAGGTGATAAAAATCATAACCTTGAATCAATTGGTAGGTAAATTCTGTAAAAGACATGCCATCTCCAGCTTCACCCGTCAATCTTTTCTTTACAGAATCTTTGGCCATCATGTAATTTACAGTGATCCGCTTGCCAACTTCACGCGCAAAATCAATGAAGCTGAACGTTTTCATCCAGTCATAATTGTTTACCATGACCGGTGCATTTGAATCTGTCGATTGAAAATCCAAAAACCGCGACAACACGCTTTTGATTCCGGCCACATTCTTAGCCAAAGTCTCTTCGTTTAGCAAATTCCGCTCGTCTGATTTGCCAGATGGATCGCCAATCATTCCGGTTGCGCCACCCACCAAAGCGATGGGCTGGTGTCCGAAATTTCTCAGGTGTACCAAAAGAATGATCTGAACCATGCTTCCGATATGCAACGAATCCGCCGTCGGATCAAACCCTATGTAAGCCGTGGTTACTTCCTTAAGCAGTTGTGCTTCGGTTCCGGGCATGCTGTCGTGGTACAAACCGCGCCACTTTAATTCTTCGACTAAATTCCTCATTTTTCAAATTCTTTGCGCAAAGATAGTTACTGAGTCTTTGAGTTGCAAGTGGCAGAACGGCGTTTTCACAAACAATAGAATTTAAAACATCGTATAAGAACTCACAGACTTGCAACTCAGTAACGCAGTCACTATATTTACCATATGATTTTAGTTACAGGAGCTACAGGTTTAATTGGATCGCATCTGGTGCTACATTTGCTCGAGAGTGGCATAAAAATCCGCGCCATTTACAGGGATAAAAAGGGTATCGAAAGGACAAGGTCGCTTTTTAAGCTGTATGACAAAGAACCACTATTTGATTATATAGAATGGCTTGAAGCCGATATTACTGAAGTTCCGTCGCTTGAACGTGTTTTTACAGCTGTTGATTGCGTTTACCATTGTGCCGCATTCATTTCATTTGACCCTAAGGATGAGGAAAAACTCCGCAAAACCAATATTGAAGGAACGGCAAATATCGTAAACTTGTGCCTTTCAAATTCGGTAAAGAAATTGTGTTATGTTAGTTCGATTGCTGCCCTCGGCGACCTCAAAGAACATGAAAATACGATTATCGAGGAGACCGAATGGAATCCCGAAAAACCGCACAGCGATTATGCGATTTCAAAGTATGGTGCTGAAATGGAGATTTGGCGTGGCTTGCAGGAAGGTTTGGAAGTTGTTGTTGTAAATCCAGGTGTGGTTTTAGGCCCAAGTCCGGACACTGCAGGGTGGAAAACCGGAAGTTGCGAAATATTCAACAAGGTCGCGAACGGATTGCCATTTTATACCAACGGATCGACTGGTTTTGTGAGCGTTAATGACGTTGTAAAAGTCATGAAGTTTTTGATGGAAAGTGAGATTTCAGGTGAGCGTTTTATTGTTATTTCTGAAAATATCATATTTGCAAAAATACTTCAAAAAATCGCTTACGCTTTGAAAGTAAAACCACCATCAATATATGCAAAGCGTTGGATGACCGGAATGAGCTGGCGTTTCGATTGGATTTTATCTGTTATTTTTCAGAGAAAAAGAAAACTTAGCAAGTCAATTTCGCACGCTTTACACAGCACGGATTTGATATCGGCAGAAAAAACGAAAACATTAATGGCTTTTGAATTTGAGCCGATTGACAACGTCATTGAAAAAGTCGCGGCATTTTACAAAAAATAAATTATTGTACTTGCGGCAAGTCTGTATTTGGTGCGGCAGGAGTTACATTATTTGAGGGCGCTGTTTTCTTAGCCAAAGAATCGGCCGCCTTTTTTTCTTCTTCTACGCGTGCGTTCACCTTGTCGTAAATCTTTTTATATTCCTGGATATCTGAAGCGTAATATTCGTTATTCTGAGCGAATTGCAAACTGTCGATGCGGTACTTTTTGTAAATATAATCTCTTGTTATTCCGTGTTCAGTCGGTGATGGGTTTCTCGCACGCATCGCTTCCAAAATCGAAATGTCGTAGATGATATTGGCCATATCATCTTTATCAATAAGTTTTTTCGGCTTTTTCACGATAGCATCATTGCATCCGATGAGCAATATCAACAAACTTAAAAAAAGCAATGATTTTTTCATATCGAATCTTTTATCGGTCAAACAAAAGGCGTTTTCCTGCGCGGATTTCCTTCACTTTCGAATTGGAATACACCAATTGTCCGTTTACAAAAGTATGCATAATGCGCGATTTGAAGTTGTAATTTTCAAAAGGCGACCAGGCACATTTGTATAAAATATTTTCTTTTTTAACGTTCCATGGCGAGCCCGGATTTACGATGACCAAATCGGCAAAATAACCTTCTTTGATAAATCCACGTTTTTCAATTTTGAAGATTTTCGCCGGATTGTGAGCCATTTTCTCTACAATTTTCTCAATCGATATTTTTCCCTGGTGAAAGGTTTCAAACATTGCAACGACGGCATGCTGTACCAACGGACCTCCTGAAGGTGCTTTTAAATAAGACTGTTTCTTTTCTTCCAATGTATGCGGAGCGTGATCAGTAGCAATGACATCGATTCGGTCGTCGAGCAATGCTTCCCAGAGTGCTTTTCTGTCGTCGGCTGTTTTTACTGCCGGATTCCACTTAATCAGGTTGCCCTTTGTCGCATAATCGTCATTGGTAAACCACAAGTGGTGAATGCAGACCTCAGCGGTAATTTTCTTTTCTTCAAGCGGGATTTTGTTCGAAAACAATTCCATTTCCTTTGCTGTGGACAGATGAAAAACATGCAATCTAGCTCCCGTTTTCTTCGCAAGCGCAATTGCTTTTGAAGATGAAATGTAACACGCTTCAGCACTTCTGATCAAATGATGCGCCGTTACAGGAACATCATCGCCATACTCTTCAATGTATTTTGCCAAATTGTCTTTGATCGTTTGCTCATCTTCGCAATGAACGGCAATCAACAGCGGCGTACTTGAAAATATTTTCTCCAGTATTGCTTCATTGTCCACCAGCATATTCCCTGTCGACGACCCTAAAAAAATCTTGATCCCGGCAACGTTTTTCGGATTAGTCTTTAAAACTTCCTCTAGATTGTCATTGGTCGCACCCATCATAAACGAATAATTCGCGTAAGAATTGGCCTCAGCTATTTTGTATTTTTCTTCTAAGATTTCCTGGGTAACTGCGTTCGGAACGGTATTTGGCTGTTCGATAAATGACGTAATGCCGCCTGCAACGGCTGCCTTCGATTCTGATGCAATGTCGCCTTTGTGCGTAAGTCCGGGTTCGCGAAAATGCACCTGGTCGTCGATGGCGCCCGGAATCAAATAATTTCCTTCGGCATCAATTATTTTTGTGGCTGATGATTTTACGCTGATATTTTCGCCAATTTCTACAATCAATTCGTCCTCGATCAGCACATCGCCTTCGAAAATCGTTCCTTCGTTTACAATCCTGGCATTCTTGATTAAAACCCTGTTCATCTATCTTTTTCTTACTACAACCTGTTAAATAATTTTCTGATTTTTAAGGAAATCACTCCGAAAACTGCTTCTTTAATAATGGCGTTGCTCATTTTAGACTGGCCTTTCGTACGGTCGGTAAAGATGATCGGCACTTCCTGAATTTTGAAATTTTTGGCATAAGCGCGGTATTTCATCTCAATCTGGAACGCATAACCGATGAATTTAATTTTGTCGAGTTTGATGGTTTCAAGCACTTTTCGCTTGTAGCAAATGAATCCGGCCGTTGCATCATGAATCTGCATTCCGGTAATCATTTTTACATATACCGATGCAAAATACGACATTAAAACGCGGTTCAACGGCCAGTTCACGACATTGACGCCTGTAACATACCGCGAACCCACAGCCACATCAGCGTTACCAAAATGACAGGCATCATATAATTTTTCAAGATCATGGGGATTGTGAGAAAAATCAGCGTCCATTTCGAACACAAACTCGTACCGACGCGCCAGAGCCCATTCAAAACCATGTACATAAGCGGTTCCAAGTCCGGATTTTTTACTCCGTTTTTCGAGAAAAAGCCTTTGTGGAAATTCTGCCTGGAGCGCAATGATTTTATCTGCAGTATGATCGGGTGAATTGTCGTCAACCACCAGCAGATCAAACGATTTACGCAAAGAAAACACCGCTCTCACAATACTTTCGATGTTTTCAATTTCGTTATACGTAGGGATTATAACAATGCCGTCGCTCATACCAATCGTCCGATTTTAGCGCAAAAATAAACTTTTTACCCCAGTTGTATCCCAATAAAATTATAATAAAAAAAAATGCCTCCCTAATTTGGACTTATTCTTCAAAACGTTGTGAAATCAGGCCTTAAAAACAAATGAAACCTTATCAGAAATGCCATAAAAAATACTATTTTTGCAGCGTATGATGGATCAGATGTTAGAGCCGCGAATGATGGAAGCCCGGGATTGGGCCACTGTGATATTTGTAGTCGCTTTGATTATGATCGCCATTGTAAGAACCGCGTTTGAAAGCCGGTTTAACGACTTTTCCAAACTGATTGTCTCGGATAAATACATCAAAATGTACCGCGACAGTTCAAACCTGATGAGCGGATTTACGATTGTATTGTTTCCGGTGCAACTGGTATCACTGGCTTTTTTCATCCAATTGGCACTGAATGCTTTCGGGTATGTTTCAAAAACCGACTGGATTGTTTTCATTCAGATATTTACTTTTCTGAGTGTTTTTGTACTGTCAAAATTCCTTATTGAAAAGATTATCGCTACTGCATTCAACATCGAAGAATTTACCGAACAATTCAATTTGCAGAAAGTCAGCTACCGAACCTACATCGGTTTAGTGATTTTACCCGTTGACCTCATTCTGTTTTATAACGATAATTCATCAAAAATCATAATATTTACTACAATCGTTATTGTTTTGATAATAAATTTAGTGACTTATTTATTTTCATTGAAGAATTATCAAAATATAATATTTGGCAAGTTGTTTTATTTTATTTTATATCTTTGCGCACTTGAAATAGCGCCCTATTATTTCATGTATTATTGGTTTAGTAAAAGTTAGCATATCAGAAAATGTCAAATATGAAAGTGAAAACGATTTTGGTGTCACAGCCTGAGCCTAAAGTAGAAAATTCTCCCTACTTTGAACTGCAGCAAAAGCATAAGGTAAAAATTGATTTCAGGCCATTCATACATGTTGAAGGCGTAAATGCCAAAGACGTCAGATCCCAAAAAATCGACCTTAATAATTACACGGCGATCATTTTAACTAGCAAGAATTCGGTAGACCATTTTTTCCGTGTAGCCGATGAAATGCGGTACAAAGTACCGGAAGGATTGAAATATTTTTGCCAGTCGGAAGCGATTGCTTTTTACCTGCAAAAATATGTGGTTTATAGAAAACGCAAGATTTATGTTGGCCAGAAAGATTTCGCCGACATGTCTCCGCTGATCAAAAAATACAAAGACGAGAAGTTTTTATTGCCCGCTTCCGACCAATTGAATGCCGATGCGCCGCAAACGCTGAACAATTTAAAAGTCGACTGGACGCAAGCTACTTTTTACAAAACAGTAATGAGCGATTTATCGGATCTTGCCGATGTTTATTACGATGTGCTGGCTTTCTTCAGTCCAACCGGAATCAAATCGTTATTTAAAAATTTCCCTGATTTCGAGCAGAACAATACCAGGATTGCCGTTTTCGGAAGCACAACCCAAAAAGAAGCTTTAGAACATGGATTAAGAATCGACATTCTTGCTCCGACACCTGAAACGCCTTCGATGACTATGGCGTTAGAGCGTTACATTTCTGAAGCGAATAAAGGAAAATAAAACTTTACAATTAGATACGAAAAGTCCCGACATCTCACATCGGGGCTTTTTTGTTTATAACGAATGCTGTAAAACAAAAAAGCCGCCCAAAAGAGCAGCTTTTCATAATCCAAAAGTTTTATTACAACTGTGGCCCGGCTTTTACCAGGTTTTCACCTTCGGGATTGTCTGTATACTGTGCAAAGTTTTTAATGAACAAACCTGCGAGATCTTTTGCTTTAGTTTCCCATTCTGAAGCATCTGAATACGTTTTTCTTGGATCTAAGATTCCGGCGTCCACACCTTCTAACGATGTTGGAATTTGGAAATTGAAAACCGGCAGGTTCTGCATTTCCGAATGTTCGATCGAACCGTCTAAAATCCTGTCGATGATCGCACGCGTATCTTTAATTGATATTCTTTTACCGGTGCCGTTCCAGCCGGTGTTTACCATATAGGCTTCGGCTTTGTGCTCGGTCATTTTCTTCACCAGTTCAGTGCCATATTGTGTCGGGTGCAAAGACAAAAATGCTTTCCCGAAACAGGCTGAAAATGTCGGTTCCGGCTTGGTAACGCCGCGTTCCGTTCCCGCTAATTTTGCCGTAAATCCCGAAAGGAAGAAATATTTCGTTTGCTCCGGAGTCAGTTTTGCTACGGGCGGCATCACGCCAAAAGCATCTGCCGTAAGGAAAATTACCTTATTGGCATGCCCTGCTTTTGAAACGGGCTTTACAATATTATCAATATGGTAAATCGGGTAAGAAACGCGTGTGTTTTGCGTAACCGATCCGTCTTTAAAATCTATTTTCCCGTTTGCATCTACCGTGACGTTTTCAAGCAAAGCATCTTTACGGATCGCGTGGTAAATATCCGGCTCGTTTTCTTTACTCAGATCAATCGTTTTTGCATAACAGCCGCCTTCAAAATTGAAAACGCCGTCGTTGTCCCAGCCGTGTTCATCATCTCCGATCAACTGTCTTTTCGGATCGGTAGACAAAGTCGTTTTTCCCGTTCCCGACAATCCGAAAAATACCGCAACATCGCCATTTTCACCTTTATTCGCAGAGCAGTGCATTGACGCGATACCCTGCAACGGCAAATAATAGTTCATCATCGAGAATAAGCCCTTTTTCATCTCGCCACCATACCAGGTACCGCCAATCAATTGGATTTTCTCGGTCAAATTAAAAGCGATGTACACTTCGGAATTTAGCCCGTGCGCCGCAAAGTCAGCAAATCCTTTTTTAGAAGCGTTCATTACAACGAAATCTGGTTCGCCATAATTTTCAAGCTCTTCCTCGGTTGGGCGGATGAACATATTTTTTACGAAATGTGCCTGCCACGCCACTTCAACAATGAAACGCACTTTTAGCCGTGTATTTTCATTCGCTCCGCAAAATGTGTCGACTACGTACAATTTCTTTTGTGAAGACAATTGGTTTACCGTATTTTCTTTTAGCGCATTCCACGTTTCCTGCGAAATCGGCTTGTTGTCGTTTGGTGCTTTTTCAGATGGCCACCAGATCGTATTCTCCGTGATCGCATCTTTTACAATGTACTTGTCTTTTGGAGAACGCCCGGTAAAATCCCCGGTCATGACATTGATTGCTCCGAGTTCAGTAAGTTGCCCTTTTTCAAAACCTTCAAGGTTTGGATTTAGTTCTTCTTCAAATAAAAATTCATACGAAGGATTGTAGATGATTTCAGCTGCGTTTTTAATTCCATACTTTTCTAACGAAATCGATTTCGTAATTTGAGCGTAGTTGTCCATAGAATTTAGTTTGTGTTGCATAATATTTAAAGTGCAAAAGTAAAAATTATATTTTATACGAGTGAATTTTGTTGAAATATTATGATTTTTTCCTGATTAAATTAAGAAAAAGCCAAAACCACGCACTAATTAATAGCAATCCTCCAATTGGAGTAACAATTCCGAAAGCTTTGATGTCGATCCCTGAAATATTTTTAGTCGCTAAAATATAGATCGATCCTGAGAATAATGCAACTCCGGCAACGGTTAAAACAGCAATTCCCTTTTTGGTTTTGTTTGTTATAGAAGGCGTCAATCCGATGAACACTAAAAACAGTGCATGGTACATTTGGTACTTCACACCAGTTTCAAAAGTGCCAAGTTCTTCAATCGTCAGTACTTTTTTAAGCGCATGTGCGCCAAACGCGCCTAAAATGATGGCGATCATCCCTAATATTGCAGCTGTTGCGGTGATTTTCCTGTTCATTGTATTGGAATTTTCAGTTGCGTAAAGTTAACCGATTATGACGGATTTTAGAAACTAAAGTTTTGTTTTTAGAAGCTATTCCGGCTATTTGCTTTTATCTTTTGCGCCGTTGCACTTTGCAAAAGGGATACCGCTGCAAACGAGCGAAGCGAACTGGCCGAACACAAAATTACAATTACTATTTTGTGAGGCAATCCGGGCTAAACCCAACCGGAACATCCGACATCTTTTTCGCATTGTTTTTTCCGAAACCAAATTCATACATTTGCATACTTTTTACAAAATACGATGAGAAATATCCTGATTATTGGCGCCGGACGCTCGGCCTCTTCCCTGATCCAGTACCTTTTGAACAAATCAGAAGCAGAAAACCTGCACCTGACGATCGGCGATTTGTCCCTCGAACTTGCGCAGCGCAAAACAAACGGCCACAAAAATGCCACGCCGATTGCCCTCGATATTTTCGACCAGATCCAGCGCACCAATGAAATCCAAAAAGCCGACATCGTCATTTCGATGCTTCCGGCGCATTTGCATATCG
>Ga0247805_1000476_pt1 | contig 20704 bp, 23 predicted proteins | sample UWRJL044104R1_FD_180930 | JGI IMG/M metagenome (GOLD analysis project Ga0247805, IMG submission 180930) | Plant litter microbial communities from Arlington Agricultural Research Station in Wisconsin, United States - UWRJ-L044-104R-1 | ecosystem: Environmental > Terrestrial > Plant litter >... | reverse complement strand
TTAGAGAAAATAGATTAGAGAAAATAGAATAAAGAATGCAGATTGAAAATTTGACACATAAGTAATACGGATAATTTATTGCTTTAAAGATATTACTGCTTATGTGCTCTAATTTATAAAACTACTATAAGTATGATAAAGAATAAAGGAACTTATATGACGTGTGTGTTTAAATAACAAAATTATTAATCAGCTATAACTGAATATTAAGCGCTTTGATTTCGTCCTCAAAAGTAAGTGCATGCTGATAACTGTATTCGAAAATTTCATCGGCATTTTTAAGGTTGTAAAGGCTAAATTGACTCATATTTGGCGGTTCAAAATACAAGTTACAACTGTGCGTTTTTTGTTCGACAGAACTTTTCATAGCCAAATGAAAACAGCGATCTAAGATGTTATTCATGTTCACTTTATCCACTTCTTTTTTGATAGAATTGACATAACTGCCAATAATGATATCACATTGTCCCATTAAAGGTTCGATAGGAAAATTGTTCATTACGCCACCATCAACATACAAGGTATTGTTGTGATTAACAGGGTGAAATAGCAACGGCAGGCAAGAGGAAGCCATGATAGCCTGAGATAAATTTCCTGACGAAAAATAAACCAATTCGCCTTTAAGAATATCCGTTGCGGCAATGTACAATGGGATTTTTAAATCGTCGAAAGAATTGGTTGGGAAACATTCGGTGTAAATATCATGAAAACCTTTCATGGCAAACAAACCTTGTCTTTTGATTAAAAGATTGGAAAAACTAAAGATTTGTCCTTTTTTTAGAATCGTTAAAATCTCATTTGCAGAATATCCCGCAGCATAAAAAGCAGCCGCAATGGCACCCGCACTTGTCCCTGAAACATGCGAGGCTTTGATACCAAATTCCTCTAAGGCTTTTAGCATTCCTAAATGACCGATGCCTCGGGCACCTCCGCCGGATAATACAATTCCTATTTTAGTTTTCATCCGTTTTTCACTAATGATGTTTATCTCAAAAAGATATTTTTTAAATGTAATTCCTGACAATCCGTTTTATCTGTGTTCCAAAAATATTAAGATTCGATAAAATCTTCTGATTTTGGAATGCTAGCCAAAGCCTGAATAGCAATTTCTGGAACAGGATTGACTAATTTACGCAATTTAGTGTCCATCCAGGCACCATCTACGGTTAAAGCAGCACAAAGTTGGTCTTCTTCGTTTCTAAATTCATGAGTAATGGACCAGCGAGAAGCATCGGCTCTCATTTTAGCTACTTTGGTATGGATAAAAATCGAATCGTTCAATTTAATTTCTTTTCTAAAAATACATTCTTCTCTAAAAAGTACTGGACCAAAATGCTGTGTCTGGAAGGCTTTCATCGTCAAGCCCAGACTGTCTAGAATTTCTACACGATGCTGTGCTGCACAATCATAATACACACTATGACGAAGATGAAAATTAGGATCTAAATCCGCCCAACGGAAAGATAATTGTTTGCTAAAAGAGGTCATGCTGTTTGCTTTTTATAATTGTAAGTTCTCGTAAATTTAAAAAAAATAAGCCAAAAAGAAAGAAATACGTTCTTTATAGTTTTGGACAAATCTAATTTTATGGAATTGGATTTTTTTATAGAGTCTAACTGATAATTAATATCTTTACAAGATGAGATTTAAAGTGAGCAGTTTTTTATCCTACGAAGTTTTTTCTACAACAACCTTTATTTTTAATATTCAGGTTGCTAATTCGGCAACGCAACTAATTATTTCAGAATCGCTTACGATTACTCCCGAAATTAAATACAAAGAATTTGTATTGCAAAATTCAGCAACTCGTTTTATAAAAATGGAAGTCGAAAAAGGAACTAATTTCTCCATTAGTTATGAAGCTGAAGTTGATGTTTTACATGAGTTAATTACAGATGAAAAGCTTTTAGGATCTATTCCAATTATAGATTTGGACAACGAAGTTTTACCTTTTATTTCGCCAAGCAGGTATTGTGAATCGGATAAATTATTAGATTTTGCACATCAACAATTTGGACATTTACCAAATGAATTTACTAAGGTAAAAGCAATTAACGAATGGGTTTTCAAATCCATAGCTTATAAAGCTGGAACTAGCGATTCCAGCCGGTCTGCTAATGATGTTTTAGCTTTAAAAGAAGGTGTTTGTAAAGATTTTGCTCATCTTGCCATTGCTTTGTGTCGCGCTTTAGATATTCCAGCACGTTATTTTACGGGTTATGCATATGCACTTGATCCACCAGATTTTCATGCTTGTTTTGAAGCGTATGTAGGAGAGAAGTGGCTCTTTTTTGATCCCACTCAATTAAGTATTCCTAACGGATTGGTCAAAATTGCCAATGCTAAAGATGCTAGCGAAGTAGCTGTGGCTAGTTTTTTTGGCGAAGTGAATTGTACTTTTATGAAAATCGAATGCCATCCTGTTACTACAGATTTTATTCCTTTGGCTACAAAAGAAAATGAAGCCGTTTCTTATGGTTGAAACGGCTTCGTTTTTTTGAACGTATTAATCATCAATGGCTTGTTCTGCTAGTATTTGGAATTTCCAGCCTGTATTGTCACTGGTTTTTTGAGTTTGTTTTAAGATGATTCCAATGAGTTCTTCTTTTGGATCAGCAAAATACTGCGTATTGAAATAACCGCCCCAGTTGAAGGTTCCTGCGCTGCCTTGGCCACCTAAATCTTCGCCCATTTGGTTTAAAACTCTAAAACCCAAACCGTGTCCAGCATCGCTTTTACTCCAAATATCACCAATTTGGTTTGCCAACATAAATTGAACTGTAGTTCTGCTTAATAAACGAATACCGTTCAATTCTCCCTTGTTTAAAAACATTTGCAAGAAATTAGCATAATCTTTTGCAGTACTTGAAAGTCCTGCGCCACCTGAGAAAAAGCTTTTAGCTCCTGATTTTGGGTAATTAGTATCGTAGAACGTATTTGGGAACGGAATCCATTTTCCATTTTCTTTGGTTTGAACGCTTACTAATCGGTTGTATTTTGATTCTGGCAAATAGAAATAAGTATCATTCATTTCTAATGGTTCAAAAATACGGGTTCTGTAAAATTCATCCATTGGCATTCCTGACATGATTTCGATAAAATACCCAATAACATCCAGTCCTTCGCTGTAAGTAAACTTTTCTCCAGGATTGTGATGCAAAGGCAACTTTGCTAGTTTTTTGACACTTTCGGCAATGGTGATTTTATTGGTTGTAAATAAATCGGTTACGCCAGCGTCTTGGTAGATTTTTTTGAAACGAGGATCGCTATCAATTTGGCCATAGCCAATTCCGGAAGTATGTGTAATTAAATCACGAATAGTAATTTCTCTTTTGGCAGGTTTGGTTGTATATTTTCCGTTAGCATATAATGAATCTAAAACTTGTGCATTTTTAAATTCGGGGATGTATTTTGCAATAGGGTCGTCTAGTTTGAATTTTCCTTCTTCCCAAAGCATCATTACAGCTGTGGTGGTTATGGCTTTTGTTTGCGATGCAATTCTAAAAATAGCATCTGTTTTTAAGTTTTTTGAACTGGCATTATCGGCCATTCCAAAAGCTTTTAAGTAGACAATCTTTCCTTTGCGAGCCACTAAAGCAATAGCTCCCGGGATTTCTGAATCCGCAACGGCTTTGTTTAGCATATTATCAATACGAGCCAATCGTTCGCTGGACATTCCCACGCTGTTGGGAGCGGCTTCGGTTAGCTTCGGTGAGTTTTTTACTGAAGGAGTTTGAGCAAAAGTGCTGCAATTCCATATCGCAAAAAGAGTAATAAAGATTTTTTTCATGGTTGGTTTTTGATTTTAATAGAAGTATTACTCAGGAATTTTTTCTATCAGAATTGGGTTTTCGGCACTATCAAAATAAGTACAAGTCATTTCGATGATGTCCACGCGCCATTTGGTAATACCACATTGCGCTGCATGGTTGCAAAAAGTCATATAATCGGTTTGACCGTCTTGGTGCATTACTAAAAACTCGATGAATCTTTCTTTGTTAGCTGAAGGAGCAATAGTTAAAGTATCGTAGGTTTTGGTTTCGGCTGCTCTAAAATTATTTTCTCCAAAATATTCTACATGACCGTCATGAACGAAGGCATCGTAGCCTTTTACGCCCAGATTGATTAAGTCCTGAATGTAATTTGGAAAATCAGCACCCGATTTTACTTTTTCATGCGCTGCTTTGATTTGATCTATGGTAAACATATTTTAATTTTTTAGGTTTTCAAATATAGTTTAAAAACCTAAAATCTTAATGTTTTTAATTTTGGTGTTTTAGCAAAAGATTTAAAAAGTTTTATTTTTTTGCAATTGCTCTTACTTCTGGATTTACAAATTTTGGATCTATGTCGTCTGTTTTCTTTATATATTTTTGTAGACTGTCTTTTTGCATTAAATAGGCATAAGAACTAGCTAATTTTCCATAAGCTCTTCCGTTTTTTGGTTCAATTTTGATGGCTTTTTTTAAATTTTCAATTGTTAGATTCATATATTTAGTGTCTTTTGTTTTAAAGAATAGTTGACTATAACTAATTGAGATACATTCATACACATTGGCATTATTTGGATCTATTTCAAGTGATTTCTGTAAGTATAGGATTGATTTTTCAAACTGTTTTTGTTTTCCTAATAAATTTCCAAATCCCCAATAAACTTGTGGATTTGTTTTATCTAAAAGCCATGCCTGATTAAATCTTTTCATAGATGTGTCGTTTTCGTCTTTATAAAAATATTCCCAGCCCTTGGAAACGTAATATTCAGCTGCTTTTTTTCTGTTTTTAAAATGCTTTTCAGATTCTAAAATGAATTTGTTATCTGATTCAATCTGTTGTTCACATTTTTTAATTTCTCCATACATGGGTAATATATTTATACCTTCCGGACATTGTGATTGACAATTTTGAAATATTGTTAGTATTAAAAGTGCTGAAAAAAGGATTTTTATTTTCATGTTAGATTTTTGAAATAACAAATTAATATCAGATGGGTTAATGAAATTTTAATGATTTTCTAAAATCAAAATGGTTGTAAATATATTAGACTTAGCTTATAAATTTATTTCTATAGTAATAAACTGAGTTAACCAATCTTAATTTTATTTATAATTTAATTTTTTGTTTAGATATTCTGTTTTATCAATTTTATACCAATTGTGTTTAACGCCATCTAAGTTAAATTCTTCTATAAATGTAAATCCAATTTTTGTTAGGATTTTGTTTGAGTTAATGTTTTTCGAGTCTGCTATGGAATAAACTTCATTTGTATTTAATTTTTCAAAAGCATATTGTAAAGTTCCAATGGCAGCTTCAGTAGCGATTCCTTGTCCCCAATATTTTTTAATTAAACGGTAACCAAGGTCATAATAATTATTGTGATGGTTTGTTTCATTTGTTATTAATTTCAAACCTGCCCAACCCATGAAAGCATTTGTTTTCTTATCTATAACTGCCCATCGTCCAATTCCGTTGTCAATATATTGTTGTCTGATGAAATTAATGATGTCAGCAACCTGATCTTTATTGGTTACCGGTTTATTTCCTAAATAGTTGTGAACTTCCGGGTCAGAATCAAGTTCAAACATTCCGTCAATATCCGTTGGAAGTATTTCTCTGAATAGCAGTCTTTCTGTTTCTGCAAAGATTTTCATTTGTTAATCAATTGTTGATTTTTACAATTTATTTTTAATAGTTATTTCTCTCTGTGGAACAGGAATTGAAATAGCTTCTTCATCAAATCTTTTTTTGATAATTTGTAATAAATCGCAATAGAGGATAAATCCATCAGTTGTATTTTTTGTCCACGCCCATGCTTTTAAATTGACGCTGGAATCTCTAAGTGCAATAACTTTGGCAATAACTAATGGAGTTTTATCCTGAATGTTTTTTGCTGTTCGGGTATCGATAAATAAAGGATGTTTAGCCACTTCTTCCTGCATGATAGCAAGTGCTTTTTCGATATCGGATTCGTAACCAATTCCAATTTCTATGGCTTTACAGCATTTGTTATCCTTCATGTGTGAGTTTAGGATGATTTGGTTGCTTATGACCGAATTAGGAATGATTATTCGATTGTTTTCTGAATCTTTCAAAACAACTTGGCGTAGGTTAATGTCTTCGACAGTTCCCGTAAAATCGTTTATGGTAATGTGATCATTAATGCGAAAGGGTTTGAAAATAACTAAAAAAATACCACTCATAATATTACTCAAGGCTTGTTGTGATGCTAAACCCGCTATTATAGAAATAACTCCGGCACCAGCGAGTAAAGAATGACCAATGATTTTGAATTCGGGAATTTGAACCAATGCAAAGGAAACTCCTAATATATAAATGATGGTAATAATAAGGTGTTTTAAGAATTTGAATCCTGTAATATCAAAATCTTTATGTTTTAATCCCTTGTACAAAAAGCGTTTAAGAATTTTGTCTACAATAGTTCCTAAAATGAAAGTACAAAACAGGATTATTAATATAGTGGAAAACAGTTTTAAATCGGTTTCTAATTTAAGCATTGTGCGATTTTTTTAGATTTTAAAAGTAATAAAATACAGTTTTATTTTTTTTAAATTTATTTGAAATTATTTTTTCAATTTTTTAGATCATAAATTGGTTTTATTTTATAGTTTTAAAGCTAATCTTGAAATCGAAATCTATACTATTGATTATAATATTATAGATTTCAAAACTTTATTTTTTTTTAAAATAAAAGGATGATTTTTGTTAAATATAGAGATAATTGTTTTTGTCTTTTGAAATCAAAAGTAAATAACTGGATAAATATCACTCGTTTTTTTAATGATAAGTATTTATTACTTTTGATAAGTATTTAATAATTACGATTAAGGTTCATCAATAAAGAGTATTATGAAACAAAAGATAAAATCTATAATTGGAAATGTATTAATAAATCTTTTTCCGAAAAAGGCAGCAAGATTAGAGGCTAAAGGATTAACCATGTTTGATTTAAATTCTAGTTTTTTTGAACGTCAAATGCGTTATGCAATTTTGAGTAATGTGGAATCTAAAAAAAAGCCAGATCATTTATCTAAAATTCATAATAATTTTTGGGTTTATCAAGGGATTAATGTTTTTTCTACCAATAACAGTTTTAGAGATAATTTTTTACCTAATTGTACTTTTATTTTTGACATTGTGAAAGAAAAGTATTTTACAAGCGAAAACCAATTAACTACCCTTGTTGAAATAGGAACTGGAAATGGTGATGTATTAAATTATTTAGAATCAAATTTCCCCGAAATTGAAAAATTCATTGGGATTGATTTGAGTAAAGAGCAAATCAAAATAAACAAGGAGAAATATAAAGAAAACTTACGGCTGGAATTTATTAATGCAGACGTTTTAGAATGGGTAAAAACCGAAGGACGTAAAAACACACTTTTTGTGACTTCAAATGGAGTTTTTGAATATTTTACAGAACAGCAATTAAGAGAATTTATAAAATATGTATACAGTTTAGGAAAAGTACTATTTGTAACTATTGAACCAAATGAGAAGGGGCATGATTTTGAGATGAAGCCTAATTCAATTGTATACGGAGGTGAAAGATCTTTTTCTCATAATTATTGTAAAATTTTTCAAGATTATGGATTTACAATTTTTCATCATTCTAAAAAACCAATGATGATTTATGATTGTGAAATGAATTATATTTTAGCTGGTAATTAGTTGAATGATTATAATTTCTTTAGTTCATCTTTCCCTTTAGGAGTTAAAATTATAATCTAAATGATTTATTGACTAGAAGATCGAACTACAGTTAAGTTTACTTTAATTTTAATAAAATTTTAATATGACTTCAATAGTTATTAAAATGTCAGTTTGTCATATTGATTTATGCCAATTATAATGACAACTGACAATTTATAACTGACTTTAATATTGGCACAAAGATTGACTTATGCCACCTGAGTTATTAAATCGAGTATATAATAAAAATTAAATATATTAAAAATGGGTAAAATAATCGGAATTGATTTAGGTACGACCAACTCTTGTGTTTCTGTAATGGAAGGTAGTGAAGCAGTTGTTATTCCTAATGCAGAAGGAAAAAGAACAACACCATCTATCATCGCTTTTGTTGAAGGTGGAGAAATTAAAGTAGGTGATCCTGCAAAAAGACAAGCGGTAACTAATCCAACTAAGACTATTGCTTCTATCAAACGTTTTATGGGACATTCATTTGCTGAAACTCAGGAAGAGGCAAAAAGAGTTCCTTACGCAGTAGTAAAAGGAGACAACAATACTCCACGTGTGGATATTGATGGTCGTTTATACACTGCTCAAGAATTGTCAGCAATGACTCTTCAAAAAATGAAAAAAACTGCTGAAGACTATTTAGGTCAAACAGTTACTGAAGCGGTTATTACTGTTCCTGCTTACTTTAACGATGCACAACGTCAGGCTACTAAAGAAGCTGGTGAAATTGCTGGTCTTAAAGTTATGCGTATCATCAATGAGCCTACTGCTGCTGCATTAGCTTATGGATTAGATAAAAAAGGAACTGATCAAAAAATTGCTGTTTACGATTTAGGTGGAGGTACTTTTGATATCTCTGTTCTTGAATTAGGAGACGGAGTTTTCGAAGTATTGTCTACTGATGGTGATACTCACCTTGGAGGAGATGATTTTGACCACGTAATTATTGACTGGTTAGCTGACGAATTTAAAGCTGAAGAAGGAATTGACTTGCGTTTAGACCCAATGTCTTTACAACGTATCAAAGAAGCTGCTGAAAAAGCTAAAATTGAATTGTCTTCTTCTGCTGAAACAGAAATCAACTTGCCATACGTAACTGCTACGGCTTCAGGACCAAAACACTTAGTTAAAAAATTATCTCGTTCTCAATTTGAGAAATTAACTGATTCATTAGTAAAACGTTCTATGGCACCAGTTGCTAAAGCGTTGAAAAATGCTGGTTTAACAGTTTCTGATATTGACGAAGTTATCTTGGTAGGAGGTTCTACTCGTATCCCAAGAATTGTTGAAGAGGTTGAAAAATTCTTTGGTAAAAAAGCGTCTAAAGGAGTTAACCCTGACGAAGTTGTAGCTATTGGAGCTGCTATTCAAGGTGGTGTACTTTCTGGAGATGTAAAAGATGTATTGTTATTAGACGTTACTCCATTATCTTTAGGTATTGAAACTATGGGTGGTGTAATGACTGTTCTTATCGAAGCTAACACTACTATTCCAACTAAAAAATCTCAAGTATTCTCTACTGCTGCTGATTCTCAACCATCTGTTGAACTTCACGTATTGCAAGGAGCTAGAGCAATGGCTGCTGATAACAAAACTATTGGTCGTTTCCACTTAGATGGTATTCCACCAGCACCAAGAGGAGTTCCTCAAATCGAGGTTTCTTTTGATATTGATGCTAATGGTATCATTAAAGTAACTGCAACTGATAAAGGAACTGGAAAATCTCACGATATCCGTATCGAAGCTTCTTCTGGTTTAACAGCTGACGAAATCGAACAAATGAAAAAAGATGCAGAAGCTAATGCTGATGCTGATAAAGCTGCGAAAGAAAGAGCTGAAAAATTAAATGAAGCTGATAGTACTATTTTCCAAACTGAAAGTCAATTGAAAGAATTGGGAGATAAAATTTCAGATGAAAACAAAACAGCTATCGAATTTGCTTTAACTGAACTTAGAATGGCACACCAATCTCAAGATATTGCTGCTATCCAAAAAGGTTTAGATAATGTAAATGCTGCTTGGAAAACTGCTACTGAAGCTATGTACGCTCAAGGAGAGCAAGGTCAAGCTGCTGCTGAACCACAAGCTGAAGGTGATAACGTTCAAGACGTAGATTACGAAGAAGTAAAATAATTTTATAACTAAGCAATTAGTATTAAAATCAAAAACCGAGTCATTTCTGACTCGGTTTTTTTATGTTCATGGGTGATTTAAAATATATAAAAATCACCTTTTTATTAAAGTAATTATTTCTTTCCGCCTATTTTGCTAATAATGAAAATGATAAAAACAATAACGGCTATAACAAGGAATATTCCCACGCTCATTCCTGCTTTAAAAATATCGCCAATGATTTCACAACTTGAAAATGTGAACATAACGATTAGAAGTAGAAGTACTCTTTTTACTGTATTTTGCATGATTTCTATAGTTTTAAATTAGTTAATTATGTTGATTTAAAAGTACTTTATAAATAAATATTCAACATTATATAATTTCTGTGTTTTGTTGTATTATTCAGACTACAGCAGCAATTTCTAACTCAAATTTTAAATGTAGATATTCTTTAAGGTTATAAATCTGATTTTGTATATTTGCACAACCCAACATAATTCTTTACTATGACTCAAAAAGTTTTGCTTAATTCCAAAGAAGTCAATATCATTCTTCATCGTTTGGCTTGTCAGCTAATTGAAAAACATCTCGATTTTAAAGACACTATTTTAATTGGTATTCAGCCTAGAGGAACTTTTTTAGCAGAACGATTAAAAGAAGTATTAGAAAAAGAATACAATACTCCTGAAATAAAATTAGGTTATCTGGACATCACGTTTTTTAGAGATGATTTTAGAAGAACCGAAAAACCATTGGAAGCTAATAAAACCAATATCAATTTTATTGTAGAAAATAAGAAAGTCATTTTTATTGATGATGTATTATTTACAGGAAGAAGTATTAGGTCAGCATTGACTGCAGTACAATCTTTTGGAAGACCTTCAGAAATAGAATTACTCGTTTTAATTGACAGACGTTTTAGCCGCAATTTGCCTATTCAGCCTGATTATAGAGGAAGACAGGTAGATGCTATTAATAATGAGAAGGTAAAAGTAAGTTGGAAAGAAAATGATGGAGAAGATGCTGTATATTTAGTTACTAATTAGAAAACTAAACAAATAAAAGCCTCATCTATAATAAAATAATAATCGTAAAAGAATGAAAGAATTAAGCGTAAATCATTTATTAGGTATCAAATATATTAACAAGAATGATATAGACCTTATTTTTGAAACAGCGGATCATTTTAAAGAAGTCATTAATCGTCCTATTAAGAAAGTGCCTTCGTTACGAGATATTACTATTGCCAATATTTTTTTCGAAAATAGTACCAGAACTAAACTTTCATTCGAATTAGCTCAAAAACGATTATCGGCTGATGTTATTAGTTTTTCGGCGGCACAATCTTCGGTTAAAAAAGGGGAAACACTTATTGATACTGTAAATAATATTCTTTCGATGAAAGTAGATATGGTGGTGATGCGTCATGCTAATCCCGGAGCAGCTCACTTTTTATCGCAAAATGTAAAAGCAAGTATTATTAACGCTGGCGATGGTGCTCACGAACATCCTACACAGGCTTTATTAGATAGTTATTCGATAAGAGAAAAATTGGGAGATGTAGCTGGAAAAAAAGTAGTTATTGTAGGTGATATTTTGCATTCAAGAGTGGCTTTGTCTAATATTTATGCTTTGCAAATGCAAGGTGCCGAAGTAAAAGTTTGCGGACCAAAAACTTTGATTCCAAAATACATTGAATCCCTTGGCGTAAAAGTAGAGCCTAATTTAAGAAAAGCTTTAGAATGGTGTGATGTTGCTAATATGTTGCGTGTTCAAAACGAAAGAATGGATGTGAATTATTTTCCATCAACCAGAGAATATGCCCAGCAATATGGTGTAGATAAAACTTTATTAGAATCTTTGAATAAAGAAATTGTAATTATGCACCCAGGACCTATCAATAGAGGAGTAGAGATTACATCTGAAGTGGCCGATTCTGGACAATCAGTTATCCTGAATCAGGTTGAAAATGGAGTAGCGATTAGAATGGCTGTTATTTATCTTTTGGCTTCAAAAATTCAGTAAGTTTAAAAAATCTTAGTAACTTTAGATTTTGTAATCAACAATTAAATTTTACAGCGATGAAAGTAGATCAAAAAGACCACACTATTACAATTAAAGATACTCAGGGTGATTTTACTTCTTTTTTAATGAAGGTTACACATCAATATAAGAGTTACGAAAATCATAATATTATAATTGACCTTTTAGGATATAAAGAGGAATTGCCAGTAGACGATTTAAAATTGTTTTTACCCATGTCTAAAAAACATAAAAAAGCAAAAAAATCTTTTATTGTTGTAGTTGCTGATTTTGATTATAATGCTTTACCTGAAAAATTCACCGTAGTTCCCTCTTTATTAGAAGCTCATGATATTATTGAGATGGAAGAAATAGAAAGAGATTTAGGATTTTAAATCGTTTAATTGTTGATTCGTTTAAAAGTTTAATCGAATGATTTTTATATAACGATTAAACAAATAACCAGTTAACCAAATACACTTTGAAATTAACTATTCTGGGCTGTTATGCGGCCACTCCACGTACATTTACCAATCCTACTTCGCAGTTAATCGAAATAAGAAACCGACTTTTTCTTATTGATTGTGGCGAAGGAACCCAAGTGCAACTGCGCAAAAACAAAATCAAATTTTCTAAGATTAACCATATTTTTATCTCTCATTTACATGGAGATCATTTTTATGGATTAATTGGTTTGATTTCTACCTTTTCATTGTTGAATCGAAATAACGATTTGGCTATTTATGGTCCAAAAGGAATAAAAGAAATTATATTATTGCAATTGCGATTGTCTAATTCATGGCCCAATTTTGGTTTGCATTTTCATGAATTAACCTCAAACCAAAGCGAGTTAATTTTTGAAGACGATAAAGTAATGGTGAAAACCATTCCGTTAAAACATCGAGTGTATACTAATGGATTTTTATTCGAAGAAAAAATAGCCGAACGAAAATTAAATGTTGATGCCGTTAACGAATATCAAATTGAAAAATGTTATTTCCAAAACATAAAAAACGGAAAAGATATTCTGCTGGATGATGGAACTTTGATTTCAAATGAAAAATTAACTTTCGATCCTGAAAAACCTAAAAGTTATGCTTTTTGTTCTGATACCAGTTATAATGAAGATATTATTCCAATAATAGAAAATGTAGACGTATTGTATCACGAATCTACTTTTTTAGAGTCTGAAGCAAGTCTTGCAACTAAAACCATGCATTCTACGGCTATAGAAGCGGCTACAATTGCTAAAAAAGCTCAAGTAGGTAAATTGGTCTTAGGGCATTATTCGACGCGCTATGATGCTATTTCGTTATTTAAAGAAGAAGCTGAAACTATTTTCCCGAATGTCTTGTTAGCAGATGATGGAAAAATTTTCGATTTATAGTTTTTACACTAATATTTTATAATTAAAATGCTATGGAAGATTTAAGTAATTATAGACGATCTTATGAGAAAAGTGAATTATTAGAATCTAATATTCCAGAAGACCCAATAAATCTTTTTCATCGTTGGTTTCACGAAGTAGAAGATTTTGGAGGAAATGAAGAAGTGAATGCGATGACCGTTTCAACTTTTGGTTTGGATGGTTTTCCAAAGGCTAGGGTAGTACTACTAAAGAAATATAATGAAGAAGGTTTTATTTTTTATACCAATTACAATTCGGAGAAAGGAAAAGCAATTGAACAAAATCCAAATATTTGTCTTTCTTTTTTTTGGCATTCTGCCGAACGTCAGGTTATCATTAAAGGAATAGCCGAAAAAACAGCTGATATTATTTCCGATAACTATTTTGATTCCAGACCTGATGGAAGTAAGTTAGGTGCTATTGTTTCTAACCAAAGTGAAGTGATTCCTTCACGTGAATTTTTAGAAACTAATTTAAAGGAATTAGAAACTATTTTTGATAATAAATCAATTCCTAGACCAAAACATTGGGGTGGATTTCTTGTTCGTCCGGTTGAAGTAGAATTTTGGCAGGGAAGAGCTAATCGTTTGCATGATAGAATTCGATATTCTATTCAAAATGATCATTCTTGGAAAATAGAAAGATTATCACCTTGATGTAGGAATTTAACTCTTATTTAACTTAAAAAGTGTATTTCATCGATTTTTTTTGTAGTTTACCGATAAAGTGTTGTATGTTTGAGTAAGCAGAAACACAAAAACTAACACCTTTAAAGAAGTTTGCCCCACGATCTACTTTAAACTTAAACTACTAGCTTATGAAAGTAAATTTACTCAAATTAATGTTGCTTTTACCAGTGATATTTGTAATGAATTCTTGCTCTTCAGACTCTTCAGAAGAAACAGCTAATTCTACTAGTGCTGTAATTGTTGAAAATTATACTTATAGCGATACGGAGTTAGAAACTATGAAATTGATTAATGAATACAGAGTAAGTGTTGGTTTAAATCCATTGGAAAAAATCAATCATATTTCTTATAAGTCAGAAGAACATGATTATTATATGATTGATAAAAAAACACCAAGTCATGATGGTTTTGTAGATCGTTCTAATAACATCATGAAATTACTTGGAGCTACAACAGTAGGAGAGAACGTTGCTTACAATTACAACACTGCTGAAGGAGCTTTAGCAGCTTGGTTAAAAAGTGCAGCACACAAGAAAAACATTGAAGGTAACTATACTCATTTTGGGATTTCTATCAGACAAGATGCAGCTACAGGAAAGAAATATTATACTAATATTTTCGCAAGAATCGATTAATTATTTATTTGGTTTTAAATAAGGTACAAAAGAGAGTTTTTGCCCCAAATCTATTCTCTTAGTATTAAAAAAAGAGTTTATAAGAAATTATAAACTCTTTTTTATTTTTGGGTAATACTGACCCATTTTATAAAATGGATTTTTCTGGTTATTTATTAAAGGTTGATTTTATTTGTTTTCAGTATTACTCAATTTTTTATTTAATTTTTCTACAATGGCATTTGCTTTATCATTTTCACCAATAGCAAATAATGATTTAGCATATTGATTATAATATATAGCATCCAGATCAGTTGTTAATGCAAATAGCTCTCCGTACCATTTAGCAGCTTTTGCCATATTCAATTCAGTATAAAATGCATTCCCTAGTTTCTGGAATAAATCAACTGATTTATAACCTTTTTCAGCAACATGTTCGTAGGTTTTTGTAACGTTTACGTAGGCATAACTTTTTGCCATTCTATCGGTAATAAACACTTTTGAATTTTGGGAATAGCCTTTATAAGATGATAGACCAGTTAACATGAAAAAAAAGACTGTGGTAATCTTCATATTATAAATTTATAAGAATCGTTATTAGTTTTTTGGTTGCTTTTCTCATTGAAAATTAAGTATCTATAAAAACAGATACAATTATGTGCGATAAATTTAATAGAAAAAATGATTCATGATAGAGAAGCATTATTTTTTTTGCTAAAAAAGTAAGTTATTGTAAACTTCGTAAGATTTTGTAATGTATTTTTTGTCAATTCAAAAGTTGTTTTAAATACTCCTAAATTATTTTAGTTTTAAAAAACAGTTTTATAAAAAAACCTCGAATGATTACATCCGAGGTTTTTTGGTTTTAAATATTTGGTAATGTATTATAAAGCAGTAATAATAAATTCGCTTCTACGATTCATTTGGTGTTCTTCTTCGGTACATTTTACGTTGTCCGCACATTTATTTACTAATTGTGTTTCACCATAACCTTTACCAGTTAAACGATTGGCGTTGATACCATTTTTAACTAACCAGCTAATAGTTGACTTGGCTCTTCTGTCAGATAAAGATTCGTTGTATTTGAAAGAAGCACGGCTATCAGTATGAGAACGAATGTCTAATTTCATGTTAGGATATTGGTTTAAGACATCTAATATTTTTTCTAAATCCAAAGCTGCTTCGTTTCTGATATTGGATTTATCCAAATCAAAATAAATCATTTTAATACCAAAACATTTCCCTAAATCGTCACCAATGGTTACTTTACACTGATCTTTTTCTAAGGCTATAGGCAAATAAGTTTCTCCACTTTCTTTAGCAATTGTGACTTGTTTTTCATTGGTATTGTATTCTTCTTTATCTGCTCTAACGGTATACAATGTACCGCATTCTACTTTGAAACGATATGCTCCATTTGGATCTGTATTTACAGTATTTAAAGGATTCATTTTGTTATCGAACAAAGTCACTTTAGCGTTAGCAAGAGCTGTTTTTGAATCAAGATCTGTGATTTCTCCATACAGTTCTTGTTCGCAAATTAATTTTCTAGTTTCCGTAAACATATAGATATCATCATATCCTAATCCGCCATCTCTGTTTGATGATAAGAATCCTTTTCTTGATTTAGTATCAATGATAAAAGCAAAGTCATCTTTAGGCGAATTGGCATCCATCCCGATATTTTGTACTTTATTAAAAGTTCCATCCTCATTTATTTTAGACATAAAAATATCCAAACCACCTACACCAGGATGTCCGTCAGAGGCAAAGTAGAGTTCGTTATCCTGACTTACAAAAGGGAAGGTTTCTCTTCCTTCGGTATTTATTGAAGCTCCTAAATTTTCAGGAGTTCCAAAAGACCCATTGCTGTTGATTTGTACTTTGTAAATATCAGATAATCCTAATGTTCCAGGCATATCTGAGGCAAAATATAATATTTTTTCGTCAGGACTCAGAGTAGGGTGAGCGGTACTGAAATTGTCGCTGGTAAATGGAAGTGCTTGTATGTTAGTCCATTTTTCTCCTTCTAAAGTGGCTTTGTATAATTTAACTAAGGTAATTCCTTTTTGGTTTTTCCCTTTTTTACCATCAAGATAATTGTTTCGGGTAAAATAGACTGTATTTCCATCTTTAGTAAAAACCGGAGTAGCTTCGTTGAATTTAGATTTTAATGACTTATTAAATTTAACAGGCTTACCAGGAATCATTTCTTGATCTAAATCGGCACTGTACAAATTTGTAAAATGCTGATCGGTCCAGGTGTGTTTTCTTTGGCCTAAACTTCCTGTGTCTCTGGCAGAAGTAAATACAATTTTGTTGGTGTAAATAGTAGAACCATAATCAGAATATTGAGAATTGATCTCTGCATTTTCTATTTTATACCTTCCAGAATTTGCTTTAATTTCATCTAGATAATTAGTGTTAGCCTTAAATAGTTTTCCTCTACTATCATTGTTCGAAATTTTATCAAAGTCTTCTAAGATTTGATCGGCTTTCTTGTTGTCGCCAATAGAGCGTAGTGATTGTGCATAACGGTAGTAATACGTAGGTTCGATTACAGTGTCAGGCATAGCAAAAAGTTCAGCATACCATTTCACGGCTTTGTCTAATTCGCCATTAAAATAATAAGCATTTCCTAGTTTTTGAAACATTGGAGCTGATTTATATCCTTTCTCAGCTATTTTTTCATAGGTCTTTATTGCGTCGATATACGCATAGTTGTCGTAGTTTTTATCGGCATTAGCCAATCTGGCTTTTTGAGAATAAATGTTCACTGAAAAAACACTTATCATCGCTATATAAAAGAGTATATTTTTTTTCATGATAATTGTATTTAGAAGAATCTTGGAGTTGTAATTTTGTTGTTGTTTTTGAAAATTTCGTATCTCAAGAAAATTTCATGTGAACCAGAATTGTAATTGTCTAATTTGGTTGTTTCTAAATCATACCCATATCCGATGTATAGCGCATCTGATACCTGAAATCCCGCCATAGCACTTACAGAAGCATTCCAACGGTAGGCAAGTCCCAGAGTGAATTTATCATTGAATAAAAAGTTACCCGAAACATCTACTTGCAAAGGAGCACCTTGTACCATTTTAGTTAATAAAGCAGGTTTAAATTTTAGATTATAGCTTAAATCCATTACATATCCCGCAATCAAATAATAATTCATTTTTTCTTTATTCACGGCTATTTGATTATCTGCATACTTATTTGTTTCGATGAAATTAGGAATCGAAAATCCCACATAAGCCTTATCTGAGTGAAGATAAATACCAGCTCCAATATTAGGAGAGATTTCATTATTGAACCCTTGAAGTTTTTGGTCACCACTAACTTCTGGATTTAATTTATTGATATCTAAATTAAATAAGTTTACAGAAGCTTTAATACCAAATGAAAGTTTTACATTTTCAGAAGTAGGAATAGTGTAGGATAGGTCGGTAGAAAAAGTATTGTCAGTTGTTGGACCAATTTTATCATTTACTAGAGATACCCCTAGACCTAATCTACTGTTATTAAAAGGAGTGTTAATAGAAACGGCATTAGTTGTAGGTGCTCCATCTAATCCTACCCATTGGGTACGATGTAAGGCAAATATACTCATTGCTCCTCTGGATCCGGCATAAGCAGGATTTACATTTATAGTGTTGTACATGTATTGGGTATATTGTGCATCCTGTTGTGCATAACTTCCCATTGCAGTAAACATCAAACTGATTAGTAGTATTTTTGTTTTCATTGGACTTCTTTTTTTTAACCAGAGGGTTTTTAGCACCTCTGGTTGTTAGATTGGAGTTTTTTTTATCTAGTAAGGTATAAATATCCTTGTTGTTTTTTAGGTATCATTTCGCCTTGTAAACCAACAGCAGTATAGTTCAGGATATAGAAGTAAGTTCCGGTAGGTAATCCAGCAGATTTGTCTACAGTTACTCTTCCTTCAGAATAGCCTTTGAAAGCTTTATTGTTATTGTCATATCCTTTAGTTTCATAAACTAATATTCCCCATCTGTTGTAGATCTCTACAGAGTTTTCTGGGTAACAAAGTGTATCATCGATATTATCAATTACAAAGTTATCATTTGTACCATCGCCATTTGGAGTAAAAGCATTGTGAACAACTATAGTTCCACAACCTAAAACAAATGCTCTGTCAATAACTACTGTATCAGAATTGCTTACAGGAACATTATTAGGAGATAACCCATTTGCTGTAGCAACATTAGTTATGGTTTCATTTCCTAAATCAGTTTGAGTTACAGTATAATTTTCAGAGAACTCTTTAGATTCACCAATTGTTAAATTTTCAATAGTACTATTTAATCCTGTTAATGGGTCACTTACCACAACCTGATGTAGGTTTACATTTCCTGTATTAGTAACAACAATAGTGTAAGTTATGATTTCTCCTAAAGTATCATAATTAGTTTTATTAGCTGTTTTTACCACGCTAATACCAGGATTTTGTGTCAGCGGAGTAGTTGTCGGAGTATCATTGTCTACATGAGTACCAGAGATATCCGTAACATTATTTCCTTTTGGATCTTTCGCCGTAGCTAAAGCCGTATTGACTACTTTACCAGCATCGATATCTGTCTGAGTAATGGTGTATGTTCCTTTGATTACTGAGCTAGAAGCACCTACAGCCAGAGTAGCAATTGGGTTTCCAGTGATAGTTAAACCTACCATTGGATCTGTTACTACTATATTAGTTAGTGTTGTATTTCCAGTATTTGTTACCGCAAAGGTATACGTAATCACATCTCCTTTAGCACCTGTTCCAGAAACGCTAGCTGTTTTTACTAAAGCGATTTTTGGAGTTTGTGTTAATTCAGTAATGGTACAATCAGTACACACAGGATCTTTAGGACAAGTAGTACAAGGCGTTGGATCAGTAGAGGTAGCCGTTACCGGTTTGTCTTTCGGATCTTTCGCCGTAGCCGTAGCCAAGTTGTACACAATTCCTTTGTTGATATCCTCTTGTGTGATGGCATGTGAAGCAGTAAACGTAGTTGCATCTGTTGCTCCAGGAGCTAAAGTTGCAATTGGTCCACCAGTTACCACAGCATTGTTATCAGTAACCGTTACGTTAGTTAAAGTAACATTACCTGTATTTTTGATCACAAATTTGTATGATACTACATCACCAATGTTTGTTTTACCATCATTATTAGTATCTACATACGTACCATCTTTAGTGATAGAAATAGATGGGATATATACAGAAACTTTTACAGTTGCATCATCACAATTATTCGGATTTAATTTTTCACAGATTTTGTATACCAACTGATAGTCACCAGCTGGCGTACCCGGAGCTACTACTACATTAGTTCCTACAAGAGTGATTCCCGTATTAGTACTGCTTACGAAAGTAGTATTTACTTTAGCAGGGTCAAGGATAACACCGTTTAGTTTATCATTTACTAAAACATTCGTGAAAGCGATTCCTCCATCAAAACCATTAACAGCTGTAGGAGCTACATCATCAATTGCTTCTATAAATGGTGCATTAACAGGAATAGTTACTGTGGCTGAATCACAATTATCAGGATATTGCTTATCACAAATTTTATATACTATTGAATACGAGCCAGCAGGAGTACCAGCAGGAACTGATATTTGACCTGTTGTTACATCTAAAGTTGGTACTAAAGCTCCAGGTATATTTGGAGTTGCAGCGCCAACAATTGTTAAATTAACTTGACCAATTGTTGCAGCTGTACCATTTACAGTATCAGGTGTATTAGCTGAACTTGGATTGCTTTGTAAAACATTTCCAGCATTAGAATTTCCACTAGTTCCATTTGAAGAAGCTAATAAATCATTTACAGCATCTATTTCTGGAGCAGCATTAATAGTAACACTAGCAGTTGCTTCACAACCATTAGCGTCAGTTACTTTGTAAGTGTACGTTCCAGCAGTTAAATTAGTTGTAGCAGGATTAGAAGGATTATATGCATATGTTCCTGTACCACCATTAGTATTTAACGTTACACTACCAGTACCACCAAAATAAGTAATTTGCGATGGAGTTGCAGTAAGAGTAATTTGCGCAGGCGCTTGGTTAATAGTTACAGAAGTCGTTGCAGTACAACCATTGGCGTCCGTTACAGTATAGTTATAAGTTCAAG
>Ga0247805_1000474_pt1 | contig 20786 bp, 16 predicted proteins | sample UWRJL044104R1_FD_180930 | JGI IMG/M metagenome (GOLD analysis project Ga0247805, IMG submission 180930) | Plant litter microbial communities from Arlington Agricultural Research Station in Wisconsin, United States - UWRJ-L044-104R-1 | ecosystem: Environmental > Terrestrial > Plant litter >... | reverse complement strand
AGTACCAGCAGGAGTTCCTGGGCATTTGTCAAATTGATCAGAAACACCGTCTCCATCGCTATCTTTTTTCAAATCTTCAACAGATTTCTCAACGTTAGAAACACGGTTTTTCAATGCTTCAACTTCCTGACGTAATGAAGGGTCTTTCAACTCATCATACATTAAAGCTAATGGATTAACCCAGTCAAGATTTGGTTTAGATTTAGAACCTAATGAGAATTCTAATCCAGCATAACCGTATGAGAATTTATCTTTAGTAGTTCCTTTAGCGTATACACCATCAAAGTTATCGCTATCAATGAAGTGCATAGTGTAACCTAAGTTAAAAGCAACACGGTCAGAAACTTTGAATTTCACACCAGCACCAACTGGGATATAAGCTTCTTTTACGTAAGTTTTATCACCATCATCACCTGATCTGTCTTTCCAGTCAATTACCTGGTTAGTAGAAGTAGTTAATTTAGGAGCATAAGCAACTAAACCGTAACCTGCAGTAACGAAGAAGTTAACTGAGTTCTCACGACGTAAGAAATCAACTGTTGCAACGTTAACAACACCTCTGATGTCAGCAGCATAACCGATTTCAGTTTCAAATTCTCTGGCACCAAACTGAGAAGCACCTGCTGCATCTTTGTTAGTTCCAGAAACTTTTCCACGGAAAATGTTACCTTCTAATCCAAAAGCGTGACCTAATTGTTTTTTCAATGACACACCGTAACCTAAGTTAACGTCAGCATTTGTGAAGTCGTTAGATCCACCGATCGCAAGGAACGGAGACATAACACCACCATTAACACCGATTGACCAAGTTCTGTACTGGCCTCTTCCGCCAAAAACTTTAGCTGAAGATGAAGTTGCTGTAGAATCCTGTGCAGAAGCAATAGAAGTAACTCCTAAAGCTGCAACAAAAGAAACTGCTAAGCCCTTCTTTAAAGTAGAATAATTCATAATTTTTCTTTTTTTAAGGTTAAACAAATTTAAATTGTATAATTTTTTTGTGTAGCAAAATTAAACAAATTTTTAATTCTCACAACAGGGTATACAAACACCGTTCCAAATTTATAAAAATTCAAAAATGGTATGAATGATCGTTGTCATATTAGAGAATAAAGGATGATTTGTTGATGTTTTGTTAGCAAAAAAATAACATAAAATATTACACATCAACCATTTAAAGACATATGACATATAAATAAATTAGTGCTACATATTTTGTCACATCAATCTCAACTCTGGAGATCAGGAGATACTGACAATTATGAGTACTAAATATTTAACAATCATTAACAATATTCCTGACGCCGGGCTCCAAAAAGTCTGTTTTTTCAGACAGCCTGCCTACAACAACAGATACTAAAACCAATTATCAGTAAATTTATAAATATTGAAACCCGGAATAACTGAAGCATCTGCGATTTCATTTCGCAACCTATCTTTATCTACATCTTTCATTCTTTGCTGTTGTATTATTTTATATGCCTTTTCAGCTAAAAGAAATGGTCTGCGCTTATTTTCTACCAGACCCGGGCCTAATAACCAGTGGCATACTTCAGCTATACCTTCACTTTTGTCTGCCACAGTGCTAAATACAGGAATGGCAGGTTCCTGATGATGCACCAGCTTTTTCAGGTTATTGGCAAAGGTAGCTGCTCCTTCACGGTCGGCCTTATTTACAATAAATGCATCTGCAATTTCCATCAGACCAGATTTGATATTTTGTATTTCGTCGCCCGATTCCGGAACCAGCACCACTGCGGTACGATCGGCCAATCCTGCGATTTCCAGTTCAGACTGTCCAACGCCAACAGTTTCTACAATAATCAAATCGAAACCGGCAGATTTCATCACATCGACCATTTCAATCGTTTTAGCAGAGATTCCTCCCAACGCTCCCCGTGTTGCCACTGACCTTATGAAAACATTGGGATTATTGAACTGCTGAGACATACGGATACGGTCTCCCAACAGAGAACCAAAGTTGAAAGGCGAGGTAGGGTCTACCGCCAGAATGGCAATTTTTTTATTTTCCTGAACAATCCGTGTAGTGATTGCATTTACCAAAGTACTTTTACCTGCACCTGGCGGCCCGGTTATTCCGATGACTGTTGTATTGCCTACTTCCAGCACCCTCAATAAGTCTCCAGCCGGAGCAATACTATTCTCTACCAGGGTAAGTATCCTGGCCAATGCGCTAAAGCTGCCTTGTTTTAATTCCGTATGCAACTGGGAAGATGAATGCATTAATAATAGTTATCTTTGTACAAAAAGAAGCAATATCGTAATTATTAGGTGAATGAGTTTTAGTATTTCTGTAGTTATTCCAAATTATAATGGCAAATCCTTGCTGGCTGATGTGTTACCGAGCGTAATCAATTCTTTATCAACGGTCTCTCTTCCTTCCGAAATTATAGTTGTTGATGATAATTCTACTGATGACTCTATTGCTTTTATAAAGAAAAACTTCTCCGATGTTATCATCCTGGCAAACGAAATTAATCTTGGCTTCTCAGGTACTGTTAATAAAGGGATAAAAGCAGCTACAAAAGACCTTGTATTTATACTGAATAACGACGTAAAATTATTACCGGGATATTTTGAAGCTCAGCTTCCTTTATTTAAACTACCCGATACTTTTGGTGTTAACGGCGCGGTACTGAACTGGAATAGTGACGTATTGCAGGGCGGAGGTAAAATCATCAACAGACATTTATTCAAAATAAAAGCAAATGAGAATTACTTTGTTGATCCGGTTACGGCTGCTGGTCCACTTCCATTACTAACTATGTTTCTTTCCGGTACCAATGCACTGATCGACAGAAAAAAGCTTTTAATGTTAAATGGATATGATGATTTATTCAGCCCATTTTATGTAGAAGATGTGGAATTATCTGTAAGAGCACTCAGAATGGGCTGGAAAATGTATTATGTCCCATCCTCAAAGTGTATGCATCAGATTTCTACAACTATCAATAAGTACAACAAAAAACAAAAAATCAAGTATTTAACGCTCCGAAATAAATTCTATCTGCATTTCATCCACCTGAATGGATCACAATTATTTTTCTGGTATTTTCAGACCGTGCTGGAGATTTTAGCGCGGACACTCAGCTTAAATTTCAGCTATATAAAGGCTTTTTCAACTTTTGTGAATACAGCCAATGATGCGGAAAAATCAAAATCAGCATTCAATATGTTATTGAATAAAAATGGGGCACCTAAAAAAGACCTCTTTTCATTATTGAAAGAATATAAAACGGCCACCCTAAAACGTATACACTCCTAAAAGGCTTACATGCAAATTTCCGCAGTTGTAATTACGAAAAACTCCGCCAGCACTTTGAAACAATGTCTGGACAGTCTGATTAAAGTGGCTGATGAGATTATCATTGTCGACTCTGGCAGCACAGACTTGACACTGACTATCGCTCAGGAGTATAGCTGCACGATTATTCATACTGAATGGCTGGGTTATGGCCCGACGAAAAACCTGGGTCACCGTGCCGCAAGCGGAGCCTATATTTTATCCCTTGATTCAGATGAAGAACTTTCGGGCGACCTGATTATTGAGCTCAACAGCATCAAAAATCAGCTTAATGGAGTATATGGCTTTAAGCGGCTCAACAATTATTGTGGTAAGTGGATCCGGTACGGAGCATGGTATCCCGACAAAAAGACAAGACTATTTCCAAAAGAAACGCTATGGAATGATAGCGCCAGCCATGAGCAACTAATACTAAACAGCAATCAAAAGATAACTTACCTTTCCAGCTCTCTGTTACATTATGCTTACCGCAGTAAAGCAGAATTGAAAGCAAAGACCTATCTGTACGCTCACTTAGGAGCTATAAGTAAAAAAAACGCCAGCAAATTTGCTGCAGTACTGAAAATGATTTTTTCTCCCCTGGTCAGCTTTATAAAATCATACTTTATCAAGCGTGGCTTTTTGGATGGGCGTTTTGGGCTCGACATCAGTTTCTACAATGCTATGGGTACATTCCTGAAATATAAAAACCTCATTAAATCATAAACATCTAAATTATGATCTTTATAACCGGATATGGTCAGATGTGCAACAACATGCTTCAATTTGGACATTTTTATGCCTTCGCCCGAAAAAATAATATTCCTATTGTAGGTATGCGCTTCTGCTATAAGTACCTTGATTTCAAAATCAGTGATGAAAAAGGATATACCATATTTACTTATCTGTTTGCTAAATACGGGACAAAGTTAAAACTCATTCCCAGAGTGGAATTCAACAACCCTGAAGAAAATCAGCAGGAAAAAATTAGCTTGTTAAAAAGTAAGAAGATGATCCTGGCCGACGGCTGGGGTTTTAGAGATTACGAGTTATTCCTTAGCTACAGAGAAGAGATCAAAGCGCTATTTGGCTTTAAGGGAAAAGTTACCAAACCCGTGAATGCTTACCTGACAGCGAATCAATCAGGTAATAAGCGGATTGGCATACATATACGAAGGGGAGATTATGCGAAATGGCATGGCGGGAAATATCTTTTATCCGACCAGGAATATGCAACCTTAATTGCAGACTTCATTGATAAAGAAAAAATCGGCAATGCTGATATTTTCATCGTTACCAATGACAAAAATGTAGACAAAAAATACTTTGAACAAAGCTTACAGCAGCAGGTTCATTTGTTAAATGGCAGTCCGGCAGAAGATCTTTACCTGTTATCCTGCTGTGATTATATTATTGGTCCGCCAAGTACGTTTTCTCTAATGGCCGCTTTTTATCAAGACAGAGATCTCTATTGGATCTTTGATAAAAGCAAGTCCATACATGCAAGCGACTTTAAAAAGTTCGCTCAGTGCTTCAGGAACATCATATAAATACTCCGTCATAAATAAACCTTATATTTGCACCTGTTTCTTTCATACGAACCTTTAAAATATTACATGAAAATATATTTTCGTTTATTATCCTTTGCAAAGCCCATAGAAAAGTTTGCAATCCCTTATATCATTGCCACATTATTAGCTGTGTTTTTTAATACATTTAACTTCACGCTTCTAACACCATTATTAAATACACTTTTTGCAACAAAAGACGCTTCTGCAAGTACAGCCCTGATTAAAACATCGGCTTCAAGTTTTGACCTTCTTGCCAAATTTAATCACTACGTTGATTATTCTATTGTCCACAATGGAAAACTGGAAACATTGCAAATCGTATGTAGCGTGATACTTGCATCAGTCATCCTGGGAAACCTTTTCCGTTACTTATCTCAGCGTTTTATGGAAGATCTAAGGGTGCACACCCTTCTCAATCTTCGTAAAAAAGTATTTAATAATATCATGGATCTTAACATAGGTTATTTCAATAATGAGCGTAAGGGAGACATTATGTCCAAAGTATCATCCGATGTACAGGTTGTACAATATACCGTGACTAACACTTTACAGGTCTTGTTTAAAGAACCCATCCAGCTGATATTCTTTGTTGTTGTTTTGCTCAGTATATCTGTAAAACTTACACTTTTTTCATTGCTTGTCATCCCTGTATCTGGACTAATCATCAGCAAAATTGTTAAGCGTTTGAAAGCTCAGGCAACTGAAGCTCATGAATCTTTTGCAAAAATGATTGGATTCCTGGACGAAGCATTAAGCGGGATCAAAATTATTAAAGCCTTTAATTCGACCCCGGCTATTAAGGATAAATTTCATCAGGAAAATGAGTTTTACTCCAACCTTAACCGGAAAATGGCACGCCGACAGCAATTGGCTTCTCCAGTTTCACAATCCTTAGGTATTCTGGTGGTAGTTTTTATCGTATTATATGGCGGGGGACTGGTTATTTCAGGAAGTAAAGAATTTAGTCCAGCGCAATTTATAATGTACATAGCCATATTTTCTCAGGTAATGCAGCCTGTAAAAGCTATCAGTGACTCTTTTAGTGGTATACATTCCGGGATTGCAGCGGGGGAAAGAGTCCTGGCCTTAATAGATACTAAACCGGATTTTGAAAACAAGTCCGATGCTATTGAAATAGCTGGTTTCAAGGAATCGCTAACACTCGATAATGTCTATTTCAATTATGGCACCAATGAAGTTTTGAAGGGTATTAACATAAAGATAACCAAGGGGCAGACGGTTGCTTTGGTCGGTCCTTCCGGGGGTGGAAAAAGTACACTGATGGATCTCTTACCTAGATTCCATGATCCAAAATCAGGAACTGTAAGAATTGACGGTCTGGATTACAAGGATATCACCGCAGAAAGTCTCAGGTCACAAATGGGTATTGTAAACCAGGAGTCCTTTTTATTTAACGATACCATTTTTAATAATATAGCCTTTGCAAGACCAGATGCTACGCAGGAAGAAGTTACAGCTGCCGCAAAAATTGCAAATGCACATGAATTTGTCGTAAAGCAGGAAAACGGTTACCATACGTTTGTTGGTGACAGAGGCAACAGGTTATCTGGCGGACAAAGACAAAGAATCTGTATTGCCCGTGCCGTACTGGCAAATCCTCCGATCATGCTATTGGATGAAGCAACATCAGCATTAGATACAGAATCTGAAAAACTGGTGCAGGAAGCACTCAACAATTTAATGCAAAACCGTACTTCTATCGTAATTGCACACAGGCTAAGTACCATCCAGCACGCAAACGTTATAGCTGTTATTGATCAGGGGCAGGTTAAAGAAATGGGAAGTCATACAGAGCTTATCGCTCATAACGGTTTGTACAAACGTCTTATAGATATGCAGGCTTTTACTGACTAACTATGAATAATTTAATCGATATATCCAGGTCTGTTAAGTCGCCAGAATATCCTTTTGAATTTTCAATTTGTACGCTGGTAACCCGAAAAGATGAGTATTCCGAGATGCTGGCTACTTTTATTAATAAAGGTTTCAGCACCGAGAATTGTGAGTTTTTATATATCGACAATAGTGAAGGTTGTACTTTTGATGCTTACAAGGGTCTAAATCAATTTTTACGCCAATCTAATGGCAAATATATTATTATATGCCATCAGGATGTACTGATTCATAAAGATGATTTCGATGCTCTGAAATCGCGCTTAAATCAGCTTGATCACATAGATCCCAAATGGGCTGTTTGTGGCAATGCAGGTGCTGCCGGCCCGAATCATATTGTTTACCATATTACCTACCCCAATGGTCCTCTAAATAGTAAAGGTAAATTCCCCCTGGCGGTGAATACGCTGGACGAAAATTTTCTATTGGTTAAGAACGAAGCGAGTTTAAGCCTGTCCAGCGACTTAACAGGCTTTCATCTATATGGAACGGAATTATGTTTGCAAGCTAGTATTAAAGGCTACTCCGCGTATGTAATTGATTTTGATCTGACGCATAAAAGCAGGGGTAATCCCGACAAAGACTTTTATAAGACCCGTAACGCGCTTATTAAAAAATATAATCATTTTTTCAGAAGTCGCTGGTTACAAACCAATATCACCGTATTCCATCTTTCAGGCTCCTTAATCGGCAGACTGATGGGAAATCCCATATCGTTGTTTTTTGTGAGAATGTATAATGGTTTTAAGAAAAAGACCAGCTAATGGAACCAGCATTAATTTCAATTGCGGTATGTACTTATAATGGAGAAAAATATCTCAGAGAGCAATTAGACTCACTTACTGAGCAGGATTATCCAAGCTTAGAAATTGTCATTGTGGATGATTGTTCCAGTGATGGTACTTACACTTTATTGGAACAGTATCAGCAAAGAAATGATCAGATCAGGTTGTACAAAAACGAGGAAAATTTAGGCTTTAACAAAAATTTTGCACGAGCACTTTCGCTCTGTAAGGGTAGTTTTATTGCCATAGCAGATCAGGATGATATCTGGGATTTACATAAAATATCCCTGATGATGGCCAGCATAGATGATAACCTCCTCCTATACCACGACTCAGCAATTATAGACCATAATGGATCTCTTACAGGAAAGATGTCTGATGGTCATCGTTTTGTGAAAGGACAATGTACCGCTTACCTACTTTACAATAATTCAATTTCTGGCCACGCCTGCTTTTTTAATAAAGAGCTTTTATCACACACAGGCCCATTTCCTGAAAATATGTATTACGATTGGTGGATGGCTTATACAGCAGCATGTCTAGGTCGCCTTGATTTTATAATGGATACACTGGTGTATCATAGGAGACACCTTTCAAACTCTACAGTAAAAGATACCATAAATGATAAAGACAGGAGAGTCAGAAACCTGAACATATTTCGTGATCACCCTCTCAATCCAAAAGAAACTGAATATTTAATCAGTAAACTTTTGCATGCCTACCAATTATTACTGAATACCACTTTCTCCTTTTACTTGTGTTATTTATTGATAGCTAACTCGGAAAAAATATTTTACACCAGAAAGAAGTCGTTATTTTCACGGATAAAATTCATTATCAAAGAGAGTCAAAGTTAAACGCATCCTAACTCATATCAATGATTAAAAATATAGTAAAGAATATAGCTCAGCTACTAAGATTTCCCAAATCTTCTGAAAATCATAAATTGTCATTTTCTGAAGATTCCAAGGTGAAGACATTATTAGTTATAGACGATTATGTGCCGTATTATGATAAATCATCCGGATCAAAAAGATTATTTGAGCTGTTAAAATTATTCAGGGAAATAGGATTTAACGTGATTTTTTTTCCTGAAGATGGAAAAGCAACTTTGCCATACTATGATGACCTTAAAAGGATGGATATAGAAGTGCTTATCAGCACTCCTGCTGTTAAAAACATAGCGCTCCTGAAACAACGTCTTGATACAATAGATTATGCATGGATATCAAGGCCTGCTCTTAATCACAAATACCAGAAACTGCTGCGTAGGAAAACAAAAACAATATTCGATACGGTGGATCTTCATTATCTGAGAATGCTGCGTCAGGCAGAAAACCATAACGATTCAAAGCTAAAAAAGAAAGCTCTAAAAACGAAAAAACTGGAATTGGGACTTGCCGTCTCTAGTAATGCAACTATTGTTGTTACTGAAATTGAAAAAAATATATTGGCCGAAGAAGGAATAAAAAATGTTACGGTAATTCCAAATGTTCACGAAACAGTTCAAATCCTAAATCAGGTTCCCTTTCCGGAGAGGAAGGGGTTGTTATTTATAGGAGGCTATAAACATGACCCTAATATAGATGCAGTAAAGTGGTTAATTAATGATATTATGCCAATGGTCTGGCATAAATTAGGTGATATTCCTGTTTATTTATTAGGTAGTGATCCATCTGCTGAAGTCCTTGCGCTTGCCTCAGAAAAAGTCATTGTTCCAGGTTATCTCAATGATGTATCTTCATACTTTCTTAATAGCAGAGTTTTTATTGCACCATTAAGATATGGGGCAGGTATGAAGGGAAAGATTGGTCAGAGTCTTGAATTTGGTTTGCCAATTGTTTCCACTGCCATAGGACTTGAGGGGATGAATTTAACAGACGGGCTTAATGTACTAAGCGCGGATAACAGTTTGGAATTTTCCAGGAAAATCATTTTATTATATAATAATGAGGAGTTATGGTCAAAAATAAATAAGGCAGCCTATGATTCAATTCAGAGTTACTCTCCCGAAAACGTAAAAGCCCAGCTTAAAGAATTATTTACAGCTATTATATAATGAATGCAAAAAAAATAAGCATCATAACTGTCTCTTATAATAATTTTGCAGGTCTGCAGAAGACCATAGAGAGCGTAATTAAACAGGAATTTTCAGACTATGAGTTCATTATTATCGATGGTAATAGTACTGATGGCAGTAAAGAATTATTAGAAAAATATGAAGATAAGCTAACATATTGGGTAAGCGAGCCAGATAATGGGATTTACCATGCAATGAATAAAGGGATTAGCGTGTCCAGAGGTCAATATATATTATTCCTCAATAGTGGAGACAGTCTGCATGACAATCAAGTATTAAGTACTGTTACTCATAAAATAAATGGCAATTACGGAATTTATTATGGCGACATTATTTATGAGGAAGCTGACAAAAAAAACAAACGGAGCTTCCCCAAACAGCTGACATTCCAGTTTTTTGTTGAACATAACATTTCACACCAGGCCAGTTTCATTAAAAGATCACTTTTTGAAGAAATATTTTTTTATAATGAAGGTTTCAAAATAGTGTCTGATTGGGAATTCTTTATCTATGCTATATGTAAAGAAAATGTGCCTCACAAACATTTAGATTTTATTGTTACGGACTATGATGCCACTGGCATATCTTCAAACGTTGAAAACCATGCCCAAATGCATAAGGAAAGAAACATTTCCCTCAAAAAGTATTTCCCGGCATTTGTAGCAGACTATCAGCAAATCTCCCAAATAAAGGAGAAGAGAGTACAACAATTTTTTATTATAAAAGAAAATCGTGTACTTTGGAAGATCCTTAAAGCGTTTATGACAATGCTTGTTCTATTCCTTCCAGCAGGCAGGAAGAAATAAATATTGTAAAAATGTGAGAGCAGTTAAGATAATATGAGCTTCGAAACAATTGTACCATCACGTCGGGAAATAAGAATACAGCCAAAAAACATGTTGAACGAGGATTTATTCCTTTTTGAACATGAGCTTTCACTTGATATCAAAGAAACTGTAGTATTGCGCTTAATAAATTCGGATATTTTAAGAGAGGTCATTTTTAATCTGCAGAATTGTAAATTTTATGAACAATTTAGCCGAACCAAAAGCGCTGATAAAAAACGGATTTTTAAAAAAATAAGTCTTTATTTCCGCCCTTTTCAAAAGCTGGATAAAGCAATATGGATTACTGATGAATTTAGTTCAGAATACTTTCACTGGTTCACAGATGCATTAACGCGTTTGTTTGCATTGGAAGAAACGTCCTATTTGAATAGTAGAGATACTAAAAAGAATAACTTCAGGATCATTCTTCCTGAATCATACAAAACCAAATCATACATTCGAGATACACTTGAAATTTTGAATTACGATGCGCATTACTATGTTCCTAATAAAAGACTCCGTATTAAAGAACTAATTTCCTGTTCTCATACCGCACCAACCGGAAATTTCAATTCAGAATTGATCAATAAAATCAGAGATAGATTTTTAATCCCCAAAAAGATGCCGGATAGGAACATCTACGTTAGCAGAGAAAAAGCCTCCCGCCGAAAGATCCTCAATGAACAGGAAGTGATAGAAACACTGAAGCAATTCAATTATGAGATTCATTATTTCGAAGATTATAATTTTAAAGAGCAACTCGGTATCATGTCTGAGACTAAATCCCTGATAGGCTTGCATGGAGCTGGGCTCACAAATATGATGTTCATGCATAAAAAAGGAAAAATCCTTGAGTTGAGGAATGAAGGCGACAGCCACAACAATTGCTACTTTTCTTTATCGTCCGCACTAGATCATGATTATTATTATCTGTCTAACAAAAGCGATCATAAAGATACGTTTTCCGCAAATATCACCGTCAGCATTCCCGCTTTAGCAAAAGCGATAGAATTAATGACTGGTGATCTTTAAATTTATATAATATCATGTCCAGAGTTTCAGTTATAGTTCCAAACTACAATCATTCCAAATATCTTGTCCAGAGAATTGAAAGCATATTAGCACAAACCTATCAGGATTTTGAGGTACTGATTTTAGATGACTGTTCAACTGATAATAGTAAAGAAATAATTGAGAACTACAGGAACAATCCAAAAGTCTCCCAAATCATATATAATGAGAAAAATAGTAGAAGTCCGTTTATACAATGGAGAAAGGGCATTGAAGCATCACGGGGAGAATATATCTGGATTGCGGAGAGTGACGACTGGTGCGAGGCAACTTTACTTGAAGATCTTATAAAAGGAATCATTAAAGACGATAATTGCGTAATCAGTTATTGCCAGTCTTCCTGCGTTGATGAAACTGGAAAAATTATTTTCCAGTCGAACCATCACCATTTGTCCGAATTAATAGATGGCGCTGAATTTATTGAAAAAAATATGTCATTGCAGGTTTCCATCTTTAACGCTAGTATGGCTATATGGAAAAAAGAGAAATTTAAAGAGATCACTAATGATTATACCAATTTTAAATTTTGTGGTGACTGGCTGTTCTGGATCAGCCTGGCGAAACTTGGAAAAGTGCACATTAGCGGTAAAGTGTTAAACTATTTTAGGAAACATGATAATGATGTAAGCGGTAAGGCATACAAGAGTGGTTTAAACTTCCTTGAAGAGCTGAAAATACTGAATACCATCTTCCTGGAAGGCCTAATATCCGAACGCATCTACTACAGGGCATTTAAGCAAAAATATTTTATATACTTAAAAGTGAGACACTCAATTGAAAAAATAAATAAAGCCGAAATACAGTTGTTATTTGAGCAATGCCTTACCCCAAAATTCAAACCTCTTTTGCTGAGGGCATCAGCATTCTGGAAAAAAATCAAAAGATAATCGAAAGCATACATGAAAAAAGGGATCACAGTTATTGTTTGTACCTATAATGGGGCCTTGAGATTACCAGAAACCTTAGCACATCTCGCTGCCCAATCATTTAATCAGACTATTAGCTGGGAGATTATTGTAGTAGACAATGATTCTACAGATGACTCAGCCGTAATAGCCAAAGAGACATGGAAAAAATACAGAGTGTCCAGCAGTGTGCCATTCAGGGTGATACGAGAAATAAGACAGGGAAAGATATATGCTCTGGAACAAGCCTTTTCTCTCGCAGAATTTGAGTACAGTATTATCTGCGATGATGATAACTGGCTTGATAAAAATTATGTTGAACGGATGTATGCTATCCTGGAGGAGCATCCTGAGGCCGGAGCAGCAGGTGGAGACGGTATTGCTGTTTCTGAAAACGGGAAATTCCCAGATTGGTTTCAAGATTTTGAAGAGGGATACGCCGTTGGTAAACAAGGAACTGTGGCAGGCGATATATCCTCTCGCGGACATCTATGGGGAGCCGGAATGGGTACGAGGACAAAACTCTACCAGCAAATGTATTCTAATTTTCCGTCTTTGCTCGTGGGCAGAATGGGCGGTAAACTTACAGCAGGAGAAGATTCTGAATATTGCCAAAGGCTGCTGTTAAAAGGTTATACTCTCTATTATGACCCTTGCTTAAGGTTTCAGCACTACATGTCTTTAGCGAGGCTTAATTTAGCTTATAAGGCTAAATTGTTTGATGGCTTTAAAGAAGGGAATAAGATTTTGGATAAATATTATCTAGCCAACCGTATCAAGCATAAAATATATCAGAGACCGATAAAGAAAATAAGCCTCTTATTTCTTTCCCCATTTAGAATTCTAATTTCTGCAACAGACAAAAAAGAGAAAGAACTAGACGTTTTTACGCTACTAACGTCATTAAGTATCCGACAGAATAGTGTAATGGGGAAAATTAAACGATTTATTAATACTGATACTACCTCGATTTAAGCTTCATCCACAACCTGGACAAGAGATTTTTCTTTTTTGCAGCTGGTGGGTTTATGCCGCGGATATCACCCAAATTAGGAGAGTCGAGGATAGCATTTAAATTTCCTTTAATGTAATGCAGATTCGGCCACGTAGATGAGTACAAAGGATGAAAGTTTGACAGGCAGTTATAATTGAATTCATCAATAGCATTCCATAATTTATAGAAGCTATTCACATTAAAATCATTTTTATGGCTCCAGTTATTTAGCTTTTGCTGAATCTCTTCCGGGCTTCTGGCCCAACTCTGATGAAGAACGAGATCATTCCAGTGTATATGAATATTTCCTGATGTATTGTTTCTGGCCAAATCATAGACCGGGTTGTTAGTTGCGAAACTTAATGTCTCCAGCGACTCATTGATTAACAAAAATCCAGAAGGCAGTTCTTTAAATAAAGTAGCCACACTACAATATACCGTTGTTGGAAGTTCAGTATCGTAATTATTGAGCTTTGCAATAAATGCTGAAAAATCTACAAAATACTCATCAGAATCAATCTGAATGTACCAGTCAGCCTTTCCCATAAATTTCCCCAGCATATTTCTTTCTCTCGTATCACATTGCATGGGGGTTAAGTCGGCAACATAAAATTTATCTTGATAAATCCTGATCTTTCGGTCTTTGTCAAATTGAGTGATCCAATCCCAAAATTCATCTTTTATTGTAAAATTTTCTCCTGACCATGTGAGACGATCAGCATCTATCGCAAAAAATATTTCATCAGCAAAATCATACACCCTTGAAAGTGACATTTTAACGAATTCATAATCATAGGAAATAAGATAGCCGATTTTTAAAGTTTTCATTGGAGAATATATGATATTAATTGCGATAGACCTTTCTCCTGCACTTTTTTAAGGAGGCAGGTATTGAATACAACGACAACAAATATATCCATATAAATAATATTTTACATGCATTTCTAAGTAATCCGCAATTAAGTTATAATATTAATAAAAGAACATACCTTTGCCAAGCTTAGCGATTAGCACTATTCGGAATATAATTTATCGGGTAGACATATTGTTCCAGTATAGATAATAGATAGAAAATTCATTTTTGAGTTTAAATATGAAAAAGATAAAAGTTGTAGAAGCCGTAAATCAGTTGGGACTAGGAGGTACAGAATATGCCCTACAGTTATTCAGTAAGTTTTTAGACAAAGATCTATTTGATATTAGTGTTGTTGCTTTTCTAAGCGGTGGGGAAAGGGTTAATTTAATTGAAGCTCTCGGGATTAAGGTAATTGTGATTAACGGAGACTATGATAAGATGGCTGAAATTCTTCGTGAAACAGATGTATTTCACTGGCATGGAAACGGGCTTCTGGATCACAATCTTTTTAATATTATCAGAAACAACAGGCCTAAAGTAATTATACAAACCAATGTTTTTGGGTTGTATGAAGACTCACCTTTTTATGATCTTATTGATTATGATCTTTACATATCAAAAATGATTCTGGTACGAAGGATGAATCTAGATAGAAATCTTCAAGATAATTTCATTTCCAAAAGGAAAGTATTACCCTATCCTGTTGATGTTGACCATATCAATTCTTTAGCTCCAGATTACAATAAATTATTAGCCTTTAAAAATCAGCATAATTTAAATAACTATTTTATTATTGGCCGGGTTGGAAGAGCAGACGATCAAAAGTTTGACTTAATCACGTTAGACGGATTTGCTTCTTTTTCCAAAAAGGTTAACAATGCCAGATTTTTATTAATAGGCATTACTCCACGTATAAGAAAACATGCTGAAGAGCTCGGGATTTCAGAGAAACTGATAATATTTGATACAACTTCAAACATTCAGGAGTTGTTGTACTATTATAAAACAATGGATGTTTTTCTTGCGGCCAGCCAGATAGGGGAAAGCTTTGGAATGGTGATGGCAGAGGCAATGACTGTTGGCACGCCGGTAGTCACCATTAGTACTGAAGAAAGAGACAACGCACAAATTGAGGTAGTAGACAACGAACAAACAGGCCTCGTTGTCAAAAGAAATAAGAAGAATATAGCTGCTGCCCTGATGTTTTTGTACAATGATAAAAACAAGCATGCCGAGTTATCAGCTGCCTCGAAACTGAAGATAGATACGGCATATAAGGCTCAAAAAATTGTAGAAAGTCTGGAGCATCTAATTCTAAGTCATCTACAGATTCCCGTTTCAGGCAGAAATACCTTAATTACACCGCTTTCAAAAGATACTATACTTGATTATCATTCAAGATGCGCCAATCTTTATGGGAAAAATAGAGTATCGAAATGGTTCAACTTGTTTTTAAAGCACCGAATAAAAACAGGAATAAAGCTAAATTAAGTATTTTATTAATCCTGTTTTAACAAAAAGGACTACAGGATCGCAAGTTCATCATTGAAAAAACCATGAAAACCAGCTTTTCTTCTCAATTCGGGGAGTAGCTGAAATACTCCTAAAAAAGTTCGCAAACGCCAAATAAGCCTCCTCATCTGGAATAGTTTTAGTTTCGACATCAATAGCCACCCCAGATAATATAACGTCATACAGATTACTTACACCACAATGAGAACCACTGGCATCGTGGCCTATATTCCCGACCAAAGATGAGCCCGGATAAAGTGTTAATTTATCCGCAAGAAAGGCGGAGGCATACCATCTTATATCCCATTCTTTAGTTTCACCATTGGCCTGTCTTGTTAATGCGCCAATGTAGTCATATGTATTATTAAAGTTAAAATCAGTCTTAAGTTTTTCGTCCGTAAACTGGTCTAATAATTTCCTGCCATCAATTTCCAGTAAGTCCCAGCCTCTTTTCCAGGTAGCCCATCCCCAGCAGTCAGCGCCCTTTAAAAAGAATACTTCTTTTAATTTTTCCTTGACGGGATAGGTATAACCATGGATTGATATTACCTTTTCTTCATTCTCATAAAAATCTAAGGCGTCATTCATGTACTTCAAAAACCAGGGAGAAGTGACGAGATCATCTTCAAGTACAATCACCCTACCTTTTTCATTTATGATCTCCGTTACACCCCGAACAATGTTCTCATCAACACCCAGATTTTTCTCACGAAGCTCAATATGCACACTCCTGAAGCCGCGGATGGTGTTTAAATATGACCTTAACTCATCAACAGCAATTTTGGCCTCACTATTCTTTGCTGCATCAGAATAAATATACAATTCACTCTCAGCTGCGAGAAAATTCTGTTGCAGTGCTTCAACAGTCTTTTTTGTGTGTTCAAGCCGATTGTAAACAAATAGGATAATCGGAGCAGTAGATTTCATAAATAATCATTGACAAAGAAAAAGCCGCTGCAAATTGCAACGGCTCTTGATACTATATGTTGTTGTAAAATTACAACTTCCTTTTTACTTCTACCTGTTCGTAAGCTTCAACGATATCACCTACTTCGATATTATTAAAGTTCTGGATATTCAGACCACACTCGTAGCCTCTTGCAACTTCTTTCACGTCATCTTTATAACGTTTCAATGAAGCAAGTTCACCTGTGTAAACTACCACACCATCTCTAACGATACGGATCTTACTGTTACGTGTAATTGTTCCATCCAATACCATACAACCTGCAATGGTACCCACTTTAGTAATTTTGAATGTATCTCTGATTTCCACGTTTGCAGTGATTTTCTCCTGGAATTCAGGAGCAAGCATACCTTCCATCGCCGCTTTGATCTCATTGATCGCATCGTAAATGATAGAGTACAAACGAATATCGATTTGCTCAGCCTCAGCAAGCTTTCTCGCACCTGACGATGGACGAACCTGGAAACCGATGATAATCGCATCAGAAGCCGAAGCTAACAATACATCAGACTCAGAAATCTGACCCACTGCTTTACTGATGATATTGATCTGGATTTCTTCAGTTGACAGTTTCAATAATGAATCCGCAAGGGCTTCAATTGAACCATCCACGTCACCTTTAACAATCAGGTTCAGCTCTTTAAAGTTACCAATTGCTAAACGACGGCCAATCTCATCCAGTGTGATATGTTTCTGTGTTCTCAGTCCCTGCTCACGCATCAATTGTAAACGTTTGTTTGCGATCTCTCTCGCTTCAGACTCATTCTCTACAGCATTGAATTTATCACCCGCTGTAGGTGCACCCTGCATACCCAATACCTGTACCGGTACCGATGGACCTGCCTGATCAACTTTCTGACCACGCTCATTGAATAACGCTTTTACACGACCGCTGTAACTACCTGCTAAAATCGGATCACCTACTCTCAGGGTTCCTTTCTGTACCAGTACAGTAGTTACAATACCACGCCCTTTATCTAAAGTAGCTTCAATTACACTACCTGTAGCACGTTTATTAGGATTAGCTGTTAATTCTAATAATTCAGCTTCCAATAATACTTTATCTAAAAGCAAATCTACATTCAATCCGCTTTTACCCGAGATTTCCTGTGACTGGAATTTACCACCCCAATCCTCTACCAAAATATTCATGATCGATAATTGTTCACGAATCTTATCAGAGTTTGCTCCCGGTTTATCAATTTTTGTGAAGGCAAAGACTAAAGGAACGCCTGCAGCCTGAGCATGGGCGATTGCTTCTTTTGTCTGAGGCATCACAGCATCGTCTGCCGCAACCACGATAATCGCGATATCCGCAACTTTCGCACCACGCGCACGCATCGCTGTAAAGGCTTCGTGACCAGGTGTATCTAAGAAGGTTACTTTTTTACCCGTAGGCGTAGTTACCATGTATGCACCAATGTGCTGCGTAATCCCACCCGCTTCACCAGCTACAACATTCGCTTTCCTGATATAATCCAGTAACGATGTTTTACCATGATCGACGTGACCCATGATCGTAACCACCGGTGCTCTTGGAACTAAATCTTCCGGAGCATCTGCTTCTTCAACTATACTGTCACCTTCATCATCCGGTTTAACGAATTGTATTTCGTAACCAAACTCATCAGCAACAATAGTTAGTGTTTCTGCATCCAGACGCTGGTTAATGGAAACGAACATACCCAGACTCATACATGTACCGATAATTTTGGTAACGGGTACATCCATCATGCTGGCCAATTCGTTTGCAGTAACAAATTCTGTTACTTTTAACACTTTGGATTGCGATTCCAGTTCCATTGCAGCTTCTTCGGCCGACAAAGCAACGTCATCACGTTTACCACGGCGAAGTTTCGCACGCTGAGCAAACTTACCAGATTTACCAGCTCCGCTTAAACGTGCAAGAGTTGCTTTAATCTGATCCTGTATTTCTTTTTCCGTAGGTTCTTCTTTAGATCCGCCTCCAGGTGCTCCCGGTTTGCTGTTTCTAAAGTTAGGCCTGTTGGCTGTATTGTTAGTATTGTTCCTGAAATCAGGTCTGTTGGTAAATGTTGGTGCTCCGGCAGGTTTTGCAGGAGTGGCAGCAGTACCCCCCGGCTGACCGGCAGGAGATTGGTTACCACCAGCTGACTGGTGCTGTCCAGGTGCTCCCGGAGTTTTTTTACGCTTACGCTTTCTTTTCGCATCATTGCTGTCAGCAGATGAAGCAACAGGTTGCGATTTACGTTCAGGCGTTGTCGGCAAGACAATTTTACCAATAATGTTTGGTCCGGAAAGTTTCACCGAACGTGCTTTGATTACCTCAACTTCATCAGGCTTCTCAACTTTTGGTGTAATTACTTCTTTAACCGGCTCTGCTTTAACAACAGGTGATTCCACAGGTTTAGGTTTTTCTTCTATTTTAATATCCTCCACAGGTTTAACAGCTTCAGGTTTTGCAACCTCAGCTGGTTTTTCGGCAACCGGCTGCTCTACAGGTTTAACTTCTTCCTGTACAACTTTAGGTACTTCCGCAATAACTTCTGCAGGCTTCTCTTCAGCTACAACCGGAGTTACCGGAGCTGCTGGTTTAACCTCTTCAGGAGTTTGAACTTCTTCTTTCTTAACAGGCCGTGTTTTTGAGTTTAAATCGTCAAGATTTATCTTCCCAACAATTTTAACACCTTTTAATGTGCCTTCTTCAACCTTTTCAGGTTCCTTTTCTGCTGTAACTTCCGCAGAAGGAACAGCAACTTCTTCCTTCTGTTTCTCAACTGGAGGAGGAGTGTAGGAATGAAGGTTTTTGATTAAAATACCTTCGTTTTCAAATTCTACATTTTTTCTAGGCGCCTCAGCAACTTTCTCAGTTACCTCAGGCTCATCACGACGAATTTTACCTATAACAATTTGATTGGCTTCTTCCTTTACGATTTTATCTCCCTGAAACTCTTTCAATAATGCATTATACATATCGCGGGAGAGTTTTGTAGTGGGTTTATTCTCAACAGAAAAGCCTTTCTTTTCCAAAAACTCAACGGCCGTAGCTATCCCTACGTTAAGTTCCTTAACTGCTTTGAATAAAATTATTGGTTTGTCGTCTGACATTGATTATCCTATTTTTTTCTAATTCTTATACAAAAGTAACGTTTATTCTTGTTTTTTCATCCGTATATATTTGTTTTTTAACGGTTATGAAGCACTGTGAAATTAATTGATGCTTTTTGGGCTATAATTTCATAGTTGCCTCACCAAGTCAACGCTTATTCAAATTCTGACTGTAATATACTGATAACTTCTTTAATAGTTTCTTCTTCCAGGTCAGTTCTTTTTACCAGCTCATCAACAGATAATGCCAATACACTTCTCGCTGTATCACATCCGATTGCTTTCAGCTCGTCAATGATCCAGCTATCGATTTCATCCGAGAATTCTTCGATATCCACATCTTCATCTTCTTCACCAGCTTCACGGTAAACATCAATTTCATAACCAGTTAATTTACCGGCAAGTTTAATATTATGTCCACCACGGCCAATAGCCAAAGAAACCTGATCAGGCTTCAGATAAACTGCAGCATGTTTAGTTACATCATCCAGCTTAATTGAAGTAATCTTGGCAGGACTTAATGCCCTTGTGATATACAATGATACATTGTTTGTAAAATTGATTACATCAATGTTTTCATTTTTAAGCTCTCTCACGATACCATGGATACGTGATCCTTTCATACCCACACAAGCACCTACCGGATCAATTCTGTCATCATAAGATTCTACAGCAACTTTAGCGCGCTCTCCGGGTTCACGAACAATTTTCTTGATGGTAATTAAACCATCAAAAATTTCAGGAACTTCGATTTCGAACAAACGCTGTAAAAACTCAGGAGCAATCCTGGAGATAATAATCTTTGGTGTGCTATTCATCATATCCACCTTTAAGATTACCGCACGTACAGTATCACCTTTCTTGAAATAATCTGCTGGTATCTGTTCAGTTTTAGGCATCATTAACTCATTGCCCT
>Ga0247805_1000471_pt1 | contig 20920 bp, 16 predicted proteins | sample UWRJL044104R1_FD_180930 | JGI IMG/M metagenome (GOLD analysis project Ga0247805, IMG submission 180930) | Plant litter microbial communities from Arlington Agricultural Research Station in Wisconsin, United States - UWRJ-L044-104R-1 | ecosystem: Environmental > Terrestrial > Plant litter >... | reverse complement strand
AGTTTAATATGGGATTGCCGCCACTGCTTATTCAGCCTTTTGTAGAAAATGCTATTCTTCACGGCATGGTTCCAAAAGAGGGAAATGGAAAAATAAATGTTGATTTTGATGTTCAGAACAATCAATTAATTTGTATGGTTACTGATGATGGAATTGGTTTGTCAGAATCGAAAATTTTAAAAGAGAATTCAGTTACGGCACATCAGTCGATGGCGTTGGAAATCACAAAAAAGCGTTTGAAGATTATGGAATCCATCACTTCCAAGTCAGCAAAAATTGAAATTCTGGAATTAAATTCTGATACTAAAAAAACGGGTACCAAAGTCACTTTGTTTTTACCTATTCAATACATCTCATAATATAAAAATCAATGATAACAGCATTACTTATAGAAGATGACAAACATCTGCGAACTGGTTTGAAAGCACTTTTGGAGCGTTATACCAATGACATTTTTATTATTGGTGAGGCTGAAAGTGTGAAAACAGGAATCGCAGCTATTGAGAAATTGCGGCCTCAGGTGATTTTTCTGGACATTCATCTCACTGACGGAACCGGATTTGATATTCTGGAACAGCTAACAAAAACAAATGGAAAATTAAAAGCACATGTTGTTTTTATTACGGCTCATGAGCAATATGCTGTAAAAGCATTTAAGTTTAGTGCCTTGGATTTTATACTGAAACCTGTTGATCCTGAAGAACTGCAGCATACCATGGGTAAAATAAAAGAAGCTGTCGGTAAAAATAATTCATTTGAAAACATCGATTTACTGCTGGAAAATATTCGGAAAAAAGTAGATAATTTCAAACGAATCGCACTTTCTACCAGTGATGGTATTCATTTGTTCGAGGTGGCGGATATTATTCGCTGTGAAGCCAAAGCAAATTATACCGAATTTTTCATCAAAAATCATAAACCTGTCCTGATTTCAAAAACCCTGAAAGAATACGAGGAGATGCTCACAGAACATGGTTTTGAACGCATACATCAATCCCATTTGATTAATCTTTCCTATCTGAAATCCTATATAAAATCTGATGGTGGTTATGTGATTATGGCTGATAACAGCAACATTCCGATTGCACAAAGCAAAAAGGAAAAATTACAGGAACTAATCAGAGCTCTTTAACCAAAATAAAATCAACTAACCAAAACCTTAAATTATGCGAAAAAAAATACTTTTATTTTTATTACTATTTACCGGACTCGTAAATGCGCAGAATATTACTATTCCGGATGCTAATTTCAAAGTAAAATTGCTGGAGGCAGACATATCAAAACCTATAGCATTTGATGTAGCGGGAGATCCGATTAAAATTGACACGGATAATGATGGAGAAATTCAACTTAGCGAAGCTTTGGCGGTTCATAGATTGAAAGTTTCGAATTCAGGAATTATGGATTTAACTGGGATTTCTAGTTTTATAAATCTTAAAAATTTAGATTGTGGCTATAATATTCTATTCAGCCTTGATGTTAGTGCTTTAGTCAATCTTGTCACATTAAATTGTTCAGGGAGTTATTTCATTACAACATTAGATGTTAGTGCATCTCCAAATCTTAAACAATTATTTTGTGATGGAAATCGGCTAACTGACCTTAATGTAAATGGGTTAGCAGATCTTACCATATTAAGTTGTAGTAATAATAAATTAACAAACCTTGATGTAGATAGTTTGACAAATCTCGAGGTATTAATTTGTGAAAACAATAAGCTTACAGGCCTCAATATAAATGGATTAAACAATCTTGATACAGTAATGTGTAATTCAAATAATTTAGTAAATCTTAATTTAAGTGGATTGCCAAATCTTAGGGCTTTATTTTGTACCCGTAATTTACTTACCAGTATTGATGTTAGTAGTTTGCCTAATCTTGCACAATTCTCTTGTTTTTACAATCAAATTACCAGCTTAGATTTAAGCAATTCTATTAATCTGACGAGTTTAAGTTGTGGAGAAAACAAAATTACTACTTTAAATTTGAATGGTTTAACTAAATTGAATACGTTAGAATGTTCTTATTTGCCGGATAATCTAATTATAAATGGGGCCAATTTAAATGCGCTGAAAAGTCTTCAATATACGGGTTCAAATTCTACTTTAACCCTAAACGGATTTCCCGGTCTTGAAAACCTGAATTTGAATTTATCACAACCAAGCGTAACATTAAATACCACAGGATTTAGCATTCTTGCTAATATCTATTTGGCTGGTGGTCCAACAACTAGTTTTACTGTGAATGGTTCAGGGACAACAAGTCTTAAATCTATAAATTGTTCTAATAGCCAGCTGACTAGTTTAAACCTGAATGGTATAAATAATCTTGCATCATTAAACTGCAGCAACAGCAAATTAACCAGTTTAGATTTGAGTGGATTACCAGATTTAACTTTCTTAGATTTTAGCCGAAACAAAATTACTACTATTGATTTAAGTAATGTTCCTAATTTAAAACATTTGGATTGTAACAATAGCTTACTTGGCAGTTTAAACTTAAACGGACTATCCAATCTTGAATATTTAGATTGTTCTAATCATGCTTCAACCGGAATAATAGGGAATCAAATTACTTCTTTGGACATAGCAGGATTGACAAAACTTAAATATTTAGACTGCTCTAACTATCAATTTAATGGTATATTAGGAGCATTAGGTAACGTAATTACTTCTTTGGATGTTAATAATTTGGTTTTTTTGGAGCAATTAAAATGTTCAAAAAACCGACTTTCTAGTTTGGTTGTAAATGGATTAACTAATTTGACTACTCTGGATTGTTCTTATAATCTATTGACTAGTCTGGATTTAATAGGATTGACAAACATTACTAAATTAAATTATTCTTACAATCAGCTATCGAATCTAAATATGATTGGCTTGGTTAATATTACTGAATTAGATTGTTCCAATAATACAATCAGTACATTAAATCTTTCGTCCATGCCCAATCTTACCACTCTTAATTGTGGCAAAAATGCACTTACTACATTAGATCTAACCGGTTTAAACCAACTAACTAAACTGCATTGTGGTAATAATTTACTAACAAGTCTTGATGTAAATGCCTTTACAAATCTGACCAGCTTAGATTGTAATAACAATAAATTGACAACGCTTGATGTAAATAATTTAACCAACTTAAACTATTTGCAATGTGGTGCTAATGATCTTACGACTCTTAATTTAAACGGTCTTACAAAACTTACGGACCTAAATTGCAGCGGAAATGAGCTAATTAATCTTGACCTCAATACTTTAACATCTCTAAGAAATCTGTTATGTACTCTCAATCAGCTTACATCTCTTGATACCAGTTCTTCGCCAAATTTACAATTTATTGAATGTAGAAATAATCAGCTAACCAATATTGACTTTAGCACTCTTCCTAATTTACAATTTATTGATTGCAGGTTTAATCAAATTACAAATCTTAATGTAAGTAATTCACCTTTGCTTACTACTATATCCTGTACAGATAATCAGATTACCACTCTTGATGTAAGTGCATTGAAAAATCTTTCAAACTTATATTGCAGCAACAATTTACTGACACATTTATATGTGAAAAACGGACGCAATGAAACGAATTTAGATTTTTCCGGCAACCCTGGCTTAGCGTACATTTGTGCAGATGATGCTCAAGTGGGAAGTATACAAGCCAAACTGAATACCTTGGGTATGACCGCAACGGTTTCTAACTCCTATTGTAGTTTTACTCCCGGCGGGCAGCACAATACCTTAATTGGAACCACTATATTTGATGGTAATAATAATGGATGCAACGTTAACGATCCTTTACACCCCAATATCAGAATTGATATTAGTAACGGAAGTTCCACAGGTTCTGCATTTACTAATTTAGACGGAACTTCTACTTTTTATACACAAGCAGGAAGTTTTACTATCACTCCAAACATAGAAAATGCATCAGCTTTCAATATTTTACCTGCAAGTGCTACAGTTGACTTCGCAAATAATGACTACAATATAAGTGATAGATACTTTTGTTTATCTGCCAATGGTGTTCATCCTGATGTAGAAATTGTTATATCTCCAATTACACCTGCAAGACCTGGTTTTGATGCAATATACCAAATTGTCTATAAAAACAAAGGCAATCAGGTGCTCTCAGGTAATGTTAAGCTGGTTTTTGATGATTCCAGAATGAATCTGCTTTCTGCTACACCCTCAGTTGATACACAAACGACTAATAATTTAGAATGGGCTTACAGTGGTCTGCTTCCTTTTGAAAGCCGTGTTATCGATCTTGAATTTAATGTAAACACTCCGTTAGTAATACCAGCTGTAAATAATGGAGATATCCTGAATTTTACAGTAGCTATAACGCCGGTTGCCGGGGACGAATCTCCATCAGACAATTCTTTTAACTACAACCAAACCGTTGTGGGTTCATTTGATCCTAATGATATTACTTGCCTGCAAGGCGAAAGCGTTTCTCCTGACACTATTGGCGATTATTTGCATTACATTGTCAACTTTGAAAACACCGGAACGTATGAAGCCGAGAATATAGTTGTGAAAATTGCTGTTGATGAAAGTAAATATGATATTAGTTCATTACAATTATTAAACTCATCACATAAGTCACAGACAATTATTGACGGTAATAATGTTGAGTTTATCTTCAAAAAAATATTTTTACCATCATCTGAAATAGTTCCTAAGGGAGGTCATGGAAACATTTTATTCAAAATTAGAACACTATCAGATCTTAATATTGGAGATGAAGTTGGAAAAGAGGCAGGTATTTATTTTGATTACAACGCACCAATTGAAACGAACGAAGCAGAAACCGTTTTTGAATCATTAGGAACTAAAGATTTTAACGCAGACAAAAGTATTGTGCTGTATCCAAACCCTACCAAAGGAAAAGTGGCTATTAGCAGCGACAATACTATCAAACTGATTGAATTGTTCGATGTTCAGGGAAGAATACTGCAAACGGCAATACAAAATGATACTACTTCACAATTTGATATTTCAGGAAAACCAAATGGTCTTTATTTTATAAGAATAACTACTGATGGAGGTAAAAAAATAGAGAAATTAATCAAGGAATAGATTTAGGTACTATTTATTCTTGTTTAAAGCCTTTCAAAATTTGATTTTGGGAGGCTTTTGTTGTTTATGGGAATTGTGACAATTTTAGAGAAAACAATTCTCCTGCCTATTTCAAAATGTACTTAAAAATGAGTTCAATTTCATAGATTAAGAGTTCTACTTTATAAATTAAAACCTTCAAAATAGCTGTATCCTGCATATTTGCTCATTATTAATAATTTAATTTTTAAAAATGAGAAAAGTGTTTTTTTTTATTGTATTTGTTCTGGGAAATACCTTAATCGCTCAGGTCAAAATTTCAGGAAAAGTCATTACAACAGAAAATAATCCCCTGGAATATGCAGAAGTAATCCTTTTTTCGGAAAAGTCTGTTCCGTTACTAAATCAATTGACAAATGAAAAAGGAGAATTCAATATACAATATCAAAAAGGGATTTATACATTAGAAATTCGTCAGTTCAAGGAAACCTTACATACACAAAGTATAGAATTGGATTCAGATAATGAAGTAGTAACAATAACGGTAAATGCTGCCAATGCATTAGAAACGGTGGTCATTTCCAAAAAGAAAGAACTGGTAGAAAGAAAAGTGGACAGACTTGTTTTTAATTTGGAAAACACGATCAGTACAGCCGGCGGAGATGCACTCGAAGCATTAAAAATTACTCCGGGCGTATTGGTGAGAAATGAGAACATCACCATAATTGGAAAACAAACAATCAGGGTGCTCATAGATGATAAAATGCTTGAACTGGGACAAGAGGATCTGGCCAGTTTGTTAAGATCAATTCCTGCTGACAATATTAAAAGTATCGAAGTGATAACAACGCCACCTGCTAAATATGATGCCGCCGGTGGGAGTGGATTAATCAATATTAAATTAAAAAAATCTCAAAAGGATTCCTGGAACCTTTCTTTAGGAAGTAGTTACTTGCTGCGTTCAGAAGGCGAAGGAGCGATTACAAGTAATTTTATGTACAATAAAAATAAGTTAAGTCTTAGTACTTCATTAAATTACAGAGATGGTGGTGAATTTCACGATTATCACGATTATATCTCTTTTCCTGATGAATTATGGAATGCCAGACAAGGATTTAACAGAAAGTACAAAAGGTTTAATGCAGTCCTTGGAATGCAGTATACAGCCACGCCAAAATGGATTATTGGTTTTCAGTATATCGCAAATCTCAATAAAACATACTCTCACAGAAATTCAAAATCAATGGTTTATGATTATGAGAGCGAAGAGTCTTTTAATGATATAATATCAATTGTGGATGCGTATCAAAAGCCGGAATTTAATTCAATAAATTTGTTTAATGAGATTAAACTGGATTCTGTCGGGAAGAAAATCATTCTGAATCTCGATTATTTTAAATATGCCAATCAGGATACAAGGCCTTACGAAGGAACTTCGGAAATGAAAAATCCCTATGCTATTCAGTATTTCAAAGGCATTAATGATAACAGTCAGGTAACCAATAATTATTCCGGTAAAGTGGATATAGAATTGCCAACGAAATGGGCTGTGTGGAGCGCAGGGGGAAAAATTTCATTTTCTAAACCGGATAATAATATTGCTGCTTTTAACAGCGGTCTTGTTAATGATCCGGTTACCAGTATGCCGCAAGTGACACATCGGTTTGATTATAATGAAGATGTTCAGGCGCTGTATTTCTCCGGAAATAAAAAAATCAATAATCTGGAAGCTCAAATTGGACTGAGAATGGAGGCAACCCAGACAAAATCGTATGACGGAAATTTGAATCAATCAATAAGCAATACATACACAAAACTGTTTCCTACTATTAATTTATCTTATGCTGCTACTGAAAATTCAACTTACAGGTTCAGTTACGGAAAAAGGATAGGACGGCCTAATTTTGCAGAATTGAATCCGAATGTTACGTTTATCAATCCTTTTTTAACTGTTGAAGGCAATCCTGTACTGAAGCCTTTTTTTGTTGATAATTTTGAACTGATTTATTCCTATAAAAAGCTCGAAACCAAATTGTATTACAGTATAGAAAACAATATATATAACCAAATTGGTTTGCCTGATATTAATACGAGTGCTGTTCGCCTTACTTTTAGAAATATCTACAATGTAAAAAGATATGGATTTTCAGAATTTTATGTTTTTGATAAATGGAGCTGGTGGAACAGTAATAACTTGTTTAATATAAGCTATATGACGTCTGAAATTATAGATTTACCAGCAGAAGGGTTAGAGGGTTTCAGTTCCTACTTCTCAAGCAATAATGATTTCAATTTAAATAAAAACAAAACGGTATTGCTTAATGTTAATTTCAGCTATAATTTTCCGTCAACATACGGATTAGGAAAAGAGAAGGCGTCAAGCGGTACAGCACTCTCAGCTCAATACCTTTTGTTTGATAAAGATTTAAGAATAACATTAAGGGCAAATGATATCTTCAAGACAGAGCGTGTAAGGTTTTATTCTGTGATAGACGGAGTACGCCGCAATTCTGAATATTATTTTGACTCCAGGTTTGTACAATTGTCTTTAAACTATAAGTTTGGAAATAAGAAATTGAATGTCGCAAAAAGAACAACAGGAAATGAAGAGGAAAGAGCAAGGACAGGAAACTAATAATGAATAAGTAAAAACAAAAAACCTATTTCGTAATGAAATAGGTTTTTTTGTTTTTAGTGACCACGGTGGGATTTGAACCCACACGCCCTTACGAGCACCACCCCCTCAAGATGGCAAGTCTACCGTTTCTCCACGTGGCCGAAAATAAAAAAAGGTCAAGTAAATAATTACTCGACCTTTTGTGACCCGACTGGGGCTCGAACCCAGGACCCCATCATTAAAAGTGATGTGCTCTACCAACTGAGCTATCGAGTCATTGCTTTCAAGAAACTTAATTTGTGAATCACAAAATTTGTGACCCGACTGGGGCTCGAACCCAGGACCCCATCATTAAAAGTGATGTGCTCTACCAACTGAGCTATCGAGTCATTTCGTTTCTTGAACGCGGGTGCAAATATAAGGAGTTTATTTTATTATTTGCAAGCAATTTTATTATAAATTTGTCTTTTTTTAACCAAAATTCACAATGCCTTAGTTTATAAGGTTTTATTAAAATGAAAAAAATTATATTATTAGGATATATGGGTTGCGGAAAGTCAACAATTGCCCAAAACTTATCAAAAGCTGCCAATATTCCATATTTGGATTTGGATAAATGTATTGAAAAAAGAGCAAATTTATCCATAAATGAAATTTTTGAATTGCATGGCGAAATTCACTTCAGAAAACTGGAACACGAAATGTTTGTGGAATTACTTAATACTCCTGAAAAAACAATTATAGGTTTAGGAGGTGGGACTCCTTGTTATGCAAACAATCATGAACTATTAAAAGGTGAAGGGATTGTTTCTGTTTATTTGAAGGCATCTATTGATACCTTATATAACAGATTGGTTTATAACAAAAGCAAACGTCCTTTAATTGCTGATATGAATGAAGAAGAAATGAGAGAGTTCATCGCCAAACATTTGTTCGACAGAAGCTATTATTACAATCATGCCTTGCACAAAGTGGTTGTAGATAATAAAACAGTGGATAAAACGGTTTCGGATATTTTAGAACTGCTAGCTTAGAAAGGCATAATTGTCTCCATTTTCATTAAATACGACCTGTACATGTTCTAATAAAGATGTTGATAATGAAATTCCTTTAAAATCGGCTTTTACGGGATATTTCTTGTGGTTTCGGTCTACAAGTACTGCCGTTTTGAATTTCTTCAAAGGAACGTCCAGAAAATGACGAACTGCGTAGATTAATGTTGTTCCGGAGTTTAATACATCATCAACCAATACCAATCCTTTATTGGAATATTCTGAAGTGGTTAAAGAGGTTTCAATTGGCGATTCCGGATTTTGTTTGTTGACTTTCACTTCGCACAGCGTGATTTTTAAAGTTGAAATTTCACCAAGTGCAGCAGCGATTTTTTCGGCAAAGATATATCCGTTAGCGGCAATTCCGGCAATTACCACTTCTTCATCCACAAAAGTTTCGTAAATCTGATAGGCGATACGTTTTATTTTATGTTCTATTTCCTGATTGGTTAAGATGATATTTTTGCTCATGATTTATTTTTTTGCTAAAGTACAAATTTTAAATTCCAATCTATAAAAGGGAATTTTACGTTTTTTAAAATTCCAATTCCAATTGTGAAACTCGGATTTGTTGAGGTTTAGTTTTTTTTAGAATTTGGATTTTTTTATTTTGGAATTAATTTTCCTCTTCTTCATCAAAAATTTCATTTCCATATTCATCAATATCCCTGCGATCTTTTTTTGTTGGTCTTCCGGTTCCGCTTTTGCGATAGTGTTCTTTGGATAACTTTAATAATTCCAGATGCTCATAAGCTTCGGCAGGAGTTTCGTTCTTTCTGTATATGTCTACAAGTTTTGCACCAACACGGCTTTCAGGAATATCAAGTACAGTGATAATTTGGGTAATCTGATCTTTTCTGAAAGTAATCCTGTCAGTAGGAAAAACTTCTTTTGATGGTTTTGCAACCTGCCCATTTACGGTAACGTGGTTTTTTTTACAGGCTTCCGTAACCATGTTTCTGGTCTTGTAATATCTTACGCACCACAGGTATTTGTCTATTCGCATAATTTTTCTAAAATCGGAGTTAAATTCTTTACAAAAATAAATCAATATTGTATCTTGCGCACCTAAAAAATTAACAATAATGAACAAATTTAAATATTTCTTTATTTTAGTAATAGCCTTAACGGGTTTAGTTTCCTGTAATAAAGATGATGATAATGATATAGTGTTAGAGCCACTCAGAGATTATGCGGTGCAATATGCGACAGATAAGGCCACTATCGAATCATATTTAAATACACATTATATTGTTATTAATGAAAGCTCTGGCATAGAGAATATGGACGTTGTAATTGATTCTATTGATACTCCCGCAACACAAGTGCCAATTATGTCTTATAAAGCGAATGTAGGAACAGCTTCTTTTCCTCAGTTGAGATCAAAAAATGTTGATTTGCATGGTATAACTTATGAACTGTATTATTTGGTTTTAAGAGAAGGAATTGGTGAGTATCCTGTAAATACCGATGCAGTATTGACTTCTTATAATGTTAGTTATTTAAAAAGTGTTGCTAAGACGGATAAATTTCCAGCATATGTTGCTTCAACTTTCGTTGAAGAATCAAGATATCCACAAACTTTTTGGGATATGTCGGGAATAGGGGCGACAGGGACTTCGGCTGTTGGTATTAGAGGTTGGGGTGAGGTTTTCCCTGAGCTTAAAACGGGTAATTCTGTAGTTAATGGTGATGGTACAATTTCATATACTGATTTTGGAGCGGCAGTAATGTTTCTTCCTTCTGCATTGGCATACTATGCAGGTAGTAATTCAATACCATCCTATTCTCCTCTTGTTTATAATGTCAAATTATATAAGGTAATGCGATTAGATCATGATAATGATGGGGTTTTAGACAGGGATGAAGATAAAAACGGTGATCGTTATCTTCGTGATTACCGCAGTACAATACTTTATCCTAAAGCACCTGTAAATCCTGATGATACAGATGGAGATGGGGTTCCTGATTTTATGGATATAGATGATGATGGTGACGGATATACCACACGATCTGAAATTACAAAAGCTGCCAATGAGTTTGGAATTGTAAACGGAGTTAATTTTGGTCCAAGTCGCTATTTTCCTTTTGAGGCTTTTGTGATTGAAGATGATCCTTTAACTCCTAATATTAATGAAAGTTCAAATAGTGAGCCTAAAGGAATACCTTCTTTTGTAAAAACGGAAACTGTAGATGGTGTTGTTAAAAATGTATATGATTACAGTACACCAGGCAGGCTTAAGATTCATTTAGATAAGGATCATAATACAACGAAAGTAACTACGGTAACAGCAAAACGTTAATTTTAAAGATGAATAAAAAAACCTCGAAAGTGATTTCGAGGTTTTTTTTGTATAAGTAAGAAATTTAAAATTTATTTTCTTTTGATAACTTTTTCTACTGCTTCAACAATCGCCTGATTGTTTAGTTTGTATTTTTCCATTAATTGTTCCGGAGTTCCGGATTCACCAAAACTATCGTTTACAGCAACAAATTCTTGTGGAGCAGGAGTATTTAACGCTAATACTCTTGAAATACTTTCCCCAAGACCTCCAAGAATATTGTGTTCTTCTGCAGTAACAACACATCCGGTTTTAGCCAATGATTTTAGAATTGCTTCCTCGTCAAGTGGTTTAATAGTATGGATGTTGATTACTTCAGCAGAAATTCCTTTTGCTTCTAAAGCTTCAGCAGCGATAAGCGCTTCCCAAACTAAATGTCCTGTTGCTACAATTGTAACATCAGTTCCTTCGTTTAATAAAATTGCTTTTCCAATTACGAATGGTTCATCAGCAGGAGTAAAGTTAGCTACAACCGGACGACCGAAACGCAAATAAGCAGGACCATGATGATCTGCCAATGCTAATGTAGCTGCTTTGGTTTGGTTGTAATCACAAGTATTGATTACAGTCATTCCAGGCAACATTTTCATTAACCCGATATCTTCTAAGATTTGGTGTGTTGCTCCGTCTTCACCTAATGTCAAACCAGCGTGAGAAGCACAAATTTTTACGTTTTTATCAGAATAAGCAACAGATTGACGAATCTGATCGTAAACTCTTCCTGTAGAAAAGTTAGCGAAAGTTCCTGTAAAAGGAATTTTTCCTCCAATAGTTAAACCTGCAGCAATTCCAATCATGTTCGCTTCAGCGATTCCGATTTGGAAAAAACGCTCCGGGTGGTTTTTCTTGAATTCATCAAATTTCAATGAACCAATTAAATCGGCACATAATGCCACAACATTTTCATTTTTTTGACCTAATTCAGTCATTCCTGCTCCAAAACCTGAACGGGTATCTTTGCTTCCTGTATTTGTATATTTTTTCATTTTATTTTTTGCTGTACGCAGTAGGCTTTGGGCAATAGGTGTAAAACTTATTGCTTAAAGCATAAAGCTTTTTTAATAATCGATTTGATCTGCAGAATAGTTTTGTTCTAATGCACTTGCCAACTGATCGTTGTTAGGTGCTTTCCCGTGCCATGCGTGCGTGTGCATCATGAAATCAACTCCGTTACCCATTTCAGTGTGTAGTAAAACACAAACGGGTTTTCCTTTTCCTGTTTTGGATTTAGCCTCAGTCATTCCTGTTAAAATAGCATCGATGCTGTTTCCTTCTGTAATGTCGATAACATCCCAGTCAAAAGCTTCGAACTTGGCACGAATGCTTCCCATTGCTAAAACTTCGTCTGTAGTTCCGTCAATTTGTTTACCGTTCAGGTCAATTGTAGCAATTAGGTTGTCTACTTTTTTAGCAGAAGCATACATGATTGCTTCCCAATTTTGACCTTCCTGTAATTCCCCATCACCGTGTAGCGTATAAATAATATGGTTGTCACCATTTAGTTTTTTTGCCTGAGCAGCACCAAGTGCTACAGATAACCCTTGACCTAATGAACCAGAAGCGATACGTACTCCAGGTAATCCTTCATGCGTAGTTGGATGCCCTTGTAAACGTGAGTTTAGCAATCTGAAAGTAGCTAATTCTGAAACCGGAAAATATCCGCTACGGGCTAAAACGCTATAAAATACAGGAGAAATATGACCGTTTGAAAGGAAAAATAAATCTTCTCCAATTCCGTCCATATCAAAACCTTCTTTGCGGTCCATAATGTTTTGGTATAAGGTTACCAAAAATTCTGTACAACCTAGTGAACCTCCTGGGTGTCCTGAGTTGACAGCATGTACCATTCGAAGAATATCTCTTCTTACTTGGATAGTTAAATCGCTTAATTGTTGTGTGTTAGGCTTCATTTTATATGTAAAAGTTAAACTGGTGCAAAAGTAATTTTTATTTTGCGGTAAGACAAATGATTTTTTGCATTAGTTTGCTGTAATTGTTAGATTTTGATTCTTTTTTTATCAATCATAAAAAAAATACACTAATGTCTTGGATTTTCATAATTGGAAATGAAGATGGCAATCTAAATTAAAGGACTGATAATAAAAAAGTCCCATGAAGGGACTTTTTTGAATATTATCTTAACCGGATAATTGCTTATTCAGTATCTGCTTTGCTGTAGAAATTGTTTTCTTCATCTTCTGATCCGATTTCTTCCTGGTCATCATCAAGCTCAGAGCCCGGGATATCCAAATCGTTTCCGATTTTGTCACTGTTTTGTTTCCATTCGTGATCGTCCTGACTGATAATGGTTCTTTCTCCGGAAATTCCTTCAGGATCAATGTCTTCCAGATTTTCTTCCTGATTATAAATGTCTTCGGTAGCCGGATATTCTAAGTTTTCCAGGTTTCTTTCAATTTGATCATCTTTTATTTGGTCTAAACGCTCTGCAGGATCTCTTTCTTCTGAATTTATCATGATTTCTATAATTTAATTGATGTTAATTTCGTTTTTATATAAAAATAAAATTAGGAAATCATTACCTTTTTTATGTTACACTTTACTAATGTGAATGTTGTACTTTTTACATTTAACTTGTATTAATATAGTCAATTCTTGAAATATGTGGTGTTGCGTTAGGGATAGAAGCGGCATCCTTTTGTGACAAAAGTCAGGTCTTAATTAAATAAAGAATATTCTGGAACAAAAGATACAGCGGATAGCCCGACCGGAGGGAACGCCCAAATAAAAGTTATAAATTAAAAGATTTGAGTTAAAGTGAGAAGTTTCAGGTTTCCTGTGTTTCAAGTTGATGAAAATCATTATCTCATTTTCTAATTGGCAAATTTTCTAATTCCTAAATTGCCAAATTATCTAATTAAAATTCTCTGAAATTAGCCTATCTTTGCCGACTGAAAAAAGAAACAGATGAAGTTTGATTTATTACAAAAAGATCCGCAGTCGAAAGCGAGAGCGGGTAGTATTACTACTGATCACGGCGTAATTGAAACGCCTATTTTTATGCCTGTCGGAACGGTTGCTTCGGTAAAAGGAGTGCACCAGCGTGAATTGAAAGAAGATATTAATCCGGATATTATTCTTGGAAATACATACCATTTATACTTACGTCCTCAGACTGAAATTCTTGAAAAAGCAGGAGGATTGCATAAATTCATGAATTGGGATCGTAATATTTTGACAGATTCTGGCGGATATCAGGTGTATTCTCTTTCGAATAATCGAAAAATTAAGGAAGAAGGAGTAAAGTTCAAATCGCATATTGACGGTTCATACCACTTTTTTACACCGGAAAATGTAATGGAAATTCAGCGTACGATTGGAGCCGATATTATCATGGCGTTTGATGAATGTACGCCTTATCCTTGTGATTACCGATATGCACAGCGTTCCATGCACATGACACACCGCTGGCTGGATCGTTGTATTAGTCATTTGGATAAAGTGCCTTATAAATATGGTTATGAACAAACGTTTTTTCCGATTGTTCAGGGAAGTACGTATAAAGATTTGCGTCGACAATCGGCAGAATATATCGCTAATTCAGGGCAACAAGGAAATGCAATTGGCGGATTGTCAGTAGGGGAGCCTGCAGAAGAAATGTACGCGATGACAGAAGTGGTTTGCGAGATTTTGCCTGAAGATAAACCTCGTTATTTAATGGGAGTAGGAACTCCGATTAATATTTTGGAAAATATTGCTTTGGGAATCGATATGTTCGACTGTGTGATGCCAACACGTAACGCCAGAAACGGAATGTTGTTTACGGCTAACGGAACCATCAATATTAAAAATAAAAAGTGGGAAGCAGATTTTTCTCCAATTGACGAAATGGGACACACTTTTGTAGATACTGAATATACAAAAGCATATTTGCGTCACCTATTTGCTGCCAACGAATACTTAGGAAAGCAAATTGCAACGATTCATAATCTTGGTTTCTATATGTGGTTGGTTCGTGAAGCCAGAAAACATATCTTAGCGGGAGATTTTAGGCCGTGGAAAGAAATGATGGTTAAAAACATGAGTCAAAGACTTTAAAGAAAGTTTCAAGTTTTTCAGGTTTCAAGTTCTTCAGAAAACCTGAAACCTGAAACAAAATAAACAAAAATATATGCTGACGATAATAGATAAGTATATTTTAAGAAGATATCTGGTCACTTTCTCTGTGATGCTGTTGTTATTTATTCCGATTGGAATCGTAATTGATGTATCTGAAAAAGTAAACAAGATGCTGGAGAATAAGATACCGTTTACGGAAATCGCAATCTATTACTATAATTTCACAGTTTATTTTGCCAATTCGCTTTTTCCTATATTTTTGTTTTTGTCGGTAATCTGGTTTACCTCAAAGCTGGCAAACAATACAGAAATTATAGCGGTTTTGAGCTCCGGTATTTCATATACCCGTTTTTTACGTCCTTATATAATGGGTGCTACGATAGTATCGGTTTTTGTGTTGTTAATGGGTTTTTTCATTGTTCCTGCAGCAAGTGAAGGTTTTAATAACTTTAGATATACCTATTTGAAAGGAAACGGAAAGGAGATTATGCGTGGGCAAAATACAAATGTGTACAGGCAAATCAACGATCATGATTTTATTTATGTAAACAGCTTTAATGAAGAAAGTAAAACTGCTTTTAATTTTACGCTGGAAAGTTTCAAAAATGATAAGATGGTTTCTAAAATAACGGCAAGTCGAATCAAATGGAATCCTAAAACTAAAAATTATACGTTGTATGATTATACGAAAAGAACCGTTGGCGAACTGAATGATAAAATCGAAAAAGCTCCTGAAAAAAACGTAGCTTTTACTTTTGAACTGGCAGATTTAACACCGGTGGTTTACATAGCAGAAACACTTACATTAGGTAAATTGATTGATTTTATTGATAAAGAGAAAAAGCGTGGTTCTGCTAATGTCAATACTTATTTGGTAGTTCTGTATAAAAAATTCAGTGTACCTGTTTCGGCCTTTATTCTTACCATTATTGCCGTTGCAGTTTCATCAATGAAACGTCGTGGTGGTATGGGGGTCAATCTGGCCATCGGAATTGCAATTGCCTTTTCATTTGTGTTTTTTGATAAAATCTTTGGTACTCTTGCCGAAAAATCTACTTTTTCACCCTTTTTAGCTGTTTGGTTCCCAAATATATTTTTCGGAATAATGGCAGTTTACCTTTTACGTAATGCAAAACGATAATTTAAAAAGTTACCTAAATCTTCATTTAATTGTTTTTATCTGGGGATTTACGGCCATTTTAGGAGCATTAATTACTATTGATGCAGAAAACCTGGTTTGGTTCAGAATGTTTTTTGCCGGAATTTTTCTTGCAGCTTTTATAGTGTATAAAAAGGAATCTTTTGTAATTTCATTAAAGTCTCTGGCTCAGTTGATTTTTGTGGGTCTATTGATAGCATTACACTGGATTTTCTTTTTTAAAGCCATTCATGTTTCTAATGTTTCTATTACGCTTTCCATATTTTCATTAGGCGCTTTTTTTGCATCTTTACTGGAACCGCTTTTTTATGGAAGGAAAATATTATGGTATGAGGTTTTTTTCGGACTGATTATTATAGCAGGATTAGTCCTTATCATGCAGGTTGAAATCCAATATCTGGAAGGTATGTACTATGCCTTGGCCTCAATTATTTTAGGCGTTCTTTTTACCTTGATGAACGGGAAATTAATTGTCAATCATAATTCTTCTGTTATTACTTTTTATGAATTTGGCGCTGGTGTGTTTTTCATATCGATTTATTTCCTGATACAGGGAAAATTCAATGCCGATTTCTTTGTATTAACTGCAAATAACTGGATTCTATTATTTGTTTTGGCTTCGGTTTGTACTGCTTATGCTTTTACTGCGTCGGTAAAAGTAATGCAGAAACTTACGCCATACACTGTAATGCTAACTACAAATTTAGAACCTGTTTACGGAATTGTCTTAGCCTATTTTATTTTAGGAGGTAAAGAAAAAATGAGTACTGAGTTTTATATAGGTGCCATAATTATTGTAATTACAGTAATTCTGAATGGCGTTTTCAAACATTACAAAAAGCAGGATAAAGTGTAATATTTGCATGTTTTAAAAGCAGATATCGACTTTACATAACAATTATTTACACTAATGATATAATATTTTTATATTTGCGGTTCGAATTAAAAACAAAAATTCAAAAATCCATGGAATATTTAGATTTTGAGCTTCCAATCAAAGAACTTGAAGAACAGTTGCAAAAATGTGTTATTATTGGAAAAGAATCTGAGGTTGACGTAACGCCGACTTGCAAGGAAATCAACAAGAAATTAGAAGAAACGAAAAGAGAGATATATAAAAACCTGACGGCTTGGCAGCGTGTACAGTTATCAAGACATCCAAACAGACCTTATACTTTAGACTACATCAGAGCTATTTGCGGTGATACTTTTCTGGAACTGCATGGTGACAGAAGCTTTAAAGATGACAAGGCGATGGTTGGTGGACTGGGAAAAATAAACGGTCAGTCGTTTATGATTGTAGGTCAGCAGAAAGGTTATAATACAAAAACACGCCAGTATCGTAATTTTGGTATGGCTAATCCTGAAGGCTACCGTAAAGCTTTACGTTTGATGAAAATGGCAGAGAAATTTGGTATTCCTGTTTTAACTTTGATTGATACTCCTGGAGCTTATCCGGGTTTAGAAGCCGAAGAAAGAGGACAGGGAGAAGCCATTGCGAGAAACATCTTTGAAATGGTTCGTCTAAAAGTGCCAATCATTACCATAATTGTTGGTGAAGGAGCTTCAGGCGGAGCTTTAGGAATTGGTGTTGGTGATAAAGTTTATATGTTGGAGAATACCTGGTATTCTGTAATTTCTCCGGAATCCTGCTCTTCTATTTTATGGAAAAGCTGGGAATATAAAGAGCGTGCTGCAGATGCTTTAAAATTGACATCATCAGATATGAAAAAACAAAAATTAGTAGATGATGTAATTCCGGAACCACTTGGCGGAGCACATTACGATCGTGAAACTACTTTTAAAACAGTAACGGAATATATTACCAAAGGATATAACGAATTGAAAGACTTATCAACAGCGGACTTAATTGCCCAGAGAATGAACAAATACAGTAAGATGGGGGAATATAAAGAGTAAATGTATATAAATGAATTAAAAATCCGAAGCCTTACCGTTTCGGATTTTTTTTTCGTTATGAACAAAAAATGCTTATTTATAAACAATTAATAGTTATAACTCAATAGCAATGTTTTTTTAAATTTTGTTACTTTCGCAATATGGAAAATTTCAAAAATATAAACCCAATAAAGGTAGACAAAACCACTATTATTAATTTAGAAAAAGGAAAATTACCTCCTCAAGTGCTTGATTTAGAAGAAGCTGTGCTTGGGGCCATGATGATTGATAAAAAAGGTGTTGATGATGTAATTGATATTTTACAGCCGGATGCTTTTTATAAAGATGCACATAAATATATTTTTGAAGCCATAGTGCAGCTTTTTACAGAAACCCAGCCAATTGACTTATTGACCGTTTCATCACAATTAAAGAAGAACGGAAAATTAGAATTATCAGGAGGTGATTTTTATCTGATTCAGCTGACGCAGAAAATTGCGTCTTCGGCACATATTGAGTTTCACTCGCGTATCATCCTTCAAAAATTTATTCAACGAAGTTTAATTCGAATTTCTTCTGAAATAATTGAGGAATCCTATGATGAAACGACGGATGTTTTTGATTTACTTGACAAAGCTGAATCCAAATTATACGAAGTTACACAGGGAAACATTAAAAGAAGTTCAGAAACAGCACAGAGTTTAGTACTTCAGGCCAAAAAACGTATTGAAGAAATTGCAGGAAAAGAAGGATTGAGTGGAGTAGCTACAGGCTTCGAAAAACTGGATAAAGTAACTTCAGGATGGCAGCCAAGTGATTTAATTATTATCGCTGCACGTCCTGGTATGGGTAAAACGGCTTTTGTACTTTCGATGGCAAGAAATATTGCTATTGATTTTGGACATCCCGTTGCCGTTTTCTCTCTGGAGATGGCTTCTGTACAGTTAATTACCAGGCTAATTTCGTCAGAAACAGGACTTTCATCTGAAAAATTAAGGACTGGAAAACTCGAAAAACATGAATGGGAGCAATTAAGTACAAAAGTAAAAGACTTAGAAAAAGCACCTTTATTTATTGATGACTCACCTTCGCTTTCTATTTTTGATTTACGTGCAAAATGTCGTCGATTAGCATCACAGCATGGTATAAAGCTGATAATTGTCGATTATCTTCAATTAATGACTGCTGGTGGAAGCGGAAAAGGAGGAGGAAACCGTGAGCAGGAAATCTCGACTATTTCCCGAAACTTAAAAGCCTTGGCAAAAGAACTTAATGTTCCGGTAATTGCACTTTCGCAGTTATCGCGTGCCGTTGAAACACGTGGTTCAAGTAAACGTCCGTTGCTTTCGGATCTTCGTGAATCCGGAGCGATTGAGCAGGATGCTGATATTGTTTCGTTTATTTATCGTCCTGAATACTATAAAATAGAAGAATGGGACGATGAGGAACAATCACCAACCGCTGGTCAGGCCGAGTTTATTATCGCAAAACACCGTAATGGTAGTTTGGAAAATATTAGATTGAAATTTGTTGGAAACTTAGGTAAGTTTGACAACCTTGAAGATTTTACAGGAGGTTATGATGATTTGCCATCAAAAATGAATCATGATGATAATCCGTTTATTACTAAAAATTTACCCTCTGCGAATGATGCATTTGGCAGTAATCTGAATGATGACGATGATGATAGTGATGTGCCGTTTTAATTTATAGTAAAATAATTTAAAGGTTTTTTATTCTAAAACATTTTTTTTAATATTATTCATTAGATTAGCTGAAATATTACATCTTTAATTTCATATTAACTAACCAAATAATTAAAAGTTATGGCAGAAGAGAAATTTCCTGGAAAAATTGAAATTGAATTGTCCACAGGTATAGAATGGGCTAAAAAATTCAGAACTTCTAAAGTTGAAGAATCTAAAATTAATGGTTACCTAATCCCATTAGAAACTCTTGAAGAAGTTTTAAAACTGAAACACACTTTACAAATTGATGCTGTTCGCGCTTATGTTGGAATCAATGATTCGGGCGAACAAAATCTTATATTTACTGGTGCAAAATTAGATCTGGATACTGAAATTTATAAAGATGTTTTTGGAGAAAAATCTAGTGGTTTAAAGGGCGAGTTTGTAGTTTATGATGGCTCCCGTCCATGTCCTCCATGTACAGATCCGGAAAGTCCAATGAACTAGATATGTTTGACTTTATTATTTACTCAGGTTATATTATTCTAATAATTAACCTAATTTTATATTCATTTAGTTTTTTTCGTTCGGAAAAAGCTAATGTTTTTTTTGTGTGTTATTTGGCTTTTTCTTCCTTAATGCAATTTTCTATGGAAGTAATGTCTCATATGCACATTAATAATTTATTTGCAGTTAATATATTTTTTATAGGTCAAATGATTTTTTTGGGATTGTTTTATAAATCAGTTCTGAAAAATAATAAGCAAAAAAACTTAGTTAAGTATAGTCTTCTATCTATCCTATTGATTCTAACTATTCAATTTATAATTGATTATACTCAGTTTTTAAAGTTTAATCTATTCGGAATTACAGTAACATCCTTAATAATTGTTGTCTTTGCATTATTACATTTTTATAATTTGCTTACAGGTGAAAAAGAATATTATTATTTGAATATAGGAGTAGTTTTTTATTTATTTGCAAGTACTATTTTGTATTTGGTTGGTAATCTAACTTTAGGAT
>Ga0247805_1000469_pt1 | contig 20949 bp, 15 predicted proteins | sample UWRJL044104R1_FD_180930 | JGI IMG/M metagenome (GOLD analysis project Ga0247805, IMG submission 180930) | Plant litter microbial communities from Arlington Agricultural Research Station in Wisconsin, United States - UWRJ-L044-104R-1 | ecosystem: Environmental > Terrestrial > Plant litter >... | reverse complement strand
CGGCGCGAGCATGTTCTTCTGGGGCTATTTTATCTTTGAAGTACCCAGCAACTTGCTGCTGCATCGCTTCGGCGCGCGGTTCTGGATCGCCCGGATCATGCTCACCTGGGCCATCGTGTCCATGGCCGTCGCGTTTACTGTGCCGCTGGCGAAGTTTTTCCATATCGAGTCGGAAACCATGTTCTACGTGCTGCGCTTCTTGCTCGGCATCTGTGAGGCAGGATTCTTTCCCGGCGTCATCCTTTACCTCAACTACTGGTTTCCTACCCGTCGGCAAAGCCGGGTGATGGCAGGTTTCCTCATGGCGATGCCCATCAGTCTGACGCTGGGCGGCGTGATTTCCGGCTGGTTGATGACCCGAATGCAGGGCGTCAACGGCATGGCCGGCTGGCAGTGGCTGCTGATCATCGAAGGGCTGCCTTCGGTGGTCATGGCCTTTGTGGTGCTGGCGTTCATGGCCAATAACATCGACGCGGCCAAATGGCTGTCGCCCCAGGAAAAGGCCATGCTCAAGGCCAATCTGGAGACCGACAGCAAAGGCAAGGCGACGAGTCTGCGCGAGGTGTTTTTCAACGGACGCGTATGGCTGCTGGTGCTGATCCTGCTGACCTTCAACACCGGGTTCTACGGGCTCGCGTTCTGGATGCCATCGATCATCAAAAGCGCCGGCGTCTCCAACCCGATGGACATCGGTCTGCTGACGGCCATCCCCTACGGCATCGCCGTGATCGCCATGACCCTCAACGCGCGGCACTCCAACAAGACCGGCGAGCGCCGCTGGCACGCAGCGATTCCGGCGATCATCGGCGGCATCGGCCTGATCCTCAGCGCCTACTTCGCCAGCAACGTGGTGCTGTCGATCATCTTCCTCAGCGTGTCCGCCTCCGGCGTGCTGAGCCTGATGCCGATCTACTGGACCCTGCCGGGCACCGTGCTCTCCGGCGTCGCGGCCGCTGCGGGGATCGGCATGATCAACGCCATCGGCAACCTGTCGGGTTTCACTGGCTCGATGATCACCGCCGTCGCCGAGAACCTCACCGGCAACATCAACAACGGCACCTACGTGCTGGGCGCCTGCTTGTTCATCAGCGCGGGACTGATTCTGTCCATCCCACGGGCGATGCTTGGCAATCACAAGGCCGAAGCGCCTGCGCGGGGCGAGGTGCTTTCTCACGCTTAAATGAGGTTAAGCGAACGGCGCTTTTCCCTGCGGGATATTCCTCTGGTCCAGACGCCAAGGTTTCGCGCAGTAAACGCGGTACCTGTGGGAGTCGAGCTTGCTCGCGAAGACGGCATTTCAGTCGCCGAAGATTCAGCGGATGTTCCTGCCTCTTCGCGAGCAAGCTCGCTCCCACATGAACAGGTGCCGGCACTAATACCGCGCCCCGGTCATCCATATCTTTGTTGCCTGCCATCGCCAGCCGCGATGGCAGGCTCACCATTGCCTGATATACGCCGCTCACGGTCACTCCTAGCATCGGTCGCACATGACCTCGCCGTCGGCGAAATGGAGAAGACCCTGTGAGAAATTTCCGGATTGGCCAGATCGTCCCCAGCTCCAACACCACCATGGAAACCGAGATCCCCGCGATGCTGACGTCGCGGTACTCCCTGTTCCCGGACGAGCGCTTCACCTTCCATTCCTCCCGCATGCGCATGATGAAAGTCAGCCCCGAAGAATTGAAGAAAATGGACATCGACAGCGACCGCTGCGCGCTGGAATTGAGCGATGCCCGGGTCGATGTCATGGCGTACGCCTGCCTGGTGGCAATCATGTGCCAGGGCGCCGGTTACCACAAAGTGTCGCAGGATCGTCTGAGTAAAACCGTTGCCAGCAATGCGTCCGACGCACCCGTGCTCAGCTCGGCCGGGGCGTTGATCGACAGCCTCCTCATGCTCGACTACAAGAAAGTGTCCATCATCACGCCCTACATGAAGCCACTCACCCAACAGGTCATCGACTACATCGAAGCGGCCGGCATCGAAGTGGTGGATGCCATCAGCCTGGAAGTCTCCGACAACCTGCAAGTCGGGCGCCTCGACCCAATGGATCTGGTTTCCCACGCCGACCGGCTCAACATCGGGCAAGCTGATGGAGTGGTGCTGTCGTGTTGCGTGCAGATGCCCTCGTTGCCCGCCATCCAGGTCGTACAGGATCGGCTGGATAAGCCAGTGCTGTCTGCGTCCGTAGCGACCGTCTACCAGATGCTCAAAACCCTCGGCCTCAAAGCCCAGGTTCCCAACGCCGGCCATCTGTTGTCGGGCGCGTTCTGAGGCGATGTCTGACGGGGTACTATGGCGGCCACTCAGGCCAGCACGCCCGGTACCCCACATGAAACTCGACCCCGTCTCGCTGCGCCTCTTCGTCAGCGTCGTCGAAGAAGGCACTATCGCTGCCGCTGCCAAGCGCGAACACATCGCGGCTGCGGCCGTCAGCAAGCGGCTTAGCGAACTGGAAGAGCTGCTCGATTCCCGGCTGCTCAACCGCACCAACAAAGGCATCACCCCGACCGATGCCGGCCTGTCGCTGCTGTTCATGGCCCGCAGCGCGCTGAACAACCTCAACGACATCGTTCTGCAGATGCGCGACTACTCCAACGGCACGCGCGGCTCGGTGCACGTGCTGGCGAACATATCTGCCATCACCCAATTCATGCCCGGCTTGATCAAGTCGTTCATGGCGCTTTACCCGCTGATCAACATCGTCCTCGAAGAACACCAAAGCCTGGCGATCACCAAAGCCGTCGCCGAAAACCGCGCCGAGATCGGCATCTTCACGCGCCTGCCCCACGGCGCCGACATCGAAGTCTTTCCGTTTCGCACCGACCGCCTCGTATTGATCGTGCCCAACGACCACCCGCTGGCAGGCCGCGAGTCCGTACGCTTCAGCGACACCCTCGACCACGAATACGTCGCCCTGCGCAGCGGCACCCACCTGAATTTCCAGCTGATCAAAGCCGCCAACGACCTCGGCCGCTCCCTGAGAATCCGCATGGAAGTCGCCAGCTACGATGCTTTGAGCCTGATGGTTCAGGCAGGCGTCGGCATTGGCATCATGCCCGAGGGCAGCGCAGGGATTTACCGAATGGACGGTGCGAAAGTGGTTCAGCTGGAAGAGGAATGGGCCAGGCGCGAACTCAACGTCTGCGTGAGGTCGAGGGACGGGTTGTCGATGGCGGGGGCGTTGTTTTTGCGGCATGTGTTGGCGGCAGATGCGCAGCCTCCGAAGCGCATTCAAACAGGGCGTCGCGACCAACATTGCCAACCCTAAGTCAGTCGCGTTTTACGCCGCGATCTTTTCCGCTGCCGCGCCTAGTAATGTCGAGGTTGAAACCTTCGCGGCAATGCTGGCGATGGTCGGCCTCGTGTCCTCTGCCTGGTACGCACTGATCGCGACCGCGTTATCACGGCCCCGAATTGCCGGTGCGTATGCCAGCAAGAAGAAGGCGATTGATCGGGTGTGTGGGGCGGTGATTGTGATGCTTGGGGTTAGGCAGATGATTCGATGAAGATGCGCTTTCGGCTTTCCCGGCTAATGCCAGTCCCACTGAATGCACGCTGTCAGTAGGACCGGCTTCAGCCGGGAAGTGGCCCGTCCGGACACCAAAAAGCTACCGACAGCCGATTCGTCTTTTCCGCCTGTTGGCGCGTCGAGCCCAGCGTCGGTATCCTCAACCATCGCCGAATGGACCACCCATACCCATGCTGATCTTTGATTGCACCCAAGACGCCGCTGATTTTTTCTCGAAGAAAGTGAAGGGCAAAATCATCAGCGCCGTGCAGCCCGCCGCCGCTGCCCAATTGCTAGAAGCGGACAGCACAGCCCACGAGCGAGTGGATCGCTGGCAGCTGCACGTCACCAAATTTGGCAGGATCCACGTCCTTGTCGCCATGAAAGTCGACACGCGCTACGCGATGATGTTCGTCGGCCTGAAACGCAACGACGTGCAGGGTTTTCTGGCGCAGTTCACCGCTCGGTATCTTGTTGAATTGCTCGTACTGGCGGGAAACGTTCTCGGGGAAATTCCGCCTCAGGCTGAGCTCCAGCGTCATGTTGATGTGTGGGAAGAAAGCTTCCAGCCCGTGCATTTCTTCAAGCGTAGCGATCGGAGTGTTCAAACACACATCAATTCAGTGCTCGACATGGCGGCTCGCCGCGAATACGTCGGTCCAGGGCTGCCAGTCGACGAGCCAGACCTTATTGGGTTCGACGGTGTGGCCAACCGATTCTACCGATCGATCAGAGGATCGGATTACATCATCCCGGCTGAGCTTGAGCTGAAGCAGGTTTATCCAAGATTGGGGATGGTGATGACGGAAGTGGAGATGACGGAGGCGTACAAGAACTGGAATGCATCGAGGTGAGCGGAAATCTGAGTCTGAGAATTGATGACCCGCAGATTGGGCCCTTGCGCACCTCAACCTGATCGTCGAGGCCGCGAGGTCCATTTCTTCACTCATAAAGCCAGGGCTTCAGCTCATCCAGATTTTTGACCACGATCTGCTGCGCAGCCGCCTTGGGATCAAGCTTCTTCGGGTCAATCTGAAAGCGCTGGAGTACGTACTTCACCAGAGCGCGCCTTGTCGGAATCGTCAGCACGCCTTCTTCCATCCCAAAATCAGCCTCAATGATCGCCTTCTGTTCTGGCTTGAGACGCGAGTCGGGCTCGATAACGACGGCCACCTCAGTGTTCCAGTCTTCGTCTGCATCGATCAGGTTCTCGGTTCGGCGCTCGAATTCCGGTTGGCCGCGCAGCCGACTCAGAACGAAGTCCCGATACATGCGGTTCTTTTCGCAATACGCGCGCACGTGCCAACGCATCCCTGTGTAGACCAGCGTATGAGGCGCGATCAGCCGGGTCTCGGGGACCGGGTTGGCAAGCGAAACATATTCAACGGCAATCACTTCGCTTTCACGGCAAGCCTTAAGCAGCGGGCGCAGCACTTCCGGGCGGATAGTGCGATCGGGCACTTCCAGAACCATCGTGTGTGCATACGCCAGGGCGAGTCCTTCTACGTGCGGCGCCCGTGAGTGAGTCTGATTGAGCAAGTGCAAATAGGCGCTCGCGCTGTCGTCGATGAACAGCGGTTTGAAGTGCTTACTCGGTACGTAGCCCTTCAGCTGCTTGTCATATGTAAGATTTTTAGGCGCATGTTCATTGATGTAGGTATTGATGTCTTTCGAGGCCTGCTGACGGCTGATGCCGAAGCTCTGAATCAGGTGGCCCGTGGTCAGCCGGCCTTCCCACCACACAACCGTTTCGATCAACCGATAGCGAAGTGCCAGATCCCAGCGAACCTGTTGGATGTCCTGCGCGCGTTTCATACCCGCTCCATGTGCGTGATTTGTTTACCTGTATAAGTCTACATTCTATACGTGTAATGAAACACTACATATCCTGCGCTCGTCTTCGGCATGAAGCGAACTCACGATAAGGAGGTGAACATGACAACGTCAGATGCAATTTCGACAGGGGTGCTGGTGCTAATGGCCGCCATTGCAGTGGTTCTGGTTTTGCAGTGCCTGCGGCTTCAGGATATCTGGCAATTGATCGTCGATTGCAAGAGCTCGATGCGCTGGGCGCAAATTCATGAGGTGGAAAATAAAGAACTGCGGTCGGCTCTGCGGGCAGAAAAAGCCCATGTTGAGCAACTCAGAAGAAAGCTCGACCTCCTGCAAACCATGATGCCGGCCTCGTAAGGAAGCACAGATGAACAGAATTGAAAGGATCAAAGGCGGCCTGCTAGGCGGCGCAGTGGGGGATGCCCTAGGGGCACCGGTTGAATTTCTGGAATGGAGCGCCATCCGCGCGACGTTTGGAGCGCGGGGCATTGCCGATTTTGCGCCCGCTTATGGCCGCATAGGTGCCATCACCGATGACACACAAATGATGCTCTTTACCGCTGAAGGTCTGCTGCGCGCTTATGTGCGTGGGAGTTCCCGCGGCATTTGCCACGTGCCCAGCGTCATCCACCATGCGTTGCTGCGTTGGTTGATGACCCAGGATTACTCGCCTGCGACTTCCGTAACCCTCAACGGCTGGCTTGTGCAAGAGCGCGATTTGTGGTCCCGCCGCGCACCTGGCCATACCTGTGTGAACGCGCTGAAGGCCAGCTCGCGATTTGGCTTTCTCTCCGAAAATAACAGTAAAGGTTGCGGCGCGATTATGCGTGTCGCCCCCTGCGCTTTCTTTGGCAACGCCTTTGACAATGCCGCTGAGTCCGGGCGTCTGACCCACGGCCACCCAACCGGGTATATGGCGGCGGGACTGTTCGCCGACATTCTCCAGCGCATCGCTGACCGGCAGGACAGCCTCGAACACGCCATTACCGAAAGCCTCGTCGAGCACGGCCACAAACCCGGCATGGAAGAGACACGAGCGCTTGTCGAGCGCGTGCTTTTCTTTTTCTACGAAGGATATCGTCCAACCCCCGAGCGTATCGACGAGGTTGGCGGCGGATGGATTGCAGAAGAAGCGCTGGCGATCGGCATCTGGTGTGCACTCACTGCAACGTCGTTCGAAGACGGCGTGATCAATGCCGTTAATCACAGCGGAGACAGTGACAGTACCGGGCTTATCGCCGGGCATCTGCTCGGTATTCAGTATGGCGTTGAGGCGATCCCGGATCGATGGCTGGAGCGGCTCGAGTTGCGTGGCGTGATTGAGGCGGTGGCGGAGGATATCGAGCGGGTACCGAGGGATTATTCCGGGTATGGCGGCGAGTTTGATGCCGAGATCGAGGTGCGCTATCCGGGGGATTGAATGGCTGCGGTCTTCGTCGACGCCAGTCCCCGTTTATAGCGAAACGCAGGCTGTGGATCCAAGCTTGTAAAGTATTGGATCCATTGGTCGATATGAATTCGGTAGCAGTTTGATGCAGACAACCTCATACACGGACAGGCGGTGGAAATGGCTAGCGAATTGACTCTCACGAAACTCAACCAAGCTCTTGAGTGGGCCTACGAAAAAGCAATGGATGGCATCCCCGGCACTGAGTCGGCTGAGGAATTCGCTGCGGAGTACAGAAAGAACAATGATACGGCCATCGACGCTGCGAACTCGCTGATCCGCTGGCAAAACACCAAAGCCGCCACCTCCGGCTTTCTGACCGGGCTGGGTGGCATCATTACTTTGCCTGTCACCATCCCGGCGAACATCGCCAGCGTTATGTACGTGCAGCTGCGCATGATCACCGCGATGGCATACCTGGGCGGCCACGACCCACGCGACGATCGTATCAAAACCTTGGTCTACACATGCCTGGCCGGTAATGCCGCTAAAGACATCTTGAAAGATGTAGGCATCTCGATTGCCAACAAGCTGGCGATCAGCTCCATTAACAAAATCAGTGGCACGACCCTGACGAAGATCAATCAGGCTGTGGGCTTCCGGCTACTCACCAAGTTCGGCAGCACCGGTGTGGTGAACTTGGGCAAAGCGGTCCCACTGCTGGGCGGTTTGATCGGCGCAACGTTCGATTCGGTGACAACGAATACTGTCGGGAACGTGGCTCGTGATCTGTTCGTGGTGAATTCGGCGACAGCGCCGGCTGAAAATGACGATGTGGCAGCAGGCGTGGCCTGAGGCTATTGAGGATGAAACCCGGCAGCTCGTGGCCGGGTTTTGTCGAGCTGGATCGTCATGGTTGCTCTGGCGTAAGCATCGGATTCCGAGTAATTGATGTTGCTCGAAGGCAGGCCCGTTTCGGCTGTGGCCGTTGAGGGTGTCGGCTTCCCAGCCGCCGTTGCGTCTCATCAAAAATGCCGCGCAACTGTGCTACCGACATTTCTAATGTCTTTCCCGATATCCGCAGTGTCCCGGCCATAATCTTAAGGATAAGACGTGTTTTACTCAGTATGGCCGTGGTGGTGAATTAGGCAGCAACCTGCTGCCCAATTGCACTGGTTCTACGCGATAGTGCTGGTAACCAAATGGACATGTCCTGTCGAACGCGAGTGTCGTATGCACGCCACCGTTTTATAGGGCTAGGTTAGGTAGCATTTGGCTGCTAGACGTCAAGGTCCGCCTAGACAGATATCAAGGTTCGGCGGTGATCGGCCTTGTTCATGCACGGGCGCCTTTATGGCAGATATACGGGTTCTAGCGCGCCGCGGTTGTATGCTTTAGGCCTTATTTTGCAGGGATACATGAAGACTTCTTCTCCTGTCCCCCATCTAACACCCAAGGTGTCACTGGATGTGCTCGCCCGTTCATGCTCATGGAAGCAGCGTCAATGGTTGCGCGAACGCAGTCTAGCTCCCCTCGGGTTATGATTTGAATACGTGGCAATTTGCTGGCTGGTAATGCGTGATATTACGGCCAGGCTCCATGATAATCCCCTCAGCTCGCATAAAGGGATTCCTCCAAATGGAACTGATCGACAACATCAACACCCTGCTTGGTGAAAACCTAAAAGGTACGCTCAAGCCGGGCTCGAAGCTGAAGATTGCCGCCTCGTGCTTTTCGATCTACGCCTACGTCGCGTTGAAGAAGGAGCTGGAGAGCATCGACTCCCTGGAGTTCATCTTTACCGCCGACCTTTGTGCCCAACGAGGTGAGCGACAAGATCAAGAAGGAACAGCGCGAGTTTCATATTCCCAAGGCCGAGCGCGAGCGCACCACCACCGGCAGTGAGTTTGAAATCCAGCTGAAGAACCAGCTCACCCAGAAGGCGATAGCCAGGGAGTGTGCTGACTGGATTCAACGCAAGGCCAAGTTTCGCTCCAATCGAGGCCAGGCGCCTATGCAGCCCTTCGCGGGCGTGCAAGACAAAGTTGGCGACAGCGTCTACATGCCTTTGCAAGGCTTCACGGCCGTGGATCTGGGTTACCAGCAGGGCAACGCCGTATCGAACTTTGTCACCAAAATAGATGAGCCAAGCGTTACCGCGACTTTTCTCAATCTGTTTGATCAGATCTGGAGCGACCCAAGCAAGCTGGAAGACGTGACGTCACGGCTGTGCGACCACATCGCCTCGGTTTATCAGGAGAACGCCCCTGAGCGCGTTTACTTCTTGATGCTCTACAACATCTTCCGCGAGTTTCTGGAAGACATTAATGAAGACGTGCTGCCCAACGACCGTACCGGCTACCAAGACAGCCTAATCTGGCAGAAGCTATTCAACTTCCAGCGTGACGCTGCCACCGGCTTGATCAACAAGCTGGAGACCTACAGCGGCTGCATCCTTGCCGACAGCGTTGGTCTGGGTAAAACCTTCACGGCGCTGGCGGTGATTAAATATTACGAGTTGCGTAACAAGTCTGTTTTGGTGCTATGCCCGAAGAAGCTGGCCGACAACTGGCGGAACTACAACCAGAACCTCAAGACCAACATCTTTGCCAAGGATCGCTTTAGCTACGACGTGCTCTGTCACACCGATCTGACTCGTACCCGTGGCGAGTCGCTGGGCATTCCGCTGGATCGCGTCAACTGGGGTAACTACGACCTAGTAGTGATCGATGAGTCGCACAACTTCCGTAACAACGACGTCTATAAAGACAAAGAGACCCGTTACCAGCGGCTGATGAATCAAGCCATTCGTCAAGGCGTGATGACCAAGGTACTGATGCTCTCCGCCACCCCGGTCAACAATCGCTTCAGCGATTTGCGCAACCAATTGGCCTTAGCCTACGAGGGCGACAGCGACAACCTCAGTAAGAAGTTGCGCACTGAAAAGGACATTGACGGCATCTTCCGTCGCGCCCAGGCAGCCTTCAACGTTTGGACCGGTTTGCCACCGGAAAAACGCACTGCAGCGGCGATTCTCAATACCCTTGATTTCGATTTCTTCGAGCTGCTCGACAGCGTCACCATTGCTCGTTCGCGACGGCATATCGAGACCTTCTACAACACCGCCGACATCGGCAGCTTCCCTGAACGCCGCAAGCCACTGTCGTTTCATTGCCCGTTGACTCCGCGTGGTGACGTCATAGGCTTCAACGAAATCTTCAACCGGCTGTCGCTGCTTAAGCTCGCCGTTTACGCGCCGGTTAGCTACATCCTGCCGAGCCGGTTGAAAAAGTACGAAGAAATGTACGACACCGAAGTGGAGGGAGGTAAACGCAAGCTCAAACAGGTCGATCGCGAGAGAAGCCTGCAAGCGCTGATGACCACCAACCTGTTGAAGCGGCTCGAGAGCTCGGTCGAGTCTTTCCGCCTGACCCTGAAAAATCTGCAGAGCACGCATCGGAACGCGCTGGACAAAATCGCCACTTTCAAGAAAACCGGCCTTGCCAGTGACTTCGCCGACGTTACCGCTGCCTTTGAAGATGCCGATTTTGACGACGACAACTTACCGTTGCCTGGCGACATTACGATTGGTAAGAAGATTCAGATCAGCTTGGAAGACATGGACGTGCCGTCGTGGGAGCAAGACCTGGAAGGCGACCTAATCTTCATTGAAGAGTTGCTGGCTGAAATGGCCAAGGTCACACCAGCCGATGACGCCAAACTGCAGCACCTGAAAACCCAGATCACTAGCAAGCTGGCATCGCCGATCAATCCTGGCAATCGCAAGGTGCTGATTTTTACCGCCTTCGCCGATACCGCCAATTACCTCTACGACAACCTTGCTGAGTACCTGCTGAGCGCTCACAAGGTGCATTCCGGCAAGGTCACCGGCAGCGATGCGCCCAAGTCCACCCTCGGCACTATGCCGGGAAGTCGCCAGACTTACGACTTCCAAGGTTTACTGACACTGTTTTCGCCGCGCTCGAAAGAAAAAGCGCTGATTTACCCGGACGAGCCGCGTGAAATCGACATCCTCATCGGTACCGACTGCATCTCCGAAGGCCAGAACCTGCAGGACTGCGACTACCTGATCAACTACGACATTCACTGGAACCCGGTGCGCATCATCCAGCGCTTTGGCCGGGTGGATCGTATTGGCTCGCAGAACGTCAGCATCCAGTTGGTCAACTATTGGCCAGACATTAGCCTCGACGAGTACATCAACCTCAAAGAGCGGGTTGAAAACCGCATGATGATCGCTGACGTTACCGCCACTGGCGACGACAACGTGCTCAGCGCCCAGGCCAACGACGTGGCCTACCGCAAAGAGCAACTGCGACGTTTGCAGGATGAAGTGATCGAGATGGAAGACATCAAGACCGGCGTCTCCATCACCGACCTCGGCCTCAATGATTTCCGCATGGATTTGCTCAGCTACATCAAGGCCAATGGTGACCTCGGCAGCATCCCCAATGGCTTACACGCCGTGGTGCCGGCACGGCAGGAACTTGGCTTGGTGCCCGGAGTAATCTTCACCTTGCGCAATCGCAAACACGGCGCCAGCCTCAGTCAACAGAACCGCCTGCATCCCTTCTACCTGATCTATATCAGTCTGGAAGGGCAGATCATCAGTGATCAGACAGAAGCCAAGCGTCTGTTGGACCTGGCTCGCAGCGCCTGTAAGGGCCACGTCCAGCCGATCAGTGATGCCTACCAGCGGTTCAATCAGTCCACCCAGGACGGGCGTAACATGCGCGCTTACTCCAACCTACTCGACCAAGCGATCCGCTCGATGATCGATGTGAAGGAAGAGAAAGACATCGACAGTCTGTTCAGCGGCGGTAAGACCACTGCACTGGTAGACACAATCTCTGGGCTGGATGATTTCGAGCTGATTACTTTCATCGTCATTCAGGGTGCGGCATGAGCCTGGCCCCAGTTACACCAGGGTTATTCAGTTTTCCGCCGCAGGCTAAGGTAGGCCGCGTGGTAGCGAAGAACAAAATCTACGAGCGGGGTTCTGTCAGCTCGACGCTGCGCGATAAATTTGTTGCCCAGGTCGAGCAAATCACCTGGCAGTACAAACTGGCTCCAGAAACCATTAACTTGCCGGCGCGTGGGGGTGTCCTAGAAATTCAGATCTTCGACATCGTACTGAAAACCGTTGAGTTAGATGAAGATGTACTGCGCGCCATCGATCGCGCTATCCCTCTGCCGATTATCTTTCAGTTGCACCATCAGCAGCGCACCCGCATGGTGGCGACCTTTAAACGCCCCAGCGAAGCCGATGCCAGCAAGTGGGTCATCGATGGCTACGTCGCTGGAGTTTGGTTAGCTGCTGACGCCGAGCGTCAACCCTTGCCGGTGGCGCTGGATCTGCATGGTCTTTACGAACAACTGCTGCGCAGCTTGCTACCGCAGCCGGCGAGGCTCGGTGAAAGCCTGCCAGAGCAGCTGCAGCGATTGACTCAGCTGCGCAGCCTGCAAAGCGAGCAGCGCAAGCTGGAGGCGCGCTTGCACAAAGAAATGCAGTTCAACCGCAAAGTAGAGCTCAACGCTCAATTGCGGGAGCTGAATACCCAAATTCATCAGCTGAGCGCGTGAGCGCCAGTTCGCACCCAAGAATTCAAGAATTACAGGACGTCCCATGGACAAGCTGAAGATGCACTCTCCAAACCTGACCGAAGCCAATATCAACAAGCTGGCTGAGCTGTTCCCAAATTGCATCACCGAAGCGTTGGATGCTCAGGGCGGGCTGAAGAAGGTTATCGACTTCGATCTGCTGCGTCAGGAGCTGGCATCAAATATCGTCGAGGGCGCGCAGGAGCGCTATCAGCTAAATTGGCCCGGTAAGCGCGAGGCGTTGCTCGCCGCTAATACGCCGATTGCAAAGAGTCTACGTCCATCCAGAGAAGAGAGTGTCGATTTCGATAAATCGCAGAATCTGTTCATTGAAGGAGATAACTTAGAAGCGCTTAAACTTCTGCAGGAGAATTATCTCGGTAAGGTCAAGCTGATTTACATTGATCCACCTTACAATACAGGTGGCGACTTTGTATATCAGGATGATTTTTCAGAGTCGCAGGCTGAGTTTTTGGTGCGTTCGGAGCAAAAAGATGAGTTGGGTCAGCAGCTTGTTTTAAATAGCAGTTCAAATGGGCGGTTCCATTCGAGATGGCTCAACATGATGTATCCTCGATTGAAACTGGCCAGAAACCTACTTCGAGATGATGGGGTTCTACTTGTATCAATTGACGAAGCGGAGTCTGCTAATCTTAGAAAGCTCTGTGAGGAGATTTTTGGGAGCGAGAACTATGCTGGCGATATTGTTTGGAAAAATAGTAGTAAGAATGATCAGGACTATATATCTGTACAGCATGAGTATATTTTTTGTTTCGTGAAAAGCAAAAAAGATAATCTTGGTCAATGGCTGGAAAGAAAGGAAGGTCTTGACGAAATATATAAGGCTTTCGGTGAATTTAAGGCTAAACACGGCAGCAATTTTGCTGCAATTCATAAAGAAGCTCTGGCGTGGTATCGGCAGTTTCCTGAGTCAAACCCGATATATTCTAGTAAGCATTATTCTTGGATGGATGAGAATGGAGTATATTTCCCTGACAACGTTTCCGGTCCGAACGTAGGGCAGTATGTTTACGAGCTTCCCCATCCCGTGACCGGGAAGAATGTTAAGCAGCCATCTCGTGGTTGGTTTTGTCCAGAAGAAAAGCTGAAAGATCTGGCTAGAAATAATTTAATACATTTTGGTGAGGATGAGACAACAGTTCCTTGTCTTAAAACCTATCTTAAAAAAACCGAGTATAAAAGCCTCTCGAGTGTTGTATTCCGAGATGGTCGAGCGGCGTCGAAAAGATTGCGCACACTTTTTGGAGATAACATCTTTACGAATCCTAAAGATGAGTTCTTGCTGTCATCCCTTATGAAGGCAATCGGAGTCCAAGGAAATGACATTGTTTTGGACTTCTTTGCGGGGTCTGGAAGCACGGGGCATGCTGTCATGAATTTAAATCATGAGCAAAAAAGCTCATGCAGATATATTTTGGTACAGTTGCAGGAAAATCTTAATGAGACCTACAAAACAGCTGTTGGTCTTAATAAGAAGGTTCTCAAAAATGCTATCGAATATCTGAAGAAAAGAAATAAGCCAGAAATTTTAAGTGAGATCTGCAAGGAGCGCTTGAGGTTGTGCGGGAAAAACTTCCTGGCTGAAGACTCATTGTTTCAAGAAAAGCCACATATTGATTTAGGTTTTCGGGTTCTTAAAATCGATACCTCCAATATGAAAGAGGTGTACTACAAACCGGATGATGTCAGCCAGAATCAGCTCTTTGATCAGGTCGACAATATCCGCGAAGACCGCACCGTCGAAGATCTGCTGTTTCAGGTGTTGCTTGATTGGGGCGTGGATCTGGCCCTGCCGATCAGCCAACAAGTTATCGCGGGCAAGACCGTGTTCTTCGTTGACGGCGATGCACTGGTCGCCTGCTTCGATACCGGTATCGATGAAGACTTCGTCAAACTGCTCGCCGGGCATAAGCCCCTACGGGTGGTGTTCCGCGATGCCGGCTTCGCCAACGACAGCGTGAAAATCAACATCGAGCAAGTATTCAAACTGCTGTCGCCAGCGACTGAAATCAAGACTCTTTAAGGGGCTGATATGGATGCTAAAGCCTTGCAGGTACTGCTGGACTCTGCTACTCGCAAGGGTATCGACCAGTTGCTTAGCAACAAACTCAGTGATGCTCTGGATGATGCGCAGAAGGGAGCCAAGATCGGTGGTTTTCTCACCTGCCTGCGACATGCCGAGCTCATTAAGAATGGTGGCTCGCGCAAAGCGCCTGTCTGAGTGCTTGCAGAGTAAATTGGCCTGCTTTGCGGGATAAATGCAGAATAAATTAACTGTAAGTAGCTGATCTTAAAGGGTTAGGCGCCTTGATACTTACTTGCAATACCCTAGGGTCAGCCAGGAATTACGCATGAAACTGAAGTTTAAAGTCCAGCCCTACCAGACCCATGCGGTAGACGCCTTTGCCGACTGCTTTGCTGGTCAGCCAAAATCCTCGGGCGTGAGTTATCGCGTTGACCCTGGCGCTAAACCCGTTGCGCTGGTGGCACCACAGCAGATCGACCTGCTCGGTGCGAAGATGGCTGAACCGACTGAGGCAGGTTTTAAGAATGCCGAGCTAGTGTTGAGCGCGGCGCAGTTGCTAGGAAATGTTCAAAGCGTACAACGCCGGCAGAATCTGCCGTTATCGGCTGCGCTGGCTAGCGACAAGCATACGGGTTGCACCATCAACCTCGATGTTGAGATGGAGACCGGCACGGGTAAGACCTATTGCTACATCAAGAGCATGTTCGAGTTGAACAAGCGCTTTGGCTGGAGCAAGTTCATCGTCGTGGTGCCGAGCATTGCCATCCGCGAGGGCGTGTATAAATCGCTGCAGATCACTGCTGAGCACTTCCTGGAGTGTTACGGCAAGAAGGCGCGCTTCTTCATTTACAACTCCAAGCAGTTGCACAATCTGGAGAGTTTTTCTTCGGATGCCGGCATTAACGTCATGGTCATCAACGTGCAGGCGTTCGCCGCCCGTGGTGCTGATCAGCGGCGGATCTATGAAGAGCTGGACGACTTTCAGTCACGCCGTCCTATCGACGTAATCAAGGCTAACCGGCCGATTCTGTTTCTCGATGAACCGCAAAAAATGGAAGGGGCCAAAACGCTGGCGTCCTTTAGCGAGTTCAATCCGCTGATGATCGTGCGCTACTCGGCTACGCACAAAACTGAGTACAACAAAATCCACCGCCTCGATGCGCTGGACGCTTACAACCAGAAACTGGTGAAGAAGATCAGCGTGCGCGGCATTACGGTCAAAGGCCTGACCGGGACCAATGCTTATTTGTTCCTGCAGGATATCGAAGTCTCGACAAAATCGCCTGTGGCGCGGGTCGAGATGGAGATCAAACAGAGCAATGGTATCAAGCGCGTGATGCGAAAGCTTGGCCGCAACGACAATCTGTACGACCTGTCCGGTGGACTGGATCAGTACAAAGACTACGTGGTTGCCGATATCGACGCCCGTATCGACACGCTGAGCTTTACCAACGGTGTGACGCTAATGGCCGGGGAGGCCGTGGGCAATGTGGATGAGGCCGCTATGCGCCGCATCCAAATCCGCGAGGCGGTAAAAGCACATTTTCAGAAAGAGATGATGCTGTTCAGCAAGGGTATCAAGGTGCTGTCGCTGTTCTTCATCGATGAGGTAGCTAAATACCGCCTGTACGACGCAGCCGGTGAATTGCCTGGCGAGTACGCGCAGATCTTCGAGGAGGAGTACAACGCCTACCTCACCGACGTAATGACGCTGGAAGACACTCCCTACAACCGTTATCTCAAGGGTATTCAGGCTCGTCAGACCCATAATGGCTACTTTTCTATAGACAAGAAGAGCAAGCGCCTAGTCGATCCCACAGTGGGAAAAAAAGCTACTGAGACCGACGACGTGGATGCCTACGACCTGATTCTCAAGGATAAAGAACGCCTGTTGTCGTTCGACGAGCCGGTGCGATTTATCTTCTCCCACTCCGCTTTGCGCGAAGGCTGGGATAACCCCAACGTCTTCATTATTTGTACCTTAAAGCACAGCGATAACAGCATCTCGCGGCGCCAAGAGGTGGGTCGTGGCATGCGCTTGGCCGTCAACCAGCAGGGCGATCGTATGGATGACCCAGCCACCGTACACCAAATTAATGAGCTGACGGTGGTGGCCAGCGAAAGCTACAAGGACTTCGTTGGCGCATTGCAGAGGGACATCAGCGAATCGTTGTCGGCTCGGCCGCGTGAGGCCACCGAACATTACTTCAAAGGTAAAATTTTACAAACTTCAACTGGCGACGTTGAGGTTTCTGCGCAACTGGCCAAGCAGATTTACAAGTACCTGCTGAAAAACGACTACACTGACGACAACGATCAGATCACCTTGACCTACCATGAGGCCAAAAAACAAGAACAACTGGCAGAGCTGCCGGTTGAACTGCAGCCCTATGCAGCCCAAGTATTCCAGCTGATCGATAGCGTCTTCAGTGCGGCGCAAATGCCGGAGATTGGCGATGACCGCAAGGCTAAGATCAATCCCCTTAACTCGAACTTCGAGAAGAAGGAGTTTCAGGAGCTGTGGAGCAAGATCAACCGTAAAGCCGCTTACACCGTTCATTTCGAAACCAATGAATTGGTGGGTAAGTGCGTGGCGGCTTTGGACGCAGAGCTGCGGGTTAAACCGATGCAGTACATTATCGAGCGCGGCAGCCAGATGGAGAACGCCAGCTTCGACGATATGAAGAGTGGCTCGGCCTTTAAGATCGCCGAAAGCTCGACTGAAAAGTACAACCACTCCGTTCATTCGGCGGTGAAATACGATCTGATTGGCAATCTGGCCGAGGACACCCAGCTAACACGCAGTACCATTGCCAGCATCCTCAAAGAAATCAACGTGGCAGTGTTCAGCCAGTACAAAACCAACCCGGAAGACTTCATTGCCAAGGCCTCTACGCTGATCAACGAGCAGAAGGCAACCGCTATCGTTGAGCACATAGCCTACGATCCGGTCGAAGAAACCTATAGTTCGGATATCTTTACCGCGGAGAAGCCCAAAGACGATTTCAGTAAGGCTTTCGAAGCCAAGCACCACGTCTACGATTATGTGTTCACAGACTCCAACATCGAGCGGAAGTTTGCTCAAAACCTGGATGCTAGCACCGAGGTTGCGGTATACGCCAAGCTACCGAAGAGCTTTTTCATCCCTACCCCGGTCGGCAACTACAATCCCGACTGGGCGATTGCCTTCAAGGAGGGCAAGGTGAAGCATGTTTATTTCGTTGCTGAAACGAAAGGTTCTATGTCGTCCCTTGAGCTTCGTAATATCGAGAAGTCCAAGATAGCCTGCGCGCGTAAATTCTTCGCCAAAATCACATCTGATCAGGTGAAATACCAAGTGGTGGATGGGTATAAAAAATTAATGGAGCTGGTTCAGTAACCAGTTTCTAAATGATGATGAGTTAATCGGATCGTATTGATATGGATATTCAGCCGGACAAGCAGAACCTAGACCGTACCTTTGCGTCGACGGTCTATTACATCGATTTTTATCAGCGTGACTACAAATGGAACGAAGAGCCGGTTCGGCGGCTGCTTGATGACATTTTCTATCAATTCGAAGAGGCTTACAGCAGATATCTTCATTTGGAACCGAACTCGGAGAGCATCAATGCACGTTACCCTTGGTACTACCTAAATACCTATGTCACCAATACAGTGCAGGGTAAGGTTTTTGTTGTTGATGGTCAGCAGCGCCTGACTACGTTGACTCTATTTTTGGTTCAGCTTTTCCGGATGGCTAAGGTTTTTGAATCAAAAACCGCTGGTTGGCTGGAGAGGAAAATAGTTGGCTATTCAGGTGTTGAATATGAGTTTTGGATGAACCACGTACGTCACATCCATGTTCTCAAGGAATTGATGGAGGGCGCTGCGCCGGATGTTGTGGACAGATCCACTGGCTTGACTGCTGCCAACATGCTGAAGAATTTCTCGGTGATAGCAACGGAGCTGTCAGTCCGGTTAGAGACCAAGCACAAATTCGAAACCTTTGTGCATTACTTTCTCTACCGTTTAGTTCTCATCAATCTTTCAGTTGACTCTACACATGTGCCAATGGTCTTTGAGGTCATTAATGATCGCGGCGTCCGACTCAAGCCTTATGAGATTTTGAAGGGAAAGCTTCTCGGGCAAATCGATAAGCTTGAGCTGGACTCTGGTAATTACAGCGAGCTATGGGATTCACAAGTTAGATCTGTTAATGCTTATCGCGAAGATGAAATTGACAGTTTTTTTCGTTACTGGATGAAGAGTAAGTTCGCCGATACCCGGAAGTCCGGGCAGCGCTTTGATGGCGACTATCACAGGGAAATGTTTAAAGCTGATATCAATCAGTTTCTTAAGATTGAGCATGACTCCGGCAAAGTCAAAGCATTTCTTAAAGAGGACTTTTCTTATTACACGAAGCTATATGTGCGACTGCTGGATGCAAGTGCTCAAGAAAATGAAAAATACCCCGCTGTTTACTTCAATAGTTTGAATGAGCTAGATAGCCAGTACCTGCTTATCCTATCGGCTTGCTCCGTGAATGATCCAGAGGAGGTTTCAAAAATTCGAGTTGTCGCAGAGCAATTGGATCGAATGTTTTCCTTGCAGCAGTTGCAGGGTGCCTACGATAGTAATGAGTTTGCGGTGAAGTTGTTCGAAATTAGCGCGGAGATTCGTAACAAGCCAGTTGTACAGATACCTCTGGTTTTTGAGTTTCATCTACTGCGGGAGATTGCTCGGAAACGTGCAACTGCTGTTTTAACTTCGTTTAACTATAACCTATTTCGAGGTATGACGATTGATCGGCTAAACACGCGTTTCACCCGTTTCTTCTTTGGAAGGGTTGAGCTTTTCCTAGCAGAGGGCATGAAGCTGAAAATGAAACACTCACTGGGCAGTCTGGTGACCCTTAGAGGCGCCAAAACTGGTTTCCATATTGAGCATATATTGTCGCGTAACACAGAAAGCTTGGATGCCTTTGGCGGCGATGAGGAGCGCTTTGAGGTCGAAAGAAACCGACTCGGAGGCGTATTGCTCATGAAGGGAAAGGATAATATATCCAGTAGTAATGAGCTCTACTCCGGAAAGCTGAAATCTTATGCGAACACGCTTTATTGGAATGAAACGCTACGCAGTGACTCGTACCACAGCAAACTGGATTTCCGCGACTTCGCGAAGAAGTCAGGGCTTGAATTCAAATCGATGAACAAGTTTGGTCCTGATGAGCTTGAAGAGCGACAGAAGCTGTTGTTTGAAGTGGCGTCTTTAATATGGCGCTAATAATGCTCTCTAGTCCGCATAGTTAGGGCTAGAGGAGTATGTCATTTCTAGGCGGCATGCGTTAACGCTGTACTGAGGGCTCTTTTTTTTGATTTATGGTTTTTGGCCAAATCATCTCCGAAGATCGAAATATCACGCAGCGACAAAATCGAAGTCATCTACATAAGGTTCTGGCTGGACGAAAGCGTGTGCGCGCAGTTCTGTCAACGATTTTGATACGTGCTTGGTAAAGGCGATCTGTACGAAAGCCACCGATTGACCATCCTCGCCACAGAACTGGTTGCGAGCAGCGAACACATCGTCTCTTATTTGAGTGAGCCGGACAGTCCCCGATCTACGTTGCCAAGGCACCTTGCGTCTATCCCTCCAGCAACCGCCGCGCAATCTCATCCGTCTCCATCACCGATATCTCCTTCACCTCCCCAAACTCCGTCCCCCCGCCCGACAGCGTCCCCGCCACATGAAAGTGCACGTGCCTAATCGCCTGGCCCGCCGGCACGCCGTTGTTCTGCCAAACCGCAATCCCCGTCTTCGAGTACGCCTTTTCAATCAGCCTCGCCGCATTGCGCACTTCAACCGCCACCGCCGCCACTTCCTCATCGGTCATCTCCAACAGCGAAGGCACGTGCCTCAGCGGCAGCACCAGCAAGTGCGGGTGACCCCGTTGTTCGCGGGTCACGAAGGTCGCGGTTTGCGGGGTGCAGGAAAGAATGGTGTAGGGCCTTTCGCCCTTGAGGTATGCGCAGAAAGCGCAATCGGGGTTGTCCGGGAGGTCGAGGCTGGTTTCCGGGGTCATGATGACCTCAATGACGAGAGGAACGACTGCAGTTCCAGTCGATCGAGTTTTCGATAGTCGTCGGGGCGGACGACGATGCGCAGTTCGTCGCAGACCTTCGAGTTGCGGGAGGCGAACATGAACGAGAGCAGCGTGAAGCGGATGGCGTCCTGGGCGGGCAGCACGCTGGACAGTCGCGCCTGCCCGCCGCCGATCACCGGGATCGAGATCGTGCCGCCGTTGCCGCGCCGGGACACTTCCGCCCACAGCGCGAGCAAACCTTTCCACACCTTGTCCGGCGCGGAGCGCGCGACGTTCTGGGCGTCCATTTCGCAGTAGGCCAGGAAAAAGATCAGCCGGTGCGCATGCTTGAGCGTGGCGATGGTGCCGACACCGTACTGCACTTGTTTGCCCGGTTTGTTGAGCGTACCGACGCAGGGGGTGTTGACCAGCGCGTCGTCCAGATGACGATCAAGTTCTCTCAGGTCGCCGCCGTAAAGGACCTGTAA
>Ga0247805_1000468_pt1 | contig 20950 bp, 22 predicted proteins | sample UWRJL044104R1_FD_180930 | JGI IMG/M metagenome (GOLD analysis project Ga0247805, IMG submission 180930) | Plant litter microbial communities from Arlington Agricultural Research Station in Wisconsin, United States - UWRJ-L044-104R-1 | ecosystem: Environmental > Terrestrial > Plant litter >... | reverse complement strand
GTTGATCGGCAGGATCGGCTTGACGTCGCCGATGAGTGAGCTCTCGAGCTGCGACTGGCGTGCGCGCATCCAGTTGCGGTTTCCCTGCACCGTGTTGATCTCGCCGTTGTGCGCGATCATGCGGAAGGGCTGCGCGAGCGGCCACGATGGGAACGTGTTTGTCGAGTAACGCGAGTGGACGAGCGCGAGCTTCGAGGCGAACCGGTCATCCGACAGGTCGGGGTAGAAGGGCTCGAGCTGCAGGGTCGTAACCATGCCCTTGTAGACGAGCGTGCGGCTGGAGAGCGACGGGAAGTAGGCGTTGAACTCCCGCTCGGCGCGCTTGCGCAAGCGGAAGACCTGGCGCTCGAGCTCGAGGCCGCCCATCGGCTTGCCCGCGTCATCCACTCGCGTTGATGAAACGAAGAGCTGCTCGAAGACGGGCATTGCTCCTCGTGCGAGGTCGCCGACTTCGCCGGGGCGCACGGGAACCTCGCGCCATCCGAGAACCGTGAGGTCTTCTTCAGAGGCGATGGATGCGACGCCGGCCTTGATCGCGTCACGAGCAGCGTCGTCTACCGGAAGAAATGCCATGCCGACGCCGTAACGACCGGCAGCGGGCAGCTCGAAACCTACGACGGCCCGAAGGAAGGCGTCGGGAATCTGCGTGATGATGCCCGCACCGTCGCCTGTGCCGGCGTCTGAGCCGATCGCGCCACGGTGCTCAAGGTTGCGCAGCGCGTTGAGCGCGGCGTCGATGATGTCGTGGCCCGCAGTTCCCCGGAGGGTTGCGACCATTGCCAGTCCACACGCGTCGCGCTCGTAGCGGGGGTCGTAGAGACCCGCTGCTTCAGGCACAGTGCCGAACTGCTGGAAAAGTGGCGTGAGAGCCATGAGTTACCGTCCTCACGATGTTAGGAACGTGTGGGACAACGTCGGCCCATCGGGTGGAGAAATAGGCCCTGGCTTAGGACTTCGTGACTGCTCCGCTTGTGGCGGACCCGCTTGTGGCGAGTGTTTCGGGTGTGTCCGTGGCGCCATTGCCAGAATCGTCACTGCTATCCGAATAGGTCTCCTCGGAGTCTACAACAGCAGCGCGACCGCCCCACTCCTTGCCGGGGAGGTACGGCGAGGGCTCGAGGCCGGGGTGGCGACGGCTCTGCACGACCCAGATGATGATTCCCACAGCAACTGCGGCGATTGCGGCCCAGACGTTGGTGCGGATTCCGAAGAAGATCTCGCTCGGGTCGATGCGAATCGATTCCCAAACGATACGTCCGGCGCCGTACCAGACAAGGTAGAGAGCGAACAGCTTGCCCCACTGCAGGGTGAACTTGCGGCCGACCCAGAGCAGGAGAACCGCTCCGAGCAAGTTCCAGATGACCTCGTACGCAAAGGTCGGGTGGAAGAGTGTGCCCTCGGGAAGCCCGATCGGGTACGCGGAGTTGGTGCTCTCGATCTCGAGGCCCCACGGTGCGTCTGTGGGGACTCCGAAGAGTTCGTGGTTGAACCAGTTTCCGAAGCGGCCGAGCGCCTGTGCGATCAGGAGGCCGGGCGCGAGAGCGTCGGCGAACGACCAGAAGCGGATGCCCGCCATTCGGCAGCCGATGTAGGCGCCGACGGCGCCACCGATGAGCGAACCGAAGATGGCGATGCCACCCTCCCAGATGTAGAGCACCTTGATGAGCTCAGTTCCGGGGCCGAAGTAGTCCTCGGGGTGGGTGACGACGTGGAAGATGCGCGCGCCGATGATTCCAAAGGGAATCGCCCAGATGATGATGTCGAGCACAACGCCCGGCTCTGCACCGCGGTTGGTCAGGCGACGGTGCGTGAGGATCGCCGCGAACACGATGCCCGCGAGGATGCACAGCGCGTAGGCGCGGATGTTGAGGGCGTAGCTCTCCGGGATGAAGCCGATGAGGCCGTGAAGCCATTCACCGACCGGAAGGATGATTCCCTGCCACGCGTAGTCGGGGCTGGGAATACTCGTGGGAACGAACACAGTCGTGGTCACCTTTCGGGCCTTTCGGGGAGAGAACTAGGCAAGCTTAGCCCCAGCGGAGAGCGCGGCAGCCGTGCGCGCAACGGCGTCGACTCCCCCGTCTGCGAGGGCCTTGACAAGGGCTGAACCGACGATGGCGCCGTCGGCGTACTGGAGAACCTCGCGCACCTGGTCGCCCGTCGAGATGCCAACGCCGACGCACGCGCTTGTGGAGCCAGCGTCGCGCAGGCGAGCGATGAGGCCGCGGGCTGCACTGTCGACGTCTGACCGGGCACCGGTGATGCCCATCGTGGAGACCGCGTATACGAAGCCGCGGCTCGAGTCGACAGCCTGCTTGAGGCGTGCAGGGGTGGAGGACGGCGCGGCGAGGAAAACACGATCGAGCCCCGTGCGTTCGGAAGCCGACATCCAATCCTTTGCTTCATCGGGGATGAGGTCGGGAGTGATGAGTCCGGCGCCGCCCGCAGCGACGAGGTCGTCGGCGAAGCGCTCGACGCCATACTGCACAACGGGGTTCCAGTAGGTCATCACAAGAACGGGTGCGCTCACACGCGCGGTGATCGCGGCGATTGCCTCGAAGCCATGCTGGAGTCGGAACCCGTTGGCGAGTGCCTTTTGGGTCGCCTCCTGGATGACGGTGCCGTCCATAACCGGGTCGGAGTACGGCAGGCCGAGCTCGAGCACGTCGACGCCGTTCTCGACGAGAGCGACAGCTGCCTCGATGCTCTCTTCGAGGTTGGGAAACCCGACGGGCAGGTAGCCGATGAGGGCGCCGGAGCCGGCGGCCCTACGCTCGGCGATGACTCGTTCTACGGCGCTCATTTGCCCTCCTCGACGGGAGCGAGGTCCTCGGCTGCGAGAGCCGCTGTGTCGAGAATGTCGAAGTACTTGCCGGCGGTTTCCATGTCCTTGTCGCCGCGACCGGAGAGGTTCACGAGAATTGTGGCGTCCGGGCCGAGTTCTTTGCCGAGCTTGATTGTGCCGGCGAGAGCGTGTGCCGACTCAATCGCCGGAATGATGCCCTCGGTGAGACTCAGGAGGCGAAGCGCCTGCATCGCCTCATCATCGGTCACCGGCAGGTAAGTGGCGCGACCGAGGTCGTGCAACCAGGAGTGCTCCGGGCCGACGCCCGGGTAGTCGAGTCCGGCAGAGATCGAGTGCGACTCGATGGTCTGGCCGTCCTCGTCCTGCAGCATGTAGCTGCGGGCGCCGTGCAGCACGCCGGGGCGGCCGCGCGTGAGTGTCGCTGCGTGACGTTCGGTGAGGTGACCGTCGCCCGCCGCCTCGAAGCCGTAGAGCGCGACATCCGCGTCGTCAAGGAACGCGTGGAAAATGCCCATCGCGTTGCTTCCGCCGCCCACGCACGCGGTGACCGCGTCGGGGAGCTTGCCGGTGAGGTCGAGCACCTGCTGGCGCGCTTCTTCTCCGATGATCTTCTGGAAGTCGCGCACCATCGCGGGGAACGGGTGTGGGCCGGCAACCGTGCCGAAGATGTAGTTGGTTGTGTCGACGCTCTGCACCCACTCGCGGTAGGCCTCGTTGATCGCGTCCTTGAGGGTGCGTGAACCGGTCTTCACCGAGACGACCTCTGCGCCGAGCAGACGCATACGGGCGACGTTGAGCGCCTGGCGATCGGTGTCGACCTCGCCCATGTAGATGACGCACTCGAGGCCGAAGAGGGCGGCCGCCGTCGCCGTTGCGACACCGTGCTGGCCCGCGCCGGTCTCCGCGATCACCCGGGTCTTGCCGATGCGCTTTGTCAACAGCGCCTGGCCGAGCACGTTGTTGATCTTGTGCGAACCCGTGTGGTTGAGGTCTTCGCGCTTGAGGATGATGCGAGCGCCACCGGCGTGCTCGGCGAACCGCGGCACCTCGGTGATGATCGACGGGCGACCCGTGTAGGTCTTGTGCAGCTCGGTGAGCTCGGCAGCGAACGCCGGGTCGGTCTTTGTGAGCTCGTATGCGGCACTCAAGTCGTCGAGGGCCGCGACGAGCGACTCGGGAACGAAGCGTCCGCCGAAGTCGCCGAAGTAGGGGCCGATCTCATCGCGCAGGCTGGTCATCATGCACCTAGGAATTCTGTGAGGGTGGCGACGGGGTCGCCCGTAACAAGTGCCTCGCCGATGAGCACAACGTCGGCGCCGTCTGCACGGTAGTGCGCGACGTCGGCGGGGGTCTTCACCGCTGACTCCGCGACCTTGAGGATGCCCTCCGGAATAGCGGACGACAAACGACCGAACAGGTTCTGGTCGAGCTCGAACGTCGACAGGTCGCGCGCGTTGATGCCGATGAGGCCCGCGCCGGTGTCTACGGCGCGGCTGACCTCGTCTGCGCTGTGAGCCTCAACGAGCGCAGTCATACCGAGGTCGCTCACGAGGTCAAAGAGCTGCAGAAGCTGCTGCTGGTTGAGCGCCGCGGCGATAAGGAGAACGAGGTCGGCGCCCGCTGCCCGGGCTTCGAACACCTGGTACGGCTCGGCGATGAAGTCCTTGCGCAGAACGGGCAGGCTCACTGTGCGCTTGACGGCCTCGAGGTCGGCAAGGGATCCGCCGAAACGGCGACCCTCGGTGAGCACACTGATTGTGCTCGCTCCCCCGAGTTCGTACTTTGCGGCGAGAGCAGCAGGGTCAGGAATCTCGGCGAGTGCGCCACGAGACGGGCTCGCGCGCTTCACCTCGGCGATGATCTTTACGCGGTCTTCGCGCTTGAGAAACTCGAGGGCGTCGAGAGCTGCAGGCTTCGCCAGCGCAGCCGTCTCAACCTCGGAGAGGCTCAACGCACGACGACGCTCCGCAGCGTCTTCGAGAGCTCCGGATACGAGTGAGGCGAGCACTCTAGTTGTGGGTCTGCGGCGGGGTCAGCCTGTCGCCGCCCACGCCGTAACCGAGACGCTTGAGTACGAGGCCGGTGACCGCGCCGATCACAAGGAGGCCAGCAGATGCCCACACGATGGCGGGCAGGTCGAACCAGAAAGCGAGAGTGCCGATGGCGAATGCGACAAGCATGATGATGACAGCGGTCCAGGCGGCCGGTGAGTTGCCGTGGCCGGGGTCGGAATCGTCGTGGCTCATGGTGCTCCAGTTTCTAGCGAGTCAAGGGGATGAATCTAGTTTACCGTCAAGTGCGCGGTGCGCTGTCGCCCGCCGGTGCAGTGTCGTCGCTTGCGTCACCTGTCGGGTTGTCGCCGGTCGGGTCGTCGCCGCTGCTCAAGGCATCCCAGTCGTCGACCGAGGTACGGGTGCCGTCAGCCGGGGCGAGCCTGACGGTGTTGTATTTGCGCGAAGAACCGGGCCAGCGCTTGGATGTCGCGACTACGGCGATGCCCGCAGCGATCAGCAGCGCTCCCGAAAGCAGTGCCAGCCATGGCCACAGCGTGACGGCAAACGAGGCAACCTGGTCGACCCGCTGTACGCCGGCGACGCCCGTGGCTTCGGAGATGGCAGCACCCGAGGCGCCGACCGGGTCGACGATGGCGAGCACCGAGTTGAGTGCGACAGTGATGCCGAGGAGCGTCTGCAGCGAGCCAAGAACCACTCGGAAAAACGGGCCGGCGATACTCAACGATCCAACGAGGACGAGCCCGGTGAGCGCGAGGGCTGTAAGCGCGGGTGCCGCGACCTCCCCCGTGACGCTCAGCGCGATGCCGTCGGTGAGAACGATGTCGAACCAGGGCTGGGTCCACGCGAGAAGCGTGAGCCCCGCGAATGCCGCACCTGCGAGTAGCAGGAGCCCCTTGAGTCGAGCGGCCGACATCAGACCCTGCGCATCGTGTTGGCGATGGCAACGGCACGCAGGGGTGCCGCAGCCTTGTTCTGCGATTCGAGAAACTCGGCCGATGGATCGGAGTCGGCGACGAGCCCGGCTCCGGCCTGTACGCGCGCGAGTCCGCCGACGATTGTCGCAGTGCGGATGGCGATGGCGAGGTCAAGGTCACCGGCGAAGTCGAAGTAGCCAACAACTCCCCCGTAGACGCCGCGCTGTGCCGGTTCGAGTTCGTCGATGATCGCGAGGGCTCGCGGCTTCGGAGCGCCCGACAGCGTGCCCGCGGGGAACGTCGCCGTAAAGACCTCGATCGGGTTGGCGTCCGGTCGCAGGTTGCCCTCGACACTCGAGACGAGGTGCATGATGTGACTGAACCGCTCGACCTGCATAAACTCCGTGACCTCGACGGTGCCCGGGATGCAGACCTTGAGCAGGTCGTTGCGCGCGAGGTCGACGAGCATCAGGTGCTCCGAGCGCTCCTTCTCGTCGGCGAGCAGCTCATCGGCGAGTTCGAGATCGCGGTCGGGGCTCGCTCCGCGCGGGCGTGAACCGGCGATCGGGTGCATGTAGACGCGTTCGCCCTGCACCTTGACGAGGGCCTCGGGGCTCGAGCCGACGATGTGGAACGGCTCGCCGTCAACATCGACGAGCGACAGCAGGTACATGTACGGCGACGGGTTGAGCGTGCGCAGCACGCGGTAGACGTCGATCGGGTCTGCCGTGATCTCGTGATCGAAGCGCTGCGAGATAACGACCTGGAACACGTCGCCGTCGCGGATGTAGTGCTTCGATTTTTCGATCGCGTCGTGAAAGTTCTGCTGCGTCACGCGTGGGATGGGTTCGGCGAGGGCGGTCAGATCGACCTCGGCGATAAACGCCTCGGACGGCGCACTGAGCGCAGCCTGCATCGCGTCGAGACGTGCCTGCGCGTCGGCCCAGAGCTGCTCGGGCGAATCCGTGCCGTCGTTGAGCGCTGTCGCAACCAGCAGAACCGTGCCGTCGCGGTGATCGAGCACGGCGAGCTCGGAAACGAACGTGTGGGCCTGGCCGGGAACGTCGAAGTCGGCGGGCGGCGCGTCGGGAAGGTTCTCGATCTGGCGGATGGCTTCCCAGCCGATGAAGCCGACGAGACCGCCGGTGAGTGGCGGGTGGCCTTCAACGCGCGGGGTCGCCCAACGGTCATAGAGGTGCCCGAGCGCCTTGAGCGGTGCCGTCGGGTGATCGAGACCGAGAGCGCGTTCGGCGGGCAGGCCGTAGTCGAGCCAGGCAACCGTGTTCTCGGTCTGGGTCAGAACGCCGAAGCTCGAGACACCGACGAACGAGAAACGCGACCAGATGCCGCCCTGCTCCGCCGACTCGAGCAGGAATGTGCCGGGCTTACCGACAGCGAGCTTGCGATAGACGCCGACGGGAGTCTCACCGTCGGCAAACAACTCGCGGATGACCGGCACAACGCGGTGCCCGTCGGCGAGACGCTGTTCGAAATCTGCTGTGGTTGTGCTGGTCATTCGCTAAACCCAATTGTCGGCTCGAGAGGATCAACGTCGAAGCACGCGTGCGCGCCCGTGTGGCACGCCGGGCCGTGCTGCTCGACGGTCACCAACAGGGTATCGCCGTCGCAATCGAGGGCTGCGCCCTTAACGAGTTGGATGTGACCACTCGTGTCGCCCTTACGCCAGTACTCCTCGCGGCTTCGCGACCAAAAAGTCACGCGCCCCTCGGTGAGAGTGCGGCGGAGCGCCTCGGCGTCCATGTAGCCGAGCATCAGAACATCTCTGCTCGACTGCTCCTGGATGATCGCGGGCAGGAGCCCGCCGTCCTTAAAGGTCACGCGCTCGAGAATCGCTTCGACATTCATCGAACGACCACCCCATCCGCGGCAAGCGCCGCCTTTACATCGCCAACCGTGAGCTCACCGTTGTGGAACACGGATGCCGCAAGCACGGCATCGGCGCCCGCAGCGATCGCCGGAGCAAAGTGCTCGAGAGCCCCGGCCCCACCGCTCGCGATCACCGGAACAGAGCTGATCGCACGCATCGCAGCGACAAGCTCGAGATCAAAACCGTTTTTGGTGCCGTCAGCATCGATCGAGTTGACGAGCAGCTCGCCCGCGCCACGTTCGATCGCCTCGCGCGCCCACTCGAGCGCGTCGAGGTCGGTGTCGGTGCGGCCGCCGTGCGTTGTGACGATGAAGCGTCCGCCGCTGCGCTTGACGTCGAGGCTCAGCACAAGCGCCTGCGCGCCGAATCGGTCGGCGATCTCACCAATAAGCGCCGGTCGTGCAATTGCCGCAGAGTTCACACCAACCTTGTCGGCGCCGCTGCCCTGCAGCCGCGCGACATCTTCGGTGCTGCGCACTCCCCCGCCGACCGTGAGCGGGATAAACACCTGCTCCGCCGTCGCGCGCACAACGTCGAACATCGTGTCGCGATTGTCGACAGTTGCCTTAACGTCGAGAAAAGTGATCTCGTCGGCACCCTGCTCGTAGTACTTGCGCGCAAGCTCCACCGGGTCGCCGGCGTCACGAAGGTTGAGAAAGTTGACGCCCTTGACGACACGGCCGGCCGCGACATCCAAACAGGGAATGACCCGCGTGGCGACGGCCATTAGATTCTCGCGGCGTGAATCGGGCTGACGAGGATGGCGCGTGCGCCGAGCTCATACAGCTCGTCCATCACGTGGTTGGTGTCCGCTCGCGGCACCATCGCTCGCACGGCGACCCAGTCGGGGTCATGCAGCGGCGACACCGTCGGCGATTCGAGCCCGGGTGTGACGGCGGTTGCGGCCTCGAGCAGCGTCTTGGGAACGTCGTAGTCCATCAGCACAAACTGGCGAGCAACGAGAACACCCTGCAGGCGGCGCTGCAGCGTGGCGATGCCCGAGTGCGGGCTGCCCGCGCTGATGAGCACGGCAGTCGACTCGAGAATGACCGGGCCGAAAATCTCGAGGCCCTGGGCGCGCAGCGTCGAGCCGGTGCTGACCACGTCGGCGACGGCATCCGCAACGCCGAGCTTGACCGCAGATTCGACAGCGCCATCCAAGCTCACCATCGTCACCTGCACGCCCTTGCGCGCGAGGAAGTCACCAACGAGAGCCGCGTAGCTCGTCGCGACGCGAAGGCCGGCGAGGTCGCTGAGCTCCGTGAACTTGCCGGGTGCCGCGGCGAAGCGGAACGTCGACTCGCCAAAGTCGAGGCTCGCGATCTCGGTCGCGGGGCTGCGCGAGTCGAGCAGGAGGTCGCGGCCCGTGATGCCGACGTCGAGCGCGCCCGAGCCGACATAGGTCGCAATATCGCGGGGGCGAAGGTAGAAGAATTCCACGTCGTTGCGTGGGTCACTCGCGCTGAGCGCACGCGGGTCGCGGCGGCCGGCATAGCCAGCCTCGGAGAGCATTTCTGCGGCGATCTCGCTCAGGGAGCCTTTATTGGGAACTGCAATGCGGAGCATGGGGGTCTTTCAGGTCAGAGGGTGGGTGGGCGGCATCTCTAGAGATGTCGCCAGATGTCCTCTGGCGTGAGCCCCTTCGCGATCATCATCACCTGAACGTGGTAGACGAGCTGGGAGATTTCCTCGGCCGTCTCGGTGTCTGACTGGTATTCGGCGGCCATCCACACTTCGGCTGCCTCTTCGACGATCTTTTTGCCGATCTGGTGCACGCCGGCGTCCAGTTCGGCGACTGTGCCGCTGCCCTCGGGGCGCGACACGGCTTTCTCGCTCAATTCAGCGAAGAGCTCGTCGAAGTTTTTCACGCTCTAAGGCTACCGGTTCTTCGCGGGCCGCCTCACGCGAAAGCGCCGGCCACCCATACGGGCAACCGGCGCTTCGAATCACAGTGGCTACTTCGTGCCGAGCAGGTCGATCACGAAGGTGAGGGTGCGACCGGAGAGACGGTGTCCTCCGCCTGCGGGGCCGTACGCGAGGTGGGGCGGGCAGATGAGCTGGCGGCGTCCGCCGACCTTCATACCCGGGATGCCCTGCTGCCAACCGGCAATGAGGCTTCCGAGAGGAAAGTTGATGCTCTGGCCGCGGCTCCAGCTCGAGTCGAACTCTTCGCCGGACTCGAAATCGACGCCCAGGTAGTGCACGTCAACTGTTGCGCCGGGTGTGGCTTCTGCGCCGGTTCCCTCTTCGATGTCGATGATCACGAGCTCTGTGGGCTCGGGGCCCTCGTAGAACTCGACTTCTGGCTTGGTCTTCGGTGAATCTGTCATGCGACTAGTCAAGCAGAAAGCGGCGAATGGATGTCGCGGCGGAGCAGAATCGCAGGCCTAGACTTCGGGCGTGGGAAAGACGAAGCGGGCGGAGTTGCGCGGCGGCCTCGGCCTGTTCGCAACCGGACTCGCCTTCTTTGTGCTCACGATCTACCTGGGCAACGATGTCGGCTGGGACATGACCGCAACAATCGGCGCGGGCCTGCGCCGAGGCCCAGCCTGGTTAGCGCTCCCCGGCGGGCTTGCGCTCGGCATCGGCGGAATGGTCATCGGGCCGATGATCATACGACAAGCGCTTCGACCAATCCCGGTGCGGCCGCCGCACGCCCGCAGGTTCGAGGGACTCGACGGTAAGCCGCTGCCGCTGGAATCCGACGAATGAACTAGTGCGCGTGCTTCTCGGCTGCCGCGCGCAACTCGGCGATGCGGTCGGCGGGCACCCCGCCAAACACGCTTGAGCCCGCAACGAAGGTGTCTGCGCCGGCCTCCGCCGCGATAACGATGGTGTCGGCCGTGATGCCGCCGTCGACCTGCAGCCACAGGTCCTGACCCGACTTCGCAACCGCCTCGCGCAGCAGGTGCAGCTTGGGCATGGTCTCGGCCATAAACGACTGCCCGCCGAATCCGGGCTCCACAGTCATCACAAGCACCTGGTCGAACTCCGGCAGGATCTCGAGGAACGGCTCGACCGGCGTACCGGGCTTCAACGCGATTCCCGCTCGCGCGCCGATGTCGCGCAAACGACGGGCGAGAGCTGTAGCATCCAACGCCGCCTCTGCGTGGAAGGTCACCGAAAACGCGCCAGCCTCCGCATAGCCCGGTGCCCAGCGCTCGGGATCGTCGATCATCAGGTGAATGTCGAGCGGGATCGGCGTTACCTGCTGCAGTCGCTCGACCATAGTGAGGCCGAAGGTAAGGTTCGGCACAAAGTGGTTGTCCATGATGTCGACGTGGGCGAGATCCGCCGTCGAGATGCGGCCGAGTTCACTCTCGAAGTTGGCGAAATCGGCGGCCAGGATGCTCGGGTTAATGCGAATCGACATGCCTAGACCTTAGTAAGAAGCTGGATAAACATCGCGTCGGTGGAGTGGCGGTGCGGCCACAGTTGCACGTGCTGCGTGTCGGGCAGGTCGGCCTCTTCGCGGGTGAAGCTTGCGACGATGGCGGGCGTGTCGATGCGCTCGACGGTGCCCTTCCACTTCTTGAGCGCACCCTCGACGATGACCTTCGTCTCGGCGAGGTGCGGCGAGCAGGTGACGTAAGCGATGACGCCGCCGGGCTTGAGAGCCTTGATGCCGGCGTCGAGCAGGTTGGACTGCAGCCCGGAGAGGTGCGCAACATCGCGAGGAACCTTGCGCCAGCGCGCCTCGGGGCGACGACGCAGTGCGCCGAGCCCCGTGCACGGCGCATCGATGAGAATGCGGTCGAACTCCTCCGGAAACTCCTCGCCGATGAGCGTTCCGTCGAGTTCGAGAACCTCGGGCGCGGGGTCGAAGACGGCGAGAGCCTTGCGCACGAGCTCTGCGCGAGCCGGAACGAGCTCGTTTGCTGTCAAAACGGCGCCAGCGATGGATGCCTCGGCAGCGAGCAGCGCGGACTTTCCACCCGGCCCCGCACACAGGTCAAGCCAGCGCTCGCCCGCAACAACGGGTCGCGCCCGTGACAGCGCGAGAGCGGCGATCTGCGAGCCCTCGTCCTGAACGCGGGCCCGCCCGGCGCGTACCGGCTCGAGACCCGTCGGGTCTCCCCCGTCGAGCGTCGCACCGAACGGTGAGAACGGGCTCGGGTATGCATCGAGTTCGTCGACCGTGGAGTAGCCGGGCAGCGCAACGAGTGAGACGCGCGGTGCAACGTTGTCTGCTTCGAGCAACGATTCGAGCTCGGACTCCCGACCTTCGGCGGCCAGTGCGCTCTTAAAGGCGCGCACGATCCAGAGCGGGTGTGAAAACTCGAGTGCGAGGCGCTCGTCACCGTCGAGGTGGCCGAGCACACGCTCGCGCCATTCGTCGGCCGTCGAGCGGGTGATCGTGCGGAGCACTCCGTTGACAAAACCGGTCGCCGAGTTCGAGCCGACGGTGCGCGCGAGCTGCACGGACTCATCAACGGCCGCGTGCTGGGCGATGCGCATCGAGAGAAGCTGGTGGCAGGCGAGGCGGAGCACGTCGAGAATCGCCGGGTCGATCTTGTCGACTGTGCGACCGGCAGCGAGAGCAATGACGGCGTCGTAATAACCCTGACGACGAAGGGTGCCGTAGGTGAGCTCGGTGGCGAGACCGGCATCGGCCGTCGACAGTTTGGCGCGCTGCAGGCGCACGGGAAGCAGCAGGTTCGCGTAGGCGTCGCTCTCCCGCACCGCGAGGATCACGTCGAGCGCGATGCGGCGCGCGGGCTGCACGGCGCTCACGCGCGTGCCGCGCTCTCGAACACCGCAACCGTCGCGGCGTCGGCAGCACGCCCGCGCCACCATGAGCCGGCGTCCATTGCCTTGCGACCCGCGGGGTGGACCTGAAGAAGTTGCACGGGCTGCGTGGCTGTTCCGATGAGAATGAGTTTGCCTTCCTGGGCGAGGTGGCCCGGGGCCAGTCGCTCTGAATCGTGCGCGATGCGCGCCTCGAGAATCTTGAGCCGACCACCGTCGAGCGTTGTGAACGCGCCCGGCTCGGGCGTCACGCCACGAATCAGGTGAGTTACGGTGCTCGCGGGCTGCGACCAGTCAACGTCGCCGTCCACGAGCGTGAGCTTGGCGGCGAGTGTGACGTCGCCGACCTGGGGTGTGGATCGAGCGGAGCCGTCGGCGATCGAATCAACAACTTCGACAAGTAGCTCTGCGCCGGAGTGCGCGAGCGACTCGAGCAGCTGGCCAGCGGTCTCGAACTCGCCGACGGCACGTTCGAGCACACCAAAGACGTCGCCCGCGTCGAGCTCGGGTACGAGTTGGAAAACAGCGGCGCCGGTGGTCTCATCACCGGCAATAATCGCGCGCTGCACGGGAGCCGCGCCGCGCCAGCGCGGAAGCAGTGAAAAGTGCAGGTTGATCCAGCCGTGTGCAGGAGAAGACAGGAGCGGCTCTCGCACGAGGCCGCCGTAGGCAACGATCACCCCGAGGTCGGCGCCGAGTGCGATGATCTGCTCCGTTGCCTGGCCAGCGAGTTTGTTCGCCTTGATCACCGGGATACCGTGCGACTCGGCGGCGAGTGCAACGGGGGTGGGAGTCAGAACGCCGCGGCGCCCCTGCGGCGAATCCTCACGAGTGACAACTGCGAGAATCTCGTGCTGTGCGTCGATGAGTGCGAGAAGGCTCGGCACCGCCGCGGAAGGGCTGCCCGCGAACACAAGCTTGAGAGAAGGCATTGGTCAATTCTCCCCCATCGGCGGCGACTTAGTCGTCGAGCCGTGTTTATGCGTCGACAAAGGGCTCGGCGTCATCGAAGCGCACCTTGAGCGACGGCGCAACCGGACCGGCGAAACCCTTTCCAGGAACCGGTCGGCGGCGCTTCGTTGCATTGCGAACGACCTCGGCGCGCAGATTCTCCGCAATGGCACCGCCGCGAGCGTAGTCAAACCGCACGATCGTGCGGACGGTGCCGGGCCCGGTCTCGACGGGACCGAGCACATCGAGCGGCGCGACCTCGAGTTTCTCGATGGCGCCGGAGACCGCCTCGATCGTTCCGGTCAGTGTCGCGACGCGCACAGCCGGCGGAAACCGCAGCGCCCGCCGATCGCCGAGCTCGGTGTGGGCGTACTCGCCCTGTCGCCAGGTCGCGAGGGTCGTCGCAAGCGCACCGCCAACACCCACGAGCACTACGGGTGCTAGTGGGGCGGCGAGGGCCGCGGCGTTCGACCACCAGCGCAGGCAGTCCTCGCCGACGCGCAGGCTCTCGCGCGCGAGCATGCTCTCTCCGTCGAGCAGGAGCACGGCGTGATACCCACCGGCCGCGATCGGTTCTGCGCCGCGGGTTGCGATGACGAGCGCGGGTTCGGCGTCGACCTCGAGGATCGGGCGTTCGCCGTCTGCAACGATGATGCGCACTCCCGGAAAAGCCCTGCCGAGATCTTCGGCAGTGCGCCCGGCTGAAGCGCCAACGAGGCGCAGCTTCACGCCGTCGCAGTGTGAGCAGGTCCAGTTGACAGCGAGTGCGCCACACCAGCCACAGGCCGGGGTCGCCGAGGCCGACTTCTGCCCGAGCGGCCCCTCGCAGCGCTGACAGCGTGCGCTCTGTCGGCAGTCGGCGCACGCGAGCCGCGGTGCGTAACCGGGGCGCGCGACCTGCACAAGCACGGGGCCGGTCTCGAGCGCGAACTTCGCCTCGCGCCAGGCAGCAGTGGGGATGCGCGCCTGCGCGGCCAGCAGGTCGCTCGAATCGAGCATGGCGGTCGGGATGACGCGGGGCTGAACCCAGGGCGAGGTGCCAACGGGAGACAGCCAACCGAGCTCAACGAGTCGCTCAACCTCTGTGCTGCGCGAGTGGCCGAAGAAAATGAGCGCGCACGACTGCTGTTCCTGCCGCAGGAGGGCTGCGTCGCGCGCGTGGACGTAGGGGCTCAGCTGTTCGGAGAACAGGGGGTCGCCGTCGTCCCAGAGCGCGATAAGTCCGAGGTTGGCGGCCGGTGCGTAGACGGCGGAGCGATTGCCGACGATGACTATCGGCTCGGTCGTCAACAGCGCGCGCAAAAACGATCGGTAGCGCTCGGGATTTGCCTGGCGAGCGTCGAACCGCACAACGCGCTCGGTCGGCAGGATTCCGGCGAGAGCGGCCTCGAGCTGTTCCTGGTCGCGGTAGTCGGGCACAGCGAGAATCGCCGACTTACCCGAGACGAGTGTCGCGGCCGCCGCTTCGGCCATCGTTATCGCCCACTGGCCGACCCAGCTTCCAACCGCAGCCTCGGCCACGAGTGGGATGGCGTCGACGGCAAGCCGGCCGCCGGTCGCTATCGCGTTCTCGATGACGCCCGCGGCATACCCGGAGATCGGGCGCGACAGCACGGGCGGTAACTGTGCGGGCTCGGAGAGCAGGTACGCCTTCTCGACGCGTACCGCGCGTTTTGGAATCGCGAGGCGCACAACGTCGCTCGCGTTACCCGCCGCGCGGTCTGCAACCCGCCGCGCGAGTGCCCACAGCGACGGCGAGAGCACCGGAACCGGCGAGACGACGTCATCGAGCATGCTCAGCGCACCGGCGTAGTCACCGGGTGGTGCGAGCTCGACGATGTAGCCGTCGGCGATGCGGCCGGCGGAGCGCAGGGGTACACGTACGCGCACGCCGGGCAGCGCGACATCCACCATCGAATCGGGGATTCCGTAGTCAAACAGCCGGTCCAACTGGGGCAGGGGTGAGTCGATGAGCACCCTTGCTACGGATGCCGCGCCCACGGCTACAGCTTCGCGGCGCTGCGCAGGTCGTCGACCCGGTCGAGGCGCTCCCAGGTGAAGTCGGGAAGCTCGCGGCCGAAGTGACCGTAGGTCGCCGTCTGCGCGTAGATCGGGCGGAGAAGGTCGAGGTCTTTGATGATCGACGCGGGGCGCAGGTCGAAGACGGAACGAATCGCATCGATGATCGTCTGCTCATCGGTGTGGGCGGTGCCGAAGGTCTCGACGTAGAGGCCAACCGGGGCCGACTTGCCGATGGCGTAGGCGATCTGCACCTCGAGCTTGTCGGCGAGGCCAGCGGCAACCGCGTTCTTCGCGACCCAGCGCATCGCGTAGGCGGCCGAGCGGTCGACCTTCGACGGGTCTTTGCCGGAGAAGGCGCCGCCGCCGTGACGTGCGGCTCCCCCGTAGGTGTCGACGATGATCTTGCGGCCGGTGAGGCCAGCGTCACCCTGGGGTCCGCCGATGTGGAAGATGCCGGTTGGGTTGACGAGAATCGTGGGGTTGCTGATATCGAGGTCCAGACCAGCGCCCTCGAGAACCGGCCGGATCACGAGCTCGGCCATTGCCTCGCGCAGGTCGGCCGTCGAAATCGAAGGCGAGTGCTGGGTCGAGAGCACAACGGTCTCGACGGTGCGCGGAATCGCTCCGTCGTAGCCGATCGTGACCTGGGTCTTGCCGTCGGGTCGCAGGTAGTCGACGACACCGGTCTTGCGCACCTCGGCGAGGCGTTCGGCGAGGCGGTGCGCGAGCCAGATCGGCAGCGGCATCAGCTCGGGAGTCTCGGTCGTTGCGTAGCCGAACATAATGCCCTGGTCACCGGCGCCCTGCGAGTCAGCGGCGTCAGCGCTTGTGCCCTCACGCGTCTCGATCGCGTTATCGACGCCCTGGGCGATGTCGGGCGACTGCCCGCCGATCGACACGGAAACACCGCAGGAACGACCGTCAAACCAGACGTCGGACGAGTTGTAGCCGATGTCGGAGATGCGCTTTCGCACGATCGAGGGGATGTCGACGTACCCGCTCGTTGTAACCTCGCCCGCGACGTGCACCAAGCCGGTGGTCACAAGCGTTTCGACGGCAACGCGTGCGTGCGGGTCTTCCATAAGCATGGCATCGAGGATCGAGTCTGAGATCTGGTCACAGATCTTGTCGGGGTGACCCTCGGTGACCGACTCGGAAGTAAAAAGACGCAGCGCAGTGCTCATAAAAAATGCCTCAGTTGGGAGAGGTGGTGGACAACAGATCGAGAATACGACCGGCCACCGACGTCTTCGTCCCTGTGGCCTCGCCAACTATATCCCCGGCCGCATTGAGCACAACGATCGTGTTGCCGTCTGTGGCGAAACCCTCGGCCCAGCCCACGGTGTTGAGGACAAGATAATCCGCGCCCTTGCGAGCAATCTTGGCGCGACCGAGCGCGAGGAGGGCGTCCCGGTCGCTCTCGGTCTCCGCGGCGAAGCCAACGGTGACCTGGCCGGGGCGGCGCGAAGCTGCGAGTCCCTGCAGAATGTCGGGGTTCTTGACGAGGGTGAGCTCGAGCGTGTCGCCCTGCGTCTCTTTTTTGATCTTGCCCTCGGCGACCGTTTCTGGCCGATAGTCGGCAACCGCGGCAGCCATGATGACGATGTCTGCTTCGAGAGCGGCCGCATTCACCGCTGACGCCAGCTCGAGCGTCGACCCGACGTGAACAACCTCGACGGAAGCCGGAGCGTGCACCTCGAGGTTTGCCCCGATCAGGGTGACCCGGGCGCCGCGCGCCGCAGCAGCGAGGGCGAGCGCCACTCCCTGCTTTCCGCTCGACCGGTTGCCGATGAAGCGCACGGGGTCGAGCGCTTCGCGGGTTCCGCCGGCCGTAACAACGACATGGGTGTTCGCGAGACTCTTGGGCACCAGCACCGCGAGCGATTCGCGCACGATGTCGTCGGGTTCCGACATCCGCCCCGGCCCTGAATCCTTGCCGGTGAGCTGCCCGACGCCGGGGCCGACGATCGTGACGCCGCGGTCACGCAAGAGCGCGATGTTCGCAACCGTCGCCGGGTTCTGCCACATCTCGGTGTGCATGGCAGGAGCGAGCACAACGGGAGCGGTCGAGGCGAGAATCGTGTTGCCGAGCAGGTCGGAGGCGAAGCCGTGCGCGAACTTGGCGATCGAGTCGGCGGTGGCCGGGGCAACGATGATGAGGTCGGCCGCCTGGCCGATCGCCACGTGACGCACCTCGGAGACGCCCTCGTAGAGATCGGTGTAGACCGGGTTGCGGCTGATCGCCTCGAGCGTTGCCTTGCCAACGAAGCGCAGTGCGTTGTCGGTAGCGACGACCTGAACCGAGTGACCCGCGAGCACAAGCGCGCGCACAACGCCGACGGCCTTGTAGGCGGCAATGCCACCGGTGATGCCTACGACGATGTTCACAACAGCTCCTTAACGAGTTCTGAGGCCCTCGAATTGCTTCGAGAGCCTCAGAAAAGAGTACTTAGTCTTCCGACAGGCGCTTCAGTTCAAGCTTGTCTTCGTTGATCTCGTGAAGAGCAACGGAGAGCGGCTTGTCGTCGATCGTCGAGTCGACGAGCGGTCCGACGTTGTCGAAGAGGCTGCCTTCGTGAAGGTCGGCGTAGTAGTTGTTGATCTGGCGCGCGCGCTTCGAAGCGAAGACAACGAGCTGGTACTTCGAGTCGACCTTCGAGAGCAGCTCGTCGATGGGCGGGTCGATAATTCCGGTGTTTTTGCTGACCATTACGGTCTCCTTTGTTAGGGGAAGTAAGTGAGTGCGGGCATCAGGCTCCGGGCACTGCCATCAATTCTACGACCTCACGTGCCGCTTCGCTGACTTCTGTGTTAACTACCCGCGCGTCGAACTCGTCCTGGGCGGCCAATTCGACCCTCGCGGTGTCGAGTCTGCGCTGCTGTTCGGCGGGGCTTTCGGTGCCGCGACCGATGAGGCGGCGCACAAGCTCGTCCCAGGTGGGCGGCAGCAGGAAGACGAGAAGCGCCTCGGGCATAACCGCCCGAACCGAGCGCGCACCCTGCAGGTCGATCTCGAGGAGAACGCGCTTGCCCTCGGAGAGAGCGGCGTCGATCGGCGGTCGCGGTGTGCCGTAGCGGTACGAGTTGTGCACCGTGGCCCACTCGAGAAGCTCGTTGTCGCCGATCATCCGATCGAACTCTTCGTCGCTCACGAAGTAGTAGTGAACTCCCTCGACCTCGCCGGGGCGCGGCTTGCGGGTTGTCGCCGAGACGCTGAGCAGCACGTTCGGGTAGTTCTCGCGAATGTAGGTCGAGACCGTGCCCTTGCCAACCGCGGTCGGGCCGGCAAGCACCGTGAGTCGCGCGGGTGCTCCCCCGGCGCGAGCCTGCAGGAACGCTCGGAACGACACGCGCTGCCGAACTCCCAGCCCGCCGACGCGCTTCTTCTCCGAGATGGAGAGGTCGTCCATAATTCGTGCGACGCGAGTGGGTCCGAGGCTCGGAATGCTCGTGAGCAGTTCTTTGACCCGAAGGCTCGCCTCGGCCGAGTCCGGCGAGATCCACGCGGTCTCGGCGACGTCGAGTGCGGTGCGCTCACGCGTGGCTACGGCTGCCTTGACGGCCGCCCGTGCTCGACGCGCGGCGACGGCTGCAATCGCAGCAGCGGCGCGGTCGACCTCGGGCGGTGCCGGACGCGGGCTCACAGCGCCGCTCGCACTTCTGCCGCCTGGGCGGTGATCGCTGCGGCAAGACCCGACGGGCCGGCCGCGAGAATGCTGCGCGAGGCGCTGACGATGACATTGGATGCCGCGGCGCCGTAGATGCGACCAACGTCACTGAATCTCGCGCCCTGGGCTCCGAGGCCCGGCGCGAGAATCGGGGTGAGCGCGAGAGGCGAACCATCGATGCCGAACTCGCCGAAGTCGACGGTCGCGCCGATCACAACGCCGACCGACCCGAGCGACTGGTTTTCCGCGCGATTCCAGGTGTGCACACCGTCGATGATCGACGCCGAAACTGTGGCGCCGCTGGCAACACGCGCGCCCTGCACCGAAAACGATTCCGGGTTGGATGTCGCGGCCAAAACGAAGAGCCCCTTGCCGTTCGCGAGCGCAAGTTGGTGTGGGGCGTCGATCGAGCCGAGCCCCTGGAAGGCGCTGATCGTCATGGCGTCTGCCTCGAGCGGGCTTCCGGGAGTGAGCCACGACTGGCCGTAGGCCTCGACGGTTGACCCGACATCGCCACGCTTGGCGTCGGCGATCACAAGGAGCCCAGCGGCACGCGCTGCGGTGATGACCGCCTCGAGTGCCGCGTAGCCAGCCGAGCCGTGCCGCTCGAAGAACGCGACCTGCGGTTTGACGATGCCGACGGTACCCGCCGACGCCTCAACCACTCGAAGGCCGAATTCGCGGAGGCTCGCTGCGTCGTCTGAGTAGCCCCACTCTTTGAGCAGGAACGCGTGTGGGTCGATGCCGACGCACAGGTGACCCTTGTCTGCGAAGACAGTTGTCAGTCGTTTACCAAAACTGGTCATCCGGCGATGAGCCTTTCCGCGCGGTCGATCGCGTAAGCCTGCAGCGACTTCACTTCGAAGCCCTCGCGGATGACCTCGAACGACGCGACTGCCGCGCCGAGCTGCGCGATTGTTGTGAAGAGCGGCTTGTCGGCCGCAACCGTCGCCGTGCGAATCTCGTAGCCGTCGGCGCGAGCGCTGCGTCCACTGGGCGTGTTGATGACGACATCCACCTCGCCGTTATGAATGAGCTCGACGATCGACGGTTCGCCCTCGACCTCCTGCTGGCCCTGGAAGTACTTGCGCACAACGCGAGCCTCGATGCCGTTGCGGTTGAGCACTTCGGCCGTGCCCTCGGTCGCGAGAATAGTAAAGCCGAGCTGGTGCAGGCGGAGCACGGGCAGCACAATCGCGCGCTTGTCGCGGTCGGCGACCGAGACGAACACGCTTCCGGTGCGCGGGAGTCCGCCGTAGGCAGCCTCCTGGCTCTTTGCAAACGCCTTCGGGAAGTTCGAGTCGATGCCCATAACCTCGCCGGTCGAGCGCATCTCCGGTCCGAGCACGGAGTCGACGACCTGACCCTCCTTTGTGCGGAAGCGCTTGAACGGCAGCACGGCCTCCTTGACGGAGATCGGCGAGTCGAGCGGCACAACGGAGCCGTCCTGTGTGGGCAGCAGGCCGGAATCCACGAGCGAGCGGATGCTGGAGCCGACCATAACGAGGGCGGCGGCCTTCGCGAGCGGGATGCCGAGAGCCTTCGAGACAAACGGCACGGTGCGTGAGGCACGCGGGTTGGCCTCGAGCACGTAGAGGATGCCCTGGCCGATGGCGAACTGCACGTTGATGAGTCCCTGAACGCCAATCCCCTTGGCGATCGCGAGAGTCGCGTCGCGCACCTGGTTGATCACGTCGCGACCGAGGGTGACCGGCGGGAGTGTGCACGCCGAGTCGCCGGAGTGGATACCGGCCTCTTCGATGTGCTCCATAATTCCGCCGATGTAGAGCTCGGTTCCGTCGTAGAGCGCGTCGATGTCGATCTCGATAGCGTCGTCGAGGAAGCGGTCGACGAGCAGCGGGGATCCGGGGGCGATGATGGCCTGGTCCTTGACGCGCTCGAAGTAGTCGAGCATCGACTCGGTGTCGTAGACGATC
>Ga0247805_1000464_pt1 | contig 21044 bp, 19 predicted proteins | sample UWRJL044104R1_FD_180930 | JGI IMG/M metagenome (GOLD analysis project Ga0247805, IMG submission 180930) | Plant litter microbial communities from Arlington Agricultural Research Station in Wisconsin, United States - UWRJ-L044-104R-1 | ecosystem: Environmental > Terrestrial > Plant litter >... | reverse complement strand
TCATGATAGATAACTGCTCACGGATTTTATCTGAGTTTGCACCCGGTTTGTCAATTTTTGTAAAGGCAAACACCAATGGAACTCCTGCTGCCTGCGCATGACTGATTGCCTCTTTCGTCTGAGGCATCACAGCATCATCCGCTGCAATAACGATAATTGCAATATCTGCTACCTTCGCACCACGTGCACGCATTGCCGTAAAGGCCTCGTGACCCGGTGTATCCAGGAATGTTACTTGTTTACCTGTTGGAGTAGTTACCATATAGGCACCAATATGCTGGGTAATACCCCCTGCCTCACCGGCAACAACATTCGCCTTCCTGATATAATCCAGCAGGGAAGTTTTACCGTGATCTACGTGACCCATGATCGTAACAACCGGTGCTCTTGGAATTAAATCTTCAGGAGCATCTGCTTCTTCAATAATGCTGTCACTTTCATCATCAGGTTTCACAAACTGGATTTCATAACCGAACTCATCGGCTACAATAGTTAGTGTTTCTGCATCCAAACGCTGATTAATGGAAACGAACATACCAAGACTCATACAGGTTCCGATAATTTTGGTTACCTGTACATCCATCATGCTGGCCAGTTCATTTGCAGTTACGAATTCAGTTACTCTCAGTACTTTCGACTGAAGCTCCTGCTCCATAGCTGCTTCCTCAGCTGATAAAGCAACGTCGTCACGTTTTCCACGGCGTAATTTCGCACGCTGTGCAAATTTACCGGACTTACCTGCTCCGCTTAAACGTGCAAGTGTTGCTTTAATCTGATCCTGGATTTCCTTTTCAGTTGGCTCTTCTTTCGGGCCGCCTCCAGGTTTGCTATTTCTAAAATTCGGCCTGTTAGCCGTATTATTCGTGTTGTTTCTAAAATCAGGTCTGTTGGTAAAGGTCGGAGCGCCTGCAGGTCTTGCTGGTGCCGCACTGTTACCACCTTGTCCGCTACCGGACTGGTTCTGGCCTGTACCCGTATGACCGGGTGCGCCTGGCGTCTTTTTACGCTTACGTTTTCTTTTGGCGTCATTGCTGTCACCTGAAGAAGCCACAGGTTGTGACTTACGTTCTGGTGTTGTCGGCAAGACAATTTTACCAATAATGTTAGGTCCGGAAAGCTTAACCGATCGGGCTTTTATAACCTCAACCTCTTCAGGCTGGTTAGGTTTAGGCGCCTGGTTTTCTTTCACCGGCTCTGCTTTAGCAACGGGTGATTCCACAGGTTTGGGTTTTTCTTCTGTTTTGATTGGTGCTGCAGGCTGAGGTGTTTCAGCTTTTGGTGCAGGTTCTTCTGCAGGTTTCTCAACCGGCTTAACTGCTTCCTCAGCTTTTGGCGCTTCTGCCTTAGGAGTTTCTTCTACCACTTTAACCGGTTCTTGTACCGGAGCGACCGGAGCCGCTTCAGCCTGAACAGGTTTAGGTGCAGGAGTCTCTTCCTTTTTAGCAGGGCGTGTCTTCGCATTCAATTCATCAAGATTAATTTTCCCAACTATCTTGACCCCTTTAATTGCTGCATCGTCTGCTTTTTCAGGTTCTTTTTCCACTACTGTTTCCTGAACAGGAGCCGGAGCCTCTTCTTTTTGTTTCTCAACAACAGGAGGCGTATATGTATGAAGGTTCTTAACTAAAATACCTTCATTTTCAAATTCCACATTTTTTCTAGGTGCCTCAGCAACTTTCTCAGTTACTTCCGGTTCATCACGACGAATTTTACCAATAACAATCTGATTGGCTTCTTCTTTTACGATTTTATCTCCCTGAAACTCTTTGAGCAATGCATTATACATGTCACGGGAGAGTTTAGTAGTGGGTTTATTCTCAACAGAAAAGCCTTTCTTTTCTAAAAACTCAACGGCCGTAGCTATCCCTACGTTAAGTTCCTTAACTGCCTTAAATAAAATTATTGGTTTGTCGTCTGACATTGATATCCTATTTTTTCTTAATTCTTATACAAAAGTAACGTTTATTCTTGTTTTTTCATCCTCACAAATTGATTTTATCGGTTTAAGGCTCTAGCATGCCTAATTCCTCTTTTTAAAAAGGTATAAAAGCCTGCCCTATTTCCGTATTTATTTGTTTTTAACTATGTTGAAACTGTCTGACACCTGCCTGTGGCAACATCAGACAATTTCACAAGAAAACGTTTATTCAAATTCTGACTGTAAGATACTGATCACTTCTTTGATCGTCTCCTCTTCCAGGTCAGTTCTTTTAACCAGCTCATCCACTGATAAAGCCAGTACGCTTCTAGCTGTATCACAACCAATTGCTTTCAATTCGTCTATGATCCAACTATCGATCTCATCCGAGAACTCTTCAATATCCACATCTTCATCTTCCTCACCTGCTTCGCGGTAAACATCGATTTCATAACCTGTCAGTTTGCCTGCAAGTTTGATATTATGTCCGCCACGTCCGATAGCTAGTGAAACCTGATCAGGCTTCAGATAAACCGAAGCATGTTTAGTTACATCATCCAGCTTAATGGAAGTGATTTTTGCAGGACTTAATGCCCTGGTGATGTAGAGTGAAACATTGTTTGTGAAATTAATCACGTCAATATTTTCATTTTTTAATTCTCTGACAATACCATGGATACGGGAACCTTTCATACCAACACATGCCCCTACCGGGTCAATTCTGTCATCATAAGACTCCACTGCAACCTTGGCACGTTCACCTGGTTCACGAACAATTTTCTTAATCGTGATCAGACCGTCAAAGATCTCAGGCACCTCAATTTCAAACAAACGCTGTAAGAATTCAGGCGCAATTCTGGAAATGATGATTTTTGGTGTACTGTTCATCATATCCACTTTAAGGATCACCGCTCTCACAGAGTCTCCTTTTTTGAAATAATCCGCAGGGATCTGTTCTGTCTTAGGCATTAGCAACTCATTGCCTTCGTCATCCAGCACCAGCGTTTCTTTCTTCCAGACCTGGTATACCTCACCGGTAACAATTTCACCAACCCTGTCTTTATATTTTTTGAAAATTTCGTCTTTTTCCAGTTCCAGAACTTTAGAAACCAAAGTCTGACGTGCAGCTAAAATTGCACGGCGGCCAAAGCTTTCCAGTGTGATCTGTTCGATATAGTCATCACCGACTTCCATATCTGCATCCAGTTGTTTAACTTCTGACAATTCGATCTCCAGGTCATCATCCTCCGAAAATCCGTCTTCCATTACTTTTCTTGTGCGCCAGATCTCCAAATCCCCGTTGTCGGGGTTAACAATTACATCGCAATTCTCATCGGTCCCGTATTTTTTACGCAGCATACTGCGAAAAACTTCTTCCAGTACACTAATTACTGTAGGACGGTCGATGTTCTTGAACTCTTTGAATTCCTGAAATGAATCGATTAAATTAATATTGCTCATTTTATTTAAATGAAATTAAAACCTTTGTTTCTAATATATGATCAAAGTTCAGACTGGTTTCAACCAATTGAGCCTTTTTCCCTTTTTCTTTTACTTTCTCCTCAATGAGGATTGATTCTGCATCCACCGACAGGAGTTTACCTTCCTTTAACTGACCATCAGACAATTTAACGCTTAAATCACGTCCGATATTCTTCTGGTACTGCCTGTTAAGCTTCAGCGGCTCACCTACACCAGGAGAGGATACTTCCAGATTATAGGCTTTTTCAATGGTGTTCTCTTCTTCCAAATGGAAACCAACGTGCCTGCTGATCGCTGCACAATCCTGAATACTAATTCCTTCATCTCCATCTACATGAATAATGAGCTTATTGTTTGGCAACATCCTGACTTCAACCAGAAATAGTTCCGGTCTGTCAGAAATTTTTTCTTCAACTAATGCTGTTACTCTCTTCTCTATTTGCATAACCAATTTGCGGGTAAAAGAAAAGAGGGGACACCAGCCCCCTCTTACCCCTCTATTTCTTGCAAATGTATGGATTTAATTTCATAAATAAAAATAAACCCTGCTATCGAAGACCAGAACCCGTCACAGCTAATTTACAGAATTTCAGAATCCTATTAAAAGGAAATTTCCATTTATCTTCAGGGCACTAGTAAGAAAGCAGATACTCTTCCGGCTTAAGCTGATGATCCATTTTTCCTTTAAGCAACATCCCTGCGGTCGCAAAGCGTGCGTTGAGATAAGATACCACCAAATAATCTTTCCCTTTGGAAAAAGTATGCTCAGGTATAAACACAATACTGCTGTCAGTAACACTGAATATTCCTGCAATATTTCTTTCGGTATCTTCCCCCCGGTCCTTCTCCAGTACCCGGATCAGCGTACTAAACGCGGAATCAGCGGGGAGTTCCTGCCGCAGTAATTGCAGTCCTGCAGGATCAATCTGCTTAAACACTATACTGTTGCTATCTGCAGAAAAACCAACCGAAAGTGGCCTGTTATTTGCAGTATTACAAGCAATCAAACATACTGCTCCTGTACTCCAGACCAGCATACAAAACAAACGCTTAAACATCCAATAAAGCTAAACATTATGAAGTTAATTATCGAAATCTTATTGATGGGGCTGGCCATGCTGCTGGGTTCCTATCTTGTTCCCGGCGTACATATCGACGGATTCGGGTCTGCCGTGATAGCCGCAATTTTAATTGCACTCGCAAATGCCACCATTGGCACCATACTGCGAATCCTGACTTTTCCTGTTAATTTCCTCACCCTGGGCCTGGTGTCATTTATCATTACCGTATTGATGATCCTTTTGGTTGACAGCATGATGACGTCATTCCATACCAGCGGTTTCTTTGCTGCTGCACTCCTGGCCATCGTGGTTGCGGTGATCAAAGGATTATTCGGCGCAATTGCCGGCGAAAGTGAAAAATAAACACTTTCAGCAAAACTGATTTATAAAAAAGAGGTCGCTCATTTTTTCAATGATACGACCTCCTATTTATTTCGTTGAAAATTATGGAATTCTGCATTTACGTTCGGATACTGTTAAAGATTAAAACGGTATTGAGACGGTATTGACAGGGTATTGAGTCGCTGTTGATATACCCCATTACCGACTGAACACCCTGTCAATACCGACTCAATAGCCTTTTAGCGTAAAACGAGCTAACCGGTATACTTATTTCACTTATCATTTAGTCCAGAATCTCTCTTGAAATTACCATTTGCTGAATTTCCGAAGTTCCTTCATAAATCTGGGTAATTTTAGCATCACGCATCAGCCGCTCCACATGGTATTCTTTCACAAAACCGTAACCACCATGTACCTGCACTGCCTGACCGTAACTTCCATTGCTACTTTAGAAGCATACAGCTTAGCCATCGATCCGGCTAGCGTATACGACTGCCCCTGATCTTTTAACCAGGCAGCTTTGTAAACGAGCATTCGTGCCGCTTCAATCTTGGTTGCCATATCCGCCAGCTTAAAAGCAATTGCCTGATGATCGGAAATTGGTTTTCCGAATGATTTTCTTTCCTGAGCATAAGCCAGCGCCAGCTCATATGCACCCGCTGCAATACCGAGTGCCTGTGCGGCAATACCGATCCTGCCACCTTCCAGAGTCTTCATCGCAAACTTAAATCCGAAGCCATTTTCACCGATACGATTTTCTTTAGGGACTTTCACATCATTAAACATAAGAGAATGCGTATCTGATCCACGTATACCCATTTTATTCTCCTTGGGTCCGATAGTAAACCCTTCCATACCCTTTTCGACTATAAAAGCATTGATCCCCCGATGTTTCAATGAAGGATCAGTTTGCGCAATAACCAGATAGACAGACGCTGTACTACCATTGGTAATCCAGTTTTTCGTGCCGTTAAGCAGATAATATTCGCCTTTGTCTTCCGCTGTTGTATGTTGTGATGTTGCATCCGAACCCGCTTCAGGTTCGGAAAGGCAGAATGCCCCTATTATTTCCCCTGAAGCCAGCGGTTTAAGATATTTTTCTTTCTGTTCTGCCGACCCGAAAGCTTCCAGGCCATAACAAACCAGTGAATTATTAACAGAGACCACAACCGAAGCTGAGGCATCTATTTTTGAGAGTTCTTCCATGACCAGTACATACGAGACTGCATCGAGTCCGCTGCCACCAAATTCTTCAGACACCATCATTCCCAGGAATCCAAGCTCACCTAGTTTCCTGACCTGTTCTACAGGAAATTTCTGATGTTCATCTCTTTCAATGACTCCAGGTTTTAACTCCTGCTGCGCGAAATCACGCGCAGCCTGCTGAATCATCAATTGTTCTTCGCTAAGTTGAAATTGCATAATAATTATATCTTAGAAATACTTTTTCACCAAATTTAGTATTTCCAGACTAATAATTACTATGCAACCATAGTATTATTTCAGCAGATGATTATGATCATCAGGAAATACAAGAATTGGCTTATATAATTTCGCCTCTTCAATTGGTAGCGATCCGTAAGACATAATGATCAGAATATCGCCCACCTGAACCAACCTTGCAGTTGCACCGTTCAGACAGATCATACCTGACCCGCGTTCTCCGCGGATTACATAAGTTTCAAACCGCGCCCCGTTATTATTGTTCACAATTTGTATTTTTTCATTGGCAATAATGTTCGCAGCATCCATCAGATCTTCATCTATTGTAATACTACCTACATAATTTAATTCTGCCTGAGTCACCTTTACACGGTGTATTTTTGATTTTAAAACTTCAATAATCATGATAATTTTTTTAGGTGCCTGTTTAAAGACGTATTAGTTAAGGATGATATTATCTATCAGCCTGGTTTCACCGACTTTTGCGGCTATAAGCGCGACCAACCCGGATTTTCCGGATTCCTCATCAACCGGCAACAACGTATCTCCATCGGCAATAGTCAGATAATCTAACTCGACTCCGGGTGTGCCTCGTACCAGTTTCCTGGCATTTTCCAGTAGTTCAGCTATTTTGGTCTCACCGAAATGATCCCTGATATAATACAGAGAACGGCTCAATACCAAAGCTTGTATCCTTTCTTCTCCAGTTAAGTGAATATTCCTTGAGCTCATAGCCAAACCGTCTTCTTCCCGAATAATCGGGCAGGAAACCAGCTCAACCGGCAAATGAAAATAATTCACCATATTTTTAATCATCAGCACCTGCTGGTAATCTTTCTGTCCAAAAAATGCAAGATCGGGATTTACTGCATCAAATAATTTCTTCACGATCTGAGTAACGCCCTGATAATGTCCTTTTCTAAATTCACCTTCCAGCAGGAATTCTGCGGGACCAAGATCGATATGCCAGTTTTCAGGCTCCGGATACATTTCTGTTACCGACGGCATGAAGACGAAATCACACCCTGCATGCTCCAGCATACGGATATCGTGCTCAAGTGGCCTGGGATATTTTTCCAGATCTTTCGGATCAGTAAACTGAGTGGGATTGACAAAAATGCTGCAAACAACTATATCAGCAAGCTCCTGGGCTTTTTTGACCAGAGAGACATGTCCGCTATGCAAGGCTCCCATTGTTGGAACAAGGGCGATTTTCTGCTGGGCCAGCCAGGCTGACCTCAACGACACTTTTAATGCCGCAATATGATTTATGACTTCCAAACCGGGTTGTAAAATTTCAAAGTCCAAAGTTGAGCATTTATATAATCCCAACAAAACATATAGCCAATTTATTGATAAATTTGAATAAAATGCTTACCTTTGCCCCTTGATTATCTTTTCTTTAACATAAATATTTATTCAAAATATGGAGATGGCAAAAACAAAGCTACTGATTGTTACACACGAGATGTCGCCTTTCCTCGAACTCACGAAAATTTCAGAGATTACCCGTCAACTTCCTCAGGCAATGCAGGAAAAAGGATTAGAAATCCGCATTCTGATGCCAAGATTTGGCAATATCAATGAGAGAAGGAATCGCCTTCATGAGGTAATTCGTTTATCAGGAATGAACATTATGATTGACGACAATGATAACCCACTGATTATCAAAGTTGCATCTATACCAGCAGCGCGTATGCAGGTATACTTTCTGGATAACGAAGATTATTTCCAGCGCAAGTATGTCTTCCGGGACAAAGAAAACAAATTCTATGCAGACAATGACGAAAGAACAATCTTCTTTTGCAAAGGCGCACTGGAAACTGTTAAGAAACTTGGATGGGCGCCGGATATCGTGCATTGCCATGGCTGGATGACCTCACTGGTTCCTGCCTACATCAAAACATCTTATAAAAACGATCCTACTTTTAAGAATTCAAAAGTGGTTTATTCGGTTTATGAGAACTGCTTCACAGAAACTATGGACGGCTCAATGCATGAAAAAGCAGTGATGAATAACATGACAGCTGAAGATACCAGCATGTATGTTAATCCGAACTGTAATACGATGCATATCGGTGCAATAACCTATGCTGATGCTGTTGTACTTGCCGATGAAAAAATTGAAGCTGATGTGTTAAAGTTTGTTAAAGATTCAAATAAACCAACTTTAGCTTTTAATTTAACCGAAAATTTCGAGAATTTCTACAATTTATATGAAGAGATATCGAACGACGAATTAGTATCCATCGTTTAACACAGGTTTTATTAAATAATATATGAAATTTCAAAAACTAGACTTATTAACCTTGTTGATAAGTCTTTTTCTTTTATCCTCTTGTAAAAACTCCAGCGATATTGGCCTGGAATTAGGTTCAACTGAATCAATCAGGGGGGAACTGCTCGATACTGCTACTATTTTAAGTGCCACACAACTAGACGATCCTGCCAGCACCTACAATATGGCGAGATACCCGCTTGGGGAACTGAAAGACGAAATAGTTGGTTCAACCAATGCAGAAGTAGCCATGTCTGTTACAGCTCCGGGATCTGGTTTTACCTTTGGTAAAAATACACAAATCGATTCTGCTGTTTTAGTTTTACCTTATTCTAGCGGGGCTAATGTAGAACGCTACTACGGAGATACGACTTCAGTTCTTAATATCACGGTTAAACAACTTAATTCAGATTTAACAGAGCAAAAGACATTTCTAAGCAATGCAACTTATCCGGCTAGTGATGTTTTAGCCAATGTAAATAAAGCAATAAAGCCAAATACCAGGGTAAAGATTACAAATATTGTAGCCGGCGGACCTGATACTACGTTCTCTGCAAATCCTCAACTTAGGATCAAATTATCTACAGCAATGATCCAGGATAAAATACTGAAGCTAGATTCGGCTACTTTAGCGAATGATAAAAGATTTAAAGCCGCCTTTAAAGGACTGAAAGTTGAAGCAACAACCACGAATGCCAAAGGCGCTGTTGTATTTCTGGATATGGCTACCGCTGACGGAGCAAGTATGGAAATCTATTTCAAAAAACAAAATGCGTCCACAACAACTGCAATCGATACAGTAGTAAGTAAATTTCCCGTTACCAGTAGCAATTCTAATTATGTTTTGGCTTCAATCAAACACAATTACACCGATGCTGTTAAGGAAAACATAGCCTCCAAAACACAAACGCAGACGACTTACCTGCAGGCAGGTGGTTTGAGAACCAAGATATCTTTCCCTCACCTGAATCAGCTAAAAGAGAAGATTGGCGGCACATTGATTGTCAGCAAAGCACAACTGGTTATAGAGCTAAGCAACCCTACGGATACAATCCCGTTTAAGGCACCTTTAAGGCTCGCATTGTATAGATATGACCTGGCCTCGCAAAGACAGCTGTTGCCGGATGGTAACGCAGGTAGCTCAACTAATCCGACAGGAGATCCAAGAGCCATCGCCGGTACATTTGGCGGCTTCTACGATAAGGCCAAGAACACTTATACTTTCGAGGTAACCAATTATATCCAGGACTTAATCGATGGTAAAACTGTAGATTACGGCACTTTCCTTGCTGCCACACCATTTACCGAGTTTAATCTGTTCCCTTATCCAACCAGCGTAAGCCGGGCGAGACTGGGATCATTTCACAATACAGATAACAAAAGAATAAGGCTGAATATTTATTACATAAAATCCAATCCTTAAAAATAAGCTACGGACATAAAAAAACCTGCGTTATCAGTTTAACGCAGGTTTTTTTATGTCTTAGAAAAGAAAAATCGTTCGTTTATCGCCTAAAAAGGCAGATCGCCGGTAGCATTATCTTCAGGCTCGACATAATCATTTTCATGTTTTGGGGTTGCAGCGGCAACGGGGGTATTTTCAAAATCGCTCTTCCTGCCAAGTAATGTGAAGTTCTCCGCTACGACTTCGGTCACGTATTTTTTAACCCGCTCTTTATCTTCAAAAGATCTCGTTCGTAATTTGCCTTCGATGTAAACCAGTTTTCCTTTTTGCAAATACTTGGATGCGACCTCAGCAAGCCCGCGCCATAATACGATATTATGCCATTCCGTTTGTTCTATACGCTTTCCTTCTTTGTTATAAGTTTCGGAAGTAGCTAAAGGGAAACTAGCTACTGTGACACCACCATCAAGATGCCGTACTTCAGGATCTTTACCTAAATGACCTACTAAAATTACTTTGTTAATACCTGACATGAAATTTGGTTTAGCTATTGATGTTTACAGATTGAATAAATTTGGTTAGAATTTTTGGTTGCGGAAGTTCATCCAGTTCTTGCCAGGATACCCAATTCACTTCTGCGTCCATACTAAAGTTAGTGATATAATTATCTAATGCAAAAAACTTGACATATATAATTTGGTGCGTAAGCAGATGTTTCATCTCCATTAAGGGCCTTAACACGACGTCTTTTCCAAACATTTCCTGAAGTGAAGAACTGAATTCAGGATCTCCGGGTTCTGCGGCATGTGAAGTCTCAATGTGCGGAAAATCGTAAAGATGCTGCCAGATATCTTCTTTTATCCTTTTATTAACTAATACCTGCCCGTCTTTCAAACAGAACAAATAATTTAAATATCTTGTTTTAACTTTTACTGTTTTCAGCTTTACGGGCAAATGATTAACCAGATTACCCGCATAGGCGGCACATCCATCCTGCAAAGGACAAACCGCACAATTTGGAGATTTAGGCTTACACTGCAGTGCACCAAATTCCATAATCGCCTGGTTGTAAACCGCAGGGTCCTGGCCCTCGATCAATGACTGGCTTAGTGTAGAAAACGTAGATTTTCCGGCAGTAGAATTTATGGGTATATCAATGCCAAAATAGCGGGAAAGCACCCGAAAAACATTGCCGTCCAACACCGCCCGCGATTCCCCGGAAGAAAATGAAGAGATGGCAGCAGCAGTATAGGCACCTATTCCTTTTAACCTGATCAAAGCATCATAAGCTACCGGAAAAACGCCCTCATGAAGCTCCATTACCTCTCTGGCGGTATAAAGCATATTTCTTCCCCTGGAGTAATAACCCAGCCCCTGCCACAGTTTAAGTATTTCCGTTTCTGAGGCGCCGGCGAAATCCCTGACCGTCGGAAAAGCAGCAAGAAAGCGGTTAAAATAGGGTAATCCTTGCTCGACCCTGGTCTGCTGCAAAATAATTTCAGATAACCAGATAACGTATGGATCGGTGCTGGCTCTCCAGGGCAAATTTCTGTGGTTTGCCTGATACCAGCTGGTAATAATTATCTGAAAATTCATAACCTCAAAAATACCTGTAATCTGTCAGCAGATTGCATTTTTAAACAATTTTTTTTCGACTTGCATCCAAAATAAGTGTATTCCAACGAATCTCGCCAAACGCTTTCGGAAGATGTAACAAACACAAAACTTGCAATTCCCTGATAGTTCAGCAGATAAATAATTGATCTTTTATTTTCCTATCTCATTAAAAAGCAATACTTTTGCAACCCCAAATCACTTATAATATTAAACACACAACAATTAATAATAGAAAATATGACTAAGGCAGATATTATTTCAGAAATATCAACGAAAACAGGAATTGAAAAGGTAGATGTACAAGAGACCGTTGAGGCGTTTTTCAAAGTCATCAAAACCAGTATGATCGGTGGCGAGAATGTGTATGTTAGGGGTTTTGGTAGTTTTGTTGTGAAGAAAAGAGCACAGAAAACAGCAAGGAATATTTCCAAAAACACCGCAATTATCATTCCTGAGCACTTCGTACCAAGTTTTAAACCAGCAAAAGTATTTGTTGACAAAGTGAAAAACAACACCAAAAAACTGAGCGTAGAGGCCTAAATCAAAGAAATGAACACTATCCGATCTAAACAAACACTAATTATTGCGGCAGTTGTACTGCTGGTTGCTTTTTTGTTTACTAGAGATATTAAGGGCTTAGTGAAACCAAAGGAGGAGAAGGCCGGAGTTCCGGCTGGTGGTCAGTTATCTTCCGCAAACAGTACGATTAACCTCACTGAGGTATCTACTGAAGCAAAAAACACCATTAATGCTAACTTAGCAACAGAAATCGCTACATTGGAAAATGCTTATCAGGCTGCTTCCGGCGATGATCAGCTGAATGCGGCTAAAGTACTAGCACAAAAATGGGACGATGTTGAAAAAACTATACCAAGTGCATTATACCTTGAAATCGTTGCCAATAAAGAGCAGACCCTGAATAACTGGTTGGCTGCTGGCGGCAGGCTTATGAAAGCGTATGATACCACAACAGATAGTGTAACAACACCGGTATTATTACAGAAAGCAAATATGGCTTATACCAACGCATTTGCACTAGACTCTACGAACCTGGATGCAAAAACAGGTTTGGGAATTACCATCGTTAATGGTATGGGTGCACCAATGTCGGGAATTGCCATGTTACTGGATGTAGTTAAAAAAGATCCAAAAAACCTAAGAGCTAATATGAGTCTGGGTACGTTTGCGATCAAATCCGGACAATTTGATAAAGCAATTACCAGGTTCAATGATATCATTGCCATGAAACCTACTCCAGATGCTTACTTTTATCTGGGAACGGCTTATGAAAACCTGGGAAAAAATAAGGAAGCAATTGATGCTTACTTAAGCAGTAAAAAGTTAGCAGCTAATCCAACCTTGTCATCTTTTATTGATAAGAAAGTGGCTGAGCTGAAAAACAAAAGTTAATAAACAGATTTATTAAAATATTTAAACCTAAAAGTTATGCCAAGCGGTAAAAAAAGAAAAAGACATAAAATGGCCACCCACAAACGTAAAAAACGTTTAAGAAAAAACAGACATAAGAAAAAATAGGAATTGTTTTTCATGAACAACGAATGGCAGATACCTGGGATGACCGGGTATCTGTTATTCGTTGCTCTTTTTTTTTATAGAGCCTGTTTAAAATACACGCTCTTCAGTCCATGTGTTTAAAAAGGGTCGCAAACCCTTAAAATGTAAAGCTTTTGGTAAAGGAATTAATTATCGATTCATCTCCCGCGGGAGTAACCATAGCTTTGATTGAAGACAAACAACTTGTAGAACTTCATAAAGAACACGTCAACACAAACTACGCCGTAGGCGATATTTATTTAGGCCGCATTAAAAAAATCATGCCGGGACTAAATGCAGCGTTTGTTGATGTAGGTTATGAGAAAGATGCTTTTTTGCATTATTTCGATCTGGGTCCGCAAGTTCAATCTTTATTAAAGCTTACTAAAATTAAGCGGAATGGCAGTGTTAGCGGTACTCTATTAGATAATTTAAAGCTGGAAGCCGATATTAACAAGGCTGGCAAAATATCTGAAGTTGTTGCCAAAAACATGCTCATACCTGTCCAGATAGCTAAAGAGCCTATTTCGACTAAAGGTCCGCGTTTAAGCTCCGATCTTTCTATTGCAGGACGTTATATTGTATTAGTCCCATTTTCCAATGTAATTTCCATATCCAAAAAAATTAAAAGTAATACAGAGCGTAACCGCCTGAAAAAGATTATAGAAAGTATCAAACCGAAAAACTTCGGTGTTATCATCAGAACAGTTTCTGAAGGTAAGGGAGTAGAGGAATTACAGAAGGATTTGCTGGATTCCGTTTCCAAATGGGAAAATTTTATTAAAAAACTGCCGGACGCTGAACCGTCTAAACGTGTTTGGGGAGAAATGGACAGAACGTCTACCTTAATCCGTGATATTCTGAGTACAGATTTCACCAACGTTTATGTAAACGACAACGGCCTGTTTGAAGATATCCGTTCTTATGTGCACGAAATTTCACCTGATATGGAGAAGATCGTTAAGCCATACAAACATAAAGAACCAATTTTCGAACACTTTGGCATAGAGAAGCAGATTAAAAACGGCTTCGGAAAAACTGTAAACCTCGCAGGCGGTGCCTACCTGGTTGTTGAACATACGGAAGCCCTGCACGTAATTGACGTGAATAGTGGTAACCGGACTGCTAATAAGGAAAACCAGGAAGACAATGCGCTTCAGGTGAACAAAGAAGCGGCTAAAGAAATTGCAAGGCAGCTCAGATTACGTGATATGGGCGGTATAGTGGTAATCGATTTTATCGACATGCACAAACCGGTAAACCGTAAAATGTTGTTTGACTACCTAAGAGAGCTGATGCAGCTTGACCGTGCTAAACATACCATCCTTCCACCGAGTAAATTCGGACTGGTACAGATTACCCGCCAGCGTGTACGCCCGGAAATGAATATCGTAACCAGTGAAGTATGTCCAATGTGTCATGGTTCAGGTGAAATTAAAGCTAGTATCGTACTTATGGACGATATTGAAAGCAATATGAACTATATTTTACGGGAGCAGAATGAGAAAGACATTACGCTTTGCGTCCACCCGTATATTGAAGCCTTCATCAAAAAAGGTATTTATTCACTTCAGTGGAAATGGTTCTTTAAATTCGGACAGCGCATAAAAGTGAAGGCCGTTCCTTCTTACTTATTAACTGAGTTTCATTTTATCTCTTCCAAGGACGAAGAAATAAAGTTGTAAAACCCATGTTCAAAACATAATAAAGAAGCCTGACTGCACCCGCAGCCAGGCTTCTTTATTTCATAACCTTTTTATGGCAGGAAACTTTTAAATTCGTACTCAAATTAAAATCCATTGGCTAAAACTAAATCAGCATATTTTTGTCAGAGCTGCGGATATGAATCCGCCAAATGGCTCGGCAAATGTCCTTCCTGTAATTCATGGAACACCTTCGTAGAAGAAGTGATTGAAAAACCGGGTTCCGGTGCTGCCGCATGGCAAACTTCCAGCAGTGGAAAAAGGGCGAGTAAACCCAACCGCGTAACCGAAATCGCTTCTACGGCCGAAAAGAAAATTTCAACCAGCGATCTGGAGCTCGACCGTGTGCTCGGTGGCGGACTGGTTGCCGGCTCTGTAATTTTAATTGGCGGAGAACCCGGTATTGGCAAATCTACACTAATGCTCCAGCTGGCCTTAAATATCCGGGACAGAAAAGTCCTTTATATCTCCGGAGAGGAAAGTGAACAGCAAATTAAAATGCGTGCGGAAAGGATTACCACTGACCCTGCAGCAGATTGTTATATCCTAACAGAAACCTCTACCCAGAATATTTTTAAACAGATAGAACTGCTGGAACCGGAAGTTCTGATTATTGATTCCATTCAAACACTGCATTCTGCACATATTGAGTCTACACCAGGCAGCGTCTCCCAGGTAAGAGAATGTACTGCCGAGTTATTGAGATTCGCAAAAGAAACCGGCGTTCCGGTATTTCTGATAGGGCATATTACGAAAGATGGTACGATCGCAGGGCCCAAAATACTGGAACATATGGTTGATACTGTATTACAGTTCGAGGGTGACAGGCATCATGTATACCGCATTCTTCGTTCTATCAAGAACAGGTTCGGTGCCGCAGCGGAACTTGGTATTTATGCAATGCACAGCGCCGGACTAAGACAGGTTTCCAATCCTTCAGAGATTTTACTAAGCCAGCGCGATGAGGAATTGAGCGGCATTGCGATTTCAGCAACTTTAGAAGGCGCCAGACCGATGCTTATTGAAACCCAGGCATTGGTTAGTGCAGCGGCTTACGGGACTCCTCAGCGCTCTGCAACAGGCTTTGACACACGAAGGATGAACATGCTGTTGGCAGTGCTGGAAAAAAGATGCGGATTCCGTTTGAGTACACGAGATGTCTTCTTGAATATTGCAGGGGGGATCAAGGTAGAAGACCCGGCTATTGACCTGGCAATTCTTGCGGCTATTATATCATCCCACGAAGATATTCCCGTCTCTTCGAAAATATGTTTCGCTGCAGAAGTTGGTTTATCAGGAGAAATACGCGCAGTTAATCGGATAGAGCAACGGATTGCAGAAGCCGACAAACTTGGATTCGAAAGGATTTTCGTTTCCAATTATAATCTTAAGGGGATTAGCAGGGAGAAATATTCACTGGAAATTACAGGCGTGAGTAAGATTGAAGACGTATTTAATTTATTGTTTGGATAGCATCAGGTGATTTGATTAGATTAGTATTATAAATAATTAAACGTCAACTCATTAGATTGCTATGAAAAAATTAATATTCGCATTTGGCTGCTGTTTGTTCAGTCTGGCAGCACTAGCACAGGAACCCGCCTTTAAAGGTACCTCTCTTGGCGCAGGTGTAAGCCCCGGCAAACCCATAGCTGTTGCAGCTGTAGAAAAACAACTAGGTACGCAGCAGGAAGCACCAATGAAGATTACGGGAGAAGTTATTGAGGTCTGTAAGAAAAAAGGTTGCTGGATGACTTTAAAAACACCCGAAGGTGAGGCTATGCGCGTAACATTTAAAGATTATGCCTTTTTTATGCCTCTGGATATCGAGGGAAAGACGGTAGTCCTTGACGGTGTGGCCAGACAGCAAACCATCTCAATGGAAAAACTTCGTCATTATGCAGAGGATGCGAAAAAGTCCCCTGAAGAAATTTCAAGAATCACGGGGCCAAAAGCAGAAATTGCTTACGAGGCAACCGGCGTCGTCATTTTGTCCGATAAGCTTTAACCTATAAAAAAAGCCCTGAGTTCTTTGAAGATCTCAGGGCTTAAAATAGATTGCATCATGAATGCATTATCATTAATTATTTAGACAGATACATAGATTTATCTGTGTATAATTTTCTAAAGTAAGGGTCTTCCAGATCTTTGATAAAGCGAATTGACTCTCCTGTAGATTTCATTTCCGGTCCCAGTTCTTTTGGAACTTCAGGGAATTTATCATAAGAGAATACAGGTTCTTTAATCGCATATCCAACCAGTTTACGTTCGATTGTGAAATCTTTCAGTTTATTGACACCAAGCATCACTTTTGCAGCGATATTAATGTAAGGAACATCATATGCCTTCGCAATGAAAGGAACTGTTCTTGACGCTCTTGGATTCGCTTCAATTACATACACCTTTTCGTCCTTAACCGCGAACTGAATGTTCAGCAAGCCAATTACATTTAAAGCTCTCGCAATTTTCTTGGAGTAAGTCTCCATACTATTCATTACAGTCTCAGATAAACTGAACGGTGGCAATACTGCAAATGAATCTCCGGAGTGGATACCAGCAGGCTCAATATGTTCCATTAAACCGACGATGTGCACATCTTCTCCGTCACAGATAGAATCAGACTCAGTCTCTTCTGCCCTGTCCAGGAAGTGGTCAATCAGGACACGGTTACCAGGAAGATCTCCCAATAATTTAACTACTGCTTTTTCCAGGTCCTCATCATTAATTACAATACTCATCCCCTGACCACCCAATACATAACTTGGACGTACCAGTACCGGGTAACCTACTTCATTTGCAACAACGATAGCCTCTTCTGCATTTTCTGCCACACCATATCTCGGATAAGGAATATCCAGTTCTTTCAGCAGGTCAGAGAAACGGCCACGATCTTCTGCGATATCCATATCGTTATAAGACGTACCAATAATTTTGATGCCGTTCTCATGCAGTTTTTCTGCCATTTTCAATGCAGTCTGACCACCTAACTGTACAATTACACCAACTGGTTTTTCCAATTCGATGATTTCACGTACATGTTCCCAGAACACCGGCTCGAAGTATAACTTATCGGCCATGTTAAAATCAGTAGAAACAGTTTCGGGATTACAGTTAATCATGATAGCCTCAAAACCGCTTTCTTTAGCAGCTAGTAAACCATGTACACAAGAATAATCAAATTCGATACCTTGTCCGATACGGTTAGGTCCTGAACCTAATACAATTACTTTTTTCTTATCTGTAGGAATAGATTCGTTCTCCTGCTCGAAAGTCGAGTAGAAATAAGGAGTCTGTGCCGGGAACTCCGCAGCGCAGGTATCTACCATCTTATAAACCCTGGTGATACCTAATGATTTTCTACGGTCATAAACCTCATCTTCAGTTACATTACCTAACAGGTAAGCGATCTGAATATCAGAGAAACCTTTCTGCTTCAGATTGAAGAAGAAGTCTTTAGGAATATTATTCAGAGAATAACGTTTAAGCTCAGTTTCCAGGTAAACAAGTTCCTGAATCTGCGACAAAAACCATTTATCAATTTTAGTCACTTTACGGATAGATTCCAACGGAACTCCCATGCTCATTGCATCTTTGATCAGGAATAAGCGGTTCCAGCTTGGATGCTCCAGACCGTACATGATTTCATCGATGCTTCTGTTATGTTTTCCATCTGCACCTAAACCAGCACGTCCGATTTCAAGACTCTGACAAGCTTTCTGAAGGGCTTCGATAAAGGTACGACCAATAGCCATTACCTCTCCTACAGATTTCATCTGCAGACCCAGCTCCATATTCGCACCTTTGAACTTATCAAAGTTCCAGCGCGGTACTTTAACGATTACATAATCCAAGGTCGGCTCAAAATAAGCTGAAGTTGTTTTAGTAATCTGATTTTCTATTTCATCCAGGTTATAACCGATAGCCAGTTTGGAAGCAATCTTTGCAATCGGATAACCGGTTGCTTTACTTGCCAATGCCGAAGAGCGGGAAACCCTTGGGTTAATTTCAATAGCGATGATGTCGTCATTATCCGGGTTAACAGAGAACTGTACATTACATCCGCCGGCGAAAGTACCAATGGCACGCATCATTTTGATTGCCTGATTACGCATTTCCTGGTAACAGCTATCTGAAAGTGTCATTGCAGGAGCTACCGTAATCGAGTCTCCTGTATGGATACCCATTGGATCGAAGTTTTCAATAGAGCAGATAATAATCACATTATCATTACTGTCCCTTAATAGCTCAAGCTCGTACTCTTTCCAGCCCAGTACAGCTTTTTCAACTAATACTTCGTGTGTTGGAGATGCCTCAAGGCCGCGTTTTAACGCTGCATCAAATTCTTCCTTTTTATGAACGAAACCGCCACCTGATCCACCCAGTGTATAAGATGGGCGTATTACTAGTGGATAACCGATTTGCTGTGCAGCTTCTTTACCTTCCAGGAAAGAGTTAGCAATTTTTGAAGGTGCAACGCCTACACCGATATCTACCATTAACTGGCGGAATGCTTCTCTGTTCTCCGTTTTTTCAATTGCAGCAACATCAACACCGATTACTCTTACACCGTGCTTTTCCCACACACCACGTTCTTCTGCTTCTTTACAAAGGTTTAGCGCGGTTTGTCCGCCCATAGTTGGAAGGACTGCATCGATATTCCGTTCAATTAAAATCTGCTCAATAGAGTCTACCGTCAGCGGTCTGAGGTAAACATGGTCTGCAATTACCTTATCCGTCATAATTGTAGCCGGATTGGAGTTTATAATGGAAACTTCAATTCCTTCTTCTTTGAGGGATAATGCAGCCTGGGAGCCGGAGTAATCAAACTCACAGGCTTGGCCAATGATAATAGGTCCTGATCCAATAATCAATACGGAACGTATGGAGGTGTCTTTAGGCATAGGGTTTTAAAATTCTACTTGTTTTTAGTAAAAAATGCTGGTCTTAGAGACCTGATAGCTTGCGGGAATACTTGCTATATTAGAAAGGAAGCCCGACTGTTCTGTCGGGATGCAAAGTTACATTATTAGCTGATAAAAATGCCTTTTTTTTTCAAAAAGCCCTAAGTTTCGCGGCTCCAAATACACAGTGCATATTTTTCGCCTTAATTCGGAGCGACAACAGCTGCGCGATGTGCACCCGTAGTCATGATAACGTCATGAATTTCAATATCCCTGAAGATTTATAAACTTCCTGTACTAGGGTTCAATAATCTTCGTTTTGTAAATAATAAGTTCAAAGAAAACAGCACATTTCCGTTTGGAAAACCGGCTGCAAGACCCGAATTAAAACATCCTCGACGGCGAAGGCCAGGAGGATAATCTTCATAAATAGTTTGTTTGGTTTATTATCCGGCAGGTACGTTCATGTCCTGCCGGATTTTTTTTGTGCGTAAATTTGCACCCATTCCATACATTCGACGATGCTGGACCATCTGGACTAATATTTAGCTGATTTACATTCGAATCACTCAGATGGGATACATCCAATAGAAAAAATCCTTTCTTTTGCAGCAGGAAAAACCGGAGTCTAGACCGGAAACCCAATAAATTAGTATTATGCATATCAGGAAGATCGCTATAGTCGGCCCGGAGAGCACCGGCAAATCTACCATCACCACATTATTGGCCAGATACTACCGTACCCATTGGGTCGCGGAATATGCACGGTATTATTGCGCTGCACTGCGAGGTCCCTGTACCCTTCAGGATGAAGAGAATATGTTCTACGGGCAGCTTGCACTGGAAGATTCCGTACTGTCACTTGCACAAAAAGACTTTATCTTCTGTGACACCACTTTTTTAACAGTGAAGATCTGGAGCGACGCAACCCTGGGAGAAAGCCCGGAAATTGTACTGGAAACCTTACCGGAAAGAAAATATGATCTTTACCTGCTCATGGATATTGACCTGCCCTGGGAGGATGATCCTCTGCGGAATTTCCCGGGAAAGCGTAACCATTTTATGACTGTTTGGCATAAAGAACTGCAAGCCCTCAATGCCCGTTATGTAGTCATCAGCGGAATAGAAGACCGATTGCGAAATGCAATCGAGGCTGTCGACGAATTCCTCGCAGAAAGCTAATATAATTATTTATACATTTGCCAATATCAAAAGGGGTGCCTTGTTTTTTTAGGAAACACAAAGACAGGCTGAGATCATACCCATTATTTGCAGACTATATCCAGGTATAGTTACAAATATGCACCTGATCCGGGTAATGCCGGCGGAGGGATTGGAGT
>Ga0247805_1000462_pt1 | contig 21071 bp, 18 predicted proteins | sample UWRJL044104R1_FD_180930 | JGI IMG/M metagenome (GOLD analysis project Ga0247805, IMG submission 180930) | Plant litter microbial communities from Arlington Agricultural Research Station in Wisconsin, United States - UWRJ-L044-104R-1 | ecosystem: Environmental > Terrestrial > Plant litter >... | reverse complement strand
TCCCGATATGGGGATGACTCAAGACACAATTGTTGGCAAAATGTTATTTGATTCTATTGCCAATGATAATGAACCTTTCCGTATACTTTATGCCCCAGTTACTATCCATGGAAAAAAATATACTTATATCGAAAAAATCAATTTGGTAGAAATGGAAGGAATGGTAATCAATATAGCTGCCATGTTTCTATTTATTATCATTATTTTGCTTGCTGGAATCATTTGGATATCAAAAAAATCCGCAGCCAAAATCTGGAAGCCTTTTTATAACACATTGTATCAAATACAGGATTTCGAAATTGACAAAAATAAACAGCCGCACTTTATTACTACTGATATAGACGAATTCAACCAACTCAATAACAGCCTCGAGCAGCTTATCAAAAAAAACACAGCTATATATAAAAATCAGAGAGAATTTATAGAAAATGCAGCGCATGAATTACAAACTCCACTGGCTTTATTTCAAACTAAAATTGACAGTTTACTACAACTAGAACTCAATGAAGAACAGTCCTCTGTTGTAAGTTCGCTAAACAATGATGTTTCCAGACTCAACAGATTAAACAAAAATCTTTTATTACTTTCTAAAATAGATAACGGAAGCTATGTTGAAAAAAGCACTATTGTTTTAAACGAATACATCGAAAAACACCTTGATTTTTTCACGGAACAGGCTGAAGCAAAAAACATTAAAATTACAATCGAATTCACATCTACTCTTTCCGTTACAGGAAATTCTGCTTTTACAGAAGTGCTAATCAATAATTTATTTTTGAATGCTATTCGCCATAATGAAAAAAATGGTCGAATAATTATTCATATTGAAAATAGCCAATTGACATTTTCTAATACAGGACAATCCAGTCCATTAGTAAGCGATAAATTATTCAATCGTTTTTCTAAAATAAATCCTTCTTCACAAGGAAATGGGCTTGGTTTGGCTATTATCAAAAAAATAGTTGAAATTAATCAATGGGAAATCCATTATACTTTTGAAAATCAATTGCACAGCTTTAGCATTACATTTTAAATCACACACCTCTTATAGAATCAGTTACAAATATTGATTTCCTAATTAAAACCTAAATTCAGAATTAATTCAGAATTGAGTTATAAAATTTGCCTTTCCATATTTAATAAACTATGTGCAAATTATCTTCAAGATACGGCAGGTATTCTCTATTAGTGAGCTTTATCATTTGGTTTTTGGTTCTCTCTCAATTTTTAAGAATTAGCTTTTTTATCTGGCAATATGATGAAGTTTCGTGGAATCTTATCGATTTGATGAGAACATTGCTAACTGGTTTATTCTTTGATTTTGGAACCATCACTTTCATATCCATTTGTAGTGTTATCTATTACAGCATTATTCCTAATAAATGGATTGGTTCTCTTTTAGATAAAATATTTGTCTATTTTTTCACATCATTAACAATCTTTATTCTTGTATTTACTTTTTTTGCAGAGTTAACATTTTGGGATGAATTTAAAACCAGATTTAATTTTATAGCTGTTGATTATCTCATTTACACACACGAAGTTGTCTCGAATATTAAACAATCCTACCCTCTTCCTATTCTAATTGGTGGTATAGTACTGCTTACTTTTATATTCCTTTTTATTTTTTATAAAAGGAACGCTTTTAGAACAACTTTTACTTCTAAAGTTGATATAAAAACACGACTTTCCGTTGTATTATCCACTATTGGTATCGCTTTATTTTTTGCTTTTCTCATCAATAATAATCAGGCAGAATGGTCTTCGAATCGATACAATTCAGAGATTTCAAAATCAGGAATTTATTCTTTTTTTGCTGCATTTAGAAACAATCAGATGAAATATGTTGATTTCTATACTTCCATTGATCATAATAAAGCGTTTGGTATTGTTAGAAAAAAATTAGCCCAAAATAATTCCGTTTACACCAAGAATAACAATTCCATTCACAGAACAATTACAGACAGCATTCCATCTCTAAAAAACAAAAATGTTGTTTTCGTTCTGGTGGAAAGCCTGAGCGGAAGTTTTCTTAAAGAATTTGGGAATACAGGAAATATTACTCCATTTTTAGACAGTCTTGCCCAAAAAAGTATCTTTTTCGAGGACTTATACGCTACTGGAACGAGAACTGTTAGAGGAATGGAAGCCGTTACTTTATGTATTCCTCCAACACCAGGACAAAGTATTGTAAAAAGACCTGATAATCAAAATCTCTATACTGTTTGTAGCGTATTCAAATCCAGAAAATACGATTGTAACTTTTTCTACGGAGGTGATGGTTATTTTGATAATATGAATGCTTATTTTGGAGGTAACGGATTTACTATTTATGATCGTGGACGCGGCAGTGTTTTAAACGATAAAATCAAAACCGTTCGTAATAATATCAATGATAATGAAGTAACTTTTGAAAATGCCTGGGGAATTTGTGACGAAGATATTTTCAATAAAATGCTACAAGTTGCAGATGCGCAATATAAAAACAATAAGGCATTTTTCAATTTTGTGATGACCACATCTAATCACAGACCTTTTACTTATCCTTCAGGAAAAATTGACATACCTTCGGGAACAAACCGCCAAGGTGCTGTAAAATATACCGATTTTGCATTAAAAGAATTATTCAAAAAAGCCAGAACAAAACCCTGGTTTAAGAATACAATTTTCGTAATCATTGCAGACCATTGTGCCAGCAGTGCTGGAAAAGATGAAATTGATGTTGCTAACTATCATATTCCGGCTTTCATAGTGAATTTGCCAGAAAATCAAAATCAGAAAATAGCACAGCAATGCTCTCAAATAGACCTTTGGCCTACTCTATTTTCTTTGTTTCATTGGAATTATGAATCTGACTTTTTTGGAAAAGATGTTCTCAATCCTCATTTTGAACAGCGTGCTTTACTGGGAACGTATCGCAAATTGGTCTTGATGAAAAAAGAAAAAGTGATGATTTTATCGGATCAGAAAAAGCAGGCTTTTTATACTTGGAATAAAAAAGACAATAGTCTGAAGTCAATTCCAATGGACAAATCATTTTTAGATGAAACAATTTCGTGGTATCAAACTGCTGATTTTCTTTTTACATACAGGCTTTTAAAATAAGAATACAATAAATATACGAGAATATCTCATCGTAATAATTTTAAAATTAACATAAAGTAAAAACTCAATTCTGAATTAATTCTGTATTTCTCACTAATGAATAGGATAAAAACTATGTGATTTAAGGTACCCATTGTCAATCCTATATTTTGAAGATTTATAGTCCAATTAAACAACCACTAGCTGAAAAATATTTTAATTGGAATATTTAATCAGACCAAAACTAATTGAACCTGTCCATATTGCTTTCATACTATTATATTTTCATTTTTAACTACTCCTTTTCATCTTTCATCACTTACTACAATAACATCACAACACAAACACCTGATAATTATATAATTATACATTGTTATTATATAATATAATTGTTCATTTATAAGATAGATTTGTTTTAAAAGAAACACTATTAAAAATTTAAAAAAATAAAATTATGATAACAGATACTAATCAGAATCATGGTCTGGATGATCAAAATTCTATAATCAATCAGGGGAATCAAGGAAGCATGCAAGATGGTACTAATAAAAGTCCCATTCTGGATGATTTAAATTCTGTAATCAATCAGGGAAATCGAGGAAGCAAACCTGATAAGGATGATGAAGGTGAGGATAAAGAAATAGAAAAAGAACTTGACACACCTTCTCAGCCTGCCGAAGAACATTTAATTACGGAAGCAGATGATTTACATAATAATGATTTGGAACAAAACAACGATGAATCTTCTTTAGAATATCCTGATCAGGGACCTGAAGAAATTGATTCTGAAGACAAGCCAAAGAGACCGTTAGTGGACTAACTACTTAAAAGCGAAGATGAAATCCTAATTCAACAATGGCTTGTATTTAGGATTTCAATTTTTTTTAATCATACCAAAAAACAAATTATGAAGAAGTTATCAGATTATTTTGGACAAAACATTGATCAAAAAAGAATTATCATTACTGGTGGCACAACTGGAATAGGGAAAATGACAGCAGAATTATTAGTTTCTCTAGGTGGACGTGTTTTTATTTTTGGACGAAATGTTGAAGATTTTAATTGTGCTATTAAGGAAATTTTACTCACTTGATATTATAAAACTAATTTAGCATTAAGCGTATAATTTAAAAGATTATGGACAAAGAAAAAACATTTCCGAAGCAACAACAAGAGTTACCAGGGGAAGAATCTAAAATGAATCCGCAGCCTGAAATTATTCGAAAAAATTATAAAGGGAGCGATAAACTTAAAGGAAAAATTGCGCTTATCACAGGTGGAGATAGTGGAATTGGTCGTAGTGTTGCAGTACATTTTGCCAGAGAGGGTGCAGATATTGCCATTGTATATTTAGAAGAAAATGAAGATGCAAAGGAAACTAAAAGATTGGTTGAAGATGAAGGACGTATTTGCTTAATTATAAAAGGAGATCTTAAAAAAGAGAAAACCTGCAAAGGTGCGGTTGATAAATGTATTAAGAAATTTAAAAAGCTAAATATATTAGTCAACAATATTGCTGTACAATATCCAAAAGACAAACTGGAAGACATTAAAATTTTAGACCTTCACACCACTTTTGAAACAAATATCTATTCCTATTTTTATATTACGCAAGCAGCACTACCCTATTTAAAAAAACATGATACAATAATTAACACAAGTTCAGTTACTGCTTACAGAGGAAGCGAACATTTAGTTGATTATGCGAGTACAAAAGGTGCAATAGTAAGTTTTACAAGGTCTCTATCAAGTATGCTAGTCAAACGTAAAATTCGGGTTAATGGTGTAGCACCAGGTCCAATATGGACTCCACTAATCCCAGCTAGTTTTGATGATGTTTCAAAATTTGGAAAACAAACTCCGATGCTTCGTGCAGGACAGCCCAGTGAAGTAGCACCTGCTTATGTTTTTTTAGCTTCCGAAGACAGTAGTTATATCACTGGGCAATTTATACATATCAATGGAGGAGAAATTGTAGGAGGTTAGAAATGTTTTAAATAAACTATTGCTTTTGATCTATTCCAAAGATGCATAAAAATGAAGCGTTAAGGTTTCATTTTTATGTATTGAAATCCGATACTATCTAAATGTTTCTGATAAAAGTGAATCTCAAGATAGGTCTCTCAAAGTTCTCGGTCTAAAACACAGCAATTTCTTGAAGTTTTAAAACAGAAGTTCCTTGTGGCAGTTTCCATGGTGCCTTGGCGAGTTTCATAGCCAGCACTTCGGTAGGCAGAGGTTTATACTTTTTCAACAGCCCAATACTATTAAAAAAAGTAAGGACTTTGACCACTATTTTCTCTCCAGCTCTGTCACTGCCTTCCCTTAAAAGAGGACCAGGTTTGAATATTATATACTGTCCAAAATTCAGCTCTGTAATTCTTGTTTCGAGCTCGCCTTTCATCCTCGAATAAAAAACTCTACTGCTTGGTGAGGCATCAGATGAAGAAACAAGTACAAATGAGTTGACTCCGTTCTGTTTTGCAATTGTTGCAAATGCCGCAGGAATTTCAAAATCGATCTTCCATTGCTTTTCTTGCGATCCTGCTTTTTTAAGTGTAGTCCCTAAACAGGAAAATAAAACATCACCCGTAATATGCTCTCTGTATTTATCCAGATTGGAAAAGTCTATTACATGTTCAGACAGCTTGGGGTGCGATCTCCCAGTGGGATTTCTAACGAAAATTGTTACGGAAGTATAGTCATCATCCTGTATCAGTTCATTTAATAGAAATTTTCCGGTTGAGCCTGTAGCTCCTATCAGCAGTGCTTTCATAGCTTATTAATTTAGTTATATTCGCAATTGTTAAGAAGATACATCAGAAGATTTTATAGTACCAATTCCCTAAGATAACAAAAAAACATTTTCATTTGAAAAGAAGCAGTTATAATCTTACTATTTTAGACAAGTAATAATGATAGAAAAAGACTTATAAATCACTCAAAATATTAAAAATTATTACATAATCAATTCTAAGTATTACTGTTGAAATATTTAAACTCTAAAATAATCGCCTTTCCAATTTACAATTGCTTTTTTGATTTCAATTCCAGAAAGATGTTGAGTCAAAGTTTTTTCAATTAATGCAATAAGTTCTTCGTCAGGTGCAAAGCGCAAAGCAAATAACTGTTCGTCACTAATTTGACTTTCTATAATTTCATATCGTTTATTGGTCAAAGTGAAATAGCGATAACGCATTTCTAAACGGACAATTCTATTTTGCAAAGTCAGTGCATAATGTTGACGCATCATAAAAGCTAAACAAAATAACACTCCAAAAATAGCAGCAATAAAAGACCAAATTAAAGTATCAGAAGTCGTTGCAGCAAAATAAATGCTAACTATAAAAAATCCCATCACAATGGGATAATAAACAAAATGATGTGGAGGATAAAACCGAATATGATTTTTGTACGATTGAGTTTCCATGTTTTCTTTTATCATATTATAAAAATAAATAAATCCCTGTAAACAATCTAAAATATTTCAAATTAATACTGAGATAAGCTAAAGGATCATAAGAACGTAAAAATGATTTAAGGTTAATGATTTTATACCTTTTTTAGCAAATCAACAGTAAACGATATTCCCCTTCTTTTTCTATAGGTGCTCGATGAATACAAGGCAGTACCTTTTGTTCGGGATGATCCACCGCCAGGCGCCAAAGATGCCCTACTCCTAAATTAATTGGGCTTGCATGGAGTTGCGCCTGATAATGCAAATCAAAATAATTTTCTTCCAAAAAACTTTCAAATGTCTCCTCAGGCCCATCATACAGTTCTGCAAGTTTTTCTCGAATAGCAGGAATTAGAATTTTTTGCTCCGCTTGATCATTAGCAATAATCTCACTAGCTGCTCCGTGATAGGTACACAAAAAAGTATCCGTGGCAACAGGAGAACGATCAACATGATACGAATATACATCAGTAGAAATGAAATCAAATACATCATCCCTTTCATAACATTTGAGCAGATTAAGAGAAGGAGATGCACCAAAATCGGCTAATAATTGCATATCATTTAAAATAATCTCTCTGGCTAGAATCCCATTATCTGATAGTGAGAGTGCCAATAGATCTTGAGAATAAATTTCGGTTATATTTTCTTTTAGTTGCAGTTGCCCTACAAGCTCTTCAAAATCACCTTCAAGATTTCTGTGCCAACATAGAGCATTCATGATTCCCTTAAAATCGGTATGCACAAGTTCAGAAAAAGTAGATACCATTCCAATTTGAGGATGATCAGAAAATATAGGATTCATAGTAGAATTGTAAAAAAAGGATTGATTAAGATACTGCAAAACTATGAAATTGTACTGACTTACCGATTTTCAACCATAGATACAGTAATTTTTATCAAATCCAAAAAAGACTGCATGAGCTGCATAACATTTTATGGCAACACTTCAACTGAAGTTAAGATAAAATGGAAGTCTTTCACTGTTCGAATAAAAAGAGTATCTTGGTATTGCAATCATTGAACAACACATAATGCAAACAAGCACCACACAAACGGTTTTTCGAATCTTACTGGGTTTACTAATGACTTTAGCTGGAGTGGGTCATTTAACTTTTCAGAGACAGGAATTTCTGGCTCAGGTGCCGCGATGGTTGCCGGACAATGCCGCATTTATGGATTTTGTAGTGCTCTCATCGGGAGTGATCGAAATAGCACTCGGCCTGTCAATGGTATTCCTTTCTAAACAAAAAGTAAAAATAGGCATACTCCTCGCCCTGTTCTATGTTTTGGTTTTTCCTGGAAATATTTCGCAGTACACCAATAGCATCGATGCTTTTGGATTAGATACCGACCAAAAACGGCTAATCCGCTTGTTTTTTCAGCCAGTCCTAATTTTTTGGGCACTCTGGTCAACAGGCGCCTACACCTTCATAACGGAGAAAATCAAAAAACAAAAAACCGATTAAACATTTTTGTGTGAAACTGAACCTGATGACAAGCTATTATTTATCCAAATCATCATTTAATTCTTTTCTTCGGATTTTTCAAAATGGTTTAATCTTTTTCTCATTTGTATTTTTCCTTAATACTTATATTCCAAGTATAAATATCTTATTTTAATGCTATCCTTTCTGTAATTGTTTTATTTGAGGAAGTATCAATTCCGGTAACTTCGGCATACTTTACATTGGGTAACCAAAAAGAACCTCCTTCAATACGCACAAATATTTTTTCTACCTGTATTTTTTTCTGATTTACATTTACAAAAACATGATATTTTTGATCTGAATCTATCTTTTTCAAGGTTAAGGGTAACTTTTTATAAGATACAAATTGAAGCTCAAAGTCCTCATTATTTAGAGTTTTACTTTCTATTCCATATGCAAATTTGCGTTGTATATAACTAAAATCCTTTTTTTCTCCTTTCTCAGCATATCGAATCCAATACGCTTTTATAGGATTGTTTTTGTCAATTTTTCCATTTTCCTGATAATTTATGGCATAAATTGCCGTGTTTATATTCGGATCACGCTGAATATAAAACAGCATATTATCTATATTTTTAGGCGTTGGAAAATGTAATGGCGATGGATTTTTGGATTGTGCCAATAAATCTCCGGAAATTATAGTTACTAATATCGTTAAAACGATTAGTGATTTTGTTAAATATTTAAGTGGTAATTTATTCATAACGAAAATGTTTATACACCCCGTTAGGTGTAATTATTAAGAACGTCAGTTCTACTGTATTTTTTTGTGGAGAGAAACGAAACAGAAAATATATCGGAAACCGTTTTAATAATAATTTTTCTAATCCCGATACCATTCTCTATCGAAAATTACTCGAAATGACGAAAAATTACCATTAAAAACTAATTTCACCCAAAGGGTTATAGGCTAATCTGATTTGATTACATTCTGGCTTTCCTTTACTTTAAAAACCCAATATTTAATCAAAGGATAGTTAAATCCATAAGAAACAAATAAATCCGTGATTAATCTTCCAATTCTATAATCGATTTGAAATACTTTTTGAAAAACAAGCGTACCCAATGATTTTAAGGAAATGCTTCCCAATACAACCAATGCAAATTTGAAAAGCTGACTATTGATGGGACTGCTATAACCCGATTGATTTTTAAATACCCAAAATCTATTGATGCTGAAATTGATAATGGCACCCACAGTTCCAGAGATTAGAATAGAAAAAGTAAAATGCAGTTTAAATACTTCTGTCAATAAAATCATTAAACCATAATCAGTTATGCCGCCAAAAAATGCCGCAACTTGTGCTTGTAAAAAAGTGAAAATGGATTTTTTCCTGAACATATCAGTCTTGGCTTTTATCTTTTAAATCGCCTAACTTCAAAAGTTTTAAGCTATCTATAATATTGATTATAAATAACACGATAGTGATTAAGCCAGCCAAATAGGTTATTGATCCCTGAAATAAAACTTCTAAAATTAAAATTAAAGCAATAATAAATCGAAGTTCTGTTGGTCCAACAAAACCAGAATCGATACTGTATTCATTTGTAATTTTGTAGCGTAACTGGCTGATGATGATAGACCAGCCATACAATGCAACAAAAGCAAAGGCTACTATTTGTGTGCCATTTTTAGCATAAATGTAGTAGCCAAAGCCTATAAGTACAATACCAATCCAATCGGCAATAATGTCAAGTGCAAAACCATACCAACGGCGTGGAATATTTCTATAATACGCCAGTCTTCCATCTAAGGAATCTCCTAACCAATTTATAACCAAACCGATAATTCCCAAAAGCAAATACCCATTTGTTAAATAAGTACTTAAAACAAAAGCTAAAAAAATTAAACCCGAACCCAGTGTACCCATTAAAGTGAGTAAGTTGGGCGAAATGAATTTAGGTACTTTTGGAAGTAAAAATACAATCGTTAACTGTTCTGCTTTTTTTAAAATATTAGTTCGCTTACGGTCTGAAAATGTTCTTTGTGCAATTGCACTATAATCTTCAATCTGCGTTTCTTTTCCCATTAATGTTTCAATATTTGTAAGCCTAATAGTTAGCCAATTATAGTTTTATAATCTTTAATTTTATTTTGCTTTGCGTATTTTTAAAAAAATCGGTCGTTACTTTTAGTTTACCTGATCTAACCAGATAACTATATGCGAGGATAAACAGCATATTATTTAACAATTCCAGCAAAACGTTGATAGAAAACTGTTGGGCTATTCTCATTTTTAGGAGCATATTTTCCTGCTATAATTGGAATATAAATAACTCTCCTTCTGCTTTCTTCGCCACGGATAGATGATTCGGCAACTCTGTGCCACAAACGACCATCATGAATGGTTAAATCTCCAGCTTCTGGATTGATGGAAATTTCCTCTGGATCAGCGTTATGATCTAAAAAGTATTTTTTGCGAAAAAGCATTTGATAAATACTTTGTTTGTGAGTACCCGGAATAATTTTTAGACCTCCATTTTCGGGTTTTAAAGTGCTTAAATGAATGCCCACATTTAGCATTGGGTTTAATTTTGCACCATAAAAAATATCTCTCAAACCATCTGTATGCCAGCCCATTTTAGCAAATTTACTTTCAGGGCCATTAATATAATGATTAAAAACCATTCCGTCTTTTTCTTCTGTACCTAGTCTTGCGCCTTCGCCCGCTAATGGCAATAAACCATTAAATCTTGGATCAAGTAAAAGACCGCTTAAGGTTTGATGATGTTGATTGATAAAAGCAAAACGTTGTACAATAGGAGAACCATCTAGATCTTTTCCATATTTAATTGGAACACCATTTACTTTTTGAAGGTCATTGTCAATCCATTTTTGCTCCACTTGTTTCGATGCATCAATGATGGATGAAACAGTTTCTGGATTTATGAATTTTTTGAAATGGATAAAACCATGTTCGTTAAAAAAATTAATTTGTTCAGCAGTTAATTGCTCAGTAAGCGTAAAAGTTTTATAAGAAGATACCATGATAATATAGATTTAATAAATGAAATAATAATGTTTGTAATTTTATCTGAAAGTTTTAGCAACAGCAACAACAGCACATTCGCATAGATGCGTGCATTCGGTTTTCAGGAAAATTGAACATATTTTTTCTTTTATTTGACATACTCTATAGATTTAGTAGATATTTAATGCAAACATAATATAATTTCTCTTTTACAAAAAATATTTTTTGTATTTTTTAGTAAAAAAAATTAAATTTTATAAATTCCAGCTGCCATTTTTTCGATGAAAGCCTTTGGTAGTATACGGTTAGCGTAAACCGAGATAATATTTGTAAAACCCGGAATAACTTCTGATTTTTTGTTAAACATGGCTTTTACTGCCATTTTTGCCACTTCATCAGGCTGCATATTAAACTTTTCAGCCATTTTGTTAAAAGGATTTATACCAGCTCTTGAAGCAAAACCGGTATCAACCGGTCCCGGACTAAAACAACTTACTGAAATTGAAGTTTGGGCAAGTTCAAAACGCAAGGCACGCGTAAACGATAAAACAAAAGCCTTAGTAGCTGAATAAACAGCCAGCGTAGGTACAGCCTGGTAGGCAGCAGTACTCGATATATTTAAAATGTAGGCTTGTTTTTCTCGTGAAAGTATGGGTACTAATAAATGTGAAAGTTCTACAACTACATTCATGTTAAGTTGCATCATGTCCAGCTGATCGGTTAGAGAAGACTGACTAAAATCGCCCCATACACCATAACCTGCATTGTTAACTAAAATCCCAACTGGAAAATTATTCATTTTTATCAAATCAGTTACTTTTTGCGATGCCCCATTTGTCGAAAGATCAATCGATAAAACAGCAGTATTTATGCCGTATTTAACTTGAAGATCATCAGATAGTACTTTTAATTCCTTTTCACTTCTTGCAACAAGCAATAGTGGATATCCCTGTTTAGCCAATTGATAAGCAATAGATTTTCCAATGCCTTTGCTGGCGCCGGTAATTAAGGCATACGGTTTCGTTTTTTCGCTCATATAATTAATTTAATGGTCAAATATAAAGATTAATAATATATTAAAACTATAGAGTTACTCATTTTTAAAAAACACTTTTAAATGAGAGAAAAAAAACTTTCTTATTTAATAACTAAAAATTGAAATAATCAGTTATTTCAGCAACTGAAAATTTGAAAATTACTGTTTTTTGAGCATAAGATGTTGCTCCTAATACTAATGCAAAAAATGCTACTGATAAAAATTTTGTAGTTTTCATAAATGTACTTTTTTAAGTTATATAAAGCATTTACGACAATCGATTTACTTTGGTTTAAAAAAAAATGAAAAATAAATTAAACTATTAGCACATTAAAACATAACAAACTGAATAAATGGATTTTAAAACACCAAAAAAAATGTTTTTTATTTACACACAAAGAAATTCATATTGCTCTTCTATGAAAAAAACTGAAAATTTATTAAAATTAATGATGTTACAATATGTTTGATTTGCATTTTATTAAATTTTATAATTATGATATTGCAAACAACTTTCTATTTTCTAAAAGTCTGTTTATTAATATCTAATTGTTTCACTTTTTGGTAATATTTCTCAGATTCAGTTTCATTTCCTAATCCGCTGTGTCCTAAAGCCATCACATAATAACAATGCACCTGATTTCTAACATTTAAATCATCATCCCAAATTGCCAAATCTGGAAGTGATACCGCAAAATAATCGATTCTGGATTTTTCGAATAAATACTTTTCGCCATGAGCCAACAACTTGTTGAAACGACTACGGGCTTTATCTTCATCTCCTAATTCACGCCAAGCCAATCCCTGATAAAAAATCTTATCGGGCTGCTGATCATTATAGAAAAATGCCTGAACAGGTTCTGAAGAACCAAGCGTTGCCTGAACAAAATTGGCATTGGCATTTTCTAGATCTCCAAGTCCTTTATAAGCCAGTCCTTTATAATAAAAGACTTCGTTTTCCTCAGCGTTTTTCAATTTACCTTCGCCTAAGTTGTGAGGATAAAATTCTGTTTCTTTCAGCAATTGTATAGCATCTGCAAAGCGGTTTTCAGTAATTGCAGTTTTTGCCAGTTCCACTCTACACAACGTATATTGTCCAGTTACTTTTCCTTCGCCACCTTCCCATGGATGGAATTTTCGCTTAGAAATCAACTCTTTTGCAATAGCATATTTCCCTGTTTGATTATAAAGTGTAATACGTTCGATACATAAATCGTCACGTTCTTCAACTAAATCTGGATATTGATTTAGAACTTCTAATCTATATTCAGGAGATTTACCATTTTTTTTGTAAAGCTGATCCAACTCCATAAAAATCCTTGAATCGGTAGTGTCTAAAGCAAATGCTTTTTCTAACATTTCCTGAGCTTTCGCTTTATCATTTGTCTTATTGAAATAAGCAAGCGCCAGATTTCTTAATAATGTTGGAAATGTATCATCGATACTATATGACAATTCCCAGCATTTAACCGCATCATCATATTGACGGAAAGCGTACCAAAAATTCCCCAAATAATACGGAGCTTTAGCATCTTCTGGATTTAATTTAATCGCATCTTGCAGAATGTTTACTTCTTCAATTCGATTAGGAAAACATTTTTCTGACGATTGCAATGAAGCTTTTTTATACCATTCAATTGCTTTATCAGTATTTCCATCCATAGAATCAAAATAACCCAAAGCGTAATATACCATCGGATATACTTCTTCGGCATCACTAATCGATTCCTGCAATAATTGAGAAGCTTCCTGATACAATCCGGCTCCTGCAAAATCCAATGCGTATTCAATATATCCGTGCGACCACTGACGCATTATAGTATTCATTTCGTCAAGAACTGCCCGATCTTTTGTAATCAAATATTTCTCAAAACGGCATCCCATATTGAAACGGTCAATTTTGATCGAATCTTTAATCCAGACCAAAGCTTCCTGATTTCTATTTAGTTTTCTTAAAATAGAAGCTTTCAACTGGCGGGCTTTGTGATTGTGCCAATTACGAATCAATGATGATTCTACTCGTTCCAACGCTTCTGTCCATTCTCCTTTGATACTGTCTATTTGTGCCAATGCATAAAAAGCAGCATCCTGCCAAGCGGCATTCCAGGTGGATTTGAAAAGCGAATTGTAAGCATCGTCAAATTTTCCTTGAAGCTTTAAACAATAACCTAAATTGTACAAAGGTTCGCCATCAATTGGATTTGGATTGCGTTCTGTTAAAACCTCAACAGCAGTTTTAAAATAAGTTTCCGCTTTTTCAAACTGACCTCTTCTCAACATCAATAAACCAACAGCATTATTACAACGAACATCTCTCGAATCTCTGCTTAAAGCTTCAAAATAATAATCTAGAGGATTGTAGGTAGCGTGTCTATATTGTTCCAAATGCAAGCCTGTTAAGTACAATTGCTCCATCGAAGCAATGTCTTTTGGATCTAAAGCTGCTTTTGCAGGATCAGGAACGGGTTTTATTTCGGCTTTTTCCTCTTGGTATTGAACCAAAATTTTTCCATTAGCTGTATAAACTGTAAAAATCAAATCCTCTGATAAAACATCTCCAATTGAAACTCTTTTCTTGTATGGATTTACTGGAGAAATAGTAATTTCATCCTGAAATAAAACGGCATTTTCTTTGTCTTTTAGTTCAATTTTTAAATTTTCGTAAAGACCCGTAGTGTACAATATTAAATCAGCTTCGTTTCCTTCCACTTCAATGTTTATGATAGCGTCTTTGGTTGCATTTTTCACATAACCCACTTCGGCATACGGCATAAAATACTGTACCCAGGATTTTTCTTCGTAAGCCTGAAGCCAGGAAAAATCAGGCTGATTGTCTGTAAAAACTCCCGTCATCAATTCGATATAAGGACCGTCTTTGTCCGTTAGATTTCGATCCCATGCCAAACCAAAATCACCGTTACCCCAAGTCCATTGTTTTTTTCCCGGAGATACATGATGATTTGCAACGTGAAGCAGTCCAGCCTGTACATTATCTTCGTAACCGCCCACAAAATTATATTTTGACTGAACCGCCATGTAAGATGTTGGAACCGGAATATTTTTATATTTCGAAATATCGACTCCGGCAGAATAATCTTGTTTGTAATATTCGCCAGTTGCAATTGGGAATTTAGAGACATCTCTTTTCCCGTGATCAAAAACAGCATTCACATCTGGCGGGAAAACCGATTTATAACCATCATTTACCACAACTGCCGGATTTGCCCACCAAAGAAAAGTTTGTGGAAACGCAGTACGATTGTATATTTTTACTTTAATTTCGATATAAGCCTTATCAGGATGCAGCGTGAATCCTTGCATTCCTTTGGTTCTAAACATTCTTTCTACTTCATTACACCAGATTGTTTTACTGCCGTCTGCATTTTCTTCGATACTAAAATCTGTTGGTAGAAAAGTACTTGGACGATGATGCTGCGGCCAGTTGAACTCAATTCCTCCAGAAATCCAAGGTCCTGTAAGCCCTACAAGCGCAGGTTTAATTACCTGATTGTAATACACAAAATGACGCTGTTTTACTTTATCATAAGCCATGTGAACACGACCACCTAATTCTGGCAGAATCATTATTTTGATGTATTTGTTTTCTAAAAATACCGCATGATAGGATTTATCAAATTTTTCATCTGATAATTTTTCGACAACAGGATAAGGATAAACTGCTCCGGAACTTCCCTGATACACTCGTTTTTCAAGAAATATTGGATTTTTTTCTTCCTCACCTATTTGGTATGTTGGCAACAATATATCTTCTTCCCAAACGCGTACAATACCATCTTCATTAACGGTAGATTGAATTAAATAAGCTGTTATTTTTTCGTCCTGAACGTTTTCGTTTACTAATTGTTCTGCAATTGTATTTTTCATTTTATGATAAGCTATTATTTTGTCAATTCATTTTCAATTTCCTCTAAAGACTTTCCTTTGGTTTCCGGCAAATAAATGCGAAGGAAAAAATATCCTGCTAAACAGATAACACCATACAGCCAAAATGTTCCATAAGCACCTAAACTGCTATTTAATAAAGGGAAAGTGTAAGTAAGAGCGAAACAAGCGGTCCATAAGGAGAATGTAGAAACTCCCATTGCCATGGCACGTATTTTTGTTGGAAAAATTTCAGATAATACTACCCAGGTAATAGGTGCTAATGTCATCGCATAACAAGAAATAGAAGCAATAACAAGTGCTAAAACTGCAATACCCGTTATTTCAAAATAGTAGCAAGCGCCTAATAATGCATATATAAAGAACAATCCTATGGAACCAATAAGCATTAATGTTCTTCTTCCCCATCGGTCAACAAAATACATACCTACAAAAGTGAAGATTACATTGGTTAAACCTGTGATGACAATATTGAATAAGATATCAGAAACGCCATAACCAGCCGCAGAGAATATTTCCTGAGCATAATTAAAAATCACATTAATTCCGCACCATTGCTGAAAAGCTGCAATAACAATTCCTAATAAAAGAATCTTAGGCATTTTGCCTTCAAAAAGCATTTTATAATTCACTTTCTCTTTTACGTCAGTAACGCTAAGCTTCAATTGTTCTATTTGTTCAATTGCAAAAGCTGTTCCGCCAATTTTAGTAAAAATAGAAGCCGCCTTATCATATTTACGCTGACTGGCAAGCCATCTCGGGCTTTCTGGTATAATTAATATCAAAGCAAAAAATGCTACTGACGGTATTGCACCCGCCCAAAACATATACCTCCAGCCCCATTGTCCGTTCCAGGAATTCAAAATATCCTGCCCCTCAATAATAGGTTCAGCTATTAACCAGTTGGTAATTTGGGCTGCCAATATACCTATTACAACCGTTAATTGATTGATTGAAACAAATTTTCCTCTGGATTCACTTGGTGCAATTTCGGCAATGTACATTGGAGAAAGATTGGAAGCGATTCCAATACCTACACCACCAACAACTCTCCATATGATAAACCATTCAATAGAATTGACCATCCCTGTTCCCACTGCTGCAAGTGTAAAGAAGATGGAAGCAACAATCATCAAAGGTTTTCTTCCATATTTATCAGACAAACTTCCTGAAATCATAACCCCTAATAAACATCCTAAGATGGCGCTTCCCATTACCCAACCTTGCATTGAAGGCGAATTTGTAATATTAAAAAAGACTTCATAAAAGGGTTTTGCTCCACCAATTACAACCCAGTCATAGCCAAATAACAAACCGCCCATGGCTGAAACTAGTGCAATAAAAAGCAGATAAGAAGAATTATACTTACTCATATATTTAATTTTTAAATTGATTTATTATTTACAAATATCGTTAGTTACTCTACATACAGAAATGTAATATTTATATAAAACATGTACAAAAACACGATTATATACAAAACATTATCATATTAAAAATTAAAAATAATTATTTTTATTATAAATACTTTTCTAAAGTTAAAAACAAAAGATTCGACAAAATCAGAACACTCAAAAAATCACTGATTTACAAACAAATACAACACTATAAACTTATTAAAACCAAAGGTTCAACATTAACACAAGTCAATTTTACTCGCTCAATAAAGTCAATTTTGGTTCTAAAACAACTCTCAAAAGAAGATTTTAAAAGAAATCAAATAATGTACTACATTATTATTTATTAAATTTGATTATTAATTAATATCTGAAATAGCTGATGGATCAAATAGCTGATGGTTTTAAAGGCGAAAGAGCAATTGTTGTTCCTTATAGTGTTCGCAATTTCCAATCTGAAAATGAATTGACAAAAAATCTATTTGTTACACATATTGGTTATTATCCGAATGCGAAATATCATTTTAGGAAACGATCAAAAGGTGCACTGGAACACATTTTAATTTACTGTGAAAACGGAAAAGGATTTATCACTTTTGAGAACGAAGATTTTTTTCTTACCAAGGATCAGGCTTTTATTATTCCGGCGCACAAAGCACATAGTTATGAAGCCGAAATATCAAAACCCTGGAGCATTTACTGGCTCCATTTTAAAGGAACTCATACCACTTTACATGCTTCGATATCAGGAAAAATTATAAATCTGAATGACACAAGAGCATCTGACCGATTGAATTTATTTGAAGAAATTTATCAGAATTTAGAAATGGGATTTTATCCAGATAATCTGGAATACTCCAGCATTTGTTTGCAACACTTTTTAGCCAGCATAAAATACATGGATCAGTTTTTGAAAATAAAAACTGCTGATACAGAAGTTTTAGATATAATACCTATGAGTATTATTTTTATGAAGAATAATTTAACCACTAAAATCACGCTACATGAGATTGCATTGCATGTGGGTTATTCCAGTTCTTATTTTGGATCTTTGTTTTTAGAAAAAACATCCTTTACACCAATGGATTATTACAACCAATTGAAAATTCAAAAATCCTGTTCTCTTTTACAATTTAGCACTATGAAAATAAAAGAAATTGCTTATCATTTAGGGTATTATGATCCATTTCATTTTTCAAAATCATTCAGACTGGTAATGGAAATTTCACCTCGAGAATACCGACTCCGATATAAAAGCCAAGTATAATTATGGCATAAAAAAATCAAGCTGTCTGTTAAACCATAAACAGACAGCTTGATCAACCAAATTAACTAACTTAACTAATTCTTATTTTACATTAATAGTAACTTCAACAGGTTTTAACCACTGACTTGTAAAAGTCACTTTTATCGGTTGCGCTTCTCCAGTTGCCTGAATATAAGCCGCTATCTGACCATGAAATACTCTTTGTACATTATCTGTATAATCTGTCATGTCGCTATTATTTCCAGCTTCAAGTCCTAATAAAACTCCAGGTCCAGAGATAGTACATGTAACTTCATTATCTGACAACATTACTTGTAATCCGTTTTGATCTTTTAACTGAACCATTATTTTAGCTACACCTTTATCTTTAGCAATCGTGATGTTTTTATCAGCAATTGTTAATTCAACAGGTTGTTCAGTAGATGTAATTGCATATCGGCTTACTTCTTTGTTGTCATTACTTAAACCAATTACTTCTAATTTCCCTGAAGTAAATGGAATATCCCAGTAAATAATTCCTGTTTTTTCATCGTAAGATTTAGTATCACCTACAACTTTACCATTCAATTCCAAGCGTGCTTTAGCAGCATTAGTATAACAAACTACGCGAATTGTTTCACCAGCATTGTAATTCCAAATTGCCCATGCATCTTTAGAAACTTCTTTTTCGTCTTTTAAAGGATAAGTACCAATGTACGTCATCGGTTTATCAGACCACAATGATTGACGGAAATAACCTCTTGGTTTAATAACTCCTGCAAAATCAACCAAACCTGAATAAAATCCTCTTGAAGGCCAACTTCCTGATTCTCCTAAATAATCAATCCCAGTCCATAAAAACTGACCAAAAATGTGCTTATTATTTTTAACGGCTAGCCAAGGTTCCATATCATGAACATTTTCACTACCAAAAATGACTCTTTTTGGATATTTTTTATGATCAGACAGGTATTTGCTTTCGGTATAATTATATCCTGTAATGTCTAAAGTTTCTGGGTATTCCGTTTCATTAGACATGGCCACTCCAGCTAATCCAGCTGTTGTAGGACGAGATTTATCGTATTTCTTAACGGCGGCAACCAAACGTTTTGCAATGGCTCCCAAACGCATGGCATCTGGTGCATCTTTTTTATAACCGCCATAAGCTGCTTGTCCAAATCCGTCTTTTCCATTATCCAAAACAGGATGAGAATACGGATCATTTGGATAATCTACTTCGTTACCAATACTCCATCCAAAAACAGATAAATGATTTCTATCACGACGAACAAAATCTTCCAAATCTTTCTCTGCCCAGTCTGCAAAAATATCAGAGCTTCCTTGAAATTCCGGTGTACCAACATTCCAGCCTGTCATCCACTTGCGTTTAGGGAATTCCCATTCGTCATAAGCTTCGTTTAAAACTAATAATCCTAATTCATCACAAAGTTCATAAAAATCAGGTGCTTGCGGATTATGACTGGTACGTATTGCATTTACACCTATTTCTTTCAAGGTTTTTAATCTTGATTCCCAAACTTCACGTGGAACTGCAGAACCTAAAACTCCAGCATCATGATGCAAACAAACTCCTTTCATTTTCATCCATTTATCATTTAATGCAAAACCATTATTAGCATCGAATGTAAATTTTCTAAAACCTGTTTTTGTAACTGTTTGATCAATTTCTTTACCATCTTGATAAACGGTTGTTTTCAGTTGGTACAAATTTGGATTTTCTAAATCCCATAATTTTGGATTCTTAACTTGTAATTTGGACGAAATTTTACCATTCTGTTTAGATGCAACCTCAACCTTATTTGAAGCTTTTGCAACAGATTTTCCATCTTTCGAAATCAATTCGTTAACCACTGTAAGAGTAGATTTCGATGCAGAACCATTTTCAACCTCAACTTCTACATTTAAAGTTCCTGTTCCTTTTTTCACTTCTGGATACGCATAAACGCCCCATTGCGCAATATGAACCGGATTAGCATATACTACCCAAACATCTCTGTAAATACCAGAACCTGAATACCATCTTGAATCGGCACTCTTGCTGTGATCCACACGGACAGCAATTGTATTTTCTCCTCCAAATTTCACATACGCAGTTGCATCATAAGCAAAAGAAATGTACCCATTTGGACGTTTTCCTAAAGAATGTCCGTTAATAAAAACTTCACTTCTGTTATAAACACCTTCAAAATACAAATAGACTTTTTCGCCACTTTTACTTTGTGGAATATTGATTGATTTTCTATACCAGGCAATTCCACCAGGAAGATAACCTGTACAACTTGCCAATGTTGGACTTAATTGTCCTTTAACACTCCAGTCATGAGGTACATTTACCGTTTGCCATTTGCTATCGTCAAATGCTGCGTTTTTAGCATCAGCAAGATCCTGAAGATTGAACTTCCAGTTATCATTAATTTTCTTCGAATCACCAAATGACATCTGACTAAAAGCAGAACAACACGACA
>Ga0247805_1000460_pt1 | contig 21103 bp, 12 predicted proteins | sample UWRJL044104R1_FD_180930 | JGI IMG/M metagenome (GOLD analysis project Ga0247805, IMG submission 180930) | Plant litter microbial communities from Arlington Agricultural Research Station in Wisconsin, United States - UWRJ-L044-104R-1 | ecosystem: Environmental > Terrestrial > Plant litter >... | reverse complement strand
ATTGACCATAAACGCCTTTTTTTTAAGTTGTTGTTGAGGATAACTGTTTAGTTTTACAAAAGAATTCCAATAGAAATGGAATAAAAAAAAGTAAAAAAATAACAAAAATAAAAAATCCCACAACATGAAAAAATCAATCGCAACAATCGCATTATTTACTTTAGCATTAGTAACAACTTCTTTTACAACTGTAGAAACTTCTCAAAGTTTATCTAATATGGAGTCAACAGCTCAGGATCCACCAATTGGCGGTGTATGTACTCAATGCGGAGGTAAAAAAGTAGATACTAACACAATACATGCAACTTCGACTACATCGGATGCTAATTCAGATCAAACAAACAGTTTTAGCACTGATACACAATCATTAGGAAATACTAAAAAAATAGACTAATCAAAGTCAAAATTTTTATCAGGGCTGTCAATTTTTTGACAGCCTTTTTTTGTGTCTATAGTTTTAGTATTTTTGATAAAAACCAAATAGGCATTGAAATATAATTATATCATATTATTCCTTTTTTTTATGATGCTTTTTGGTTGTACCAAAAAAAATGATAAAAATAAAAATGTAAATTTATCAACTGATAGTCTTGTTGCATATTTAGCATTGGCCAATGAGGACAACATGCCATATGAATTTAAACAAAAATATAATAAGAAAGCATTTGAAATAATCATCAGACAAAAAAGTGATTCAGTCATTAAAATAAATTTATTTAGGGTTGCCAATCGATACTACAACATGAGTGACTGGCAATCTTATAAAGAAACATCAAATTTAATTTTACAAAGATCAAAGACTACTCACGATTCAGTCAATATGGCTCAGGCATATGTCTATTTGGGAGACTACTACAAATTTAAGGCTGTTTCAGATAGCGCTTTCATGAATTATTTTGAAGCTGAAAAGTTATATCTTAATATAAATGATGAGTATAACCTTGCTAAAACACTTTTAAGTAAAGCTAGTCTACAATTTGATGAGGGGAATTTTTTTCAAAGTGAAATAACAGTTTTTAAAGCCTTGCAATTATTAAAAAGACAAAAAAATGTAAGCGATTTACTTTATAATTCTTATAATCTTTTAGGGATTTTGTATAATTCACGCGAAGAATACAATAAGGCATTGGAGTTTCATAATAAAGCTTTATTAACTCTTGAGGAGAAGAAAATTCCGTCAGAATTTCAATTCAAAGCGGCTTCTCTTAATAATATTGGATTTGTTTACTTGAGTATGCGTAATTACCATCAGGCAAAAATACATTTTCAAAAGGGTCTTGAACAGAAAAATCTTTTCAAGGAAAATATAACATTATATGCTATGCTGATGGATAATGTGGCTTACTCTAAATTTAAATTAAGAGAATCTGAAGGACTTCCTGATCAATTTTTTAAGGCTTTAAAAATCCGGGATAGTTTAAATTTAGAATCAGGAATAGTTTTAAATAAAATACATTTATCAGAATATTTTGCCTATCATAAGGATACTTTAAGAGCAATACTGTATTCCAAACAAGCATTGCTTTTATCAAGAAAATCTAATAAGTTAAGAAACACATTAGAAGTACTTAAACAAATAGCACTTGTTGATACTAAAAATGCATCAATTTATTCAAAAGAGTATATTAAGACGAATGAAAAAGTTCAAAAAGAAGAAAGAAAAATGGGCGAAAAATTCTCCCGTATAGAATATGAAACAAACGAAATAAAAGATAAGAATATAATCTTAAATACTCAGAACAGAACATTGATTTATGTATTCAGTATATTAGGGTTGTTGGGAATCTTTTTTTTCGTTTATAAAACGCAGAAAGCACGACACAGAGAACTTCTTTTTAAACAGCAGCAGCAGATTGCAAATGAAGATATTTACAATTTGATGATCTCTCAACAAAATGCTATAGAAGCCATTAGAATTGAAGATAAAAAACGTGTTTCACAAGATTTGCATGATGGCATTTTAGGAAGAATGTTTGGTGTCCGGATAAGTCTGGATAGCCTTGATAAACTAGATGAGGCTACAGCAGCTATGAAACGTAAAAAATATTTATCGGAATTAAAGGAAATAGAGCAGGATATCCGCGAAATTTCACATGATTTGAATAAAGAAAAATCTGATGTAATTAATAATTTTGTAGCTATAATTGAAAAATTATTAGATAATCAACGTGAAACATTTGATGCACAATTGGTTTCAAATATAGATTCAAGTATAAAATGGGATTTGGTAGGAAACTCAATTAAGATAAATTTATACCGTATAGTCCAGGAAGCATTACAAAACTGTAATAAATATTCAAAAGCTAACACGATAAAAGTTGAATTTAAAAACGAAGTTGATTATTTATTTTTGATAATAAGCGATGATGGTGTTGGATTTAACATAAACAGGGTAAAAAAAGGCATTGGGCTTCAAAATATTTTTTACAGGACAAAGGAATGCAACGGGGAAGTTGATATTAAATCGCACAAAGGAGATGGAACCATAATAGAAATCAGGATTCCAATAGATCAAAAAATAAAGCTGAAAAATAATGACAATTAACAGAGATTTAGAGACAATAAAGAAAAATATATTAATAGTAGATGATCATCCTTTTATTATAGAAGGATATAAAAATGCTATTACGCGCTACAACGCTGATCAATATGATTTTTTTATCGCCCAGGCAAAGGATTGTCAGTCTGCCTATGAAATTATAGTCGATCCGGCATCTCCTGCTTTTGATATTGCTTTTTTGGATATCAGTATGCCTGCGTATGATGAAAAGGAAATATTTTCGGGAGAGGATTTGGCAAAACTGATTATGGAGCACATTCCCAATTGCAAAATCATATTGCTTACTATGTATACCGAACTGCTGAAGATAAAAACTATCATCCGGACCATTAACCCAAACGGACTGATCATTAAAAACGATTTGACCTTTGATGAACTTCTTCTTGCTTTTGATAATGTAATCAAGGATAAAAAATATTACAGCCAGTCTGTCGAAAAAATGCTTAGCGAGTCCACTTTTGATTCAATTGAAATCGATGAGTTTGATAAACAAATTCTTTTTCATTTATCCAAAGGAACTCAGACAAATGAAATTCCTCACTATATTCCAATTTCGTTAATTGCGATTGAAAGGAGGAAGAAAAACTTAAAAGAGCTGCTTAAAATAATTTCCGGTTCAGATGAAGAATTAGTTAAAGAAGCCAAAGTTAAAGAACTTTTTTAGACAACAAAAGACATCTACTAGATGTCTTTTGTATTTAAATAACTGATGAATTTACTTTTTTATCACTTTAATAATTTTTGATTTCTCACCTGAATTTACGGTCATGTAATACACTCCTTCAGCAACATATGACATATCAATTTTTCCTGTAGTACTGTTTAGTTTCTTAGAAATCACTAGTTCTCCCTGTGCGTTAAATACAATTACACTGGTTAATTCATGAATGTAAGATAAATTCAGATAATCAACCACTGGATTCGGAAAATAACTGAATGATTTTAAGTCAAAATCACCAGTATCCAAAGTAACTGATGTAGTTACAGCTAAAAAAGTAATACTAGTACAATCACCTATAGTTTGGGTGGCATAATATGTTTTAGAATTTTCTAAAAGTGCTGTATCATCCAACGGATTTATACCTGCCGTAGCATCTGCAGCAGACTCATACCATGATATATTTGTACCTGTTATTAAAATGTCAGCGATTGTTTTATCATCACTCAAAGTTTGAATTGCTTCTCCAGTTGGTGGAGGAGTAACATTAATAGTCACTAATACGGCTAAACGTGAAGTGCTTTCACAAGAATTTAAAATTTGACTTGCATAATACCATGTATTGGTTGCTAAATCTGTTGAAACATTCAAGGCTGTTCCACCGGTTGGTACTGTATACCACTTTATTTCAGACTCGTTAAGAACTAAGTTTTCAATTTTAGCTGCATTACAAAATACTTGTGTTGTCGTTCCTGTAGGCTGAGGAGTTACATTTATACTTACGGTTACTTTAGAGGCAGGTCCGTTTCCGCAAGGTCCTGTTCCGTTTACTGCTATAACTGTATATTCTCCAGTTTGATATTGTGCCAGATTTGGAATACTAATACTTTGTGTAGTAGCAGTAAAACCGTTTGGTCCTGTCCATAAATAAGAAGTCGCTCCTGTTACAGTTTCGGCATTAAGGTTAAGGCCTTGCCCGGAACAAACCATAGCATCTCCTGTTATTACCGGAGCTGTTAAGACAACTGAACAAATAGTAAAGGTTCTTTTCTCCGTTAAACTCCAGGTGTTTCCATTGTCTTTTACTCTGATGTAAATATTATGATCACCAGCGGTAAGAGGAGCAGTAGCAACGTCTGAAAGTGTAACAGTAATAGATTCTTCAGGAGTTTCAATAGCAATTGCAGTTCCGTTTCCTAATCCCGGATCGGTATTAAAAAAGTATTCTGCAGTAACAATAGGTTCAATTACGGTTGCTGCAACTATAGGCTGAATATAAACCACTCTGCCTTCGTACATACTCCATTTACCTTTTGAGTCTTTGGTTCTAAGGAATAAATTATGAAATCCTTCTGATAATCCTGTTGTAGGTATCTGAGCGGTCATGCTAAGTGGATTAGCGCTGCTAAAAGAAGCTACTGCTGTTGCGTTACCAACACCTGGCTCAGTATCAAAAAAGTATTCAGCGGCAACAATTGGACTGCTCGTTAATACCAAAGGCTCAGGCTGAACATAAAAAACTCTCCCTTCGTACATTCCCCAGACTCCGTCAATATCTTTGGCTCTGATAAACAGATTATGAAATCCTGCTGTTAATGTAGGTAAGGTAATTTGGAAATTCTCGCTTACTGTAAGTCCGCCGATTGTTGGCAGTGGAGTGCCGTTTCCGGCTCCCGGATCAGTATCAATAAAATATTCAATAGCAGCGATTGGTTTTACATCCAATTTAACGATGTTGTTTACACAATCGGTTTGATTGATTTCAATATCAATGCCATTATCATTTCCAACCAAAGCAGGGTTGCTGCTTACCACACGGATACGGTATCCTGTTCCTGCCGGAGTTGCTAATGGAATTATAGTATAAATGCTGGTATTTAAAGCAGACTCTAATGTTCCAATATTCACAGGACTATTAAAAGACCCCGAAGCATCTGATAATTGTGCTGTAAAAACATTGGCTTCATCATATTTACCAGTAATAGCAAAGTCAACAGTCAGTACTGCGCCTCCGCAAAAGTTTTCTCCTTTTACCACTGCTGTTCCTAAAGTAGTGGTTGCAGTTATGCCAATTTTTGCTAAAAACGGAGTACGGGTACCACCATTTAAAGTGGTATAGCCAAAATTAGTACTGGTAGTGTAATATCCGTTGATATAACAGTTTCCATCAGCATCAACACCTATTTTACTACCAGCATCTTCACCACTTTCTCCTGCTTGCTGCAACCATGCTATATTACCAGTATTATCATATTTAGCTACAAAAATATCACTAATACCACTGCTGGTGTTGCTAACATTCAAAGTAGAAAAATCGGTATTGTGCTGGAATCTTCCTGTAACAAAACAATTTCCGTTAGCATCCAGTGCAATTCCGTCTCCGTAGTCATTGTCTAAACCAATACCTTTTTGAGACCAAACTACGACACCCGCTGCATTGTATTTTGTGGTAAAAATATCGTATGATGATGTTGGGGAGTAACTTGTACCAGTTACATAACTGTTTCCTGATGCATCGGTAACTATATCATTACCATTATATCCTTCTAAGGTTTTTTCCCATACAGTATTTCCCGACGGATCACATTTTCGAATATATCCGACTCCACTTGTATTGTAAGCACGGTAAAAACCCGTTAAATAAGTATTACCAAAACTATCAACAGATATAGCATTTACACCTTTTTCATTTGTTGAATAACTATTAGTACCACCATTAATTTTTGTCCATTGAACAACACCAAGAGAATTATATTTAGCATAAAATAATTGGCCAATATTTAAACTACCACTACTAAAGTTAAGAGTATATCCTCCTACGTAGCAGTTTCCATTAGAATCTACTACAATGCTATTTCCTTGGTCGTTGTATGATCCCCCATATTTCTGAGCCCACAATACATTTCCATCAGCATCATATTTTACTATAAAAATATCAGATTGTCCTGAATTTGCAAGTGTTACCGCGCCAAAAGTTACTGAATCAGTATAAGATCCAGTAATGTAATAATTACCTGAGGCATCTACCCTAATATCAGTCGGTTTTTCAGCTCCAGTACCACTACTTCCAGTACGTTCCCATACCAAAGTTCCAGTTGCATCATATTTCTTAATGTTCACATGCGAATTTATTTGGTTTACAATATAACTGTTTCCGACAGTGTCCGTAAAGATAGAGCCATCTTCTGTAGAATATGGTAAATATCCTACGGTAATTGCCCCGTCTATGTTTGTAGCCCATGACCAATCAGGAGTTGTCAATTGACTGTTACCATTTACAGTAATGGCACTTCCGTTATCGGTACCTAATACTGCAGGTGTTTCAGTGATTACTCGAATTCGGTATTCAGATGCTGGAATGGTCAAAGAAGGAATAACACAACTAATAGGACTACTCGTCCCTACTCCAATATATTTAGGGTAAAAGAATGAACCTGAAGGATCAGAAAGTTCTACTGTGAACTTTGTACCTGCGGGGAAGTTACCTTTTGTTGAAAAAGGAACACTTATAGATCCTCCAGCATTATAATTGTGAGAAGCTAGCGGAAGCGTAGAAATACTTTCGGTTCCTTCAACAAAATCGCCTATTTTAGCAATAAAGGGTTGCCTAATGACACCATTTAATACAGTAGTTCCAAAAGTAGTACTTGTAGTATAGTATCCATTAATGTAACAATTACCAGCTCCGTCTACACCAATTTTACTACCAGCATCTTCACCACTTTCGCCAGCTTGCTGTACCCAAACTATATCACCAAGTTTGTCATATTTTGCAACAAATACATCACTGATGCCACTATTGAGGTTGTCAATTGCTATCGGTCCAAAAGTAGCATTTTGCTGAAACCTTCCTGAAATATAACAGTTTCCGTCATTATCAATACTAATACCATCACCAAAATCATTATCAATTCCTCCTGCACTTTGTGTCCAAATAATTTGTCCACTGGAATCATATTTTGTGGTAAAAATATCGTAATTATTTGCTGATAAGTATTTTGTGCCTGTTACATAACTATTTCCTACTGCATCGGTAACTATATCATTACCATTATATCCTTCTAAGGTTTTTTCCCATACAGTATTTCCCGACGGATCACATTTTCGAATATATCCGACTCCACTTGTATTGGAAGCACGGTAAAAACCCGTTAAATAAGTATTACCAAAACTATCAACAGATATAGCATTTACACCTTTTTCGTTTGTTGAATAACTATTAGTACCACCATTAATTTTTGTCCATTGAACAACACCAAGAGAATTATATTTAGCATAAAATAATTGGCCAATATTTAAACTACCACTACTAAAGTTAAGAGTATATCCTCCTAAGTAGCAGTTTCCATTAGAATCTACTACAATGCTATTTCCTTGGTCGTTGTATGATCCCCCATATTTCTGAGCCCACAATACATTTCCATCAGCATCATATTTTACTATAAAAATATCAGATTGTCCAGAATTTGCAAGTGTTACAGCGCCAAAAGATACTGAATCAGTATAAGAACCAGTAATGTAATAATTACCAGCAGCATCTACAGCAATATCTGTTGGGAGTTCAATTCCTGCACCGCTGCTTCCAGCGCGATTCCAAACTAAAGTTCCTGTTGCATCGTATTTTTTGATGTTTATGTGCGAGCTTATTTGGTTTACGATATAACTGTTTCCTGCAGTATCAGTAAAAATAGCGCCATCATCTGTAGCGGCTACCGCACTTGCTCCATCTATATTGGTTGCCCAGGTCCAGTTGGGGGTGGGTTCTGTTTGAGCATATATTTGTGATCCATACCATGTAGATAGCATCACAAATAATATAAATATTATTTTTTTCATCGTGAATCGGGTTTTAGATTAGAATTTTAAATTCAAGAAATGATTTTACATCATTCTTATTGTTGGCCTTTAGCCTTAAATTCTATATTTAAAGTCCCGTTTTGTGGCAGTACAGAATTTTGAAGATCCATACTCGTTATTTGAGGTATGTTTGTTGCTCCTGAAGTATTTGGAGATGGGTAACTACCACCATGAATACCTACATCAGTTCCGTCAGTTCCGTATTTAAAACCTATTGAAGAAGCTAATAAAGTCCAATCCTGTTTTGTAGCATCTTCAAGATTAATATTTAAAGGAATAGTAGCTGTAAATTGTGTGTCAACTGTATTTAGGTTACCTACACCTGTATTGTTGGCTGGTGGAAAAGTTTTGTAATTAGCTGGATCGGCATAAATCATTATATTTTTATTCCAGGTGTTTTGAGAATTGTAAACATTATAATCATAAGAAGGTTCTATCATAATATTATTGGTAACTGTTGCATATTTTACAGTATATAGAAAGTTTCCAGTTAAGAAAATATTGTTAGTAATAATAACGCTGGGTTTGTCCGAATAATAAATGCCAGAGGCACCAATTATATTATTGCTTATGATTGTATTTTTAAAATAGTTGACTGCAAAATAGTTGACAAAATTGTTTCGACATATCCAACCTGAACCTAAAATACTCACAGTAGATGAAATAAAATTTCTTTCGATTGTAATATTATTTACAGCTAAAGACCCTCCAGAACCGGATATTCCACTAAAATTTATTCCTTTTATAGTGCTGCCAGTAGCTAATGTAGTAGAATTTCCCTGGCTGAAGTAAATGTTACTTAACGTCGTCGGAAAATTAAACTGAGTACCCGTAACATGGTGTCCGGCACCAATAAGCACAAGTCTCTTGTTTAACGTAACATCACCATAACTGGTTTGTGATCCATGAATGTAAATTGTATCTCCTGCGGTAGAAGCATCAACAGCAGTTTGCACAGAAGTGTATTGTCCGGCACCTACAGATCCGTTGTTTACGGTTCTAATGGTTGCGTTGACAGTAATGGTTGTAACTGCAAGTACAAATAAAAAGTAGAGTTTTTTCATTTTTGGAAAGTTTAATTTATGCTTACTCTTTTTTAGGATTTTCGGCTTTCTCCTTTTTATTGAAATTTTAGATTTGCTGTACATTTCTTTTTAAAGTGAAAAGTTCGATTTGTTGTCGAATCTATTTGTTATCAGCTTCTTTATTTTTAGTGTTTTTTTAAATAAAATGATCAACAAATCTAATTTGAAAGCCAAAGTCAAACAATACTCCTAAAGGAGTATTTTTTAGTATAAAAACAGTTGTAATATTATCATCTTAAACATTATTTAATAAAAAAGGTTCAGCTTTATTAAAGCTGAACCTTTCGAATTTTAAATTTTTAATACTATTTTTTAATAGTGGTCGAGTTGATTTTTATTCACTTAGAGCATCCCAGCCTCTTGCTTTTAAAGCAATTTTGGTATTGGCACGTGTTACCAAATGAATTCCCTCACTTTCATCGGCCATGTGGCCAATGATTGAAAAATTCGGATTTCCTTTTATTTTATCAAAATCATTAATGTCAATTGTAAAAAGCAGTTCGTAATCTTCTCCTCCGTTGATGGCAACAGTTGTGCTGTCGATATTAAATTCTTCACAGGTCGAAATAAACTGTGGATCCAGCGGCAATTTATCTTCATATAAATTACAGCCTACTTTTGACTGTTTGCACAAATGGATAATCTCAGAAGACAATCCGTCTGAAATATCGATCATCGAAGTTGGTTTAATTTCAAGGGCATGCAATAATGTACGAACATCTTTTCGTGCCTCAGGTTTTAGTTGACGCTCGATTAAATAGGTGTAAAGATCCAAATCAGGCTGACTGTTCGGATTTACCTGAAATACCTGTTTTTCCCTTTCCAAAACCTGTAATCCCATATAAGCGGCACCAATATCTCCGGTAACAACCAATAAATCGGTTTGTTTGGCTCCGTTTCTGTAAACGATTTCATCTGCGTCTGCTTCACCGATTGCCGTGATACTGATAATTAGTCCTTTTTGCGATGAGGTGGTATCACCTCCAATAACGTCTACTTTATATTCGTTTGCGGCGTGTGTAATTCCTTCAAATAATTCTTCTAAGGCTTCGAGAGGAAAACGATTAGAAACGGCCACAGAAACCGTTATTTGCGTTGGTTTTGCGTTCATGGCGCAAATATCAGATACATTGACTACAACTGACTTGTAACCTAAATGTTTTAGCGGCATGTAAGCCAGATCAAAATGAACACCTTCAATCAATAAATCGGTAGAAACCACTACTTTTTTGTCTTTAAAATCAAGAACAGCAGCATCATCGCCAATACTTTTTAAGGTAGATTCTTGTTTAACATCAAATTTTTTGGTTAAATGTTCTATCAAACCAAACTCGCCTAATTGCGCTATGCTGGTACGTTGTGGGTTTTTATCTTCAATCATGTTGTTGTCTCTTTATTGCTTTATTGGTTTTTACCAAGGCTGCAAAGGTACGAAGTTGGGGATTTAATAACCTATAAAAGGAGTTCGATTATGATTAAATAAAAAGTTGGTAAAGTAATTGTGGCTAAATAACAGATAAACCTATTATTGAATTTGTAACATCATCCAATACAAAAATCCAACTTTTCATGAATTCGGTAACTTAACTGCTTTAGCTGGGTTGTGTATTATTTATCCATATAATTACCTCTAAAGGTTGAGTATTCAAGGGCTGAAAGCGTTATTGAACACTGAATGCTTTTCTATAGAATTCAAAATCTTCATTTGTTAGAAAATTATGTGTGGATTTTACTGACTATTCCCAAATCGAAACTCAGTGGCTATATTCTGCTGTATCTACTTTACATATCATTTTAAATTTATATTAATGAATTTTAGGGAATTACTGCCATGTTTAAAAGTTATACTTTTAAAACATCAATTTTTGGCTATCTACGGTTAGAATAAAGTTCAATTTTTAATAATTCTTGTCTTCTGCATAGATATCAAAATCTTTAAATAAAACTTTTCCAAAATCTTTTGTTGTTTCGATGGTTTTCTCAACTAATTCTGGCTCATTTACGTGAAAACTTTCACTGCCATCTTTATGTAAAAACCAATTATTGTCTTCTTTTGAATATTTGTAAGTAATAACTCTTGTCCATCTCCAAGCACTTCCTCCATAATGTTCAACTGAAAAATAGCCATTTTTTATGACAGCTCCCATAAAAGGATCGCCCATAACTCCACCGCAATCAATGCAATAAACGGTATTATCATTTCTTTCGACAAGTTTATATTTATTATTATCCTGGCCGATTAGAATTAAAAGCGGTCTTTTTTCAGGATTATCTATAACATCAGAAGTATTTTCTTCTCCTATTTTTTTCAAAACAACAATAATATCTACATAATTATCCAAATTGAGATTTCCTGTAACTGTATATAAAACTGCATAATCTTGTGGTATGTAATCTTTAATGTTTTCTCCAATATTTTTCACTTTTTCCTTATGTGGTTTAGGTAAAAAAGTTTTTATATCTTTTTTTACTTCAACTTTTTTTGGCAATCCTTTCTCTTCAATTTCATTTTTATTGTTACAAGAATAAAAGAAAACTACAATTAAGATAAAAAATATATATTTTAGTGTTTTCATATGTTGTTTTTTATGAACTTTCCGATAATGATTTGGGCTTTACGATGATGGGGTATTGAAGGAAAATTTCAGTTAGTACAAATAAATGGTTATTAAAATTCTAACTGCTTAATTTAGTATAATATTCCAAAACTCCTGTTAGCAACAGTTTTGATTATTTATTTGAAATCTATATCCATATATTCAAAATTAATAGTCAGAGTATTAAATTTTAAGAAAACATCTTGTCCTAAATTGCCGTCAAAGTATTTATTAAAACCGTACTCTTCCAATGTAACAGGAATTTTGTCTAAACTTGTTTTATGTTGTCCTATCAGGATTTGGAAGTTTGAAAGCATATACTCTTTAACTTCTACTTCACCCCCAACGCCGCTCCTTTGATTTTTTTGTGTTATTCCTTTTTTTTCAACGTCAGATTTATGATCCTTATAATATTTAAAAGATAATTCTGTATTCCTGGCACCAGTGTCAAATGTAAATAGTAAAGTGTCACTTTTAGAGGAAAGCCTGACTACCGGATTTAATCCTTCAAAAAACATATTCTTTTGAGTTTTTTTTGAAGCGACTTTTGGAATAAATATTTTACCGTTTTTATGTAAGTGAACCTCGCCTAATTGGTTTATTACGGGAAAACCAATTATTCCTTTTATAGCATAATTTATTTGAGGAAATGTTAATTGGCTATCAGGCATAACAATAAACAATACATTTTCAAAAAGTATATCTCCAACATAGAGGCTGTCAGCTAATGCCAATTTAGATTGAACATCTTTTTGAGTTGATGAACCAATGTCTACGATTTGTTCAAACAATTTAAGCTTCATTTTCTTTGCCTGACTTTCAGATATCGTACTCAAATTTGCTCCTGTGTCAAAAATAAATTCATCATTAGTAGCTCCTACCTTCACTGGTGTCATAAGGTGATTGAATTTGTTTCTGTAAGATTTTAAAGTTACATCTTTTTTTTTGTGCATTTTCTGTGGACTTACATTAGAAAAGGTACCAAATAAATTTTTTGTGTTTTTATAGTTTTCTAAATCAGTACTGTCTAATACCTTTTTATAAGTAGTCAAAATTTCGGTGTAAATTTCTGCTGCTTTTTTGTATTCATATAAAAACAGGTAATTGGATGCCTGCACATCGAGTAACTTAACGATTAAGGTATCATTTAAAGTTTGTTTGTGTTTGTCTAAAAGAATTTCGATTTCCTTATTGGATTTTTTCCGTTGTCCAAATGCTTTATTTATGAACACATTATAGTACAAAATTCGATCCTCACTCAACTCATTCGAATTTTTTAATAGTTCATCTTCTAATTGAAAATAATTTTTCTGTTCAAGCAAGAGATTTAATTTATCTTCAACAATACTGTTAGTTGTTTTTTTGGTGCAACTAACAAATGTTATAATAAGAGTTAAAAAAATAAGAATTTTAATTTTTTTCATAATATCAATAATTGTGGAAGTTATCTCAAAATTCATTAACGTTCTGGTAATAAGTGGTTTTGCACTAAATTAAGACCATTCTTCGGATTTGCCCAATTATTCCTCATTAAACTAAATGTTCAATATTTTTAGCAAGAGTTAGCAACATGATTTCTAGTTTGTATCTTAAAAGAATCATCTTTTTAGCGAAAAATGACCTTTAAAACTCCTGCCATTTCCTAACTCAACCGTGAACCAATAATCTGAAGCAAACATTTTTTCGCCGTTTAATGTTCCGTCCCATCCAATATCGTTATACATTAGTGTCTTGAGGAATTTTCCATATCGATCAAAAATAGTCGTAACCGACTTAGGAAATTTTTCTACTCCAATTATATGCCAATATTCATTATACCCATCATTATTTGGAGTAAAAAATTTAGGATAATCTACCAGTACAATTTCTCGGTTATCAAAACCACAACCTTTTTTATCTCTAACTTGAACATCATAAACTCCTCCTGATACGTTATGAAAAGTGTTGTTATCCTGAAAGTTAAATCCATCAATAGCATATTCAAAATCACCATTGCCAGAGGTTATAATTTCAATGTAATTGTTGTCTGAAACATCTTGAATTTTGATTTCGTAAATTTTAGGCAGAATTGATCGAACCAAATTAAATGAAAATGAATTTTCACAAGATATACCATTACTTATTTTAGAAACTCGAAGTTTATATTGTCCTGCATCTATTAAATTTGCTTCAAACGAATTAGAAATTACTGAGTTATCTTCATATGTCCATTCCCAGGAATCGAAAGTTGAATCTGTTGTAATTTTTAAAGAGGGTTCTATATCACATAAAAAATAGTTTTTTTCTAAATTAATTTGGGGTAATTCATTTACTATTAGATTAAAACTTGTTTCTGAAAAGCATAATGAATTTAATTGATTTTCAACTCTAACAGTAATAGTTTGAGACCATGCAACTGTATTTTTATAATTTATTGGCAAAGGGCTTGGTAGTTTATTTCCATTTTCATCCCAATAAGATATCAGTAAATTTGTTTGATTTTCAATTAATTGATCTTCAATTGTTGAAGTGTCAAAATGAGAAAATCCGCTACCCTCGTCGCAAGCGTATATAGTTTTAGGTTGATTAATTAATGGTTTAGTTGAAGTTACTAAATTTAAAAATGTTTCAGAATAACAATTTGTTTGTGGGTTTGAAACTCTTACGATTATGGTTTCAAGATTAGGAACAGTATTAGTAAATGGATTTGTTAAAGGACTCTGTAGAGGATTCCTATTAGCATCAAAATAAGTTACCTTCATTCCTGTTTGATTTCCTAAGACACTGGACTCTATACTTGAAGTGTCAAAATATTCCGAAATTCCATCATTATTATCGTCACAACCAATTATATCTTCTAATGCATTGGCTACTGGTAAAGGATCTACTATTAGCTTAAAAGTAATTTCATTAAAACAATTGGTAATTAGATTTATTATTCTTGCAGTAATAGTTTCCTGGTTTTTAACAATGTTCGTAATTGTGTTAGATAGGGAAATAGGTAATTGTTGCCCATTTTCATAAAAAAGTTCCACTACCATTCCTGTTTGACTTCCTAACAATTTTTGTTCTACATGACTTACATCAAATAGAGCAATACCGTCGTAATTATCATCACAAGAATAAATGTCATCAATTATATTTATTGCTGGCAATGGATTTATTATAATATTAAAAGTAGCTTCTGCATAACATTCTAAATTGTCATGATTAGCTACTCTAACTGTAATTACTTCAAGATTAACAATAGAGTTAGTCATAGGGTTAGGTAATGGACTAGGTAACTCATTTCCGTTGCTATCATAATAGCTTACCACCATTCCCGTCTGGCTTCCTAAAACCTGAAACTCAATATTCGAAGTATCAATGTTTGATGAAATACCTGTAGAATAAACGTTTTCACAGATTGCTATATTACCTATTGGATTAGCTGTTGGTTTTTCTGACACTAAAACTTCAAAAGTCTTTATTTCATTACAACCATCTCCTGATTCAATATAAACCGAATATGTACCAGAGTTATCAGTACTAGCATTAAGAATTTTAGGGTTTTGCTCCGTACTTATAAAACCATTTGGTCCCGACCAGGAATAAGTTACCCCTCCTGAGGCTTTAAATAGAATATCTTCTCCTGAACAAAGAAACTCTGTAGCTGAAGCACTAATAGAGGATAAGCAATCTTTAAACTTAACTAAAAAATTATCTATTTCTCTGTTAAAATTTTCTTGATGTGCTCCGGGGGTTGCTAGATTAGGCGAGCCGTAAGTATATCCTAATAAATACAATTCACCATTTTTAGTAAATTCAATATCTAATCCTGAATCCCACAACGTACCTCCATAATAGGTTCCCCAAATTCTACTACCGTTGCTATCAAATTTTGTAACATACGCATCAGTGTTAGTCAATCCTGGTTGCCCCGAAACGGCATGATTGGGTTGATAACTATCTGGTGTGGATATATTATTAAAACTAAGCGTTTCGCCTGCTAAAAAAATATTGTTATCACCATCTACGGCAACATTTACACCAGTATCTTGTTCAGTTCCTCCATAAAAAGTATTCCATAATAAATTCCCTGATGAATTGAACTTAGCTAAATAAGCATCATTATCATAATATTCCCCTCCTTTATTTGGCTGAAATGCATTCGTAGTATTAAAAACATTGCTCCTGGTCTTGCCACAAATAATTACATTATCTGATTGGTCAATTACAATTCCAGAAGCATTATCATAACTATCACCCCCAAAAAAGGTTCCCCATTGTCTTTGTCCATTTGTATTAAATTTAACCAAAAAAGTATCTACCCAGCTTAAACTTCCTTCATCACTATATTTTTCTTGATAAGCTCCAACAGTTGAAATATTTTCATTAGCTTCTTCTCCTTTTTGTACATCTCCATGAACATACACATTCCCTTTGCTATCTACATCAATTGCCTCACCAGAAGTACCTCCGTAATATGTTGCCCATTGTCTTTGTCCATTTTTATTTAATTTAACAATAAAAGGATCCCAATTATAATGTACATTTAGATTCACCGTTTCTCTAAAAGAGCCAGGAGAGGAAATATTATTATTACTACTTGTGGTACCAACAGCATAGATATTTAAGTTTTCATCTGTACTAACTCCCAGTAAAGCATCTGAACTCTCTCCTCCATAATAGGTTCCCCATAATCTAATCCCATCATTATTAAACTTAACAACAAAACTATCTCCAAAATTATTTGAAGAATCATACAAAGCAGTTTGATGTGCTCCAGTTGTGGCTATATTTGTTTTATCCGATGAATCACCAACCGCAATTATATTATTTTCTTTATCGATCGCAATGGCACGAAAAGTAGCCCCTAAGTTCCCATAATAGGTAGACCAAACTAAAACACCATCTGAAGAAAATTTAGCCAAATATCCCACCGAAGAATTAAATGTGCTGGTGTAAGTATCTTGAAAGCTTCCACTTGTTGCAATATTATTATTGCTTGTTGTATATCCAGATATAAAAACACTGCCATGACTATCTGTCTTTACATCTCCGTTATATTTAGTTTCTTCTCTTTCCCCACCAAAATATGTAGCCCATTGACGAACTGGAGTTGGGTCAATTATAATAGTTGAGTCATTTTTATAGTGGCTAATTTTAGTGTCAAAACCAAAAATATTAGGAGCTTTTTCTACATATTTTATATCTATATTTTTGTTTTTTCCATCTTTTTCAATCCAGCTTCTAGGTATAATTTCATTTAAATTGCCGTGTACCAGGCTCATTTTTAATCCGTTGTTTTTGATTCTAACTTTGGCTCCGGAAATTTTCATTTTGATAAGAGAAATATCGGCTTCTGGTTTTATAATAAAATTATATTCAACAGGTTTTTTAATATCTTCAGGCACAAAGAACTCTACATTTACACCTTCATATAAATTTTCATAAACTATTTTTTTAAAGGATTTAACATTTGTTAATCCTTCTTCATATTCAGGAATATTATAATAATTTGTATTTGTTTTTGAAATCTCATATTCTTTAATGATTAAATCTTTACTAGCTCCTATAAAATCAATATCTATTCTATGAAATAATGTTTCTTCTCTGGCAGCATCATTTTCTTTATTGAATTTATGAAAATTGGAATTTGTTTTATTCCCATTCTTGTTTTTGGAGTTTAACTTTTTTTTCTTCTTTTCGTATACATCATATGAAAATCCATTTCTTTTTAATTGTACATTAAGACCAGGTGTATTTAATAAATAAAGAACTCGATTATTTGATTTTCCATTTTGATCAATAATTTGACCATCATTTTTAATAAAACGATTATCATGATTATTACCTGGATATTCCTTTTGGTTTTGCGATGTGATTATCTGAGTAAATAATAAAATAAATACTAATAGTTTTTTTTTCATTTTCTTTTAATAATTGAAAAAGACTTTTGTTATGCGTTCTGCTTTTTATTCATTATGTAAATTCTTGTATAATCGGCAAATTCAGTGTTCTTTAAATTTACTTTAATAACTTTTTTTTGCAATTTCAAAATCAACTACCATACAGCCAGCTTCCATTGTCCTGCTTCCAATACAGTTTAAGTATAGTTTTTTTAAGCTGACGCATAAATGTTCTGATACTACATCTGGTTTGGTGTGTTCGTTCTTTCATTATTGTTAATTATACTGTCTATTTTTAAAGTTAATTTTCTAGCACCAATTTCGTTTAAATGGTCTGCGTCATAATAATCGACAGCAACAAATGTTTTGTTTGCCAAGAAATTATAATAAGCTGTATTTTTATTTTTTGCAGATAATTGTTTAACAATATTTACAGAATTATCAAGTTGAATTGGATTTAGATTATCACGGTATGTTGAATATGCTGGACAAGTTATAAAAATAATTTTCAGATTATGACTATTAGCAAATTCAATCATCGAATTAATTGTCTGAATGTTTTTAGAAAAAATTGTCTGTTTTTTTTCTAATTTCATAGTATGTCTTTTTGAAGCAGCTTTACCAGTTTCGATTAAGTCTTTGCTGTCTTTCGAGTTGTAATTTATTCCAAACCCGAATTGATTACAAGTAATATCTGATTTTCCATTAAACAAGTATGATTTGGCTCTTGACATATGGGTTGGCAATTTTCCGTTAAATATTTCAAAACCACTCCAGTAATTTCCATATGTAGAGATGTCATAATAAATATTGTAATTTTTAACTCGCCAATTTTCAATGCCATTCTCAAGAGTTGAATACATTGAGAAATAATCAATTGGAATAATAATAAATTTTAAATTTTTCCACCGATCATTATATTTTTCAAGAATTGCTAAATCGAAATTTAATGATTGAGAAATATGTGCTCCATTAAAAGATTTTCGAGACATAAATTCTGGATTAATTCCATAATAAATATGCGAGCTACCTAAAAACAATACTTCAATATTGTTAGATTTACCATCCAGGTATTTTTTTTTATAGGAATAATCATTATTAATATTTCTCAATAATAATTCAGTTGAAATCATTCCAGTTAAGATTGGAATGGAAAATAATAGGAGAATTTTTATGAATTTTTTCATAACTAAAATTGGAAATAGATAAATTCTTGTTCAGAACCTGCAAAATAAAATATTGCAAATACTAATGTATAATAGAAACCCCATCGAATAACTTGTGGAATTTTCAAGCCAAAACTTTCAAGAGCATACTGCTTTTCTCTTCCAAACCATTCAATAGCAAAAAATAATATAAGCAAAACTAATGTAACCTTTGGTATTATGGTAGGAATTGTAAATAGAGATCTTGAAAATATATGTGAAATATAAAATATTGCGTGTCTTAGATTTTCCGCCCTAAAGAAAATCCAAGCAAAAACAGTTAAGCTAAACGTAATTCCAATGAATAGCAAATCCTTTAGATTGGGGAAGTGTTTTCCTTTTGCAACAATTTCAAGATTATTTCTATTAGTGTTAAATATTATTGAAGGCATAATATACAAAGCATTAAGTAACCCCCAAACAATAAAGGTCCAATTAGCACCATGCCAAAAACCACTGACAATAAAAATGATAAAAGTATTTCTAACCTTCATCAATGTGCCACCCTTACTACCACCAAGAGGAATATATAAGTAATCTCGAAACCAAGTTGAAAGTGATATGTGCCATCGTCTCCAAAATTCAGCAATATCTCTTGAAAAATAGGGAAAAGCAAAATTCTTTAATAATTCTATTCCAAACAATCGTGCAGTTCCTAAAGCAATATCAGAATATCCTGAAAAATCACCATAGATTTGAAAAGTAAAAAATATCGCTCCTAAAACAAGAGTGCTTCCAGAATAGTCTGCTGAATTATTGAATATTTGGTTTGCATATTCTGCACATTGGTCAGCAATTACAATTTTTTTGAATAACCCCCACAAAATTTGTCTTAATCCATCTACTGCTTTAGAATAATCAAATGTTCTTTTTTTTTGAATTTGAGGTAAAAGATGAGTCGCACGTTCTATTGGACCCGCAACTAATAATGGAAAGAAACTAACAAATACGGAATAATCTATAAAGTTCTTTTCTGCTTTAATTCGGTCTTTGTATATATCAATTACATAAGATAATCCATGAAACGTATAAAATGAAATTCCTACAGGTAAAATAACTTTTAATGTCCATGGATTTACATGTAATCCTATTTTATCTAATGCACTTGCAAAAGATTCAGCAAAGAAATTATAATATTTAAAAACACCAAGAAAACCAAGGTTAATTGATATGCTTAACCAAAACCAAAACTTTTTTGATTCTTGATTTTTAGCGTCCGACATTTTTATTCCTGTAAAATAATCAAGCAGTGTTGAAAAAATTAAGAGAAAAAGAAATCGCCAGTCCCAACAAGCATAAAAAAAGTAGCTTGAAACCAGGAGTAAAATATTTTGAAATTTTAAATTTCCTTTTGTTGCAAACCAATAAAGTAAAAATACAAAAGGTAAAAAAATCGCAAAGTTTAATGAGTTAAAAAACATATTATCTGTCTATTTTTGTAATGTTTGTATAACAATGTCTTTTTTTAGCATGAGGCAGGCACAACGTTCTGGCGCTTGGAGAGTTTGGGGAATAAAGATGCGAGATTTATCTGTTAAACTCAAATTTTTAAAATACCAAAACAACTTTCTATTAATCGAAATGCCAAATCCGTTGTAGTAGCTGTTGGTGGTCGTTGTTTTCATAAGTTGTAATTAATTTATAATTTGATTATTTTCAATATTATAAAGGATTTATTAATTTTAAGTTTATACTTCTAATTTCAACAACGTATTTGACTTTTTAATGTTTGTTTACAAGTCAGTTAATTCTATTTTGCTTTTTAAAAAATCTCCGTCAATTATTAAGAGTTTTGCCCCATTTTCAGAAATCAAAAGATGAGAACTTAGATTATCAGAAACAACAAAACTCATACCTTTACTGAAAGTTACCTTATCTCCATTTTCTAATTCGGTAATAAATTCTCCTTGCAAGCAATGTACAATGTGTCCCTTTTTACACCAATGATTCGCTAAGTAACCATTTTTATATTCTACAATTCTTATTCTTAGTGCTTCAAATTCTACTGTCTGCCAAAATGAAGTTCCATTTTCGCCAGAATATTCATTTTTTGGGATTTTGCTCCAATCTATTTTCTCAAATGGAATATTACTCATTTTAATAGTAGGCTATTTTGTTATTTAAGTATTTTTTTGTTCTCCGTATGGCGGTTTCAAGTTTCTATTGCAATTTTTGGTTTTCTAAATTCACCGTTTTATTTCCCGTATTTTTGCACCAAATTTTGAATGATTTGGTTTCAAAATTCGAGAATAAAACTACATTGTTTTTTTG
>Ga0247805_1000455_pt1 | contig 21319 bp, 19 predicted proteins | sample UWRJL044104R1_FD_180930 | JGI IMG/M metagenome (GOLD analysis project Ga0247805, IMG submission 180930) | Plant litter microbial communities from Arlington Agricultural Research Station in Wisconsin, United States - UWRJ-L044-104R-1 | ecosystem: Environmental > Terrestrial > Plant litter >... | reverse complement strand
AAAATATAAATTCCGAAACTGTTGCTTTACTTTTAAAACATTTTGAAAATTTCGAAAAGGATAAAAAGTTCCTTGAAAAAGACTGGAACCTCAGCAGCCTTTCTTCAGCCTTTAATACCAATCCGAAGTATGTCTCAAATATCCTGGAGCATTTCAGAACTAAAGGCATTACTGAATATATAAACGGACTTCGAATTGATTATATCATCAATCTGCTTCAGACAGAATCCAAATTCAAGCATTACACTTATGAAGCACTGGCAAAAGAGGCAGGTTTCAGCACCACGGAACGCTTTAAAAAAGCTTTTCTAGCCAAAATGGGATTCTCCCCTTCATTCTTTATCAATAAGCTAAAAAAAGAAAAAAATTAATTGCTATATAGAAAATAATAGTAGGATATGATTTTTAACTTTTTACTTTTGCCCTGTAATTTTAAAAAACAGAAAACAATGAAAGATCTAGTTGCAAAAATCAACGCGGAAATCGAAACATTTAAAACAGAATCAGACTCTCTAGTTGAAAAAGGAGTTAAAGCTGCAGGAGCTAGAGCTCGTAAATCAACTTTAGAAATTGAAAAATTATTGAAAGAATTTAGAAAAGTTTCTATTGAAGAATCTAAAAAATAAATTCATCCTTACTTTTACTTAATTAGCCTTTCATGTTTTTGAAAGGCTTTTTTAATACCTTAATTGTGAAAACAATATTCACTATTCTTTCATATATGAAAAGCCGTTATTACTGGCAATAGTAATCAAAGGCTGAATAGTTTCTTTATATCGCTGATAATCAAATTCACTGTTGCATTCTAAATTAGGGAAAATGGTAAGATACTCCTCTAAATATTTATTCTTAGAGTTATGATATTTTACTATTTCAAAAGCCGTCTTTTGGAGATTATAAAACTTATCAAAATACTTATTTAGCAACGGAAGTTTATCTCTTTTTGAAGAATTAAACGTTTTATCAATTGGAATTAAATTCCATATCAAATCATGAGAAACAAATGCATGAGGAACGAAATGATCCAAAGCATATTTTTTTTCGTCAAAAACTAATCTATTGTTGGTGAAAATGCACTCTATTGCGCCTAGTTCATTAAATACCAGTTTCCAGTACTCATTTGTTTGTTTGAATAAAGAATTTCTACTGACTGATTTACTTATTTTATTTGAAATGTTCGGAACATTTAGATTTTTTTTCTGCAAAAATAATGACAAATTCCAAAAACAGAAATCCTTCAGTATCTTTGAATTTGATTGTAAATAAGATATCCATAAGGGATGTATCTCTATAAAATCTTTTTCTAAACGGTAAATACACCCGTGATCAAAATTCTGCGAAAGGCTATAAATTTCATTACGATTGCCAGAAAACCAAGATGAAATAAACCAGTGTGGTACATTTTTATCAAAATGGTTTAATATCTTGATGGTTTCAATCTTAGTAGTATTTTCTAAAATAAAATTTATTTTGCTTCTATTTTCGTTAATATTGATATTTTCAATGTTTATAATCGCTCTAACGGAATCTTGTATGAGGTCTTGTTTACCAAAAGAGATATGAAAATAATTTACTGTATACCAGGAATGACTTATCATTCTTGAAATTATCTTTTTTTTATTAATATACGTGTTGCCTTCTTCTACTAATTCAAGAATAGCTAGAAACCAGTAAAACTTATAACTGGCAGACGTATTAGCAAAAACAGATGATAATTTATTTATCGGTAGATATTGAGAATTTGGTAGATTCATGAAATACTTTCAATCATAGGAAGATTAAATAGATGAAAGGTATATTTTTGATTGATAAGTAAATAACAGCTTTAATTATAAGGCAAGTTAAGCATAATCTAAATCAAAAAGAAAATGGTTTTCATATTCAATCTCTGGATTGCATACAGTTTCAATTTCAGAACCATAAAGAAGAAAACCATTTATATTTAATGGAGCAACACAATCAATTGAATTATTGCTATGAATATATTCAGATCTTAATTGCATTAACAATCTTCCAAGTGCATTTTTACCTTTTAAAGTATTGTGCCCATCAGGAATTACAGCCCAATCCTTATCCTTATGAGATAATTCAACTATTGGAGAATCTCCAGTTTTTTTCAAGAGATTATAAAACTTCTCGGAGTTTTGAGAAAGTTTCACCTTTAAAACCCAATACATTATATCATATTTTACTGCTTCCCAGTCTTGTCTTGTATGGTCATTGTACTTTCTACTAATCATTTTAGCAGTCATCGGACTGTTTTGATTAATAATTTCTTCCTGAATTTGAGGAAATAAAGGAAATCTACATACTTGATATAATGCTTCTGCTGAAGGGATAATTATATCATTAACACGTAAAGAATATCCAGGGGCCATATTTGATAATCCTCCAAATTCTTCTTTAGTACTTTTAAAAGCTATAACATCAGAGCTGTTATATGTTCTTTCAGATATTTTCATACTGCAAATTAATGAAAAAATTAATTGTTTCCTCTATTTTTTAAACAAAATAATGGAATCCATTCGTGACCTGGTACATCCCACCAAAATATAACGGGACATGTATTGGATATATTTCTCCATGTAAAAAATAAAGTACCTGTTCCTAAAGTTCGATGAGATCTTACAGTATCTCCAAGTGGTCTTTTTCGTGGATCAGGGTCAGCTTTTTTGATTTTCTTGATCAACTCTAATCCTTTTTCTAAAACGATATTTTCAAAACGTACTCTACTGTCAGGACTTGAAAAAAAGATTTCCTTAATAGGTAAAGTTGCTGGTCTAAAAGGTGCTATACTAGTATTTTCTCCTTCAAGTGAGGCTAAATATTCTAAAATTTCTTTAGGTTGCTTTTCAATAGGATAAATGCAATTTAATTTTTGTTTCTCTGCAATCCATTTTGGCTTTAGTTGGTTTTCAATTACATAGTCGGACCTTAGCAATAGGAAGTTTTTAATTCTATCGTCAAACGCTTTCATTAATCCCCATTCAATATTATCAAATCCAAGTTTATGATAGCAAAATAAACTTATTGCTATCGTTTTCTGTTTGCTTAATATATCATCAAGATAAGTAGATTCTGAAAACCAATTTTTCAAATCTTTGTAAATTGTTCCCCCCGTAGCTAATACATCATCAAAATATATGTAATGCTTTTTAGGCTGATCAATTAACAAATTGTAATTAACTCCATATCGTTTATCCAAAATTTCTTTAAGAATTGAAAGAATTTCATTTTGACTTTTTTCTGGTTTTTGAGTATCAATAAAATGAGTGTTATTAATAAATTCTTGCATTGAACTATATTTATAAAATGCCTGCAATTCGACAAGACGTTTTTCTAATAATTCTATTGCTCTGCTTTTTGAAATATAAATTTGTGGTAAAAAATATAATAATTCAGTAAGAACAAATTTTGCATCATCTCCAAATTGATTTGCCCATTCTATTATATGTTCAATTGACATTCTATGGTCTGTTTCAGGACTGTCGCAGTGATAGTCTTGCAGAATTTCAAATATCTTTTCGGCAGTTTCTTGCATTTCTTTAAATTTTCAATAAAGGATAAAAGTATGATAATGCTTAATACCGAACAAATACATTATTCAATCATTTTTTTATAAAAGAAAAATATCACAAAACTAACTCCTTTTATGTTTCCAATCACAGTTTGGTGCAAAAATTTCTGGCTCAAAATATAGTTTACTAATTATACTCAAAAATCTATTCGATTTTAAAATACCTCCGCAATGTTTTGGTTCTGTCGCAATAGTAAAACCGGATAATCTTTCAAGAATCCAATCAATTAAAGGCCTATTAATGGATAAAATATCATGGATTTGTTTTTTTGTCATGTATGAAAATTTCTTTTTATTTTCATTATTTAACGGACTGTCTAAAACAAAAAAATCAAGATCAATGTCAAAATAAACCTGAGTTTCTTTTGAAGTTAACATATGCTGTTCCAAAGAATCGAATGTCTTGAATTTTTTAATTATATGCTTATTACCATAAATATCTATAAGCTCTTCATCTTTCCAGCTATCAAAAAAAGGCTCTTGTCTGCAATGAATATATATATCTCCGATTAAATTTAGATAAGCAGCACATAGTATATGTCCATCATTATTTCCTGCTAATTTAGCCCATGAAAATGCTGCGACCTCTCCATCATTGGATTGATCTAGTTTCGAAAGCCAATCTTTTTCAACTTCATCTGGAAAACATAAATCCTGATGCCAGTCTAAACTTATCATACATGGCGGTTCACTTCTTTCGCTTTCTCTTGTCCATTTCAACCAATAAAAAAAAGCATATCGATGCTCTTGAAATATTGCCAAATCAATAGCGCCAGAATATTTATTTTTGGGATGAGATAAAATCTCGGTAGCTGAACCAGGCGGTGCAATATAATAACTGTTTCTAAATTTAATAGAAATTTCTTTTTCTCTTTTACTTAACCCCATAAATTCTAAATCTTTAATAATTAAGAAAAAAGCTTTTTAAATCTTAATGATATCTAAGTCAATTTCGTTTTTCTTATTCAGCCTGTTTTCATTAATATATTTATATCTAAACTCAAGCCACTCAAAATGATCTTTTTTAAATTTTCTTGTGTATATCTCCTTTTAATGGTCTCATGTAATACTTTTTCAATTTCGATTGTAAACACTTTCATATTTGAAATTAAATCGATCTCTTCAGACCCATTTTTCCCAATAATGCGCAAAGAAGTACCAGATTCATTTATTGATGATTGTACAATTTTATAAAAATTTACTTCCTTAGTATTTGGAACATTGTAGCTCGTTGAATGAGAAGCTATCTTATTTCGCAATTCAATGATTTTTGCTGATTTTACATGCTCTTTTTTCTCCTTCTGATTTAGAAGATTAAACAATCTCATAAGATCAATGACAGCACCCAACTGTAAGTAATATGCATTTAATACCCCATAAATTCTTAGATACATTTCTCCTTTAGATTGAGACTTAGTACTTAGGCCATTTTGAAAAACTTCTGTTATTGCATTTTGTGTATCTTCAATTAAATCGATACATGCTCTTAATAACTCGAAATCTGCTTTATTTTGGAATTTTAATTTCTTGGTAATTTCTGTTTTATATGCTTCATCATTATGATTATTTTTTACCGATGTGTACCTTAAAATTCCTAAAAAAATCTCAGCATATATTTCAACTGTAGATATTCTATCCAAATATTTCTTGTCGCTCATAAATTACTATTTTTACTTTATATTAATTATTAACTGAAGATAACTGGGAAAATTAAACAGTGAATTCTGTTAGTTTCTAAATAAGATACAATCATTATTTCTGTTATATAATTTACTTCTCAAAAAGATTAAAATCAACAAACAAATCTTTATAATTTCCTACAAGCGACTTCTTTATATAATTAATGTATTTATGAATATTTTCATCCTTTAATTCCTTGTACAAACGGTTAGACATACCCCAATTTTCAATTCTTTCTGCAAACAAATCTGTGAGTTTGAATTCTAGTTCAGTTCTACTGAGACCACCCCATGATTTAACATAACTCTCGGTCCATGGAGTTGAATAATCTTTATGATAACCGACTAGAATTAAGGTATCTTGAACTCTAGGTATAACGTGAATGTAAACATTTTGCAACTGTTCAAATTCATCAAAATTAAATTCATCATCATCAATTGGACTAAAAATAGCAGAAGCATATACGTCTATTTTTTCATATACATGTGAATAGTAGATGAACGAGTTTGAGTTTTTCCTTATCTCATCCTCAAAAATAAATTTAATCCTTACTAACTGAATACTGCCAACATAAAAGCCGTTACAATAACTCTCTATTTTCTCTTTATTTATTTTACCATCCAATCTTTCATCTTCAAGTATTTGCGTATATGAATCTAAATGAATTTGTTTTTTTCTTAGTTCTGCACAAGTAACCCTATAACTGAATAATAAAAAACTTTTAAACGATGTAAGGTCTGAATCAAAATCCTCTATACTTTTAAAAATATTACTATCATGATTTGAACAAAAAACATTTAACGACAAAGCCTGATTGATTCCAATTTTTTTAAACTCAATAGGCCCTGTTTTTTTCCAATGATTAGGATCTGTTAATTTGGTTTCAACTAAAAAACCTTGATCTGCCAAATTTTTTAAAATACCGTTCTTTTGCAAAAAATGAGAATTTATGGATACTTTATCACATTGACCTGCAAGACAAATCCATTCCTTTTTATTTGATTTTTTACCAATCTCAGCAAATATCCGTTCTATCATAAAAAACTATTGCAATTATAATTTGTTGCATTCTAAATTCATTAATAAATTTGGGATTAGATAATTTATGTGTTAATATCCTGAAACAACCTCTTCTTCCTCTTCTGCAATATCTTCCATTAAAACTTGCAAGTGCTTTTCAATTCCCCAATTCTGGATAATCCAGTCAATTAATTGATTACGTCTTATTTTACAATTCTCAGGCGTCCAATCTTCAAATTCTGCAATTTTTCTTTCTTGTCTTATATCAGAATTTGAATATGAGTAACCTGTACCTGAACTCCCTTTTTTTCTTTCAAATTCAAAGTTCCTATACCTTGAATTATCTTTAGTTAAAACCAAATTTGAAATGTCGTTCAAATATTTGCTTACATCCTCTGCAGGCCATTTTTTCAACCACTTTGAATTAACGTCTGGTGTTTGTGGAAGAATATGTTCCAATGTTGCATCTGTTAAATCTTCCCAATCTAATTTTGGTTTATTCTTATCTTTTAAAAGAAAAAATTCATACTCATATAAAGTATACTTCAATAATCTTCTCCATTTATACCAATCAAAAAAATCTTCTTTTAAAGATTTTCTAAAAATACTTTCATCTGAATACCAATTGATTGTTCCGTAAATCCATTCTGTCACAGATTTTAAGCTATGTTTGGACGAAAATATATCATCAGCCCAACGATAAAATGTAGATATTCCTGCATTACTTCTTTTACCTTCCCATAAAAATACTCGATATGAAAAAATCTCGATCGATTTTAAAAAATCGCTGTATTCATCATCTTCCAGCTCACCATTCTCTTTTTTAATTCTAACTGCTACTAACAAAGGAAGATAATTCGCTACATTACCAGCATTTTTTATCTTAGTTAATAAATAAAGTTCTTTTTCATCTGATGCTTTATTTGTTGGCTTAATTAACGCTGAATAATGTTTGGAAATCAAAGCGAGTCCATCTACAAACTTTAAAATAAATTCTTTTACCTGATCCTTATTCTTTTTATTAAAATTTCTTAGCGGAATAACGTCATCTGATTTAAAACCATTATAGCCGCTCCAATTTTTAGGAGTATGACTAACAAACAAAGTCCAAGCAATTCTTAGGCACTGACTTTCACTTCCATTGCATTTTGAAATATTTACGTAGACTTCTTTCCATGTTTTATTGATTGTTTTTGTGAAACTTTCTTTTTCTGAATCATCATTTATATTTCGGTAAACCCAATACATAAGATAGTTTTTTAATAATTCCATTGAAGATAAGTCCTTGCCTCGCGAATTCATTAACTCGAAAGTCATTCCTATTTCACTTTCAACTTCAATAGGGTAAAAAGAAAAATTTAGTTTTCTGATAACTGCATCAAATAAATCTTTTAAGTATTCTTCTTCTTTATCCTTTCTTATTTTCAGCTGTTCTATTATATGATTTCTCAAATATGAATATGCATTTGAAATTCTTGTTTGATGAACTGAGTTTGCTTCAATATTACTAACTCCTTTTGTAATTAAGTCTAAGTAGAAATCTGATGTATCATTGTTTAATCTAAGTTTGCTTTTACCACCTGAATAAAGATATATGGGAATTTCTGCAGAGAAATCAGACAGTCCTATTTTAATGAGTTCTTTAAATATTATTGATAGATATAAACTGCAGGTTGTTAACCTTTGTTGTCCATCCACTATATCTACTACTTCTAATCTTTTAGTTCCGTAATTTTCTGTTGGTTTTGTATTCGCTTGATAAATTACAATTGTCCCTGTATAATGACTGATTATTTTATCATCTATAAGAGCATCAATATCCTGAACAAACTCTTCCCAATGTTTTTCTTCCCAAGCATATCCTCTTTGATAATCAGGAATTTGAAAAATCTTTCCTTCAAGAATATTTGATAATGTTTTTTTTTCCAAAATTTAATTTATTTATGGTATTTATATTATAATTTTAAAGAATTTGAGGATTCTTAATCGTTAATTCGGGCAATTCTTTTTCTAGTTATTTCCTTGTCGAAATTTAAAGAATTTTCAATTATATTTTTCTCTAATGAAGTTTTGATTGCTTTACCATAACCTCTTTCAATTGCAAAGTCATCAGCTGCAAACTCTCCCTCTTCATTTTTCTTTGTAGGATTAAAAGCATGACCAAATTCATGTAAGATTATAGCAATACGTTCCTCTTTTTCACATTCTAAAAGTTTATTGTAATCAAACGTAATTATTTTTGAGTTTGGAGGTAAGCTAACTTTAATGTTTGAATTATTTGCAGGGCCAAAAAAAGCACTTAAAAATATATTATTTGTCTCAATTCCTAAAAAATCTTCATCTTTCAATGCTAAAATTAATTCTTTATAAATGCGTAAAGGCTCAATCTTTAAGAATTTTGGATCTTGATTCTGTAGAGCTACTACGGTTGTATCTGTCAAAAGATGATTATTCATTATTTCTGCTTTTTCAATATCATTCATATTATAAAATTTTCTTGTTAATAAAATAAGGTTCTTCCATATAATATTTAGAGTTAATAAATATTTCTAATTTGAAAAATTTTTTAGTATTTAGTTCGTAAATACATTTCAAAAACATGCCATATTAAAAACAATACAATTCCAAAATAAAATAGATTTCCCTGCCAAGCAATATATCTTTTCATTCTTTTACTATTTATCTTCATTGCTTCTTTAAATCCTTCAACTCCAGCTCTAATAAATTCAGGATTACTTCCTAGATCTGGATGTTTCCCTTTGATTATATCGAAATAACTATTATTGGCATACAATGTGCTAATAACATATTTTAAAAATTTGAGTCCAAAAAAAATACTTGCACTCCAACAAGCAACAGCAAAAAATAATGGAAGTAAGCTTATGTTTAAACTATGGTTTTCAGTTTTATATACTGAAAAACCAACTGCAGATACAGAAATTGCAATCAAATAATAAACATACTTTTCTTGTTTTTCTCTAAATTCTTGCTGAATATTAAATTGAATCTCACTCATTTATTTTTCCTTTTTTAATTTATCTTTTTTGGATACTTGCTCATATATTCTTTGATTATCTTTAAATCTGAAAAATTTAAATCAAACCATTCTCCCCTAATCCTTTTATCTTTGAACTTATCATGAAGCTCACGCTCCACAATAACCGGCGCAATCCAAGTTGTAATTAAATCCCAATTTGGAGATACACCATGTAAAGTTTTTTCTCTGATTTTAGGATGATAGCTTTGGCCAATTTTAATTAAATTATTTGCAGAGTCAATTATCAAGTATACCTTTTTTACTTTTGATCCATCAACTTGTACTGATTTTTCATCTTCATCAAAAAACCATCGATATAGACTTTTTTTATCAATCAAACTGAAATTTATAATTCCTTTTGTTCTCGGAAAGACTAATACACCATTTTTGCCTTCAAAAATTGACATTTCATTACCAATTGTGAAATAGCCCATTTTTTCAAATAATCCCCGTAATTGCGATTGAATCGTATTAAATATGTCAATTATATCAGAATGAGGAAATTTGTCATTAACAGCTTTACAAAATTCTATTGTATATTCATTTCTAGTTTGAGAATCTAATTTCATTGACAATTCTAAAGATAAACCACTCAGCACATGTTTGTTGTCAATATAAAAAATCATGTATTCAATGAACTCTTTATCCGTATAAACATGAACTCCGTAACAGTGTTCATTTATAAGAGATATAACATTATTAATTGGACCGTTATCTTGTTCATTCAAAGCGTAGATAGCTTTGCGATCTAGTTCGTGGCAATAATTGCTAAAATATTTCTCTATCGAATTCATTTACTTTATGATCTTTTTGAAATTAATTATTACGTTTTCTTAATGGGCAGAATTACAGAAATTAAATTTTAATTCTGAAAGTCAGAACAAAATGAAGTTATAATTAAATTAGGTAACTTTAATATAAAATATGATCTTAAATAAAAAATAGAATCAATGCATAATCTCAAAATTATAAAATAATTATATCTTTTTTCGGTTTTGTTAGTTAAGTTCTAAGGTAACACTTTCATTCCTCAATCTATCTACAACTTATGAAACAGTATATAGAGCAAAATAATACCAAGAATGAAAATGGTTAAGCATTAAATTTGCAAATTACTAAGCCAAAGGTTAAAGGTGTACAATAGCAGGACCCAGAAATCTTAATCTTATCACCCAATTTTGTAGTTGCTATTAGCGGTTTGGCATTTTACATTACATTATCAAATATATGCCCAACTATCCATTATAGCTCTTGAGTATATCTGATGTATATTTCTTCCAATTCTTCTATAGGATGAAACCCCAACTCCATCTTTGCATGCACAAATAAACCATCTTGATAAGTTACTTCCGTAAGTGCATGAGGCAAATCCTCAATAGAATCTTTTTCGGGAAGTTCAACTATGGGGACTGGGATATGTTCTCCGTCCTTGTTTTCTCTCCAATCATAAGCAGCCTTTGTCATTACGTAAAGCGTTTTCTTATCTTTTGAAAATCCCCTTTTTACTACTATATATTCTCCATTATGGTTTCTAAAGAATGGCACTCCAGCAATCAAACTTTCAAAATATGCAGTCAATGGATCACAATCAAACACTTGTGGCGTACTCGGAAATTCGTTTGACTTATCATTAGGAAAAATAATGCGTTGTGCCGCATTAGAAGTTTTAGACATCATGTAATTGGATTGTACGGGAGGTGGAGTTTCAACCTTTTCTCGACTAAATATCCATTCTCCTAATGAACCTCCTTTTACTGGTTTGGAACTATTTGCCCAAGACAACATTCGTTCTAAGCTTATTTGCGCTTCTTCTGCGGAAACGGCACACATCCACTCATAGTTTGGGTCTGCAAATTTATTTCTAAATTTTGAAGGGTCGGCAAGAAATGCTTCAACGCTTCCGCATATAATTTCAATACGTTTTGCTGTAATTGGATTTAGTAAAATATTTTCTAATCTCGTTACCCAACGTAGATTGTCAGGTCTATTATTTTGTTTGTTTGTGTCAATATGGTCAACAACATGTTCTTTTGTTGGTGCTTCATTATGAAATGCCGTCGCAACTATTCGGTGAACTCGAACAGAAGCAATTTCTAAATAACCTGTTTTGCCGTTTAATTTACCAAAAGTCCAATTATTGTCTGTTGGTCTTGGTCGTTTTCCGTCAAGTGGATAGCGAAATACTGCTCCGTTGTCGCGAACAAAATAATGCTCATTTTTGTAAATACATTCGCTTTCTAGTTTAAAGTCATTCAAGTCAGCCATAGTCACTATTAAATTTCTTTGTCAATTAGATGTTATTTTTAACAACAATTAGTTATTTTCTTTTATACCAAATAAATATCCACCAATCGCTCCCAAAATTCCATAACAAGCTGCAGTTTTTTCAGCAGGAACATCAGAAACAGCTAACAAAAGTGCTGCGAATACAATGATTGTGATACCATAAATTTTCAAATTTGTCTGACCAAATCCCTCCTTCATTTTTTTATAAATGATAATCATGCTTGTAATAGCTAGAAGAACTATAGCTATTAATATGTAATGTTTATATTCCATACTAAATTATTTTTAAAATTTTAATTACTAAGTATCTCCTAGGCTTTTATACATCATCGTCTTGATCTTCATTTAATTTCATTCTATTCAAGATTATTCCTAAATGATTAGGCTTTATGAGCTTTTGTTTATTTCTCTGTTTAGCAATATCAATAGTAAATTCATTTAAATTAATGTCATCTGATAAAATTACCTTTCCAATTATTCTATTTGGAGGTATTGCTAAAGTTGAATGAATATTACCATATTCCATAGCTATTCCATTGTATGGTTCTTCAATTTTTACTGCATATACAACACCATTTGCATCTGCAACATCACTTTCGAGTTGAAAAAGGCGATTGATAGGTTCCGTGATGTAGTCCTCAACTTCTGGATTCGTTTGAATAGCTTCTTCAATAATAACTTTTGCCTGTCTTACATTTCCAAAAGTTTGCCCCCCTTTTAATCGGCCTGTTGAGTAATAAACACATAAATAACTTAGATAAGCAAAACTCAATCTAAAATCATTATTTTCTATTCCGAAAATATAACTATTTAAACTTCTAGATACTGTCATTCCAAATAACTGTGGTCTATCAAAAGGAATTATTTCTGGTAATTGCAAAACTCTTATTAATTCTCTAGCATCATCAATATTAAACGGACTAGTCGCTGGAACAAATCCATTTCTTTCTATTTGTTGAGAATGATATTCAGACGTACCATGAAATATGATATTTGGATTTTTCCAAATATCAGGTGGAAAAATTTCAAGATTAATTCTGTCCAAATTATAGTTATATATTGACATATTTCTATTGTTATTATCTTAAATTGTTGATTGCATTTGAGCCTTACCGTTAACGTTTTAGTAACTGTTAGGCATTGTTTCTTCTATTTATCATCTTCTTGCTTAGCATTATTCATTAACATAAAAGTGATTTGTTCTGGTGTAAACATTTCAAAAAAAGCTTCATAAATTTTTTGACCATTTTTCTGAATCATTTCTTTGAGATATGTTATTGTATGAATAAATAATTTTTCAAACATGTCTGAATCTTCTCCAGAAAATGAATTCTGTTTTACTTGGCTAAATCTTACTTGTGATTGTTCAATACCATCTAATTTTGGAATTAGCATATATGAAACTCCTATTTCACTTTCAGTGTCGCCTCTATGAGCAATAAACTGATGGCGTAAATCCATTAAGAAATTATGAGTTTCAAATAATGGTGATTCAATTTCTATAAAATTTTTAGCTTCTAATTTAGGGAAGCTATTTTTTGATGCATCGGTATAACATTTTCCATATAAGGCAATTAATGAATAAGTTAGAGCTGATTTTATGATTGGATCAGGGTTTGTACGCAAAATTCTTATATATTCTAGATTTCTTTCTAAATCCTCTTTCATTGCACAATATGCAATAAATTTTTTAGATAAAAATCCAGGTATTGCAACTACTAAATAATCTTCAGCGTATAAAGCTTGTGCCTTTTTTATTAATCTAACAAGATGTTCTGTCTTTTTATCCATTTGATTTGTTGAAATGATGTTTAACGTTCTGCTACTAAAAGGGGGTATGGAATTAAATTAGACTCTGTTTTCGGATTTGCCAAATCATCCCAAATACAAATCAGCTTCCCATCAAGCCAATTACCAAAATCAGTTGTAGCTGTTCTGGACTGGATTTTTATTTATTTCAAGTTTCTATACTTTCAGCTTCAAAAAATAAAACTCATTTATGTGCTTCCATTTAAATTCATAGTCTTGGTTTAATTTTAAATCTTCTCCGTATGGTTTTTCTGTTTTATATTGCAATACAGTTCCAGATTTATACTTATGATTATCTCTAAAATTAAAATCGGCTGTGTCGACTGAATAATTTTCTTGATTTACATAATGCAAATGATCAGTTGCCAATATGAAATAGCAAATATCAATTCCATTCTGTTTATATAATTCTAAATTTGAAATATCTTTAAAAACATCATATCTATTATTTGGCTCTCTATGATTTCCTTTCTTAAAAAATTTTAGTTCAATAGCGGTTTTGGTAATTGTTTTATCGTCTTTATATTTCAATAATAAATCAACTCTCGCTTTATTACTTTTGCTTTTTACACTTTCATTATTTAGATCTATATAAGTTTCAAATTCTAAATGCAATTTATCTTCAAGCCTAAATTCGTATAACTGTCCGAGAGTTTTCAAAATATAACCAAATTCAAGTTGAAACGAAGCTTCGTTTTTTGCTGTTAATCCCCCAAATGCTAATTTATTAATTAATAAATGAAACGAAGTTTCAATAATTTCTTCGGATAATTTAATTTGAGTTTCCTTATTCATTTTTAAATTTTCGATTACGTTTTGGTTTTCAATCTAGGTTACAGAGCTATGTCGCCTGGCTAGATTGAGGAATAGACAAAACTAATTTTGCGGTTAAAAACTGAACTTTAAAAATACATAATCAAGTTCAAATTAAGTCTAAAACCTAAATCTTACCAAGCATCTATGTTAGTCATAATCTTCTATTCGTTTTATATTTTTTATCAGACTACCAATTCCAATTACACAAAACAATCCTGATAGGAATTGCCAAAAAGAAAATCCATCAAGTTTCCAAATTGAAATAACTGTTAGAATTCCAGTCAATAGCGTAATTATTATTCCTATTCTAAAATTCTCCTTGTTATAAAAACCTATTTGATAGAAAACCCCTTTCTCTTCTTTTTTATTATCATTGCTAAAAATCATAGTCAGCCCAGTTAAACAACAGAGTAAAGTCAAAATTATCCAACCGTTAAATTCGATAGAACTTCTAAATATGTCAACAGTCCAAAACCCGAAACCTATAAATACTGCAATTCCAACAAAAAAGTTTGTCAAATTTTCTGATCGGTCTTCAAATGCTTTTTTTATTTTATAATTAATTTTCTTTTCAATTTCGGAACTTTCAAAATTGTCACTTGATTTCAATTTTTCCAAAATCTCCAAATCAAGTTTCAATTCTTGTTTTCTTTTTATTGAAGCAAAGCTTTCTCTTAATTTTTCAAATGCAGCAATTATTCCAATTATTGCAACGAATACTTTTAAGTAAGTTTCTATATTATTTAAATTTTCCAATACTGTTTTTTTTTTAAAAAAAATTGTAGCTAACGTTCTCGCGCTATAAGCAATTTAGGATTAAGCAAGCGTACTCTTTTGGATAAACATAATTTAACTTGTACAAGACCAACTTTAAATTTAGCCAATTGCCCAAATTGCTTGTGACTGTATTAGGGACAGTTATTTATTTCAACCAATTTAATATTTTTGAAGCATAAATAACTTTTGAACTCAATTTCGAACCAGGGAAAAATGAAGGATTCATTTCATTAATTAACTCTTTAGACGTTATTTTCGGATTACTTTCTATCATGGAGTTAATTTTCTTCGATTTAGTAAAAGCCATTAGCTTTTTTCTTATTTTTTCTTTTCTTTCTGCTTCTGAAAGATTTAATATTTTTTTACCAAATTCAGTAATCTGCCTATTCTCATCTATAATTTCTAAAGCAAATAAATCATTTCTATATTTAGATGGTATATTTTTCGATAATGAGAAATTATCTAAAAAGGTGAAAATTTCTTTTTTAGTATTTAATGGTAAGTAGTTATTAGAATTAATTGATAATTTTAATCCCTCAATACCTCGTCCTCTTTTTGGTGCAACAATTTTATCGCTAATTTCTAAATCTGCAAATAAAAACCAACCTATGAGTGTTTTTGAATACGTATCCCAAGTCGCATCTTTAAATTCATTTTTAAATACTCGCTTTAATATTTTCGTAACATCAGATTTTTTAATCTCATTTAATTTTTCTTTTTTCAATTCGAGGTAAGGTGTATAGTTCTTAAACTTCTCTGTCACGAACTTTTTAAAATAACTTATATTAGCTTTAGTATCTTTTGTTAAAGTGAAATTATCATCAACTTTTCTAACAAGTCCAATATTTCTCAGTTCGATTAAAATATTATCTAAAGACGTTTTTCCAATGTTTTTTGAATATTTATTTAAAAGAGAATCTAAAGTTTCTCTTTTATCTTTTTCAAATAATAAGAAAGCTTCAGAACATAAATTTACACCTTGCCTTAATAGATAACTCTCTCCAATTGTTGGAATTTTATCTGTTACTAAATAATCCCTGAAAATATCCCAATAAATATTGTAATTAGCACCAGAACGAATTATAAGCCTTTTATTTAATAGAGATTCTATTGTCGTGCTTTGAATTGAATCTCCAATATCTGAAATATCAAAAAAGTTTCCATCATATGCTTTTTTAGCAATAAGTTTTAATGCTTTTAATTCATTTCCGTCAATTCGTTCTTTATCTTTTTCAAATAAGTCGTGAATATTAAGATTTGATTCAATTAAATTATCTTTTTTTATACCAGATTCGATTTGTTGGTAGATATGGATACACAGTTTCTTAGTTAACCAAGGCAAACCTTGTGAACTTTCTTTAATTCTATTTTTAATCTCTTTACTTAACTTTCCGATTGAATTTTCAAGTTGCTTGATTATTCCGTTAATTTCTTTTTCACCAAATTCACTGATCGTAAACTCTCTGGCTTGCTCTTTTGCTTGCTGCCAATATGAATATGCTTCGTGTTCAATTGGTATAACAATTTCTGTTTTCCAAGAAAAGCCAATTATTATGTTTGGTTTTGAATCGGTTACGTCACTTAGAAATTTATAAAAAGATTTGAATAAATCTTTCTTTCTAAAAACATCTTCAAATTGGTCAAAAATTAAAATTAAATAACGATTTTTTAATTCTAATTCGTTAAGTATAGATTTTATTGATTCTGAAGATAATAAATCAGTATTTGAAGTAAAATTAAGAGGTTTAGCAAATAAGTTACTTTCTATAAATTTATCAGTTATAGCTTTGTTAATTATTTTTTCTAATGATAAGGCTACAAAATTATTTGATAAAGCACTACGAGTATCTATTGCTACAGTGTAAAATCTATTTTTATAATATTTATTTCGGCATCTTCCTCTAATTTCTGAAACAAGAGAACTCTTTCCCCACCCAGATTTTCCGTTTAAATAAAAAATTCGTTTTTGAGTAGTGCTATCTTGGATAGAGATAAAATAATCTAGAATACTAGACCTAATATTTGCCCTACCAACAAAGTCTTTTTCTGACGCTGGTAAATAATCATACCAGTTTTCACTTTCTTGAACTTCAGATATTGTTTCAAATTCCAATGAAGTAGTCTTTATAGAAATATCTTTATTTTCTATTGCTTCGTCTATATAGTTAAGATTTTCAAGTTCTTCAATTCTTAACTTAATTTTTTCGATTGTGCTTTTATCAATACTTTTTGAATTATCATTTGCATTGAATATTAAATAGTCAGTTGGTAATAGGCTTGATGAATTAATTAAGTAAATTAAAAAATCACCAAAATATGTTACAGCCAGTATTTTTTTAGAGATTTTATATTTTGATAGAAATTGTTCTGGTTCAAAAATAAAACTACCATCAGATAACATTTGAACAATATCTGAAGGTTCAAAAAAAGTTAAGTTTCGATATCGTTCGTCCTCTCTTAACTCTTTCAGTAGTGCTCCTGCTTGATATTCTAATTCATTTGTTCTAAAAAAATAACCAGAATCTGCTTTTTTATGTGAAACATTAAAACAAAACTTAGTTAGTTCGTCCGAACTTACTTTTTCTTTTGCTTTACATTCAACATAAAGTATTTCCTGTTTATGTTTGTGTTCAGCAATCAAGTCTATTTCCATACCAGAAAAGTTAATATTCTGACTTATTTTATATTGGTGAATAGATAAAAGGTTTCGAGTTAAGTCTTCAAAACAGTTTCCTTTAGCTTTATTAGAAGAATCTATTTGCAAGATAATTTTTATTTCTGTTTTCAAATTCTATTGTTTTTTTATCTAATTAGCAACAGCTGTTATAATTATAATATGTTTGTTCAATTTATGATTCCATTTCATTTGACAGTTTTCTAAGATTGATGGCAACTTACTTATTTAATCAATAAACTGGATAAATAAACTTTATTTTGGTTGCCTTTATGCTTTTGTTACTAATTTAAAATCAAACATACAAAACCGGTTTCGTATTAGTTTACGGTTTTCCATAATCTGAGTCATTAATAATCCGCAAAATACTTCTTTTAACAATGAAAAAGATACCGTATAAATACCTGTTTTAAATTTTTATTGAGCATAAAAAAAGATGCCTTAAGCATCTTTTTTAAAATTTTAATCTTTATAATTGAATTTCGAAATCAAATAAATCTCTGGGACTTGCATCTAAAGCAATAAGTAACTCTAATATTGTTTCTAAAGTTATATTCGCTTCTCCTTTTTCAATTTTACTAATGTAACTATGATCAATAGTTTCACAAAGTGTTGCTAATTTCCGATAACTTAGCCCCTTTGATTTACGCAATTTATTAAGTTTCTTACCGAATCTAACTAGAAATTCTCTTTTTACATCATCACCAATCATTTTCTTTTTTTCTGCAATTTGTTTAAAACCAGCAATAAAACAGTGGTAATATATTGCTACATTAGATTTTATTATTATATTTGGACTTAATTATTATATTTGCGATACTTCATGTAAAAATATTTGAAGCATTCGCTTTGAATCTCGTCCTCAAAAACTGGTAATTTTAACACGCGAGATGATAAGTGTAAATGCTCACGCTTTAGGGCGTGGGCTCACTTATTCGCGTGTAGGTATACCAGTACCTTGAGGGCAATAAGCTGAGTTCCATGCCTTTTTTTATGTCATAACTTTTCTTGCATTCTTAGTGATTTTACTTCTTTTTTATTTTAAAGTTTCGTTCTTATTTAAAGTCGAACCCTTTAATTATTTTACTGCCTGTGTCTTAAAAAATCTTTCTTTATGACCATTAAGCCGTTTACTTAATGCATAAAAAATGGCCCTCTGCTGCAGCGACCAAACTAGCGCAGAGAACCGTAGCCAATCAAATCTTCGTTTAACTAACCAATCCAATATTATGAATAATTTTTCATTTTATAAGGGTGGGAAAGCGCTTTATTGCCTTTTTTTTATATGGCTTTGCCTGTCTTTCTCATCTCTTTTTGCCAAAAATTCTTATCGGCATAGCAATTCTTTTTCCCAACAACATCAGATTCAGGGTACTATTACCGATGGAAGTAATCCTCTGCCCGGGGTAACTATTGCCATAAAAAACAAACGTAATTCCGGAACTATTTCCGGTTACAGTGGTCAGTACACTCTTTCTGTTTCTCCTTCGGATACCCTGATCGTCTCTTTTATAGGGTTCAAAACAGCATTAGTTCCTGTGCAGAACCGTAAAAAAATTGATATTTCTTTACAGTATGACGCCACAACTCTAAAGGAAGTAAAGATCAATGCTGGATATTATTCGGTAAAGCAGAGCGAGCGCACCGGTAGTATTGCCCGTATAACCTCCAAGGATATTGAAACACAGCCTGTCACAAACGTTCTTGCTACAATGCAGGGGCGTATGGCCGGAGTCAGTATTACCCAGTCATCCGGTGTTCCGGGGGCAGGTTTTGATATTAAAATAAGAGGGCAAAACAGCCTTCGGGAAGGTGCTAATTCACCATTATATATTGTTGATGGAGTGCCTTATTCTTCCGAACCGATAGGCTCTCTGGTAACCTCTACCATTTTCCAATCCTCACCCAGCCCTCTTAACAGTATCAATCCTGATACTATAGAAAGTATTGAGGTTTTAAAAGATGCAGACGCAACCTCTATTTATGGGTCAAGGGGAGCAAACGGAGTTGTTCTTATCACTACCAAAAAAGGAAAAGCCGGAAAAACCAAATTCAGCCTTACCAGTTCAACAGGAGCGGGAACAGTAACGCGATTTCTCAAATTAATGAATACGCAGGAGTATCTCAACATGAGAAGACAGGCCTTTATTCACGACGGGATACCATATGGAGAAACTGATTACGATATAAATGGAACGTGGGATCAAAACAGGTATACCGACTGGCAGAAAGAATTATTGGGAGGAACAGCGCAGATCAACAATCTGCAGGGCACTATTTCGGGAGGGAGTGATAATACACAGTTCATGTTCAATGGAAACTACCACAGCCAGACTACCGTTTTTCCCGGTGATTTTAAATATATACGCGGCGGCGGACAGCTAAATATTACCCATCGTTCTGAAGATAATAAATTTAAGATAACTTTTTCGGCAGGCTACAATGTACAGGATAATAATCAGCCCTCGACTGATTATTCAAGTCTTGCCAGATTTCTTTCTCCAAACGCTCCCGCATTATATAATGCGGACGGATCTCTTAACTGGGAAAATACAACCTGGGAAAATCCCCTGCGTAATAATAATGCAGTTTACAATTCAAAAACAAAAGATTTAATTGCCAGTACCCTGCTCTCCTATGAGATTTCAAACAGTCTTACTCTTAAAAGCAGTTTCGGATTTTCTGATCTCAGCACACTGGAAACAAGAACTAACCCTTCTACTTTGTATAATCCCATTTATAATGTAAGCAGCATGCGTTCGTCGATCTATACTAACAATACGGCAAGATCATCCTGGATTGCGGAACCGCAGATCAGTTATAAAAAAAACATTTTCAATGGAGAGACGGAGATACTGGCCGGTGCTACATTCCAGAAGCAGGAAAGCACTAGTCTCTACCAGTATGCAGGAGGATTCAGCTCAAACAGTCTCATTTATAATCTTGCGGCAGCCAATAATATCCTCATCCTTGGCAATGATGAAAATCAGTATAAATATCAGGCATTTTTTGGAAGGATAAATTACAATTGGAAAAAGCGGTACATAGTAAACCTAACCGGCAGACGGGACGGTTCCAGTCGGTTCGGCCCGGGAAACCAGTTCGCAATTTTTGGCGCCGTCGGAGCAGCCTGGCTTTTTTCTAATGAAAATTTCCTAAAAAACAGCTCATGGCTGAGTTTTGGTAAACTTCGTGCAAGCTATGGCTCAACAGGCAATGACCAGATTGGAGACTACCAATATCTAAATACCTATTCAAGTTCCGGGGTAAGTTACAACGGAGTCATTGGTCTTCAGCCTTCCAGACTTTTCAATCCTGATTTTGCATGGGAAATCAATAAAAAGCTGGAAGCTGCCATTGAACTCGGCTTCTTAAAAGACCGTATTACCTTATCAGCATCCTTTTATCGAAACCGCTCCTCAAATCAGCTTGTTGGTATACCTCTTCCCGGAACAGCAGGCTTCACAACGCTACAGGCAAATCTTGGAGCGGTAGTTGAAAACAAAGGCTTTGAGCTGACTTTTCAAACCATTAATTTCAACACAGAAAATTTTAAATGGTCGACCAGTTTCAATTTCACTGCAGCCAGAAACGAACTTCGACGATTTCCTAATCTGGAAAGTTCTCCATACAGTCAAAAATA
>Ga0247805_1000454_pt1 | contig 21323 bp, 21 predicted proteins | sample UWRJL044104R1_FD_180930 | JGI IMG/M metagenome (GOLD analysis project Ga0247805, IMG submission 180930) | Plant litter microbial communities from Arlington Agricultural Research Station in Wisconsin, United States - UWRJ-L044-104R-1 | ecosystem: Environmental > Terrestrial > Plant litter >... | reverse complement strand
GTGCGGGGCGTTGCCCGCTACGCCGGGCTCACACCTTTCGCACTCTACGTGCTCATCTTTCTCGCGATCCCCACGACGCTCGCGGTCACAACGGGGTTCTTCGCCGAAGACGGTTCCTTCACGTGGAACAACATCACCGGGCTCTTCACCCCGACGATTCTCGGCACCTTTGCGAGCTCCTTCTGGGTCTCTGCCGTCACAGCGATCATCGGCGCCATCGTGGGCGCCCTCGTTTGCTACGCCCTGCTCGGAACGCGGCCGGATGGCGCGCTGCGCACGATCGTCGACTCGCTTGCGAGTGTGCTCGCCCAGTTCGGTGGCGTGATGCTCGCATTCGCGTTCATCGCGACGATCGGCCTGCAGGGCCTCGCGACACTTTTTATCAAGAACCAGCTCGGCATCGACATCTATTCAGAGAGCTTCTGGCTCTATCAGGTGCCCGGTCTGCTGCTTCCCTACATCTACTTTCAGGTGCCACTTATGGTCATCACGTTTATGCCCGCCCTGCAGGGGCTCAAGTCGCAGTGGGCAGAAGCCAACGCGACTCTCGGCGGCACGAAGTTCACCTACTGGACGCGCATCGCGGCTCCCGTGCTGGCGCCGTCGTTCTTCGGAAGCCTGTTGCTGCTCTTCGCAAACGCCTTCTCGTCGTACGCTACGGCGGCGGCTCTCATCAGCCAGGGCGCTCAGATTGTTCCGCTGCAGATTCGCGCGGCACTCGTGAGTGAGACGGTGCTCGGTCGCGAGAACATGGCCGGCGCGCTTGCCCTCGGAATGATCGTTGTGATGGTCGTCGTGATGTGGGGCTACTCCGTTCTGCAGTCGAGAACGTCGAGGTGGCAGCGATGAGCACAGCGTCAAGGCTTGGAACAGAGCCATCCACAATCACCCGCTGGATCATCCTCGGCGTCGTCGGCATCATCTTCGCGATCCCGATGCTGGCCCTGCTCGAGTTCACCTTCCGCTCCGGCCTGTCGGGCGAGCACACGCTCGAACACTGGACCGGCCTCGTTGATGAAGACGCCGGTCGCACCTACCGCAACCTCTTCACCGGTGTGATGAACTCGCTGCTTCTCGCCACGGTCACCGTCGGCATCGTTCTTGTTGTGCTGATGCCGACGATGGTGCTTGTGCAACTGCAGTTTCCGAAGCTGCGCCGCGTGCTCGAGTTCATCTGCATCATCCCGATCACGGTTCCGGCGATCGTTCTCGTCGTCGGGCTCGCGCCGGTCTACTCGGTCGTTGTGAAGATCTTCGGCGGATCGATCTGGACGCTCGCCTTCGCCTACGGCATCACGGTTCTGCCGTACGCCTACCGCGCCATCCAATCGAGCCTTGATGCTGTTGACCTCGTGACCCTCAGCGAGGCCGGTCGCTCGCTCGGCGCGAACTGGCTCGTTGTGCTTTGGTCGGTTCTGTTGCCCAACCTGCGCCGCGGAATTCTTGCCGCCTCGTTTATCTCGGTCGCGGTTGTGCTCGGTGAGTTCACAATCGCGAGCCTTCTCAACCGGGTCAACCTGCAGACCGCGCTACTGCAGGTCTACCAGTCCGATCCATGGGTCGCGGGCATCATCACGCTGCTCGCCCTGCTCTTCGTCACAATTCTTCTTCTACTCATCGGTCGGCTGGGAAGCTCCCGCCGCGATCGGAGCAACGCATGAACTCACAATCGGGCGCGACAGTCGAACTGCGCGGCGTTACAAAGACCTACGGCGCGCACCAGGCCCTCGCCGGCATCGACCTCGACATTCTGCCGGGGGAGTTCGTCGCCCTGCTTGGCCCCTCGGGATGTGGCAAAACGACTGCCCTTCGTGCGCTCTCCGGTCTCGAGAGCGTCAACGGCGGCCAGATTCTCATCGACAGCGAGAACGTCGCGAACGTGCCGACGAACAAGCGCGACATCGGCATGGTGTTTCAGTCGTACTCGCTCTTTCCGCACCTCACGGTCGCTGAGAACGTCGAGTTCGGCCTGCGCATGCGCCGTGTGCCCAAGCCAGAGCGCATTCTCCGCGCGCAGGAGTCGCTTGAGCTCGTCGGACTCGGGCACCTGAGCGAGCGCTACGCGCACCAGCTCTCCGGCGGACAGCAGCAGCGCGTCGCCCTCGCTCGCGCCCTCGTCACCCGCCCTCGTGTGCTTTTGCTCGACGAACCGCTGAGCGCGCTCGACGCAAAGGTGCGGGTGCAGCTGCGCGACCAGATTCGGCTCATTCAGACCGAGCTCGGCATCACGACGGTGTTCGTCACCCACGACCAGGAAGAGGCGCTCGCCGTCGCCGACCGCGTCGCCGTTATGCGCGAGGGTCGCATCGAGCAGATCGGCACGCCCGAAACCCTGTACACGTCGCCCGCCACTCCTTTTGTCGCGAACTTCGTTGGGCTGAGCAATCGCGTGGAAGCAAAAATGGTGGATGGCGCGGTGCACCTGCACGGCGAGAAGCTCAAGCCGCTCGGCGAACCCGTTGCCTCGGGCTCGGTCACGGCTTTTGTGCGACCAGAAGACATCGTGTTCGCGGCCTCCGGGCTCGCGGCGACGGTTGTGGCGTCGAGCTTTCTCGGCTCGCTGCGCCGAACCCAGGTTCGCCTCGCCGATGACTCTGTGCTCTCGGTGCAGCACGAGGTCGGGTATGCGGTGCAGCCGGGCGACCCCGTGCACGTGCGTTTTCTCGGGTCGGCTGTGGCGGTAGAGCCGCGCGACTAACCCTCGCTGATTGAGTAGGCCGCCCGCGGCTGTATCGAAATCTCGCAGGGGTTTCGATACGGCGCTGGCGCGCCTACTCAACTAGCGAGCTAGCTGTGCAACACGGCGCTGTCGCGCCTACTCAACCAGCGAGCTAGCTGTGCCATGCGGCAATGTCTGCGGGCGGGCTCAGGCTCGCCCATAGACTGAGCCAATGGCTTTCGGTAAAAAGAACAAAGACGCGGCGACAACGAAAACCCCGACTCCGGTGCTCACCGGCGAGGCGCGCAAGCTCGCGGTTGAGGGTGCGATTCCGGTGCCGGTCGAGATCGCAGGGCAGTTCGCCTGGCGCATCCTCGCGGTCGTCGGTGTGCTCGTGGTTGCCGGCCTGCTGATCATTCAGCTGAAAGACATTGTCATCCCGTTTATGGTGGCGCTGCTCATCTCCGGTCTGCTTGTTCCGGTCGTCAACTTTCTCGTGCGCAAGAAATGGCCAAAGGCGCTCGCCGTTGCCACGACCCTCATCGGGTTTCTCGCAATAGTCACGGGGCTGTTCTGGCTCGTCATCGCGCAGGTGCGCGCAGGATTCCCCGACCTACAAGACCGCTCGCTGTCGGCGTTCGAAGACTTCAAGGTGTTTCTCGCCGGTGAGCCTTTCGATATCAGCGAAAAAGACTTCAATGGCTACATCAGCCAGGCCTACTCGGCGATCGAGGCCAACAGCGACTTCCTCGTCAACGGCGCGCTCAATGTCGGAACAACCGCGGGCCACGTTCTCACCGGCGCGCTCATCGCCCTCTTCGCGACGATCTTTATTCTCATCGACGGCCGCGGCGTCTGGGCATGGATTGTTCGCCTCTTCCCGCGCAAGGCCCGTCGTGCGCTCGACGGTTCCGGCCAGGCTGGCTGGCTCACCCTCACGACCTTCGTCAAGGTGCAGATCTTTGTCGCGTTTATTGACGCGGTCGGCATCGGCATCGGTGCCTTCTTCATCGGGCTCACGATTCCGGGCGGCTTCCCGCTGCTCATTCCGATCACCATCGCCGTCTTCCTCGGTTCGTTTATCCCCGTTGTCGGTGCCGTTGCTACCGGCTCGCTCGCGATTCTCGTCGCGCTCGTCTTTGGTGGGCCCTTCGCTGCAATCGCCATGGCGGCGGTTGTTCTCGGAGTTCAGCAGCTCGAGGGTCACGTTCTTCAGCCGCTCGTTCTCGGTTCCGCCGTCAAGGTTCACCCCCTCGCGGTTGTCTTCGCGGTCGCGGCGGGCGCGGGCATCGCGGGAATTGCTGGCGCACTCTTCGCCGTTCCGGTCGTCGCAGTCGCTAATGTCATGGTGAACTATGTAGCGAGTGGCACGTGGCGCGTACAGGCACGCCCGCAGAAGAAAGACGTCGCGAAAGCCGTATGACCGAACTGAACTTCGCCGGCCCCACGCTGGCCGAATATGAAGGTGCCCGCGCGCGGGTAGCCGAAGTCGCAAAGATCACGCCGCTCGAGAGCGCACAGTTTCTCACCGACGTGCTGGGCACCGAGGTCTTTCTCAAGTGCGAGAACCTGCAGCGAACCGGCTCGTACAAGATTCGCGGCGCATACAACCGCCTCTCTCGCCTGACCGATGACGAGAAGGCGCGCGGCGTTGTTGCAGCGTCGGCAGGCAATCACGCGCAGGGCGTTGCCTTTGCGGCGCGAGAGCTCGGCATCAAGGCGACGATCTTTATGCCCGTGGGCGTTCCCTTGCCCAAGCTTCAAGCGACACGTGGGTACGGTGCCGACGTCATTCTTCGCGGCCACAGTGTCGAAGAGGGGCTCAAGGGTGCGGCAGAGTTCGCCGCCACCACAGGTGCGGTCGTTATCCACCCCTTCGATCACTCCGATGTTGTTATGGGCCAGGGCACTCTTGGTCTCGAGGTGCTCGACCAGGTCAGCGACGTCGACACGTTCATCATTCCGATCGGCGGCGGCGGACTGATCTCCGGCGTCTCGAGTGCCGTGAAGCAGAAGGCGGCTCTCGAGGGTCGCACCGTGCGCATCATCGGCGTGCAGTCGGCGAACGCTGCGCCGTACCCGTTGTCACTCGCCAACGGATACCCCACCGCCATCCAAACCGCTCCGACAATTGCCGACGGAATCCTCGTCGCTAAGCCGGGCGAACTGAACTTCGAGATCATCAAGAACACCGTCGACGAGGTCGTCGTCGTTGATGACGACATGATCGCCCAGGCAATGCTGCTGCTGCTCGAGCGCGCGAAGCTCGTCGTCGAGCCCGCGGGCGCCGTCGGTGTCGCGGCAGTTCTCGCGGGGCTTGTGAAGCACTCCGGCCGCACGGTTGTTGTGCTGAGCGGTGGCAACATCGACCCGCTCATGATGGAACGCGTGATCAGCCACGGCCTCGCGTCATCCGAGCGCTATCTCAAGCTGCGTATCCCGCTGCCCGACCGTCCCGGCCAGCTCGCACGCACCGCGGCCCTCGTCGCCGAGGCCAACGCGAACGTCGTCGAGGTGCTTCACACCCGCCACGGCTCTGGAATGCAGATCAGCCAGGTCGAACTCGAGCTGCACATCGAAACGCGTGGTCCAGAGCATGCCGAGCAGGTTCTCGCTCGCCTGCGCGAAGAGGGCTACGAACCGCGCGTCGATTTCTAGAGTACGCTCGAACCGTGACCACCTCTCGCACCGCTGACGCACGCCGCTCCATGCGCGTTCGTCCCCTGCGACGTCGTCGCGCCGCCGAGCGACCGTAGGCGTCGGTTCGCGATCGGGTGTGGCCCTGTGCCCCTGATCCCTGCGTACCGTCGCCGCTCTCTTCCTCGTCCCTTCTCTCTTAAGGTAGAGCCATGTCTCTTTCCGTAGCGGTAGCCGGCGCAAGCGGCTACGCGGGCGGTGAGCTCCTGCGGGTGCTCGCATCCCACCCGGATCTCGAAGTAACAACAGTGACCGCGCACTCCAATGCCGGTCAACGCCTCATCGACGTGCAACCGCACCTGCGGTCGCTCGCGCACCTCACACTGACCGACACAACGCCGCACAACCTCGCCGGTCACGACGTCGTTTTTCTCGCCCTGCCGCACGGCAAGTCGGGTGAGCTCACGGCGCACCTGCCGGCCGAGACGCTCGTCATCGACTGTGGCGCAGATCATCGCTTGACCGACGAAAAAGACTGGGCCGCGTTCTACGGCGGCGACTTCTTCGGCGCGTGGACCTACGGTATGCCAGAACTTCTTCACGCCGACGGTTCGAAGCAGCGCGCACTTCTCGCAGACACCAATCGCATTGCGGTGCCCGGATGCAACGTCACGGCGATCTCGCTCGGACTGGCCCCCGCAATTCAGGCAGGCCTCGCGCTACCCGATGACCTCGTGGCCGTGCTCGCGGTCGGCCCCTCCGGAGCCGGAAAGTCTCTGCGCGTCGACCTGCTCGCGAGCGAGATGCTCGGCTCTGCGTCGGCGTACGCGGTCGGTGGCACACACCGCCACACGCCCGAGATCATCCAGAATCTGTCACTTGCCGGGGGAGCGGGCGTCACCGTCTCGTTCACCCCGATGCTTGTGCCGATGTCGCGGGGCATCCTCGCTACCTCGACGGCGAAGCTCGCCCCCGGTGCAACGGCCGAGTCTGTGCGTGAGGCCTTCGAAGCGGCCTACGCCGACGAACCGTTTGTGCACGTGCTGCCCGCCGGTCAGTTTCCGCGAACTGCCGACACGGTGGGCGCAAACGTCGCGCTGATCGGGATAGCCGTCGACGAGGCATCCAATCGAATCGTCACTGTCACGGCGATCGACAATCTTGTCAAGGGCACGGCCGGAGCAGCCGTGCAGTCCGCAAACATCGCGCTCGGCCTCGCCGAGACCGCCGGTCTGAGCATCAACGGAGTAGCACCATGAGCGTCACCCACGCGGCAGGATTCGCCGCATCAGGAGTAGTTGCCGGCCTCAAGTCGACAGGTAAGAGCGACGTCGCCCTCGTGCAGAACCTCGGTCCGCTGACCGCTGCCGCCGCCGTGTTCACAAGCAACCGTGCGAAAGCCAACCCGATTCTGTGGTCGCAGACAGTGATCGGCGACGGCATCGTGAGCGCGATTGTTCTCAACTCGGGCGGCGCGAACTGCTACACCGGCTCGTTCGGATTTCAGACGAGCCACCTCACTGCAGAGGCAGTCGGCGAGGCACTCGGCGTCTCGGCGGGCGACGTGCTCGTCTGCTCGACCGGGCTCATCGGCGTCGGCGGGCAGGACTTTCGTGACAAGGTTCTCACCGGTGTAGCGACGGCGGCCCCCGTGCTGTCGGCCGACGGCGGGCACGATGCCGCCCTCGCGATTATGACCACCGACTCGAAGCCGAAGGAGTCGGTCTTCACCGGCGAGGGTTGGTCGATCGGCGGAATGGCAAAGGGTGCGGGCATGCTTGCCCCGGGTCTCGCGACGATGCTCGTTGTTATTACGACCGATGCAGAACTGACAAGTGCACAGTTGGATGGCGCGTTGCGCAGCGCGACCCGCGTGACGTTCGACCGCCTCGACTCTGACGGCTGCATGTCGACAAATGACCAGGTGACGCTTATGGCAAGCGGCGCCTCGGGAATCACGCCGATCTATGACGAGTTCGTCGCAGCTCTCACCGCGCTGTGCGCCGACCTGGCCAAGCAACTGCAGGCCGACGCCGAGGGTGCGAGCCACGAGATTGTGATCGAGACGATCAACGCAGCTTCAGAGACCGACGCGGTCGAGGTCGGTCGCTCTGTCGCCCGCAACAACCTGTTTAAGGCAGCGGTGTTCGGTAACGACCCGAACTGGGGCCGCGTTCTCGCCGCCATCGGAACCACCGGCGCCGAGTTCGACCCCTACGACATCGACGTGACGATCAATGGCGTGCGCGTCTGCAAGTCGGGCGAGCCCGACCAGCCCGCCGAGCTCGTCGACCTCACGCCACGCATCGCGCACGTGCTCATCGACCTCAAGGTCGGCGACGCAGAGGCGACGATTCTCACAAACGACCTCACGCACGACTACGTGCACGAGAATTCGGCGTACTCGAGCTGATGGGCGTTTTCAGGGAGGCCCAGGAGCTCGACGTTCCGGTCAAGACCGCTGTGCTTATCGAGTCGCTGCCGTGGCTCAAGCGGTTTCACGGCCAGATCGTAGTCATCAAATTCGGCGGAAACGCGATGGTGAGCGACGAGCTCAAGCGCGCGTTCGCAGAAGACATCGCCTACCTCAACCTCGTCGGCGTGATCCCCGTTGTCGTTCACGGCGGCGGGCCGCAGATCTCGGCGCGACTTGCAGAGCTCGGCATCGACAGTGAGTTCGTTGGCGGCTACCGCGTGACGACTCCCGAGGTCATGGCTGTCGCGAAAGAGGTGCTCACCGGCCAGATCAGCGTCGAGCTCAAGGATCTGATCGAGGAGCATGGCGACCTCGCCGCCGTTCTCGACGAGGGCACCTTCACGGGCGTCAAGCGCGGGGTCGTTGTTGACGGGTCGCTTGTCGACATCGGACGGGTCGGAGACATCGTCGACGTTGACCCGTCGGCGATCCGAAGCGTGATCAAGGCGGGCCGCACTCCGGTCATCTCGTCGGTCGCCCACGACGCCAACGGCGAACCGCTCAACGTCAACGCCGATGCCGCCGCCGCCGCGCTCGCCGTTTCGCTCGACGCCGCAAAGCTCATCGTGCTGACGGATGTCGCGGGCCTCTACCGCGACTGGCCCAACCGCGATTCGCTCATCTCGATCATCGACACCGCAGAGCTCACCGAGCTGCTGCCGAGCCTCGAGTCGGGAATGATCCCCAAGATGACAGCGTGCCTCGATGCCGTCAACGGTGGTGTGGCGAAGGCCGCAATCATCGATGGCCGCACGCCGCACTCGATTCTTCTCGAAATTTTTACCCACAGTGGTATCGGAACAGAGGTAGTACCCGCATGACCTGGCGCGATCAATACAGCACGGCAATGATGGGCTCGGCCCCGTCGCCGCTCACCCTGCTCACGCGCGGCGAGGGCGCCCACGTCTGGGACGTCGACGGCAACCGCTACCTCGACTTTCTTGCCGGCATCGCGGTGAATTCGCTCGGACACGCACACCCCGCACTCGTCGAGGCAGTGACCAAGCAGATCTCGTCGATCGCCCACGTCTCGAACTACTTCGCAACAGAGCCGCAGATCGCGCTCGCCGAAAACCTGCGCCGCATCACCGGCGCGGGGGAGCGCGGCCGCGTCTACTTCGGCAACTCGGGAGCAGAAGCGATCGAGGCGGCGATCAAACTTGCGCGCCGCAACGGGCAGCACAAGACGATCGTCGCGCTGACGAACTCATTTCACGGCCGCACAATGGGCTCCGTTTCGCTCACCGGAAAGCCCGCGCTGCGCGAGCCCTTCGAGCCCGTCGTTCCCGGCATCGAGCACATCGACACAACTATTGAGGCGCTCGAGGCTGCAATCGGCCCGGATGTCGCGGCTCTCGTTCTCGAACCGATAAAGGGCGAGGCGGGCGTTGTTGACCTGCCCGAGGGATTCCTCAAGCGTGCCCGCGAGCTGACCGCCGAGCACGGCGCGTTGCTCATCCTCGACGAGATCCAGACAGGCGTCGGCCGCACGGGTACCTGGTTCGCGTTCCAGCAGCACGGCATCGTTCCTGACGCGATCGCCATCGCAAAGGGACTCGCGGGCGGCGTACCCATCGGTGCTCTCGTCACTTTTGGCGACGCCTCCGATCTCTTTACAACCGGACAGCACGGCTCGACCTTCGGCGGCAACCCGCTCGCGACGGCCGCGGGCAACGCGGTCATCGCCGAGATCGAACGCGCGGGTCTCATCGAGAACGCCGTGCTTCGCGGAGGCCAGATTCGCGCAGCAGTCGAGGGTAAGCCCCTCGTCGCTGAGGTACGCGGCAGCGGCCTACTCATCGGGGTCGGGCTCAGCGAGCCCGTCGCCCAGCAGGTTGCGACAAAGGCGCTCGAGCTGGGGCTCATCGTCAACGCCCCGAATGACTCGAGCATTCGCATCGCGCCCCCGCTCATCATCGACGAGACTCACGTCGCAGAATTCGCCGAGAAGTTCACTACATCCCTGGAGGCATCAGCATGACCCGCCACTTTCTTCGCGATGACGACCTGACCCAGGCCGAGCAGACAGCGATTCTCGACCTCGCAGAGTCGATCAAAAAAGACCGCTGGGGCACTCAGCCCCTTGCCGGCCCGCAGACCGTCGCGGTGATCTTCGACAAGTCGTCGACGCGCACTCGCGTGAGTTTCGCTGTCGGAGTTGCCGACCTGGGCGGCAGCCCGCTCATCATCTCGACGGCGAACAGCCAGCTCGGCGGCAAAGAGACGCCCTCCGACACGGCCCGCGTGCTCGAGCGCATGGTATCGATGATCGTCTGGCGCACCTTTGGCCAGGCAGGTCTCGAAGAGATGGCCGCCGGAACTACCGTTCCGGTCATCAACGCGCTCTCCGATGACTTCCACCCCTGCCAGTTGCTCGCCGACCTGCTCACAATCCGTGAGCACCGTGGCGAGCTCGCGGGCCTCACCGTCACGTTCCTCGGTGACGGGCGCAGCAACATGGGCCAGTCGTACCTGCTCGCCTGCGCTGTCGCGGGGATGCACGTTCGTGTGGCTTCGCCGCTCGACTACGCGCCCGACGACCAGGTCGTCACCGACGCCGACGCGATCGCCGCGACGACGGGTGGCTCGGTCACGCTGTACACCGACCCGCTCGAGGCCGTCGCGGGAGTCGACGTTGTTGTCACTGACACCTGGGTCTCGATGGGCAAGGAAGACGAGAAGGCCGCACGCATCGCGACCTTCGGCGCGTACCAGGTGAATGCCGAGCTGATGGCGCTTGCAAAGCCCGACGCGCTGTTCCTGCACTGCCTGCCCGCCGACCGCGGTTTTGAGGTCAGCGCCGATGTCATCGACGGCCCGCAGAGCGTCATCTGGGACGAAGCGGAAAACCGCCTTCACGCCCAGAAGGCCCTGATGGTCTGGCTTCTGGAACAGGCCGCCTAGTGACCAACGCGCCGACGCTCGAGCGGCCGGGCTGGGGTGCACAGGTTGTGCGTCGCCTGCGCGGCTTCGGCTCGCCGACATCCACTCGAATTATCGGGGTGGATGTCGCGCGCGGCCTTGCGGTGCTCGGAATGTACGGCGCGCACGTGGGCTTCACTACCTCGTTCGATTGGGCGAACCCCGCGACCTGGACCGACGTCGTCAACGGGCGATCGTCGATTCTCTTTGCCCTGCTCGCGGGTGTGTCGATAGCCATCATCTCGGGGCGCACAGAGCCCCTCGACGGCGTCGACCTGCTCCGCGCGCGGATTCGCATCTTCACTCGCGCGGTGTTGATCTTCGCGATCGGCGGGCTTCTCGAATACCTCGGCACCGGGGTCGCGGTGATTCTGCCGACCTACGCGGCGCTGTTTGTGTTGAGCATTCCGTTCCTGCGCTGGAAGCCTCGCGCCCTATTTATTCTCGCGGCGAGCATCGCTGTCGCCATGCCGTTTCTCGTCAGCTTTCGACCCGACATCATCTGGCAAGACGCGGGCGCCCTCGGCGGGGGAGTCATCTTCGACCTGCTGGTGACGGGCGTGTATCCCGGGCTCATTTGGATGGCGTTTGTGCTCGCTGGCCTCGCGATCGGCAGGCTCGATCTTCGGGCGCTGCGCGTTCAGGTCTGGCTTGTGCTCGTCGGACTCGTTCTCGCGATCGTCGGCTACGGGCTTGGCGCAATCGGCGACTCGGTGCTCGGTGTCAACGGCGACTCGTCATCGTCATCGTCATCTTCGTCATCTTTCTCCGGCTCCGGCTCGTCGTCCTCCAGCACCGGCGAAGACATCGTGACGGTGCCCGGCGAAGAGGTTGACCTCTCGGGGCTCGACTGCGAGATCATCTTCACCGATGAATACTTCTGCTACGACCCCAATGGCCCGTACGCCGAGGAAGGACCTCCGGTCGAAGACGAAGAAGCCGGCAACGACTGGGCGCTCTACTTCGACTACTCGTACTTGTGGACGGCGCGCGCACACTCGGGATCGCCCCTCGAGGTCATCGGCTCAACCGGCTTCGCGATGGTTGTGCTCGGGCTGAGCCTTCTCGCGACCCGGCCCCGCGCCATCCGCTGGATCCTGTATCCCGTGGCGAGCGTCGGCGCGATGGCGCTCACCGCGTACAGCGTTCACATCTTCGCGATAGCTATTCTCGGCGGTGGTGTCTACGACGTCACCGACAACTGGCAGTGGCTGGCATTTTGTGTTGTCGCCCTCGTGCTGTGCTCGGCGTGGACGATCCTGATTGGCCGCGGTCCACTCGAGCAGGCACTCACCCGCATCTCGCACGGTGCCGGGAGCATCACCCGACCCGAATCTTCAAAGGACACCCATGAGTAACCCCGTTTCGACCCGCCGCAGGGTTCTCACAATCGTCATTGGCGTTGTGGTTTTTATCGCGATCTTCGCGGGCGTCTACGCGCTGCTCAGCTCGCGCGCGGAGTCTGTCAAAGAGTCGTCGAGCTCGCCGACGCCGACGGCCGCCTCAGAAGACATAACCACCTTCACCTCGACCGACCTCGGCTACACGGTCGATCTGCCTGCGAACGCGACATCCACCGCTGAAAATCAGGTGCTCAGTGGGGGATCAACGGCGCAGACCTTTGTGACCTCAGCGACTGCGGGCACCGGCACCTACCTCATCAGCACCTATCGCTACGGTGAGGGCGTCGAGTTCTCCGATGATCCGGAAGAGAACATCGACAACACGATCGCGGGCATGATCGCCAACACCGAGGGAGCGGAACTCACCAAGTCGAGCATCATCGATCTCGACGGCGAAGTTGCTCGCGCCGGCGTTATTGCGGTGCCCGACGCGGGGGAGCAGCTCTTTGTTGTCGCCTTCCACGACGGTGACCAGTATTTGCTGCTCACGAGCGGAGTTGACGCCGCAGACTTCGAGTCGTTCGTCGGCTCATTCGAATTCGGCGCCCGAGCGCGCCCGTAGACTTATCAACGATCTTTCAATCAGGGAGTAACACACAATGACGGAACGCGTCGTCCTCGCCTACTCAGGCGGACTGGACACTTCGGTAGGCATCGGTTGGCTCAAGGATGCGACGGGCAAAGAGGTTGTAGCCCTCGCCGTCGACGTCGGACAGGGCGGCGAAGACATGGACGACATTCGCCAGCGCGCGCTCGACTGCGGCGCCGTCGAGTCGATCGTCGTTGACGCGAAAGACGAGTTCGCCGCCGACTTCCTGATGCCGGCTCTCAAGGCCAACGCGATGTACCAGAAGACGTACCCGCTTGTGTCGGCCCTCAGCCGTCCCGTCATCGCGAAGCACCTCGCCATCACGGCGAAGGCGCTCGGCGCAGACAGTGTTGCCCACGGTTGCACCGGCAAGGGCAACGACCAGGTGCGTTTCGAAGCCGCCGTCGCCGCTCTCGCCCCCGAGCTCACGAGCATCGCCCCCGTGCGCGACCTCGCTCTCACCCGCGACAAGGCCATCATCTACGCGGAAGAGCACAACCTGCCGATTCGCCAGAGCGCGAAGAACCCGTACTCCATCGACAAGAACGTCTGGGGTCGCGCGGTCGAGACCGGCTTCCTCGAAGACCCGTGGAACGCTCCCATCGAAGACCTCTACGAGTACACACAAGACCCCTCGGTCTTCCGTGAGGCCGACGAGATCGTCATCACGTTCGTCGCCGGTATCCCCACCGCGATCGACGGTGTAGAACTCAGCCCGCTCGCGATCATCGAAGAGCTCAACGCTGTCGCTGGCAAGCACGGCGTCGGCCGCATCGACGTCGTCGAAGACCGTCTCGTCGGCATCAAGAGCCGCGAGGTCTACGAGGCTCCCGGAGCCATCGCGCTCATCGCCGCCCATGAAGCTCTCGAGAGCCTCACCCTTGAGCGCGACGTCAACCGTTACAAGCGTTCGGTCGAAGCCGAGTGGTCGAACCTCGTGTACGACGGACTCTGGTTCTCGGGCCTCAAGCGCAGCCTCGACGCGTTCATCGATGACACCCAGAAGTACGTCTCGGGCGACATTCGTCTCAAGCTGCAGGGTGGCCGCGCTGTCGTCACGGGGCAGAAGAGCGACAAGAGCCTCTACGACTTCAGCCTCGCGACCTACGACACCGGTGACACGTTCGACCAGTCGCTCTCGAAGGGCTTCATCGAGATCTGGTCGCTTCCGTCGAAGATCTCGGCTCGTCGCGACGCCGCCGGCAACTAACGCGCCGCTGATCGAGCCCCCGCTGATCGAGCCTGTCGAGATCGAATCGAGCTTGCCGAGATATGACTGAACAATCAACCAACGAGGGATCACTCTGGGGCGCACGCTTCGCGAGTGGTCCCTCGCCCGAGCTCGCGGCGCTGAGCAAGTCGACACACTTCGACTGGCAGCTCGCGCGCTACGACCTCGCGGGTTCGCGCGCGCACGCCGCTGCGCTCGCATCGGCCGGCTACCTGACGCCGCTCGAGCTCGACGCGATGCTCGACGCCCTCGCCGAGCTGCAGACCAGGGTGGATGACGGAACTCTTGTTGCACTCGACACCGACGAAGACGTGCACGGCGCTCTCGAGCGCGAGCTGATCGTCATCGCTGGCGCTGAGCTCGGCGGAAAGCTGCGTGCCGGACGCAGCCGCAACGACCAGATCGCGACGCTCGTGCGGCTCTACCTGCTCGAGCACTCGACGGTCATCGCGCATCGCGTCACCCAGCTCATCGACGCGATTGCGTCGCAGGCCGACGCCCACTTCGATGCAGTGATGCCGGGCCGCACGCACCTGCAGCACGCGCAGCCCGTGCTGCTCGCGCACCACCTTCTCGCTCACGCCTGGCCGCTTGTGCGCGACCTCGAACGCATTCGCGACTGGCGGGTGCGGGCATCCGTCTCGCCGTATGGCGCCGGAGCCCTCGCCGGCAGCTCGCTCGGCCTCGACCCGGCGCTTGTTGCTTCGCAACTCGGGCTCTCAGGCCCGGCCGAAAACTCGATTGACGCGACATCCAGCCGCGATGTTGTTGCCGAGTTCGCGTTTATCGCCGCCCAACTCGGAATCGACCTGTCGCGGTTCGCAGAGGAGATCATTCTCTGGAACACCCGAGAGTTCGGATTTGTGCAGCTCGACGACGCCTACTCGACCGGATCGTCGATTATGCCGCAGAAGAAGAACCCCGACATTGCCGAGCTCGCTCGCGGAAAGTCGGGGCGACTCATCGGCAACCTCGCCGGGCTGCTCGCGACGCTCAAGGGTCTTCCGCTCGCGTACAACCGCGATCTTCAAGAAGACAAAGAGCCCGTTTTCGATTCTGTCGAAACGCTCGAGGTGCTGCTTCCCGCGTTCACGGGCATGGTCGCGACGCTGCGGTTTAACACCGCGCGAATGGCCGAGCTTGCGCCGCAGGGCTTTTCTCTGGCGACGGATGTCGCGGACTGGCTCGTTCGCCAGCGCGTGCCGTTCAGGGACGCCCACGAAATTAGTGGCGCGCTCGTGCGATTCTGCGAGATCAACGATCTCGACCTGCACGAGCCGACCGACGAGCAGTACGCGCAGATCTCACCGCACCTGACCGCGGCGCTTCGCGAGGTGCTTACCGTCGAGGGTTCCATCGCTTCGCGCAACGGCGCGGGTGGCACGGCGCCGGAGCGCGTCGCCGAACAGCTCGCAACACTCACAGCGCGCGTGCGTGCACTGACACCGGGAAGCTGACATGACGCTGCACAAAGATCGTCCGCGCAAGAACAACCGCAAGCCCATGGGTCGAACCGGCATCATCGTCACGATCTCGATCGCCGTGGCAGTGCTGATCTTCGTCTTCGTTGTGCTCGCGGTGTCGGGGCAGAGTCTCTTCTAACGTGAGCTTTGACCGGGCGTTTCTGCGTCGATCTCCTCTTGAGGTCGCGCCGGCACTTCTCGGTTCGGTGCTGACGGTTGGCGAGGTCGGCCTGCGCATCACCGAGGTCGAGGCGTACCTCGGCGTCGGCGAAGATCCCGGATCGCACTCGTTCCGCGGACAGACGCCGCGCAATTCGACGATGTTCGGCGACGCCGGGCACCTCTACGTGTACTTCACCTACGGAATGCACACGTGCGCCAACATCGTCTGCTCGCCACCGGGAGTTTCCGGTGGCGTTCTGATTCGCGCCGGTTCGATCGTCGACGGCCTCGACGTTGCCCGGCAGCGACGCACAACTTCGCGCCGCGACACGGATCTCGCGCAGGGCCCCGCCCGCCTCACCGTCGCCCTCGGCATCGCAATGACCGACGATGGCGCCGACCTCCAATCAGGCCGAGTGCGATTGGATGTCGCGGCCCCTCTTGCGCCCGCGCTCATCTCGAACGGGCCGCGCACCGGGGTCGCGGGCCCAGGTGGCTCCGTCGACTACCCCTGGCGCTACTGGATCACGAGCGATCCGACGGTCTCGCCCTACAAGCCCGCCAAACCCCGCCGCCAATCGTCGAAAACTGCTCCAAACCCGCCCGTTTAGAGCAGTTTTCGACGGTCACGAGCCACGTCAGTCTCGGCATCTTCGAGGTAGACGGTGGGAACGAAGGCAGCGCCGAACATGCCGAGGCGGAGCATCGTTGCCGGCCGCACGAAGAAACCGCCCTGCGTACTATCGGAAAAGCCGCACATAAGAACTCTCAGGCTGTATCGCTCACTCAGTTTCACAAGGACAGCGGCGTGCGGCTCGAAGTGTTCGGCGAGTAGGTCCAAACTCTGCATTCCGTGAAAGTCGTCGTCGGTTGAGGCGGTGGCGGGCTGGTGCCACAACCACGTTGAGCGCGCCGTTACCTTGCCCTGGTCCGCGAGCCGCGGGCTCTGATGCGGGTCGCCGTGCTCATGGCTGTAGCTGTTCTATGCAAAGAGCTTCAGTCACATATGCAGCGCGAAGTTCGCTGGTTGCACCATAGATCGCGAGCGATGTTTGAGTTTCAGTGACGGCCATGCGCTGAGCGTAGTGGCGACGCACCAACTGCCGCAGTTGTCTAGTCGGTCTTCGGAGCACTAGACAACCGCGGCAGCTCGCGCTTCCTGAGTCGGCACGGCCCTTGACTCGCCGCGGCTCTTGACTCGCTACAGGCATCGGGGCAAGCTCGATCCATGGCATTCGTTGAGCACTTCGAGATCCCTACCGACGACATCAAGCGCGCCCAGGCGTTTTACAAGAGCGTTCTCAAGTTCGACTACGAACCGTGGGGCGACGACATGGGCATGCTCAACCAGCCTGATGACAAGGGCATCAACGGCGACCTGCACGAGCGCGGCGCCGTTCCGCACCCGACGGTTGTCTTCACTGTCGACAACATCGAAGAGACGGTTGCCGCCGCAATCGAGAACGGTGGCTCGCAACTCGGCGAGATCCAGCCGTTGACCGAGAACTCACGCTGGGTGTACATCACCGACAGCGAGGGCAACATCATCGGCCTGTTCGATAAGACCGACGACGTCGCTTAGCGAAACCCCGGCCCGACCGTATCGCGCGCCTCGCGCAGCAGCGGCACGAGGGTCTTCACCTGCGCGACGGTTGTGAGTGTCAGGCGGTGCATCGTCACTTTCTTGGATGTCGCGAACGACGTACGAAGGTGCGCATGTTCGGCCTCCCGCGTGAGTTCGATGCCCACCTCGAGGTAGTGCGACTTCACGTAGCCCGAGGTGAACACTCGCGCGACGGCGAACGAGATGTCTGCCGAGTTGACGCGTTCTTCGACGTCGCCGAGCTCGAGCACCGCCTCGCGGTATGCGGTGAGCAGGGCGAGGTCGTCATCCGACAGACCCTTGGTGAGCGCGGACCAGGTCGATCTCACCACGAGAGAAGCCTCACCATGAGAGAAGCCTCACCACGAGAGCACAATCGCCGCGGCACACGTCGCAGCCCAGACGAGGCTGCCGAGCGTGCCGATGATAAACCGCTCGCGGGCCTGGGCGCTCTCGAGTTCTGAGAACCGACCAAGGCCCTTGATCGCGACGACGATGGCGACGGCCGCGAACTGGCCGACGAGCACAGAGCCGATGAGGGCGAATCGCTCAAGGTAGCCGATTGTTGTTCCGCCGCGCAGAACCTCGATGTCGCGCTGCGGTGCGGGCGAGAGTGTGTCGCGCACGAGGATTCCGCCGTGCAGTCCGAGCTGCGGACCGTTGGGTGCCGCGAGCCGAAGAACGAGTGCGACAAGCGGGCTTCCGCCGACGACTCCGAGGGTTGTGAGGGCGAGCGTGAAGATGAGCCCGAGCGCGGGGTGCGTTGAGCCGGGGGAGTAGAGCGCGTAGGAAATGAGCGTAAAAGCCACGGGCACGGTCGCGACGACTGCAAGCCACGGGCGGCGGCGACGAATCGCAATCACCGAGAAGGCGATTCCCGCGAGCGCGAGCGCGATCGACACGCACTGCACAACAACCGATGTCACATCGTCGAGTTGATTCACGCTGTTGCCTCCGCGTCGAGTTGTGCCAGAAGTGTAACGAGAGCCGCTGTCACAGCACTCTCGACGCGAAGATCGGCAGCCTGGGCGCGCAGGCTGGCCGCTTGGGGAGAGATTCCGAGTCGCGCGGCGGCGGCCGCTTGCGTAAGACCCGACTCGAGCAGATCAAATAGCTGCCAGCCTTCTGGCGAGCGCCGGGAACGTGTGGCGAGCAAAAGATCGATGAGCGCCTCGAGGCGAGCCGCGACATCCATCGCCTCTGTCGCTTCCAGGGCGAACCGCGACTGTCGTTTTTTTGCCCGGTCGACGGCGGCGCGCGCGCCGATAAACGCCGGTCCGGCGGCCTCGCGAATGCTCACGGGCAGGGGAGTGCGCACTGTGCCGACGCCGCAGCCGACGCTCCAGCGCCCTGTGCGTGTGAGGTCGAGGATTGTCGCGAGCGTCGCGGCGGCGTCATCGAGCAGAATCTGAAATTCGTCGCCGGCCGTGCGCTCTGCCGGAAGCACGAGAGGGCGATCAGTTGATGAAGCGACCGTTGCGAGTGCGTCGGCGACGGCATCCCTCGTGTGGCTGCTGTCGACCTGGTCGGCGGTTATTACAAACACTGCGCTCCTATCAATGCCTCAAGCTTGATCTGCCTACAATCAAGCATAGAAGCTTGATGCACCAACTATCAAGCACTCAGGCTTGATGCCACCGCTGATAGTCTTGCCCGGTGCCTGTCTCACCCGCTCTCGCCACCCAGAACAACGACGACTCCTTTGACGACATCTGGGAGGAGATTCGCTGGCGCGGTCTCGTTCACGTCTCGACAAACGAAGACGAGCTCAAAGCTCTTCTCGCGGGCGGCCCGATCACCTACTACTGCGGATTCGACCCGACGGCACCCAGCCTGCACCTCGGCAACCTTGTGCAGCTTCTGCTTATGCGCCGCCTGCAGCTCGCCGGTCACCGCCCCCTCGGACTCGTCGGGGGATCGACCGGTCTCATCGGCGACCCGAAACCCACGGCAGAGCGCACTCTCAACCCGGCCGAAACCGTCGCGGAGTGGGTCGGCTACTTGCAGGGCCAGGTTTCGCGATTTCTGAGTTTCGACGGCGACAACGCGGCGAAGCTCGTCAACAACCTCGACTGGACGGCGCCCATGAGCGCCATCGACTTTCTGCGCGACATCGGCAAGCACTACCGGGTCGGCACGATGCTCAAAAAAGACGCGGTGTCGACGCGCCTCAACTCTGACGAGGGCATCAGCTACACCGAGTTCAGCTACCAGATTCTTCAGGGCCTCGACTTCCGTGAACTGTTTGTTCAGCACGACTGCGTTCTGCAGACGGGCGGAAGCGACCAGTGGGGCAACCTCATCAGCGGCGTTGATCTCATCAAGCGCGCCGAGGGCAAAAACGTTCACGCGATCGGCACCCCGCTCGTCACAAACTCCGACGGACGCAAGTTCGGCAAGAGCGAGGGCAACGCCATCTGGCTCGACCCCGCGCTCACTTCTCCCTACGCGATGTACCAGTTCTGGCTCAACACCGATGACGCCGACGTCATCGATCGCCTCAAGGTCTTTACGTTCCTGAGCCGCGCGGAGATCGAAGAACTCGGCGCCCGTCACGCAGAGGCCCCGTTCAAGCGCGAGGGCCAGAAGACCGTTGCGTACCTCGTGACGAGCCTTGTACACGGGGTGGATGCAACGGACGCTGCCGTGGCCGCGACCGATGCGCTCTTCGGCCAGGGGGACATCGCGGGCCTCGATGCCGCGACCCTCGAGTCAGCCCTGAGCGCCCTGCCCAACACCACAACGACCACTGACGCACTCGTCGCTCAGGTGCTCGTCGACACCGGGCTCAGCCCGAGCCTGAGCGCCGCGCGACGGTCGATCGGTGAGGGAGCTGTCTCGCTCAACAACGTCAAGGTCGAAGCCGACGACGCGACGCTCGACGGCGCGCTTCTGCACGGTCGAATGGCAGTGCTGCGCCGTGGAAAGAAGACCCTCGCGGGAGTGTTCGTCAACTAGTTACGATCCGTAACACCCCCGTGATCTGAACCCGATACGCTCAGCTCAATCGAGTCAAACTCAGGTGGGGAACATGAACGACGCAACACCCGGCACCGGCGATGCCTCAACCGAACTGGTTCCGGTAGAGCCCACGCCATCTGCCTTCGATTTTTTGCTTCGATCGGATGTCGCGGCTCCCGTCCACGACGACTCGGGGGAGGGCGTCCAACGCCCCACCGCCTTTGACTTCTCCGATCGCCCGGAGCGCGAAGTGCCCAAAGCCTCGCCGCTCGAGTGGGCCTCGCTCGCACTCGCCGTCGTGCTGCCGCCCCTCGGTCTCGTACTGAGCGTCGTCGCCGGATTCATCGCGCGGCGAGCACACGGCTGGACGACGTGGGTTGCAAAGACCGCAACCGTTGTCGGCGCCATCCTGACGGTTGTGCTGGTTGCCGGCGGTCTTGTGTTCACGGCTGTCGGCAATGCGGAAGCCGCGGACGCCAAGATCGTCGCCGATAGCGCAGCCTTTTGTGCTGCTCTCGACGAGACTCCCGGTGTGCTCGACCAGCCCGGTTTCGGCTGGCCGACCGATCGCAGTGCGATTCCCGAAACGATTGTCGGAATGCAGGCCTATCTCGACCGGTGGACTTCTCTGACGGATGTCGCGCCCGCCGGCGTGCGGCCCGGAGTGCGCTCGGTGGCCAACGCTGCCCAGTCTCTCCTGACCGCTGTGCAGACCAACCAGGCGATCGACCGCGATCGCAACCTCAGTGACATCAGCTCAGTGACAAAGGCGTCGGGCGTGCCCCAGTACGTAGCAAAGTACTGCCGTTCGTGACCGTTCGCGTAGCGCGCTCATGTTCGACACGCCCGGGCTGCACGGTAATTTGCCGAGGTATCAGAACCCGCGTAATGTAATCCCCTGTCACCCCAAAGGTGCGGAAAGCGGAAGAGCTTCCCGGCCTCAAGTAGGGGACAAAATCCTGGCAATAAAGCGGACAAACTCTTGTGAGTATCCGTCTTTACAACTTAGGATGAAAGACCACCTCGTAGCAGGTTTACGGATCGGGTCAAGCGCTTGCGTTTGTGCCCCGGATGTAGCAAGCACAGGTAATTAGGTAAGGCCCTGGGTAGCAGCCGTTTTGCGGTGAAAACCAGGAGCGTCCGATCCTTGAGAACTCAACAGCGTGCACAATGTCAAATGCCAAAAACCCGTTTGTGGCTAACTAGTTTCTAGCTAG
>Ga0247805_1000453_pt1 | contig 21331 bp, 20 predicted proteins | sample UWRJL044104R1_FD_180930 | JGI IMG/M metagenome (GOLD analysis project Ga0247805, IMG submission 180930) | Plant litter microbial communities from Arlington Agricultural Research Station in Wisconsin, United States - UWRJ-L044-104R-1 | ecosystem: Environmental > Terrestrial > Plant litter >... | reverse complement strand
GATTTGTTCGCCAGCGTCGCCGCCAAACTGCAGCGTCGCATAACCGCTGTAAACGCCCATAACTTCATGTGTATTGCTGTGGTAATGGTGAAAATCATACACGCCATTTTCCCACGAATTCGTCCAGTTGTAACTTTTAAAATGATTTTTGATGTAATCAGGATCGGCTTTTTCTTCCGAAAAAACATTTTTATAAATCAGCAGCGGCAAGGCGCTGTTTGGAATTTTTCCATCGTCTTTAAATTTCAATTGTATCGGTTCCATAATTTCTGAGTTTAGATTTTATTTCACTTGTTGTCATAAATTTCGGGGTTGACTGCCTTTGGAAGCTTTTCACCTTTTAAGCCCGCAATCACATTTTTAGCGGCGAGCACCGCCATATTGTTGCGCGTGCTTTCAGTCGATGAACCGATGTGCGGCAGCACGGCAACGTTTGGCATGTGCAGCAAAATATTATTTGGATCCATCGGCTCTGGATTGGTGACATCGAGTCCGGCGCCCCAAATGATTTCATTCTGCAACGCTTCAAGCAAGTCTTTTTCATTGTGGATCTGGCCGCGCGCCGTATTGACGAAAATCGCATTCGTCTTCATTTTAGCAAAAGTTTCTTTATTGAAAATATCTTTGGTTTCATCGGTTAAATTCGCATGGACAGAAATCACGTCGCTTTTTTGAAGCAGTTCTTCAAATGACACTTTTTTGGCATCGAGCTTTGTTTCGGCTTCATCGTTCGTACTTCGGTTGTGGTAAATGATGTCCATCTCAAAAGCGCCTTTGCTCGACTTAGCCATTTCAAACCCGATCTTTCCAAGTCCTAAAATTCCGAGCGTTTTGCCTTGCAGGTCAATGCCGAGATTTGCAGTGGGTTCAAAGAAATTCCAGCGGCCTTTTTCGACCCGCTTGTGGTGGAAAAATGCTTTTCGCGCCACATTCTGCATCAATAAAAAAGCAATGTCGGCTGTGGCTTTGCTCAGGACGTCGGGCGTATGCCCAATCGGGATTTTCTGGGTGTTGGCTTCAGCAATGTCAACGTTATCGAAACCTGTCGCAAACAGAGAGATGACTTTTAAATGGCTACAGGCTTTAAGGAAATTCGCGTCAATTTTAGACCTTCCGGCCGTTAAAAGCGCGTCGGCATTTTTACAATGATCAATGAGCTCCTGATCGGTAAGTTCACGTTTTTCTTCCCATTGAATGATTTCAATTCCGGCGTTTTTGAGCAATTGCAGTCCGGCTTCGGGAATGATTCTGGTGATGAATACTTTCATTTTTATAGTTTATTGATGGATTACCAAGCGCTTTCCGCATTCAGGAATTCAATTGCATTGTTGTCGAGGTTCAAATCCGGCGCCTGGATGATGCTTTCGAGTTGTTTTAAACTTGTGGCACTTACTATTGGCGCGGTCACTGTTGGATGCTGGATGAGCCAAGCTAGTGAAACCGCCGCCGGTGTGGCGTTTTTTTCCTTAGAAACTTTATCCAGAGCTGCGAGGATTTTCATGCCACGACCGTTGAAATATTTTCCCATGCCGCCGCCTCTCGGACTTTTATCAAGGTCTTCTTTGCTGCGGTATTTCCCGGTCAAAAATCCGCTTTCAAGCGAATAATACGTAAAAACACCAAGTCCAAAATCTTTTACGATTGGCTCCAGATTGGTTTCATAATTTTCACGGAAGTACAAATTGTAATGCGGCTGAAGCGTTTTATATGCCGGAAGGTTTTGCTTTTCGCTGGTTTCCAACGATTCTTTGATACGTTCCGGCGACATATTCGACGTTCCGATCCAGCGGATTTTTCCGTCTTTAACGAGCTGGTCATAAGCCTCGAGCGTTTCCTGCACCAGCGTAGTTTCATCGTCAAAATGCGTCTGATACAAGTCGAGATAATCGGTTTGCAGGCGTTTTAAAGAATCTTCGACTGCTTTTAAAATATAATCTTTTTTGAGTCCTTTTTTGCCGTCACCCATATCGCTTCCCACTTTAGTCGTGACGATAATTTCGTGGCGGTTTTTCTTTTCTCTCATCCATTTTCCAATGATGGTTTCCGATTCGCCGCCGGAGTTTCCTGGTTTCCAGCGCGAATACACATCGGCGGTATCGATAAAATTAAATCCGGCTCCGGTGAAACCGTTTAAGATTTCGAACGATTGCTTTTCGTCGAGCGTCCAGCCAAAAACATTTCCGCCGAAAGCGACCGGATATATTTGTAAATCGGTTTGGCCTAATGGTACTTTTTCCATAGTATTTAATTTTGAAATGAAATAATTTTTTGTTGCAAATGGCTTTCCAATGCGGCTTCTATGATTTTCATGACATTAATTCCGTCCTGTGAAGTTACGGGTTCCGGCTGGTTTTTTTTAATCGAATGGTACAAGCCATCGAAAAATCCGTAATAATTTCCGGGAATTGTCGGAATGTTTTCGCGCACTTCCGAGCCTTCAATATCGGTGTGCAGCACGCCCGATTTGTATTCGGGTTCTTTGCCCCAATCGGTCACCATCGGCTTTTTACCGAGTTTTAATTCGTCTTCCTGAATGTCGCCGCGGCTTTTAAGGAATGAGCCTTTTTTTCCGTGTAAAATGTATGATGGCAACGGTTCACGCACGAAAAATCCGGCCTTGAGCCGAACACGCGTATTGGGATAATACAGTAAAATATCGAACCAGTCATCGACAATTGAATTTTCACGCGTTTTCCTGACATCCGCAAAAAGCGCATCTGGAAATCCGAATAAAACCAAGGCCTGGTCGATGATGTGTGGGCCGAGGTCTTTTAAAACGCCGGCCCCGTCATTGGCGGTTTCTTTGTGTGATTTCGGACTCAAATTGGGGTTGTACCGGTCAAAATGGATTTCCGCTTCGACGATTTCGCCTAAAATATCCTTGTCGAAAATATCTCTGACCGTTTTAAAATCACTGTCCCAGCGTCGGTTTTGAAAAACGGCCAGCTTCAAACCTTTTTCGTCGGCAATTTCCTTTAATTCTTCGGCCTCTTCAACTGTTGTGGTGAATGCTTTTTCTACAAGTGCGTGTTTTTCGGCCAGTAAAACCTGTTTGGCGTATTCGAAATGCGTGCCAACCGGCGTATTCACGATGACCAGATCAACGTCATCTTTGAGCAATTCTTCAATCGACGCATAACTTTTGACCAACGGAAAATCTTCCTGAATCAATTTTTTGCTGCGTTCCCAGGCGCCGGTTAATTCGAAACCCGGATGCAGTTCAAGAAACGGCGCGTGGAACACTTTGCCCGACATGCCGTATGCGAGTAAAGCGGTTTTAATTTTTTGCATGGTCGTGCGGTTTTGCGCGTTCATATTGGTTTGGCCAGGGAATATCGGCGTCTAATTCGTGGGCAAAAATGAGTGCGAGGTTTGGGTCGCGCAAGGATTCGCGGGCGAAAAATATTAGATCGGCTTTTTGATCCCTAACGATGGCTTCCGCCTGATGTGCTTCGGTAATTAAGCCAACCGCTCCGGTAATGATTCCGGTTTCGGCTTTGATGCGTTCGGCAAACGGGACCTGGTAATTTGGTGCGGTTGGGATTTGTTGATGGGAAACCAATCCGCCTGAAGATACATCAATAATATCAGCACCTTTTTCTTTTAAGATTTTCGAAAGTTGAACCGATTCATCAATATTCCAGCCGCCTTCAGCCCAGTCGGTTGCGGAAATTCGTACCGAGATCGGCAAATTTGAAGGCCATTCTGATTGCACCGCCTCGAGAATTTCGAGCGTAAATCGGATGCGGTTTTCAAAACTTCCGCCGTATTCATCGGTACGCTGGTTTGATAACGGTGAAAGAAATTGGTGCAATAAATAGCCATGTGCACCATGCAATTCGAGGATTTCATATCCTGCTGAAACGGCGCGTTTGGCAGCTGCTTTAAAATCGGAGATAACTTTTGTAATTCCGGCATAATCGAGTGCGGTCGTTGCTTCGTTGTCGTGGTATCCTATGGCGCTTGGGGCGAACGTTTCCCAGCCGCCATTTTCAGAAGTGAGTTTTTGGTTTCCTTTCCACGGCGACGTAACGCTAGCTTTTCTTCCGGCATGCGCCAATTGGATTCCGGGAATGGCATTTTGCGATTTGATAAATTGGGTGATTTCGGAGAGTTTTTCGATATGGGCGTCTTTCCAGATTCCGAGGTCTTCAGGTGAAATGCGTGCTTCGGGAGAAACGGAAGTCGCTTCCTGGATGATCGCTGATGCTCCGCCGATGGCGCGGCTTCCGAGGTGAACAAGGTGCCAATTATTTGCAAAACCATCTTCGGCGGAATACTGGCACATGGGCGAAATGACAATCCGGTTTTTGAAGGTGAGATTCTTCATTGAAATCGGCGAGAATAATGGTGAAAGCATGTGCTTGATTTTAGTCGGTTATTGAATCCGAAAATTTGAAAAACGGCTTCTATCCGTAAATTTACTCGTCAAAAAACGAATCCCGAAACGCGGTGGGAATTATTAACAAACATTTAAATGTTGAAAAAATGGCAGATTATCGATAAGTAAAGTTAAAACACTATTTTTGTCGGCATTATCGATTTAAAACTTAAAAATGGAAATAGCGATCAAGCTTTCTCAGTTTTTACTGAGCTTATCTTTACTTATCATATTACACGAGCTGGGACATTTCATTCCTGCAAAATTGTTTAAAACGCGTGTTGAAAAATTCTACCTGTTTTTTGATGTCAAATATTCGCTGCTGAAAAAGAAAATCGGCGAAACCGAATACGGAATTGGATGGCTGCCTTTGGGCGGATATGTCAAAATATCCGGGATGATCGACGAAAGCATGGACAAGGAGCAAATGGCTTTGCCTCCGCAGCCTTGGGAATTCCGCTCTAAACCGGCATGGCAGCGATTAATCATTATGCTTGGCGGCGTGACAGTCAATTTTATCCTGGCATTTATCATTTACATTGGAATGACTTATGCTTACGGCGATTTTTACATTAAAAATAGTGAATTGAAAGATGGTGTTTGGGTGGCAAATCCAACCGTTGAAAAGGCTGGAATTCTTACAGGCGATAAAATTGTGGCCGTCGACGGCGATAAAATCGAGCGCTTCGAACCGTCGATCAATGAGAAAATCCTAATGGGACATACGGTTACAGTAAACCGAAACGGACAAAACCAAGATGTAAAACTTCCGGTGAATTTTATTGACAATTTTATGAAATCGGATAAAAAATCGCTGCTGATGCTAAGGACGCCATTTGTTGTGGGTTCAGTTTCAGACAGTTCAGCGAATAAAACCGTGTTGCTCCCAAAAGACATTATTACGAGCCTTGATGGCAAGCCAATGAAATATCTTGACGAAGTGATGGCTTTTCTGGATGCAAATAAAAATAAGACTGTGGCAGCGACGATTTTGAGAGATGAGAAGCAAACGCCGGTGACTTTAAAAATCAGCGAAAAAGGCAAGCTTGGGGTGGCTTTGGGCGCATTGAAAGAAGAAAACCTCGAAAAGATGGGTTATTACCAATTCAGCCGTGAGCAATATGGCTTTTTTGAATCGTTCCCAATTGGAATTGACCGTGGGATCAATCAGGTTACAGGATATGGAAAACAGCTCAAAGCAATCTTTAATCCAAAAACTGGCGCTTACAAAGGCGTTGGCGGATTTAAGGCGATATTCGATATTTTTCCAAAAACCTGGAGCTGGGAAGTATTCTGGAGCATTACGGCTTTGCTGTCGATTATGCTTGGTGTGATGAACTTATTACCAATTCCTGCGCTTGATGGCGGCCACGTGACGTTTTTATTGTATGAAATCGTAAGCGGCAAAAAACCAAGCGACAAGTTCATGGAGCATGCGCAAATGGTTGGTTTTGTATTGCTTATCGGTTTGCTCCTGTTTGCAAACGGAAATGACATCTACAAAGCAGTCATCGGGAAGTAAAAAAAATTAAAAAAAATTCGTTTTTTATTTGCAAAAAACAAAAAACGCCCTATATTTGCACCGCTTTAAAAGGTAACACACCTTCCTTCTTAGCTCAGTTGGTTAGAGCATCTGACTGTTAATCAGAGGGTCCTTGGTTCGAGCCCAAGAGAGGGAGCAAAAGCAGAAAGACGATCAGAAATGGTCGTCTTTTTTATTTACCTTATTTTTCTGAAAACTAACGAATCATTGTATTTAATTTTAAATCAGGAAGACGCTTCTTACACCAGCAAACTTTTGACGATAGATCGGCCATTGCAACGATTTTCAATTTGACTTCAAAAATGCTGATTCCATGGTTTGGTTAAGTCTTAAAAATAATTTCAGCCAATGCGCTATCTTTCCTTGCTTTACTGTGATGCTGCAACGAATGCCCTAAATGGTGTAAAATATTTTCACTTGCGTTTGTCGAAGTTTGCATCCGTAAAAAAGCTGAGAAATGAAAATTACCATCATACCCGACCAAATAAAAGCAGTAGCCAACTGCATTCCCGAGATCTATATGTTTTTACAGGACATGAAAGCGAGTTTCCTGTATGAAAATCCGCTACTTGAAGAAATCATTGTCAACACCGAATTTTGCGGGTTTTATACCGAACCCGAATTCATATTTCAGGCAAATGTACTGATAGTAAACCTCGGCGTGGGTGCTAACGCCAACGCAACCGAAATCTGCGACAGGATTGGAAGCCGTATGCTGAAAGCTGCATAAAACAAACTTCTATTTCAACCGCATTTGTTTTGGTCTTGTTTTACTGTTGTTCGCAGAAAGGCCGTTTTTACAAAGCAAACCAAAGCGAGACCAAAACAACACTAAAACAAATGTTATTTAAAGAAGCGTTTTTCGATTCATAGCACAACTGATTGAAGCAACACTTCGCATAGCAAACTTTCAACCTATTTGCGCTTTTATTTTTCATTGTATATCTGATTTTATAAAATGAATTTTTGGAACTGGGGAAATTGGTTTATTAACGTCAATTAAACTCGAATGATTCGAAATTTGTTTAAAATGTCCTCAAAATTTATGATCAGCACCTGATTTTCATCGTAAATGCAAACCTGATTTTTCATAACTTCGTCCGTCTCACGATTGTTTTATAATCCTGATCAAAATTTAAAATACAATGGAAAAATACCTGCGCCAACTCATCTCTATAGAATTCGAAGACAAAAAAGAAATCTTTACCGGTTTCCTCATCGACTGGACCGACGACTGGATCCTGATCAAAAACAATCCTTTCGACTTCATCATCGATGGGTATACGATCCTGAAAAATAAAAATATCAAATCGATCATCCAGGACAAAGACCACGAATTCACCGAAAGGGTCATCAAATTAAAAGGCTTAAGAACAAGCGCTGAAGAAATCATCCCGATTCAGGATTTGCCGGCTATTATTAATTTCCTGGCACGCCAATATGGAATTTTTCAGGTAGCCAAAAAGTCGGACAAAGCTGTTTATCTGGGCAAGCTGATTGAAATTACTGAAGAAGAACTCGTGATGGATTTTCTCGATACCGAAGGACAGTTTGAAGGTGAAATGCCATTCAAGCTCAACAAAATACGCGTGATCGAATTTGATACCGATTACATCAATTCGTTAAAACTTATCGTGGAAGACGACTCAAAAAAATAAGTCTCCATATCGATTCTGGTTTTGACTATTTCCGATGAAATCGTATCAGACAGAACCATTCGCCTAACGCAAAATTTACAAATCCCACCACATGCAGCATTTACAAAAAGGCGAATTCTTCGGGCAAACCAACAAGACGATCCATTCAAACGGGCTTGTTCTTACAGACACCGAATACACCAAGCCAACGGTTGACTGGCACTACCATGAAAATGCCTATTTTACATTCATCCTGCAGGGAAATGTCATCGAAGGGAATAAAAAACAAATCTACAACTGCAGTCCCGGCAGCCTTTTGTTCCACAATTGGCAGGAATCGCATTACAACATCAAGCCTGACGGATTTACGCGCGGGTTCCATGTCGAAATGGAGCCGCACTGGTTTGTTGAGGCAGATCTGGATATGCACCATTTGGAAGGAAGCACCAATATTGCACATCCCGAAATTAAACTGTTGATGTACCAAATTTTCAGGGAGACAAAAATTGAAGACGGTATTTCCGGCCTATCGATTCAAACTTTGCTGACCGATGCTTTTTCGCGGCTGAACCGAATTAGGCAAAATCCAGGCAGTGCCAAACCAAATTGGGTTCTAATAGTCGACGAAATCCTGCATGAAGAATTTGCAGACCATCTCACTTTAGCGTATTTGTCGGCGTCGGCCAACATTCATCCGGTGCATCTGTCCAGGGATTTTTCAAAATATTTCCATTGCAATCTGGGCGAATACCTCCGAAAGATCCGGATTCAAAAAGCGACCGCTTTGCTGTCGGGCCAAAAAATACCATTAGCCGAAATCGCTTACCGCTGCGGATTTTTCGACCAAAGCCACATGATCAGGTGTTTTAAATCATGGAGTGGACAAAATCCGTCGGCACTTAGAAAAATGCTGCATTCCTGACAATGTTAATCCTGTCCTATTTTTGAATGCGCGGAAAGTGTAGTTTTGTGACCAATCATCAATTAATCCAATCATGAAAAAATTTTTGCTGCTGCTTTTCATCTGCATCGCCCATAGATCTTATTCCCAAACTACCGATTTGCTTCCCGCCGATGCGATTGTAAATCCGCTTCATAAGGCGAATGTTGGCAGGATTACTTTCATGGACGCGAATATTCCGCTCGAACAATATAAAGCATCCGATTTTCTAAAATCGTATCCGCTCGGCTACCGCTCTGATTTAAACATCCGGGTTTTCATGGCAAATTCGGTCGTCAATTACCTTCACCAGCTTGCACCTGGACTTTCTACCGAGCAACTTCTGGAAAAAGGCAACCTCCAGTTCGCTTTTTACATTGACAGCCAACTCATTTACAAAGAAAATATACATCATGGCTGTACTTTCGGCTCTGGCGGAAGCAAGAAAACGTCGACAACTTTCCGCGTTCCGTTAACAAGTACGAAAGGTGAAGACTGGTGGGCGATGTATTTGTGGGACCGGTTTAAGGCAAATGGCGGTGAAAAAGCTTTGACCGAAGGCGCGCACCAGCTTAAAATTGAATTGCGGCCTTATTTGAAACTCGAAGAAAATGCCGAACCGTTGGTTGGGAATTTAATTGCAAATGGACAAGTACAATTGGTCATCAAAACGCCGAAAATTACGGCAAAAGAAATAGCCATCCAAAAAATCATGCCCGGTAGTGGCTGGGAACTTTCAAAGTTGCCTTTCAATAAAAATAAAATCCAGGCGCTGAATGCAGAAATTGTACGACACAACCTCAAAGAAATTACGAGCGTTGTCGTTATCCGCGAAGGGGAACTGATGCTTGAGGAATATTTTAATGGTGCCGACAGAAATACGCTTCACGATACGCGATCGGCCGGAAAATCTTTCACGTCAACCTTGATGGGCCTTGCGATCAAAGATGGTTACATTAAAGATGAAAACCAGACTTTGAATTCGTTTTACGACTTAAAGGCTTTCGCCAATTACGATCCGAAAAAAGACGAAATCACAGTCAAAGACCTGCTGACGATGAGTTCGGCATTTGAAGGTTCAGATGCAATCAGCGAATCTCCCGGAAATGAGGAAAACATGTATCCTTCGGAAAACTGGGTCAAATTTACTTTGGACCTGCCAATAGAAAAATCTAAAACCAATGGCGGCCAGTGGGATTATTTTACTGCCGGAGTTGTGCTTTTGGGCGACATGCTGAATCAGAAAGTTCCTGGCGGACTGGAAAAATATGCCGATGAAAAACTTTTCAAACCAATGGGCATCTCCAATTACCAATGGCAATATACCCCGCAAAAAGTGCCAAATACCGCAGGAAGTTTGCAAATGACTTCGCTTGAATATGCCAAATATGCACAATTGTACAAAAACAATGGCAAATCGAAAGGCGCGCAAATTCTTCCCGCCGAATGGGTGCAAAAAACCCTGACCAAGCAAATCCAGATTCGCGGACGCGACCAGCAATTCTACGGTTACCTGTTCTGGAACAAGACCGTAACTATTGATGAAAAAACATACGAAACATTCTACTGCGCCGGAAATGGCGGAAACGAATTCATCATGTTTAAAGACCTGCCACTAACCATCATCATCACTTCCAAAGCTTACAACAAACCGTACGCGCATCCGCAGGCAGATCGCATTGTGAAGGATTTTATTTTGCCGTCGGTTCTAAAACCGTAGAAGCAACGTCATTTTGGCTACTTCCTTTGGTAATTTGGCAACAATCGGATCTTTTTTTTTGCAGACTTTTGTCTGATCATTTGAACCTAATCTTACACCCAGACAAAAGTAGTAAGTTTAAGCGTTGAAAACGATAGCGTGCATCTTGAATGGAATTTCCCTGGGAATTTCCCGAAGGTAAAATCGGAGGTACGTTGTATTTTATATTCAAAAACGAAAAAATAGCAACTGTAAAAGCAGATTTAATTTAAAATATGAATGCAAATTTTGAAGACCTCATCAGCCGCTCCCTAGCAATCAGGCAAAAATACCACGAACTCGAAATCCAGCACCACGGCACCGAATGGACAACATCTGAAGATGCATTGGCATTTTTAACAGACGCGGCGTTGGTTGGCCGAAACATCATGTCGAAGCAGCAACGCTGGCCTAAATCAGATACCAATGCCGAACTCGAACATAAAATTGGCGAAAGCATCTGGTGGCTAATCGTATTGGCAAACAAATCCGGAATTGACGTTCGTGACGCTGTAGAAAACTTTTTATCAAAAACAGAAAAACTTTTGGGACCATGATTTACAAAATCGGCACCACATTTTAATCCAACAAAAAAGGCTGCCAGAAACGAACAGCCTTAAATCAATATTGCTTCTTATTTTTTGATGATTTTGTTGTAAAATACTTCGTTTTTATCATTTCGGATTTTGACAAAATAAATACCGGCGTTCAATTGCGAAACATCGATTGTTTGCCGATTTCCTGCATCAAGCACTTTTACTCCAGAAATTGAATATATGGTTACATTTTGAATTTTTGTGTTTTTCAGATTGATATTCAGCCTGTCTGAAACCGGATTCGGATAAACGATGCTTGCTGATTTTGCATCGGTTGAAATGGTGGAGAGCGGCTCGGTGGAAAGTTTCCACAATTCGGCTCCAGTCGTTCCAAATTCCGCTTTGAAATACAAATTGCCATTGTAAATCGTAAAAAACGGAATAAAATATAATGGACTCACAGCATTGTCGGGCTGGATTTTAATTGTTCCGGTTTCTGTACCGTCTGTTACCCAAAGTTCGCTGCCATTTGTTCCGTCAATGGCTACAAAATACAAAAGGCCGTTGTATTCGATGAATTCGGTTGGCGCAGAATAATCGTTGGGATGAATGTCTCTTACCATAAAAGTACCTTCAGCCGTGCCGTCGCTAGTCCATAATTCGGTATTGTGCATACCATCGGTTGCCTGGAAATAAATTTTGCCATTGTATCTTGTAAGTGCGCCTGGGAATGAAGCGCCGTCACCCGGAAAAATGTCTTTAACGATCTGAGTTCCTTCGGCAGTGCCATCGGTAATCCAAAGTTCGTAACTGGACGCTTCGTCTCGTGCACGGAACAGTAATTTTCCGTTTAATTCTGTAAATTCATTGATGCTCGATCCGTCGCCTTCGGCGGTATTGATGTCTTTTACGAACAACGTTCCGTCTGAAGTTCCGTCAGAAACCCACAATTCATCGCCGCGGTTGTCGTCGGCACGAAAATACAATTTGCCGTTTAGCATGGCGAAACTTCTTGGATACGAATCGCCGTCAGCCCAAACGTCTTTGACCATTTGCGTGCCCGAAGTGGTGCCGTCGGTAGCCCAAAGTTCTGTACCATTGGCACCGTTATCCGCCTGGAAAAACACTTTTCCGTTTAATTCAATAAAACCGTATGGATAGGAACTTCCCAGCGGATTGATGTCTTTTACCATTACAGTTCCCACGGCAGTTCCGTCTGTAATCCACAATTCTTCACCATTTATGCCATCATTTGCAGTAAAAAGTATTTTGTCGTTGAATATTTTAAAATTGGATGGGACTGAACTGTTGCTTCCCGCGGCAATATTTTTAAGCACTACTGTTCCCGACGCTGTGCCGTCTGTAACCCATAATTCGATTCCGTTTGAATCGTCATTGGCTGAAAAAACCAGTTTTCCGTTGACCGCTGTCAATTCGGTGATCGAAGAACTTCCGCTGAGGCTGATGTCTTTTACGAGCTGCGTTCCTGCTTCGGTACCATCAGAAACCCAAAGTTCTTCCTGGTGGATACCGTCGTCTGCATTAAAATAAAGCTTGCCGTTGAATTCGGCCTGAGCGCGGATGCTTGAACCTTCCGGGCCCGGATAAATGTCCTTCACCAGCGTGATCGCCGGATTTTGCGCCCGTGCCTGATAAGCGACAGCGATAAAGATAAGAGAAGTAAGGATTCTTTTCATTGTGTAAAGTTTTGTAGTTATGCGCTGATGAATTTAAAAAAATAGATTTCTAAAAAACGCAAGCTAAATATAACCATTTTTACACGAGGAACCACACCTCTTTTCTTATAGAAAATTGCTTATTAAACATTTGGTAACATTAGAATTGATTGTGATACAATACTTAAAACCACAAAAATTCGTGTAAATTTTTTGAGATAAAATCAGCTCATAGGCAAACCTGAAAATAAATTTTCGCTTATATTTGCAGCCGGCTTTAAGCCAATTTCCGGTCCCGTAGTTCAACGGATAGAATAGAAGTTTCCTAAACTTTAGATCCAAGTTCGATTCTTGGCGGGATCACAAAAGCTGCTCTTTTCGGGTGGCTTTTTTATTCTACAGCCATTTTTTCCGTTTGAACCAGACAAAAATCACGACAGAAATTACAATCATCGAAAGCATCGCGATCGGATAACCATATTTGTAATTCAGCTCGGGCATAAATTTAAAATTCATCCCGTAAACACCTACAATGAATGTCAGCGGCATAAAAAACACTGAGAAAATCGTCAGGATCTTCATCACATCATTGGTTTTTCTGGCCGAAAGCGACAGGTAAATATTGAGCAGGTTGTTTGCGTCTTCCTGAACCTGATCATACAACAAAACCAGTTTCGTATGCAGGTCATGCACATCGCGAAGTGCCGGACGGTCGTCACTTTGAACTTTGACAGAACTCACGACTTCATTGCTGAGTAACAGGATTTTTTTATAAATTCCGGCTTTGTTTTTTAGGAAATAAATCGATTCGATCAGATTGGCAGGGAAATTTTTCTTCAGAAAAAGCTTTGATTCAAAGAAGTCAATCTTGTCTGAAAGCTGCATTGCAGGCTGTTCATACGTATGCAGCGCTTCGCGGATAATCCGGATTGCGATGCCGGTAGTAGAGCTGATTTTTCCCGAATTGACAAATTGTTCGCGGATCGTTGCAATCAGCGGCTGCTCTGCACGATGAATGGTAATAATGAAATCGTCGTTAAAAAACAGTGCAATCTTACTGCTTAAAGTGCGGATGGACTGGTCTTGTTTTTCCTCTTCTTTTGCCAATCGCACAATAATAAAATGGGTATTGTTGTGTTCTTCGTATTTCGGCAAATGGTCGGGATCCAGACTGTCGATCAGCGTATACGGATTCAGGTCGTATTTCTTGCTAATGGCTTCAAGTTCTTGAGCAGATGGATCTACGAAATCAGTCCACTCAATTTCACTGTCTTTCAAATGGCAAAATTCTGCAGCCATAATTCATTTTATTGGTTACCTAAAAGTACATCCACAACGGCGCCAACTTGTTACAGTATTTACTAGAATGTTTTGTCAGATTTGAGCATCATTTGCTTCCAAGTTGTAGCACATTTGCACCAAGCGGTTCTTCTTTAATGCGTTCGAGCCGTTTGTCGTGAACAGTGATCAAAATTTCAACCGAACCTGTTCCAACGGTTGCTCCGAGCAAATGTCCGCCATGTGCTTCAAAATTCTTATCCGTGACCACGCCATGTGTATGCAGTGAAGGTTTTCCGTTTTGCCACGCGATCGATCCGGTGAGGCTGGCGAGTTCGACATCGCTAAAATCCTTCGGTTCATATTCTTTAGTTTTGAAATTGAAGAATCCGAACCTAGCATTTACGAAGCCCATTCCACTAAAATTCGCCGACTGGATTTTTTCTGCAACAGCGAGATCTTCAATGTTTTTCAGCACATCTTCTCCCTGTCGCAAGACCATGAGATAACCAGCGGGAACTTTAATGTATTTCTTTTGTTCCTGTTTATTTTGTGCCAATGCCGCTGCGTTTGCAACAACAGCAATCAATATAATCGTGATTAATTTTTTCATTTTCTAAATTTTATTTAAAGGTAAAGCAACTGTTTTTGAGATTTTTACACAATCATCAACAAAGCTTACACAGTCTGCCAATAAAAAATCCGGCACAATGACCGGACTTTTCACAAACTTTTTTTAAACCAGCAATGTCTATGAGATTTTATTTGTCTTGAAAATCTCAATACTGCCATTTAAAATTTCCGACGATTTTTCTATAAATTGTTTCAGATGCGGTTGCGAATTATGCAACGCCAAACCTTCTTCACTCGACCATTCTTCATGAAACACAAACACATTCTCATCATCTGAAGATTGATGCAATTCATATTGCAGGCACGCATTTTCCTTGACCGAATGCGAAACCAGCTCAAACAACAAACTTTTCAGCAATTCCGATTGCCCCGGCTTGCTTTTAATTACAGCGGTTAAATATACAATCATACAAGTTCAGTTTTGTTGATGAATAATTCGTCCAGATGCGCCACATATCTTTCAAGGTCGGCTGCGATGTCGGCATTCTTCTCCACATCGTGAAAATGCAGGCTTTCAAGCGGTGTCATTCCCGTAAAGGCATTCATTCGGTGAAACCCGAAAAGCGGCCCGTTGTCGACGCTCGTTTCATTGAAAAACTCGCCTGGAAGCGTAAATGCCGTTTTCGGCGCGTTCCACGAACTCGTCACCATATATTTCCGTCCGTGCAGCATGCCGCCGGTGCCGTAATTGATTTCCGGATTTGCCGAAGAACGACCGTCACTTTTGTAAATGCCGTTTTGGTGTCCTTCCGTGAAAACGGTATCAATGTATTTTTTAAATCCGTGTGGCAATTGAAACCACCAGATTGGCGTGTGGTAGATCACTACATCTGCCCAGACATATTTTTTCACCTCTTCAGCCACATCATATGCCTCATTGATGTCGGTTGACTGCACTTCGAATTCGTCCTGCTTTTTAAAAAATTTAATGGTCGTATCAAAGACCGTTTTGTTGAATTTCCCTCCCGAATGCCCGAAAATCTGACCGCCGTTTATTACAAATATTTTCATCTTAAGTATTGTTTTAATTTCTGAGTACAAAATTACCACATCCATTTGCATAATTAAAATTATATAAATCATACATTTGCATCACAATTATAATAATAAGATTATGGTCAATCTCGAATGGTTCAGAACCTTTAAAGCAATTTACGAAACCGGAACCTTAACCGGCGCAGCCGAAGCCTTGTATATCTCTCAACCCGGAGTAAGCCTGCATTTAAGTTCGCTCGAAGCGCACGTCGGACATAAATTATTCGATAGAAGTTCGAGAAAAATGGTTTCCACAGAACGCGGAAAAGTGCTCTACAATTACATCCAGGAAGCCGTTTGCCGCCTCGAGGAAGCAGAACAGCATTTCACCAAAAGCACTGAAAAAGAAAAACCCACGATCAGCATCGGGATGTGTTTTGAAACGTTCCAATTTACGCTCGAATCGTATCTGCCAACGCTTCCGTTTAACGTCATCATCAAATTTGGCGAATACCCAGAAATGCTCAAAGACCTCGACAACGGCATTTTAGATCTGATCATCACGCCACAAAAAGGCGATTACAAATCGTTGGTTTTCAAGCCTTTTTTCAAAGAAAAAATCGTGCTGATTGGAGGCGCAGCAACGCCAACTGACGAACTCAATTCCCTAATCAAATCCAAAAATAAAGAAGGTTTGCAGGATTGGCTCAAAAACCAAAGTTGGTACGGAACTGCCGGCGACATGGAGCATTTAACAAAGTTCTGGCATCTCAATTTCGGCCGGCGCCCAGATTTCAAACCGAATTACATCGTTCCAAACATGGGCTCGATCATCCGCTGTTTATCCGCAGGAACCGGCATCGCTGTTATCCCCGATTTTTTATCTGCCAAAGAAATCAGCCTCGGCAACATTAAATTGCTGTGGCAAGGATTTTCAACCATGGAAAACACGCTGTATTTCGGCTCGCGCAGCAAAACGATCTACGCTAAAGAAATCGAGCAGATCGAAGCCATTTTCAAAAAAGAAATGGTGAATTGTATTTGTTGATTTTTTTTGGGCGTTGCCTTCGGCCAGGCTGTTTGCTATATCTGCGCAAAAAAGCGCAGGATGCCGCTTCCATCCTTAACGCGGCACACGTCAAAAATCAGCCTTTTAGCTTTTTCATAAAATCGCAAATAAAAGAAAAAAAACTTCAAACAGCGGATGCTTTCTGTTTTTAAGCATCACTTCACTAAACAATTTCAACCCGATCGCAAATTCTACCGATTGGTTTGTATTTCAAAAAGATTTTCCTCGCGCATGATGTGTATGATTTTGAAAATCTCATCGTGATTCTCAAATCCCAAAACCAGCGGATCTTGTAACGGAGCATCTTCTTTCATTGACGAAAGCTGCTCCAAAGTGAGTTTGTAGGCATTGGCTTTTTTAGGCATGATCTAATTTACATTTTATTATTTCACCGGAGTGCCGTCCTTAATTTCCTCGTTCGCGGCTTTTACCAAAACGGTTTCGGCAGAAATATCGCCGAAAACTTCCACCCGGTCTTCAATCTCACGCCCTTTCTGAACCGGCACGCGCAACGTTTTGTTGTTCTTCACTTTCAATACAAAAACGCCTTCACTTGAAGCAAACACCGCCGTTTTCGGAACGACATAATTGCTGTCTTTCGCCGTTAATGGCAAAACCACTTCGGCCACCATGCCCGGCAGTAATTTTTTGTCGGTATTTTTAAAATCCATTTCGACGCGTTCAGACCGCAACCTGCTGTCAAGCGCACCTGATTTTCTTGCAATTTTGGCTTCGAATGTTCTTCCCGGCAACGATTTTACATTAAATTTCAATGCATCGCCGTCCGATAAAAATCCGCTGTACGATTCCGGAACATATACCGAAAGCCTTAATTTGTCCTGTTGTTGAATCGTAAACAATGGCAATTCTGAACCTTTTCCGGCAGGGCCAACATACGCGCCAAGATTAACGTTTCTTGCCGCGATCACGCCGTCAAATGGCGCGCGGATCTGTAAATAGCTCTGAATGTTCTGGACCTCCCGGTAGGATGCTTTCGCCGCCTGATAATTTGCGTTGTCAGAATTTTTGCGCGCTTCGGACTGTTCTAAGTCGTTTTTTGAAATTGTCCCTTCCGTTTTGCTCGTTTCGAGAAATCTTTTATAGGTGCTGTTGCTCCCGGAATATACCGCTTCCTGCGAACGGAATCGCGATTCTGCGGCTGCGAGCTGCGAACTCACTTCAGGCGCTTCCAAGACCATAATAAGCTGGCCTTTTTTAACTTCCGAACCGATATCGGCTTTTAGTTCTTTGACATAACTGCTGACTTTTGCATAAATGTCGACTTGCTGAAAGCCGGTCAATTCTGCAGGCATTCGTAGCTCGGTAGAAAATTTTTCTTTAACCGGAGAAATTGTTTCTATGGCAGGCGTTTCTTCCACTGCTACCGGTTTGCTTTCGGCTTTGTTGCAGCTGGTGAAAATCGCAGCCGCGGCCAATGATAATGCTGCTATTCTGATCCAATTATTTTTCATGTTGTGTATGTAAAGATGAGATATAATGTTTGCTTTCTTTGTCTTCGGGATCTAATGAAACCGATTGTGTGGAACTTTTTCCTTGCGCCCAGGCGAAAATCATTGGCAAGATGATTAGCACTGTAAAGGTAGAAAATAACAACCCGCCGATAACCGCGCGACCCAACGGAGCCACCTGCTCACCGCCGTCGCCATGCCCGATTGCCATTGGAAGCATCCCGGCAATCATCGCAATACTGGTCATAATGATCGGACGCAAACGCAAAGATGCCGCTTCACGCGCTGATTGTAGTGCATTTCCGTTGTGCTTGCGTAATTGCTCGGCGTTGGTGACCAATAAAACGGCATTTGCAATAGAGACACCAACCGACATGATGATTCCCATATACGACTGTAAATTAAGCGTTGACCCAGTCGTTAGTAACATTAAAAGCGCACCTAAAACGACGGCCGGAACAGTCGTTAAAATTACCAAAGACACTTTAAACGACTGGAAATTCGCCGAAAGCATCAGGAAAATCACAATGACTGCCACGAGCAATCCCGATTGCAAACTGTCCATCGTTTCGACCAACACTTTACTCAAACCGATTGGCTCGATGAACATCCCGCGTGGCAATTCTCCTAACGAAGCAATCGTATTGTCCACATCTTTGACAGCAGTTCCCAAATCGGTATGGTCAATGTTTGCAGTAACCGAAATGTAAGGCATCGCACCCAAATTGTCATTCTCGCCATAAGTAAATGACGGCGTAATCGTAGCAACATCGCTCAAAACCGGGCGCGTGGCGTTTTTTAGGAGTGGAATTTCTCCCATGTCACTCTCACTTTTCATTTTGTTGAGCGGCACCTGAACCTGAACATTGTAGGACAATCCGGCTTTTTCATCGATCCAGGTATTTTTTTCGGTATATCTTGACGATGATGTCGATGCGATCAGCGAACGCGAAATGTCATTCATGTCGACACCCAATTGTGCCGCGCGGACACGGTCAATATTGATATCGAGCGATGGATATTTGATCGGCTGGCCCAATTGTACATCGCGGAAATAATTGATTTTATTAAGCTTGTCGATGATTTTAGCTGCATATTGTTCGTTCGCCTTTTTGTTTTTTCCGGCAATGCGAATTTCAATTGGCGTCGGCGAACCTTGGCTCAGCACTTTATCAGTCAGTTCGATCGGTTCGAAAGACAATCTGACATCGGGCAAAACCTTTTTAATCCTTTTGCGGAAATCGTCTTTAAACACATCCATGTCGGCATGGTATTCTTTCAGCGCGACCTGGAAAACGGCTTCGTGTGGCCCAGCCATGAATAAATAAATTGGCGAAACAGAAAATAATGATGGATGCTGTCCGACATAAACAGATGAAATCGAAATGTGTTCTTTCCCGACCATTTTTTCGAGTTCTTTGAGCGTGATCAGTGCTTTTTCTTCGGTGCGTTCCAGCCGTGTTCCGTCGGGAGCGCGTAGTCGCAACTGGAATTGTTCAGAATTCGTTTTCGGGAAAACATCCTGTCCGATCACATTCAATAAAATGACTGCAATGGCCGTAATTCCGATCAAATAAACCAAGGTGACAGTTTTCCTAAACGGAAACATCCAATCGATCAGTTTCATAAACCGGTTGCGGAACTTTTCGAATCGGCTGAATTTTCCATTATTGTTGAAATCGTCGCGTTCTGCCAAAGTTTCTTTCTGGCCTGAAAAATCAGCATGCGAACCTTCAACCATGTCCGAAGCCAGAAATTCGGCTTCATCGTCAGTCATTTCGGGGCCGTGTTGCGGATGTGCGTGGCCTTTCATCAGCCAATTGGCCATGATCGGAACAAACGTCTGCGACAGCAAAAATGAAATGATCATCGAAAATCCAATCGCCATCGCAAGCGGCAAAAACAACGCGCCGGGAATTCCGGTCATTGTAAATGCGGGTGCAAAAACGGCGAGTATACAGAGTAAGATCAACAGTTTCGGCAAAGCAATTTCCTGGCACGCATCCCAAATGGCGAGTGCCTTGGGCTTGCCCATATCTAAATGTTGATGGATGTTCTCGATCGTGACCGTACTTTCATCGACCAAAATCCCAATCGCCAAAGCCAATCCGCTCAGCGACATCAAATTGATCGTTTGCCCGAATAATTTCAAAAATAAAACACCGGATATAATCGAAATCGGGATCGTTAAAATGACGATCAATGCGGCTCTGCGATCACCTAAGAACAGCAATACCATCAAACCGGTTAAAACGGCTCCGATCGCACCTTCGGTTATCAAACTCTTCACCGAATTGATCACATAAACCGACTGGTCAAATTCGTATGAAAGTGACACATCTTCTGGCAACGTGCTTTGGATTTTCGGCAATTGCTTCTTTAAATTCTGCACGACTTCCCAAGTCGAAGCATCGCCTGCTTTTGCAATACTCACATAAACCGAACGTTTCCCGTTGACCAAGGCATAACCCGCGGTAATATCGGCACCGTCCTTTACCGTTGCCACATCGCCCAAATATAAATTTTGAACGCCACCTTTAAACAACGGGATTTTCTCGAAATCCTTGACTTCTTTGATCGTATTGTTTGTTGGCGTAATGTAATTCTGGTCACCAATCCTAACATTTCCCGAAGGCGCCGTCTGGTTGTTGATCTTAATCGCTTCAACGATCTGGTCGGGCGTTAAATTATGGGAACGCAGCAAATCTGGATCGACGTTCACTTCGATCGTTCTCGGGCTTCCGCCGAAAGGTGGCGGCGACAACAATCCCGGAATCGACGTAAATGACGCGCGTACATAAACGTTCGCCAAATCCTGCAACTCATTATTCGATTTCGTTTTGCTGCTCAAAACCAACTGCCCGACCGGCAACGAAGAAGCATCAAAACGGATGATGAACGGCGGTTGCGAACCCGGTGGAAATCCGGCCTGGATTCTATTGGATAAAGCGCTTAATTCGGCTGCGGCCTGCGCCATGTTCGTATCTTCATAATACGTGACTTTCATCAGCGTAAGCCCTTGCGTATTTTTGGTTTCAATGGATTTTACACCATTGGCAAACAATAAAATGTTGACATAATTCTTCGCAAAATACGACTCCATTTGGTTTGGCGTGTAGCCTCCAAAAGGGTGCGCGAGGTAAATCACCGGAAGGTTCATTTTAGGTAAAATATCGACCTTGATGGTTTTTACCGCGCCGATTCCGAAGAAGAACAATCCGGCAACGAGCACGAGTATCGATATGGGTTTACGTAGGGCAAATCGGATCAGATTCATCTGGCGTGTAATTAAAATTCGTTAATAAAAGAGTCGAAATCGCCGGTCGCAGCGGCTTTGAGCAACAGCGATTGCCAGACATTGGTGTAGATGATGTCGCGGTCGATTTCGGCGCGGTTCAGTGTGTAAAACGCCTGCGTGACATCGGTGAGATTCGTGAGGCCGTTTTTGTATAAAGT
>Ga0247805_1000451_pt1 | contig 21407 bp, 13 predicted proteins | sample UWRJL044104R1_FD_180930 | JGI IMG/M metagenome (GOLD analysis project Ga0247805, IMG submission 180930) | Plant litter microbial communities from Arlington Agricultural Research Station in Wisconsin, United States - UWRJ-L044-104R-1 | ecosystem: Environmental > Terrestrial > Plant litter >... | reverse complement strand
CCGCGGCATATGGCGCCGTGATATTGAACTATACTCAGGTTACAGGTTTAACGAAAATAGGTAAAGACATTAGCGGTGTTTCCTGCATTGATCTGGAGAGCGGCCACTCTTATCATGTGAATGCTAAAGTAGTGATCAATGCGACCGGTGTGTTTGTAGATGAAATTTTAAAAATGGATGTACCGGCCGGCCGGGAAATTGTAAGGCCTAGTCAGGGTACCCATGTAGTATTAGATGCTGTTTTTTTAAATGGCAACAGTGCGCTGATGATTCCTAAGACTTCGGACGGACGCGTGCTATTTGCGGTCCCATGGCATGGCCGGATATTGGTTGGGACAACCGATACGCCTTTACATGAACATAGTATGGAACCAAAACCTCTGGATCAGGAAATAGATTTTATCCTGAACACGGCAAGTCAATATTTGACTAAAAAACCTGGGCGCGCAGATGTTTTAGCTGTTTTTGCTGGTTTACGTCCTTTGGCGGCTCCAACAAAAGATACCAGCAGCACTAAAGAAATTTCGCGTAGCCATAAATTGATGGTTAGTAATTCTGGATTGATTACCATTACCGGGGGCAAGTGGACAACTTACCGGCGGATGGCTATGGATGTGGTGGATAAAGCGATTGAACTTGGGAAGCTCGTCAAGAAAGCATGCATTACCCAGGATATCCGAATTCATGGGTATACAGCCGTGATGCCGACCGGTAATTTAGCTTTGTATGGGGCTGATGCTGCAGGGATTCTGCTTTTAATGGAAAAGCGACCAGAATTGAATAAATTGTTGCACCCCGAGTATGAATATGTGCAGGCAGAAGTCATTTGGATGGTCCAACAGGAAATGGCCAGGACAATAGAAGATGTATTGTCCCGCAGAATGCGATTGTTATTCTTAGATGCGAAGGCTGCTTTGACGCTTGCTCCGGCAGTAGCCAGGCTGATGGCTACTGCATTGGGTAAAGATGAAGCCTGGGTAAATGACCAAATAAATGGATTTATCACCTTGGCCAGGCAGTATCTGTTGTACAGCCCTGAGGCCTGGGCGAGGCTCATCAAACAGGTAAAAGAAATAGGCTAACTTAATAAGCACTTAATATAGCCTTAACGGGCTAAGTCGATCTTTGCAGTAAATTCAAATAAACGAAATGATACGAAATGCTGCAAGAGCAAAGGATCAGTCTGATCCTTCGAATGGCGCTGTTATGAGAAATTTAACAAAAAGCATGCAATTAATGAGGCCTTTTAAATATCTGGCTTTTGCTTGGATATTGGTATTTATGCAATTGCCACAACTACTTAAGGCTAGTGTAGTACCCGCTTCAGGGAACCTGTTTTTTCAGGAAACAATTAATTTAAAGGGTACAGTTAAAGACGCCGGTGATGGGCAGCCATTACCAGGAGTTACCATATCAGACAGTCAAAGAAAAGTTCTTGGCGTCACGGATGTGAATGGTAATTTTAATTTGAAAGTTGTTAAAGGAACCGAAATTTCATTTAATATGCTTGGTTATACTGTTGCCAAACGTACGGTGACTTCTGCAGCTATTGGAATGATTGTTAGTATGAGCAGTTCGAGTTCTGATCTTAATGAAGTCGTGGTTACGGCCCTTGGTATTAAACGTGAAGAACGATCGCTGGGTTATTCAGTTACTAAAATCGATAGCAATCAATTAACTGATGCTGTCTCCAGTAACTGGACAGATGCTTTATCTGGAAAAGTTGCAGGATTAAATCTGGTTCGTAATGGTGGACCTGCAGGATCAAATAAAATTATTTTGCGTGGTGAAAATAACCTAACGGGTGATAACGAAGCCTTAATTGTGATTGATGGGGTAGTAGCCAGTAGCAGTGCCAAGCGTACTTCGGCACCTTCGGGAGGTGTTTACGGGACGTCAGGAGATAATTTACCTGCCGATTTTGGTAGTGCGATCAGCGACCTAAACCCTGAAGATATTGAAAGTGTTACTGTGTTAAAGGGCCCCGGTGCTGCGGCCCTTTACGGACAGCGCGGTGCTAATGGTGCCATTATCATTACAACGAAGTCTGGTAATGCAAAAAAGAAGATTCTTGGGGTAACCTTTACCTCAAATACCTCATGGGAACAAGTTAACCGCCAAACAGATAGTCAATACGAATATGGACAAGGTTTAGCTGGTGTAAATTACTTCTCTTATGGAGGTACAGTAGATGGTGCAAGTACAAATGGTACTAGTTCTGCCTGGGGAGCCAAGTTTGACGGGCAATCTTACTTTCAGTACGATCCCGCCAGGAAAGGAGTAGGTTTAGAACGTACACCTTGGGTGCCTTATGAAAACCCAATTTCTGCCTTTTTTAGAACCGGATATGAAACCACCAATTCCGTGAGTTTAGATGGTACATATAAAAAAACAGCATTACGCTTTTCTGCAAGTCATGGCAACAATGATTGGATTGTTCCTAATACAGGCTTGGAAAGAACTTCTGTTTCATTAACCGCAAATACCAAGGTAAACAATAAGCTCGATATCAATATCAAAGCGATGTACAACAATAGGCATAGTGATAACCTTCCAGCTACGGGTTATGGCAACCAATCTTTAATGTATTGGTTTATGTTTGCCCAGCCCAATGTAAATGTAGATTGGTACAGAGACTACTGGGCTCCGGGTAAAGAGCTGCAACAGTTTGTAAACATTACAACTAGTAATCCTGAAAGTCCATATGCAATTTCAGAACAATACCTGAATACCCAGCGCCGTAACGGAATTACAGGAAACGTACAGGCCAATTACAAATTTAATAAGGAATGGAGTTTAATGGTAAGGGCTACACTAGACCAAAATGTTGATAACCGCGAGCAAAAACGTCCATGGGATGCGGCCGGAAGTAAATTTGCACAAGGGTCTTATCGTGTTCAGCACATCAATTCGCATGAAGTTAACGCAGATTTTATGCTGAAATACAACAAAAAAATTGGTCGTGATTTGAACGTGAATGCATCTGTCGGCGGTAGTATGTTGAGTAACGTTTACAATAAAGGAGAACAACGTGCAGACGGCCTTGTTATGCCTGGATACTATAGACTTGATAATGCCGCTAATGCGATCATATCTGTGCCAGATACAGCAAGGTATAAGATCAATAGCGTTTACGCACTTGTATCTTTTTCTTATAAAAACTATTTATACCTGGATCTAACTGGCAGAACAGACTGGAGTAGCGTGCTTGCCACGCCTACACGTACAGATAATGTAGGTTTTTCTTACCCATCTGCAAGTGTGAGTTTTATTGCCTCAGATTATTTTAAACTACCAAGAGCAATTAGTTTGGCAAAATTCAGATTTTCCGCATCACAAGTAGGGAGCGGTAGTACTACACCATACCGTACTTCTTATAATTACACCTTAGCCTCTAATGGAATTTACCCTGGTAATGCAATGCAGAATCCTTCAGTTTTGCCGAATCCAGATTTAAAACCACTGAAAACAACTACTTATGAGGTGGGTGCTGACATTAGGCTTTTTAACAGTAGGTTGGGTTTTGATATTGCTGCATATTCTGGAAGTACTAAAAACCAGATTTTGAACCGCCAAATTGATCGTGCAACAGGATACAGTACCCAAATTGTTAATGTTGGACGTGTGGATAATCAAGGGGTTGAGATTGCGGTGAATGGAAAGCCTATCGCATCTAATAAAGGATTCAACTGGAGTGTAAATCTGACCTTCTCGGCCAATCGAAATAAGATTAAAGAGTTGGCAGACAGCTCTGTTGTGTTACGGACCGGTGCTTTAGGTGGCGGGCAAGTTGTGGCCAATATAGGGGGCAGTATGGGTGATCTTTATGGATTAGGGATTTTACGTGCTCCTGATGGACAGATCATTTTTGATTCCACTACTGGAAATGCGAAATTTACTCCTGGTGTAGTTTACCTTGGAAATACCATTCCTAAATATAAGTTTAGTGTGAGCAATACATTTGCTTATAGAGGATTTAGCCTGAGCACGCTTTTTGACGCGCAGGTTGGAGCCGTAGCCCATTCTCTTACTTTCTCCAGGATGGCATCGGGAGGTAAATTAAAAGTTACTCTTCCAGGGCGTTATAGTGGAATAATAGGGAATGGTGTTGTTCAAAATGCAGATGGAAGTTACCGTACTAATGATGTAATTGCAACTGATGTGCCAGCTTATTATGACTCGATCTATGGTTCGTCTCAAGCAGAGGGAAGTGTTTTTAGCACTGATTTTATCAAATTCAGAGAAGCGAACTTTACATATTCTTTTAAAACGGCTTTCCTGAGAAAGATAAGTTTGAATAAATTAACGATAGGGGTATATGGCCGTAACCTGTTTATCTGGTCGCCATGGCCTGCATTTGATCCTGAATTTGGAACGTTGTCCGGGACTGACATTGTTACAGGTTTTGAAACCGGCCAGCTTCCATCTACCCGGACCTATGGTGTGCGTTTAGTCGTTGGCCTTTAATTCTCCATGATATGAAAAAATTAATTATAAAAATAAGTTGTTTATCAATTCTAATTGTAAGCACGTTATCTTCCTGCAAAAAAGGTTTTGACAAAGTGAATACTGATCCTATTGGGGTTGCGAATGTTAGTGCCAATCAACTGCTGGCACCTGCGCTTGTAAATGTGTTGAGTGCCAATATGGTTAGGAACCGTAATTTTAACAATGAACTGATGCAGGTTACCGTTGATATTAGTGATGCAGATGGTAAAGTATTCAGGTATGATTATAGGCGTACTTTTTCTGATTATTTATGGAACAACTGGTATCCTCAAATTACCAATTTTAAGGATATGTATAAGATAGCCAGTAGTCCTGAAAGTTTGAACAAATCTTATCAGGGTATTGCGCTGATTTCACAAGTATGGACTTATTCGCTGCTTACAGATACCTATGGCGACATACCATATTTTGAAGCTAATCTTGGTAAGGATGGCATAATTGAGCCGGCTTACGACAGGCAAAAGGACATTTACCTGGATATGTTTGCAAAACTAGAGGAAGCAAATACTTCTTTAAGTATAGGTACGACGATTACCGCAACCGGCGACCCTATATTTAAAGGAGATATAGCCAAATGGAGAAAGTTTGGAAACTCGCTTTATCTAAGGTTGTTACTTCGTGTTTCCGGTAAATCTGAAATGGCTGCACAAGTAACAGCAAAGATCAGGGAAATGATAGATACTAATCCTGGTCAGTATCCAATTATGGCGACTAATGATGATACCGCTAAAATATTGTGGAACGGCACAAATAGTAGCACTTCAGTGTATTCTTCGCCCTTTATGGTAAACGTAAGGCCAGTTGATTTCAGAACACCTTCAATTACCAGTTTCTTTATTGACAATATAGTGGGCTGGAATTACCCGTTAATTAATCCCGTACTTGGAAAGGGTAATGTGCCAAGGTGGGGAATAGCAAGAGGAACAATTGGTGACTATGAAGGCGTCCCAAGCGGATACCCGCAAGATCAATCCTTTGTCCGTCAATCGTATTTTTATTCTGATCCTGCAGGTACAGGGTATAGCTTACAAACTGATCCTTATACTGGCATCATCATGAATTGCGCAGAAGTGAATTTTATACTGGCAGAAGCAGCGGCCAAAGGATGGATCAGCGGTTCGGCAGAGACCTATTATAATAAAGGAATATATTATGGCATTAATTACTGGCTTCCAAGCTGGGCTCCGGCAGGCATAACCGACAATACATTTTTAACTTATGTTACTAATCCCAATGTGAGATGGAATGCAAGTTTGGCGCTAGATGCTGCAACCGGGGACAGCAAGATGGAAAGAATACATTTACAGAAATATTATGGATTGTTTCTGGTAGACATGCAACAATGGTTTGAAAATCGTAGAACCGGCCATCCAATTCTCCCAAAAGGGGCTGGCCTGTTGAATAATAAGGTGATGCCTGCAAGAATGGCTTATCCTGTCATCAGCCAGTCTACCAATCCAACCAATTATAAAAATGTAATAGCTACTCAGGGTGCTGATGAAATTTATACACAAGTTTGGTGGCAGAAACCGTAATTAAAAAATAAATCCAAAAAGATGAAAAATATATATTTATACCTTTTGATTGTTATAGTCGCCTGCTTATCAGCTTGTAAAAAGCCAGACTATATTAATGGAACATTAAGTCCCATTATTGCAGTATCTGATTTAAGGGCCCTATATAAGGGGTCTGATATACCACTAACTACTGAGAATTTATCCGGTGCCGATCAAATCGTAGGTATCGTTATTTCGGATGCAGCATCAGGGAATGCACCGGCAGGAGTTGTTGTGCTACAAAATTTTAGAAGAAATTTTTTAAGAGGTATTAACCTTGTAGTTGGAGCGGATGCATCTAATTATCTGCCTGGAGATTCATTAGTTGTTGATGTTACCGGAGGTACCTTGACAAAAGTAAATGGTTCTCTGCAAATTGTTGGTTTATCTGCTCAATCCATCAGTAAGGTAGCGTCAAACAAAACCCAACAGGTGCAATCTGTGTCTTCAACGGCATTGCTGGCCTCACCAGATGCGTATGAAAGTACACTGATTATCGTTGGTGGAGGCTCCTTTTCTCCTAAACCTACTGTTGGAGAAACCTATCAGGGTGATAAAATTCTTGTAAATGGAACAAATAGATTCACGTTGCATACAGAAGCTAAAGCAAATTATGCAGCGGAGTTATTGCCCTTAAGTGCAGATGTAACCGGAATTCCATTTCGCGTTGGTGCCGTAGGTGCAGAGGTGATTCAGCTTTGGCCAAGAACCTTCGCCGATATCAAGGATGTAAGTGATCCGGGAGAACAAGATCCGGAAACAGCAAGGGGAAGGGTAATCATTACCGGTTTTGCGAACGATGTGAAAGGCAGTGATGCTAATGCTGAATATGTTCAGCTTATGGCAACTACAGATGTTGATTTTTCTAAAACACCTTTTTCTGTGGTCGTGTGTACCAATGCCGGGACTAACGCTCCTAATGCTGGTGCTGCACCGGGTGCAGGATGGGCAACCGGAGGTGGAAGAACCTATAAGTTTAACCTGAGAACTGGTATTGTAAGAAAAGGAGAGTTTTTCTACGTTGGAGGAAGCAATAGAAGAATCAACGGACCTGGTTCTACAGACATCAGCTCGGCAAAATGGATTAGGTTCATTACTTATGGGAACGATCCTGGGGACGGAATTGGCGATAAAAGCGGGGGTCTATTACCAAATAGTGGTAATGCTGGTGGAATCGCTTTATTTGCTGGTACTACCGTTATGGAAGCAACTACTCCAATTGATGTCGTTTTTTTCGGAGGTACGGGAAAAACAACGATAGTAAATGAAAATGCGAAACTTGGATACAGGGTTGCAGACAATGATCGTTATAAAACGGTAGATCCAACTACCTTAATTCCTCAACCTTTCTTTTATCAGGGAACAAATAATTATGTAATTAAACATGTAGACCCGGCAGATCAGGGGGTTTTTATGAAACTTGGAGGTGTGTTTAATGCGGCTGAAAGGAAATGGGAGACAAGTAGAGGGATTTCGGTGTATTTGATGACTGCTACGACAGCAATTTCTGAGATACAAAACGGTAGTGACGTTACTAAATTGACCAATTAACATGAACAGAAGATCATTTATACAAGGCCTTGGCCTGATCACAGGGAGTGCATTTATAGCGCTCCAATCGGATGCGTTTACTAAACTCAAACATGGTGAAGCCATAAGGGGAAAAGTTACAGATGGAGCTAAAGGAATTAAAAACGTAGTCATTTCTGATGGCTATAACGTAGTTTTAACCGATGAAAAAGGAAAGTACACCATCACACCAGATGTTAAGGCAACGAACATATTCATGAGTACGCCTGCTGGCTATGAATTTAAAACCGATTACAGTGTAGTCAGGCAATACGAAACCCTTGGCAGCCGTAACGAGTATGACTTTAAACTGCAAGCCCTTAAAAGAAGCGATGATCAGCACAATTTCATCATATGGGCTGATCCGCAGGTTAAAAATAAGAAAGACGTACAACAGATGATGGACACTTCCGTTCCTGACGTGCAGCAAGTCATCAAATCCATGGGTAAAGAAGCACTGGTTCATGGAATCTGTGTAGGCGATATTGTATGGGATAACCATGCCTTATTCCCGGATTACAACAATGCCGTAGCGCAGATCGGTATTCCGTTTTTCCAGGCACTTGGTAATCACGACATGGATTACAGACAGGGTGGAGATGAAACCTCAGATAAAACATTTAAAGAAGTATTTGGGCCAACCTATTATTCTTTCAATAGGGGGAAAGCACATTACGTGGTTTTAGACGATGTGCGCTATTTAGGAAATGAAAGAGATTATGACGGTTTCATCGTCCAAAATCAATTGGATTGGCTGGCCAAGGATCTGAAATATGTTGACAAAGATCAATTGGTTATCTTATGTCTGCATATACCTGTACACAACTCGGTTAAAAATAATGCAGATCTATACGCAATTCTAGCTGGCTTCAAGAATGTACACATTATGTCTGGCCATACACATTTTAACGAAAATAACCTGGCTAATGGTATTTATGAACACAATCATGGGACAGTTTGCGGCGCTTGGTGGACAGGCCCAATCTGTGAAGATGGTACACCACGCGGCTATGGTGTGTATGAGGTAAACGGTAACCAGTTGAAATGGTATTATAAATCTACCGGTTTTGATAAGTCTAAACAGATGAGCCTATACCTGGATACATTAAACAATCAGAAGCGGCTCCTGGCCAATGTTTGGAATTGGGATCCGGAATGGAAAGTAGAATATTTTCTTGACGATCAATCTAAAGGTGCAATGGAGCAGCAGAAAGGCTATGATCCGCAGGCAGTAGAATTGTATAAAGGAGATAAACTTCCGGCAAGCAGGTCTTTTGTTGAACCCAGGCAAATGGACCATTTGTTTATGGCTCATTTTGATCCTTCGGTAAAGAAAGTTAAAGTGATTGCAACAGATCGCTTTGGTGTCCAATACACCGCTACTATTGCCTCTTAGCTAATTATAACCGGGCCACCATAAAGAAAATTTGGTGAATAGCTAATGTGATTGATATATTTAAGAAAATAACGGATAAGGTTGTCTTTGACTATTGTTTAAGGTCATCTTGTCCGTTTCTTATTTAACCCCAAATCATTAAAATGAAACAAGCCATTTACAAAATTATGCTTAGCCTGGCGCTCATGCTGGCTTTAAATTTATCCTCCAGCGCCCAGCAATCGAGCTGGGACAGTACGTATCGTCCGGGTTCCTACCTTAAAAAAATAGAGGCTTTTCAAGCTGAGGGCATCACCAAAAAAGATTTTGTTTTTTTAGGGAACAGCATTACGGCTGGTACTGACTGGGGAAAGTTACTCAACCTGCCCAATGCAAAAAACAGGGGGATTTCAGGCGACATTACTTTTGGCGTATTGGACCGTTTGGATCAGGTGATCATTGGCAAACCAGCCAAAGTGTTTGTATTGATTGGTATCAATGACATTTCAAAAGATATACCCGATAGTGTGATCCTGGGCAATTACAAGAAAATGATAGAACGCATCCAATATGGGTCTAAAAAAACAAAAATCTATTTTTATACCTTGCTTCCGGTAAATGCCTCATTTAATAAATTTAAAAACCATTACAATAAAGACCAGCACATTTTATGGTTAAATGAGCAGATCAGAAAGCTGGCCAGTAAAAAAGTAACAGTAATTGATTTGTATCCCCATTTCACAGATGGAGATCAACATTTAAAAGCTGAAATTACGGCTGACGGTTTACACCTGAAACCGGACGGTTATCAAATCTGGGCTGAAGTCTTGAAAACAGGGGGATATTTGAAATAAGCCATCCGGTTATTTGATCGCCAGGACTAAAACAGGTACAGGTCTGTTGATATACCTATTTTCGATATAAGTTTCTTTACCCAATTTTCTGAGCATTTTGTAATGGGAAACCAATGCAGCTCCGAAAGTTGGGCTTTCTATGTATGGTAAATTAAATTCTGCTGCGGTTTGTTTTACAATGGCGCCAATGGCAGGGTAATGTATGTGACAAATCTTTGGAAAAAGATGGTGCTCAATCTGGCGGTTTAAACCACCGCATAGAAAGCCAGCCAATAAACTATCACCCGCGAAATTAGCCGTGGTGGCGAGTTGATGCACTGCCCATGCTTCTTCTATATCACCGTTGGTGTCGGGTAAAGGAAAGCTGGTGCCTTCCACCACATGTGCCAACTGGAAAACAAGACCCAATACCAGTCCCTGTGCAAATTGCATCACCAGAAATCCAATCATAAATTGCCACCAAGTGACGTTCATGACCAGTAAAGGCAAAGCAATGAATAGGAAATAGTAAATCGCTTTGTAGAAAAACAAGTTGAAATATTCAATCTTGGGATGACTTGTAACGTGCTCACCAATTTTTTTTTGGAAAAATTTCTTGTAATCTTTTCTGAATACCCAGCTTAGCATGGCAAAGCTGTAAAGCAAGAATGCGTAATAATGCTGGTAGCGCTGCACTTTGTTTACAGTTTCTGCATCAGAAAAACGGATCAGCCCCGGAGCTACATCAATATCTTCATCATGCCCGGCAATATTTGTGTAGGTATGGTGTACGACATTATGGCAAATGTTCCAGACATAAGGACTTGCGCCAATCAGATTAAATATAAAGCTAAAGGTCGCATTGACCTTCGCATTGGCAGAATAAGCCTTATGAATGGCATCGTGACAAACGTTAAATCCTACAAATGCACCAAATGCGCCCAATAATACGGCAAGAAGAGTCATAGCCGGAAAACTAAAGTTGCCCAAAAGTAGTAACAGGTAAAGAGAAACTAAGCCAGCCAAGAAAAATAGGGTTTTAAACCACATGGCGCCATTCGCGTGAATGGATAGCTTGTTATCAATAAAATGGGCATCTACTCTTTTTCGAACTGTTGCGTAAAATGTGGATTTACTGATGTTTTTGAATTTGACTTTTTTTGTCATTAATACTTTTCCCTTTGAAATGTTTCGCTTACCCCTGATGATAGTTTGGCTAATGTACCATAATTTAACTTCACATTGGGCCGGCATGATGTTATTATTCAATTACGAAATTATAACCCTATTGGATTTTAGGATGTCAAATGGACTAGGCATAGGCTGTAATGCAATAATCGTCCTACTTTATTACTTTTTTTGACTCAATTTGTTTAAGCTTTGTATTTTCGTTTATATTTACCATCAGTTAATGGTGCTATATCAATCATTATTGGAAAATAGATGGAGAACGTCAATATCAAGCAGCTGGCCAAGGCATTAAATTTATCAACGTCGACAGTGTCCAGGGCCTTCAGGGACAGTAGTGACATCAGCAAGGAGACAAAAGACCGGATACTATCTAAAGCGAGGGAGTTTAATTACCAACCAAATCACTATGCCAGTAATCTGAGGGAGCAGCGAAGTAAAACCATTGCAGTTATAGTACCGGAGCTTGCCAATAATTTTTTCTCGCAGGCAATCCGTGGAATTGAACAGGTTGCGAGAGCAAAAGGATATCATATCCTGATCTATGCCACGGATGATGATTATGAGAAAGAAGTTTCTTTCATCCGGCATTTACACAATGGACGCGCAGATGGAATCATCATGTCGGTATCCGGAGAAGCCAATGATCACAATTACCTGAATGAGCTTAGTCATAAAAGACTGCCACTGGTGTTTTTTGATCGGGTATATGAGGATATTGTAACTCCAAGGGTAATTACAAATGATTATGACAGTAGCTTTTCTGCTACTGAGCATTTGATTAAGCAAGGTTGTCAGAAGATTGCTTACCTGGTTATTAATAAAAACCTTTCCATCGGTAAGTTCCGGATGCAGGGCTATATTGATGCGCTTAAGAAACATCACATCCCTTATAACGATCAGTTGGTTGTAGACTGTACCAACAGTTATAGTAAAAATAATGTGATTTTAAAACGGATGTTACAGGAATTGACACCTGATGGTGTATTTACTTCAGTTGAACGCCTCGCCTTCGCCACATATTACGCTTGCTACGACCTGGAGATTTCAGTGCCTGAACAATTGAAAGTAATTGGCTTCTCTAGTCTGGAAATTGCACCTTTATTAAATCCATCGCTAACGACAGTAACGCAGCCTGCAACCCAAATTGGTACCGAAGCCGTCAATCTATTGTTCCGAATGTTAGAGCATCCCGGGTCGGTAGATCAGAGTGAAAAAATAGTGCTTAACTCTAAGCTGATTAAAAGACGTTCTACCCAAAAAACGTAGTCGTAGATGCTATGTTTTTTAGCTCAATTTGTGCGGAAAAATCGCGCTAAATCCGCTGTGCTTTTAAGCAGTAAATTCCTTGTTTTTTTGCCTTCAAAATCTTCATTTTTTAACAAAAGCTTTTGGTGATTTTCCAATTTCACGCAGAATTTGGATACCTCTCCTAAAAGTTTTTAAAAAAATATGTTGATAACTTCGGGAACGATCCCGGGAACGATCCCGAAAAATGAGTCGAAAAAATAATAGTGTAAAAAATACACTTAGATTGCTTATTTTTATTTTTAACGTATTGATATATAGATGTATATGTTTTTTATGATTGGTTTTTTAGAAAAGCTACTTGCAAATATTTCATCTGATTTTTTCGTTTTCAGAATATAAAATATGGTGTCTAAAAAAAATGTAATATAAAATTTTGATTTGTCAGGTGTACCTGTAAATTTACCATAACTGTTACATACAGTTAACATTAACCAAATATTTACATTAAAAAAGAGCATAAATATGAGAGTATTTTACTTAATCAAGCTTTGCCTTCCGATGCTTCTCTTGATCACTGCATTAACGGCAAATGCACAGACAAGTTCGCTTGCCGGAAAGGTGCTTGATGAAACCGGATTGCCGCTTCCGGGCGCATCAATCCAAATTAAAAGTTTAGGCAGAACTACAGCAACCAATACCGATGGTACTTATAAAATTACCGGTTTGAACAACGGACCCGTAACGGTTACCATTAGCTTCATTGGTTACCAAACCAAAGACCAGTCTGTAACCATAAATGGAAGTACAACTGCAAATTTCGATGTGAAGCCGGATGCTCAGGGATTGGATGAGGTTGTGGTAGTTGGGTATGGTACGCAAACCAGGAGAGAGGTTACTGGTTCAATAGCGAAAGTGTCTGGTGAAAAAATTGCTGCTTTACCAACGCCAAGTTTTGAAGCGAGTTTACAAGGCCGGGCTCCAGGTGTGCAGGTAACAACGGGCAGTGGTTTGGCTGGTAGTGGATCAGTAATTCGGGTAAGAGGTATTGGATCAATCAGTGCTGGAGGAGATCCATTGTATGTTGTGGATGGGATTCCAATTACTTCAGATCCTTTTCTTAATGGAAATAGAGGTGCGATGAACCAAAACCCACTTGCTACAATCAACTCAGAAGATATTGAATCTATTGAGATTTTAAAGGACGCGGGTGCTGCAGGTATTTATGGTTCTAGAGGTGCCAATGGTGTTATTTTGATCACCACCAAACGTGGTAAATCTGGTACGCCAACGGTTAATTTTTCTACTAAATATGGCTTGAGCACCTATGCAAACAAACCAAAATTTGTAAGCGGCGCTGAATGGTTAGCTTTACGTCAGGAGGCCTGGATCAATGATGGTAATACAGGTTTGGCAACCCTGCCACAGGGTGTAACCTGGGCTCAGGCACAAAATACAAACACAGACTGGTTTGACGAAGTAACCCGCATCGGAAAGTATAACGAACAAAACATTTCTTTATCTCAAGGAACCGATAAAATTAAAACCTATATCGCCGCAAATCACGACAATAACCAGAGTTTCTTAAAGGGAAATTCTTATGAGAAATATGGTTTCAGAACAAATATAGATATTAAGCCAACCGATTATTTTAGTACCAGTATCAATGTAGGGTATAGTCAGGGAACAAATCAGCGTGTTAGTGCTGCATGGGATGGAGGTATTGGAGATGCGATGTCTGTTGCACTACCAATTTATCCTATTTTCAATGAAGATGGAACTTATTGGAAGAATGGAGCTAATCCTGTGCGGACAATTAATTATATGAATTGGAAAAGTGTAGATCAGCGTCTGTTAGCTGGTATAACAATGGAACTTAAGCCATTTAAAAACTTTAGTTTAAAAGGCGTAGCTAATATGGATAACCTTCAGGTTACAGAAGATAAGTTTTCGCCAAATGAATTAACAGGAAATCAAAATGGTTTAGGACATGCTGACAGATGGGACAATAGAGTCCTAAACCGTAATTTTACAGGAACAGCGAATTATGAAATTAATTTCACGAAAAAAAGTAAGTTAACGCTATTAGCCGGTGCGGAAGCTCAGAATTTTGAGCAGAACGGTTATACTTCCGGTATTAACGGCGATACAAATGGACCATTTTCAAAAGATAAAGACGCTTTATATGCTGCTATGCAGACAATGATCAATAATAAAGCATTGGTTTACGTGAATGGCCTTAATAGAACAACTTTTGCAAGTTTGTTTGCCCGTGCAAATTATTCCTATGATAACCGCTATTTCCTGCAAGTTTTGGCTCGTCGTGACGGATCATCCAAATTTGGCACTAACCATAAATACGGCTTTTTTCCAGCTATTTCCGCTGCCTGGACAATCAGCCAGGAAAACTTCCTAAAAGAAAGTACTGTCGTTAATAATTTGAAGTTGAGAACAAGTTATGGCATCACGGGAAATGCCAACATCCCTCCGGGAGAGTATTATTCTAAGTTTTACAATGATGGCTCTTTTAATGGAAACGGTTCTGTTAGACCGGACAATGTAGAGAATCCAGACCTACAATGGGAGCAGTTAAAAAGTTTTGATGCGGCAATTGAATTTGGATTTTTTAACAATAGATTATCAGGTGAGTTTGCATATTATAACAAGAGAACTACAAAAGTTTTGATTAATGCAGGTATTTCGCCTTCAAACGGTTTTTTAAGTGCTTATCAAAATGTTGGGGAGATTTTGAATCAGGGATTAGAGCTAAGTTTAAATTCTATCAACATTAAAACAAAAGATTTCAAATGGACTACCAATTTTAATATTTCTCAGAACTATAATGAAGTTGTTAGTATCGGAACACTATCAGCTGACGGTATTTTAGGTGCAACAAATGATACCCGAATTGTTATTGGTAAGCCAGTGGGAACTAACTTTTTGGTTAGATATAAAGGTGTAGATCCTACAGACGGTCTACCTATATGGTTAGATAAAGACGGCTATGAAACGAAAGTGTTTTCTTTGGATAATCGGGTTGCTGTTGGTAAAGTTATCCCTGATTTTGTGGGCGGTCTGGGCAACACCTTTTCTTATAAAGGCTTTGAGTTGACATCCCTATTTACATTTGCTATCGGTGGAAATATATATGACGCTTCTGCTAAACGTCAATTGGGAATTGTAACAGATTGGAATATCAGGAGCGACATCTCTGACAGGTGGCAAAAACCTGGAGATATTGCGAAATTTCCTAGATTAACCATGAATACCAGTACTTATCCTGGACTATCGAATGAATGGAATTACAATTCTACCATGTTTTTATATGATGCATCATTCATGCGTTTAAGAGAATTGACGCTTTCTTACACATTACCTGCACTTTTCGCGAAAAAGTTAGGAATGCGTAATACGAAGGTTTTTGCGACTGGGATGAACCTGCTAACATTTACGAAATATCCAGGTGGGGATCCGGAAATTGCGCGTGATTTCGACAACCCTCAGGATCGCAATATGAGTCCTAATATTTCTTATTTGACGACGCCTCAGCAAAAGTCTCTAACATTTGGTCTTTCAACCTCATTTTAATCTAAAAAGCATTAAAGATGAAAAATAATATAAAAATATTTACTACAGGAGTTTTCCTCCTTACTTTAATTCTGGGTTTTGCGGGATGTAAAGACTATTTGAATGCACCCCCAATAGATGCCATTACCAAAGGTGATGCATTAAAAGATGAGGCAGGAGTTGATGCGGTAATGACTGCCGCTTATAAAAAGCTAAATGATAATGTTCTCGGTGGCAAATATCAGGTGATATCCGAATTAATGGGTGACAATATCCAGGGGAATTTATTAAACGGGGATTTCGGCGAATTTTACGGTCGCAAATCTTCTGTATTTGGAACTTATAAAAAAGATTTCTATCTGGATACTTATCAAAGCATTTATAGAGCAAATACTGTTTTAGAAAACTTAAATGTTACTGCCGGTAGACGTGATAATTTAGAAGGACAAGCACTATTCATTCGTGCCCTTTCCCACTTTATATCAGTACGCCTTTTTGCGCAACCGTACGGTTATACCCCAGATAATAGCCATTTAGGAGTACCTTTAAAGTTAAGTACGGAAATAAAACCAGGTGTACGTGCCACTGTTAAACAAGTGTATGATCAGATTATTGCTGACTTGAAAATTGCTGAAACCAAATTGCCAGGAGACAATGATGGATATGCCACTTCTTGGGCGGCTAAGGCTTTATTGGCCAGGGTATATTTTTCAATGAATGATTTTACCAATGCATATAGCTACTCAAATGCGGTGATCAGCAGTGGCAAATTTCAGTTTGAATCTGATTATAGCAAACGTTTTTCATTAGGCTTGAGTACGGAAGCGATTTTCTCTATGGTCAATGCGCCTAATACTTACGATGCTGGAGGTGAACTTAGAGGGCAGTTTCGATCGGATTTTAATTTGCCAACGCTTCGCTTTACACCAGCGACTTATGCCCTGGTAAATAATTCAAGTGATATACGGAAAGCATGGTTTGATGTGGTTAAATATCCGGGTGAGATACCTACAACCAAATATAATAAGGATAGATTTAGTGTTCCGGTTTTACATCTTACAGAGATGAAATTGATCAGGGCAGAATCAGCTGCCGAATTGAATAGTAATTTAACTATCGCAGTCGGAGATATCAATGACATTTTGAATCGGGCTTATGCTGGGACTCGAAATATACCTGCGAATTCTTCTGCAGCTTTAATCAAGACAAACGTTCGTTTACAACGCAGCATAGAAATGATTGCAGAAGGCGATAGGCTTTATGAAATTAAACGTATTGGGGCGAAAGGTGAGAATGTAGATAGGCGTGGTGCGGTTTGGAATTGCCCAGGACTTGTATTGCAGTTTCCTCAGGAAGAGATTACCAGCGATAAGAATTTTATACGTAATCCAGAAGGCGGTTGTAATTAGTGATTATCTTAAATTTTATAGAAATGAAGAACTTAAAATATTTAATCCTGGCAATTTGCATGATTTCCCTGTGGAGCTGCAAACCAGAAAAATTTGCACCAATTACTACCGATATCAACGTAGTGAAGCAAATGCAAGGTACTTGGGCATTAAGCAAGGTTACTCAAATCGATCAGGATGCATCTACCAAAGGATTTCCTTACAAACAGTTAGACATCACATCGGTTTATCCATATACAGAACTGGTGCTTGCACTTGCTGGTGATGGACAAGGCAACCCGACAACATTTACAATTACCCCAGGCAATTCACCTAAGATTGTGGATTTAACTTCTGGTACCTGGTCTGTTAATGATCCGATGGCGCCTACAACCATCGAGTTGAAAAACGGGACTGTGGTTAACACCTTAAGTGTAGGATCTTACTTAGGTCTGAAATCAGGAGTATTAACCATTAAAAAAGACAAGAAATTAAACGGCAAGGTCTTGTTGTCGTATCAATATGAATTCACTAAAAAGTAACCAGATATGAAAAAATTATTATTATCTATAATATGTAGTCTAACCGCCGTATTTGCATTTGGACAAGGTAAAGTTACTTTTAGTCCGGCTAGTTTTACCGCGGAAGATGAAGTAACGATAACATTAGACATTGCAGGTACACCACTGGTGGGGCAAACTGCAATTTATGTATGGGCCTTTTCTAATGATGGTGTAGGTGGTGGAAAAGATGCAACTACAAACGGGCAATGGGGTGCTTCCTCAGAAAGCGCAAAGATGACCATGGTATCTGCCAATATTTTTCAGTTTAAATTCGTGGCAACCACTTTATTTGGACAAAGTCCTGCTGAGCTGATCAACTTTGGTTTCCTGGCAAAAACTAAAGACGGATCTAAACAAAGCCAGGATTTTAAGCCTTTTAAATTTGATCCATTGGTGTTTACACCTTCACAATTCCGTGTATTTCCCGCCAAATTTGATTATACCGATATGGCTACTGTTTACTTTCACCAGGATCTGGCAACAGATATTAACCTTCAGAGAATGTATAATGTAAAAGTGAATTTAACTTTTTACAATGAAGGAGGGATCGCAGTTGGTTCGAAAAGCGCAATAGTAGCGAAGAAAGAGTCTACCGTATTGTATTCTTACGCATTTATACCAGAGCGTGTGATCACAATTCCTGCCGGAACTAAATTGGGCAAGTTTACTTACCAGTTTACTGGTAGTGTTAAGGATGCTAACGGACAGGACGTAACGACAACGGGTCCTGTGAATGAAGTGGTCTATACCGTGTTCAATTAAATATTAAAACGATGAGACATAAAATATTAAATACACTGCTGGCACTTGTAGTATTTGCATTTGGGTGTAAGAAAACAAGTTTTGATGAAACTTCGAAAGGAGAGGCCTTGGGCGCATTTACCGTTTCAGCGCCCGTTAACAATACCATGCTGGTCTTAAATTCTGCTACACCAAATAAAGCAATAAGCATTACCTGGGCGGCAGCTAAGCCAGGTGTAAGCACTGCACCAACATATAAATTTGTTGCGGCTTTAAAAACCGGAACTATTGATCAGCCAATTGTTGAGTTTGCTGCCGACAACGGCGGTAAGTCAACCACTTTGACATTAACGCAAAAACAACTAGATGATGCCTTAAAAGCAAAAGGCATCGCCGATGGCGCTAAAACGGATTTAATCTGGACGGTCATTGCGGATAACGGTACATTGAAAGTAAATGGAGGGGTGTTTAATATCTCTGTAACCCGCTTTGGTGATGGGGTGTCGAACTTCCTGCTTTACGGACCACTTTCAAGTTCTGATGTCATTACCATCAACCCAATTCTGACTTCACAGACCCTGAACTTCAAATGGCAGAAATCTTTTGCAGGTAAAACAGGTTCAAACGTAACTTATAAAGTGAAGTTTATCAAACCAGATGGAAATTTCAGTACGCCGCTGTTCCAATTTGTTTCTGGCAACAACGGTCTGGATTCTGCGCTAAACGTATCTTATAAGGATTTTGATGCGGCATTGACCGCTGCGGGCCTAGCCGATCAATCTGCAATCGCTACCTTGAAATGGAGTGTTGAAGCCAGCTCTGGCACTTTTACTAAATTCTCTGACTACGTGAATGACATCTCAATTTTGAGAGATGTGAATTTGTATATGGTTGGTGATGCCAGTGAATTTGGATGGGATAATGCCAACCCAACTTATATGTACCGCGATCAGACCAACAGAAGTGCTTATACTTATACCGGTTATTTAAACGCAGGTGATTTTAAATTTATCAGTGTTGTTGGCAGCTGGGATACCCAATATGGTAACAATGGTACTGGGGGAGTGGCTTTAAAGGCAAAAGGGTCGGATCCTGACCCAGGTACTTATCATGTAACCACTGCAGGTTATTATACGGTGAAAATTGACATCAATGCGATGACTTTCTCTATCACTCCGTATAATGCTACAGGCGCAACCAATTATACCCTCATTTCATTGATTGGTGCTTTTAACGATTGGAATGCTGATCTGAAAATGACGAATACCACCGTTAATCCGCACATTTGGACGGTTACGAATAAGTTCACTGCCGATACTGAACTAAAATTCAGAGCAAATGGTGGCTGGGAAGTTAACTGGGGTGCTGCTGGTAACAATGTAAATGGTAAATATGGTATTGGCTTACAGGATAATGCCAGTAACCTGATCGTAAAAGCAGGCACCTATAAAGTGATGTTCAATGACCTGACCAAAGCATACATTTTCTACAGTAAATAAGCGAGAGGGGGCAGCTCCTCAAAAATCTATTTATAACGGAGATCTCTTGTACTACTCCATAGTCAGGAGATCTCTTCTTAACTTATTTCCAATAAACATTAAGCATTTTATTTAGCACGTAACCGACGATTAACATGAGAAAACTACTCCTTGCCATTTGCTTTATCATTGCTGCATCTTGTGTCCAGGCGCAAAAATTAGAACGAATTGAACCCATGAACTGGTGGGTTGGGATGCACAATCCTAAACTTCAGTTATTGGTGCATGGAGAGCATATTGCTTTGTTGCAACCTCAGTTAAATTACCCAGGTGTTACCTTGACTAAGGTCAATAAAGTGGAAAATCCCAACTATCTTTTCCTGGATCTGGAAATTTCAAAAGATACCAAAGCGGGTACGTTTCCTATCCAGTTTGTACTGAATGGAAAAAAGAAATTGCAATATGATTATGAACTAAAAAACCGGGATCAATCGGCCAGTCGGATACAATCGGTAACCAGTGCCGATTTGATTTATCTGCTTATGCCAGATCGTTTTGCCAATGGCGATAAAAAGAATGACGTCGTGAAAGGTATGCGTGAAATAAAGCTCAACAGAGATTCGATGTATAACCGACACGGCGGTGATATTCAGGGTTTAATTGGCAAATTGGATTACCTGAAAGACCTTGGTGTAACCACCGTTTGGATGACTCCGGAAATTGAAAATGACATGGCGCACGCATCCTATCATGGTTATGCTGCAACAGACCATTACAAAATTGATCCACGGTATGGTACGCTTGATCTGTATAAAAAGTATGTAGATGAAGCGCATAAAAGAGGATTGAAAGTAGTAAAAGATATTGTACACAACCATATGGGCAGCACCCATTGGTTTTTCCTGGATATGCCAATGAAAGACTGGGTGAACCAATGGCCGGTATATACCCAGACCAGCTATCGTGATGAGCCGGTCATGGATCCATATACTTCGGATGCGGATAAAAAGAAAATGTTGGATGGTTGGTTTGTCCCAACCATGCCGGATTTCAATCACCGCAATCCTTTTGTGCAAAATTATATCACGCAAAACCACATCTGGTGGGTAGAATATGCTGGAATTGATGGCCTTAGATTGGATACTTATCCGTACAACGATCCGGAATACATGAAAGACTGGTATCAAAAAATCCATGCAGAGTTTCCCGCATTATCTGTATTTGGTGAGACCCTTGTGCATAGTGCTGCGGCACAAGCCTATTTTACCGGTGGTAATACCGTAAACCGTGGTTTTGATACCGAGCTTCCTGGTGTTACCGATGCTGTAATTAAAGATGCAATCTATGAAGCGCTGAATGGCAAAAATGGCTGGACAGATGGGGTATTCAGAT
>Ga0247805_1000449_pt1 | contig 21515 bp, 19 predicted proteins | sample UWRJL044104R1_FD_180930 | JGI IMG/M metagenome (GOLD analysis project Ga0247805, IMG submission 180930) | Plant litter microbial communities from Arlington Agricultural Research Station in Wisconsin, United States - UWRJ-L044-104R-1 | ecosystem: Environmental > Terrestrial > Plant litter >... | reverse complement strand
TTGAAATGAAAGTTAATGATTTGCAATTAGAAACATTAGAAGCAAAACTAAATCCGCATCTTTTTAAAAATATTCTAAATTCAATTCAGTCACATGCATATCAAACTTATTTTGCTTTAGACAAATTAGCCAATGTATTGGATTATATTTTGTACGAAAGCAAAAAGAAATTTGTTACCGCCAAAGAAGAAATTGATTTTGCGTTGAATTTAATTGAAATCAATAAAATAAAAATCAGTCCGCTTTTTGAATTAAAGGTAAAAACCAATATTAACAAGGAAGACAAATTATACGAACAGTCTTTGTTAGCACCACTAATTTCTATTGACTTAATCGAAAACGCATTTAAACATGCCGATTTGCAAAGTCCCGATGCTTTTATTTCAGTTCTTTTTGAATTTAAAGAAAATTCTTTTTTTATGACGGTTTCAAATAAAATTTCGGATAAAAAAGCACTAAAAAAGGAACGAAGTGGTATAGGAAACGTAACTTTAGAGCATCGTTTGCGAATTATTTATAAAGATAGTTTTAAACTCGAAAAGTTTATAGAAAACGATATTTACATAGCCCATTTAAAGATTAATCTACTTGAATACAAAACTGAAATGCTTGCTTCTAGATGATGAGTTACCCGGATTAACGTACCTGAAAATGCTTTGCGAACAAATTCCCGAAGTAGAAATTGTAAAAACGTTTAATAATCCTGAAAAACTCTTAGCCGAAATTCCCAATCTCGACTTTGATTTATTAATCACTGATATCGAAATGCCAGGAATTGACGGCTTGCATTTAGCGAGTTTGGTACAAGATAAAATGGTCGTTTTTTGTACGGCATACAAAGATTATGCAGCCGATGCTTTTACTATCGATGCAGTCGATTATATTACAAAACCAGTAAAATTAGAACGATTGCAAAAAACGATTTTAAAAGCAATGGAACGTTTCAATAGTTCGGCAAATGTTAAGAAATTCATTCAGCTAAATACAGATAAGGGGAAGAGTTTGTTGTATTTTAATCAAATGTTGTACATTACCACGGCATCTGGCGATAGCAGGGATAAAACAGTTCTTTTGACGGATGGAAGTTCTTTAAATTTGAAAAACATTAACTTTGATAGCCTTTTAAAAGAATTACCAGAAACTGATTTTTGCCGTATAAACAAAAAAGAAATTGTTGCTGTAAAGGCCATTAAATTCTTTAATCATAACGAAATTGTTTTACATCATTTAGATAAAAATGAAAAAAACACTAGTCTTTTATTAAGTGAAACCTATCGTTCTGATTTTTTGAAAAAAGTAAATATATAACTAATTACAAAGTTTTTCATCGGTTTAATGAGACCTAAAATTAGCTTTAAATTACTTTTTTATCTTAAAAATCAGTTTTGATATTTGGATAAAATTAAAAAATGCATTTATGAATAATATAAAAAACTCTTTATTCTACATTACAGTTATAGGCGGTTTTACTGCTTTAATATATTGGCTTATTTCCATTGGACCTTCTCTTGAAGTAGGTCGTGGAATTGTTCCTAAACAAATAGAAAGTAATCATTGGAATGATTTTTTAGATTCCATGATCGAAAATTTACAACATCCTTTAGCTATTTTATTGGCTCAAATTGTGACTATTATTTTAGTAGCGCGTTTGTTTGGCTGGATGTTTAGAAAAATTGGTCAACCTTCAGTAATTGGTGAAATGATTGCTGGAATTGTTTTAGGACCTTCGTTAGTTGGAATGTATTTCCCGGAATTTTCAGCTGCTTTATTCCCTAAAGAATCTTTAGGAAACTTACAGTTTTTAAGTCAGATTGGTTTGATCTTTTTCATGTTCGTTATTGGAATGGAATTAGACCTAAAAGTGCTTAAAAATAAAGCGAATGACGCTGTTGTAATAAGTCATGCGAGTATTGTAATTCCATTTGCATTAGGACTGACTTTGTCCTATTTTATCTATCCTATTTTTGCACCAATGGGTGTCGAATTTTCTTCTTTTGGATTATTCCTAGGTATTGCTATGAGTATTACGGCATTTCCTGTTTTGGCTCGAATTGTTCAGGAACGAGAAATGCAAAAAACAAAACTAGGAACCATTGTTATTACCTGTGCAGCTGCCGATGATATTACGGCCTGGTGTATTTTGGCGGTAGTAATTGCTATTGTAAAAGCAGGTTCTTTTACCAGTTCTTTGTATGTAATTGGGCTGGCTATTTTATATGTGTTTATAATGCTAAAAATAGTTCGTCCGTTTTTAAAACGTGTTGGCGATTTGAATTCAACTCGAGAAAGTTTAAATAAACCCGTAGTGGCTATTTTCTTTATTACTCTTTTATTTTCTTCTTATGTTTCAGAATTGATAGGAATTCACGCCTTGTTTGGAGCATTTTTAGCTGGAGCTATTATGCCGGAAAACAATAAGTTCAGAAATATTTTTATCGAAAAAGTTGAGGATGTTTCCATCATTGTTTTGTTGCCTTTGTTTTTTGTGTTTACAGGTTTGCGTACACAAATTGGCTTATTAAACGATCCTTATTTGTGGAAAATTACCGCTATTATTATTGCAGTTGCTGTGGTTGGAAAATTCTTTGGTAGTGCTTTTGCCGCCAAATTTGTTGGGCAGAGCTGGAAAGATAGTTTGGCTATCGGCGCTTTGATGAACACGCGTGGTTTAATGGAATTGGTGGTTTTAAATATTGGATATGATTTAGGTGTTTTGTCTACCGAAATTTTTACAATGATGGTTATTATGGCATTAGTAACCACTTTTATGACCGGACCTGCTTTAGATTTTATTGACTTTGTTTTTAAAAATAAAGCAACAGTAGTTCCTCAGGAAATTAGTAATAAGAGCAAATACAAGGTTTTGTTTTCATTTTCTACTCCTGAAAAAGGTAAAAAACTGTTGAAAATAGCTCATAGTTTAGTCAAAAAACAATCGGAGAATTCCATTGTAACAGGAATGCATTTTTCTTTAAGTTCAGAAATACATTCTTTTGATGTGAAAGATCATGAACGAAAAATGTTTATGCCTGTTGTTAAAGAATCTGAACGTTTAGAGCAAAACATGGTTAGTGTTTTTAAAGTAAGTAATGATATTGATACTGATATTATTGAAACGGCTAATCAGGGAGAATATGATTTGTTGTTAATAGGTTTAAAACAGTCTATTTTTGACGGAACTTTTCTGGGGAAAATACTAGGATTTACTACTCAAATAGTGAATCCAGACCGAATAATAGGCAAATTTACAGGGAAAGAAGGCTTGTTTGAAAACTCGCCTTTTGATGAAAGTACCCGTCATATTATTGCTAAAAGTAAAATGCCTGTGGGTATTTTTATAGATAAGGATTTAGAAGAGATCGATCAGGTTTTTATTCCAATTTTCAGTAAAGAAGATGCTTTTTTGATGGAATATGCTAAAAAAATGATTAATAATAATGCCGCTCAGATTACCATTTTGGACGCTATTGGCGAAGTAAAAAACACTACTGATATTCAGGAAACCATTCGTTCTATTGAACAAATTGCTCCAAATCATATTATGGTTATGCTGGATACAACAATTAAAAAAGAGTTTTTAGACAATCAGAATTTAATGATTATTAGTTTAGAAAGTTGGAAATATATTATTGATGCCGATACGGATTGGCTGGTAAATGTTTCCTCTGTTTTAATTATTAAACCTTAAACAGAATTGCAGGTTTTTATATTATCTTAAAATCCTAAATTCAATACATAACTTAGTTTTACAGCTATATTGTCTTCAATTTTAGGCAATTGATTTGGCCCGTAACGGAAAAAAGTAGTTAATCCTAAGCCATTAAAAATTTGGTTGAGTTCGATTCCTGATTCAAAAAAACCTCTGTTCAATGTTTTAAAACCCAATCCTAAATGTTGTTCAGGATTGTCTAGATTTCCCCAGGCCATTCGAGATACAATAACTAACGAAGGTTTTATTTTTTTGAATAAAGTGACACGGTTAAAAGCGTGTTTGAATTGGAACATCGCATATTTATTCGAGAAAAACTCATTGAAAAACATGGTTTCAAAACTGTTTTTTCCACTAAAAGTAATTCTTTGAAAAATAGTTTCTTTGGTAATATTATTGGGTGACGTATTGTATAAATGCGTTAGCGGAACATCGCCTAAAGCATAACCTGCCTGAAGTAGTAAAGAAGTTTTTTGACCGCCTAAGTATTTCTTTTCATATTCGGTTTTGAAGTCAAATTTGCTGAAATCAAAATCATTGTCCCATAATCTGCCCAAAGATTGGGTGTATTGAAAAGTGAATTTAGGGAATCGTTTTTCAATTTCAATACGTCCGGTAGGCGTTAGCATAAAATCGCTAAAAGGACTCCATTGCAAGGATACCATTGCGGTTGTCATTACATAGGAAGTATATAGTTTGTCGTTTTGAAGGAATGCGTAACTGAATTTTGGTTCTACTTGAGTATGAGAAACTTCCCAGATGCTCTCTGTTTTTGGAATTTGTTTGGTTTCATAATAGGCTTTCCAACTTAAATAATTGTAAAAGGTACTAATGTTAATGGGTCTGGGGTCGTATATTTTAAAGGGCTTTTTTTCGATAGAAAAAGAAGTACTCGCAATTTCCCGCACATCATCGGTATAAGAAATACCGAGCCAGGAATTTGTTTGTTTATTCACTTTTGCTGCCGCTCCAAGGCTTCCTTTAAACATTCCATCTTTGGTTCCATAAGCATAATAACCTTCGATTCTAAAATCTTTAGAAAGACGTTCGTTGGTTACACCGCCTAATCCTAAACGGAAGCCTTCATAATTGTTGTAACTGAAAATTTTACGCAAATCCATGTCGAAAAAACCTATTGGAAGATAACCATTGATTATTTTTTTGCCCAGTTGAACACGATTTGCAATTTTTTTTCGAACAGCAATACTGTCTAAATCGCTGTAGGTTTTCTGGGTTCGAATATCGATGCTGTCTTTTCGATAGCTTTCCCAGAAAGATTCGTCTTTGTTTAAAGCACTTTTTTCAATTTCAACTGCATAATACGGATTTGGAATCTGGATAGATTTATTTTTTTGAAGATCAAAATTGTGACTTTCAGATAGCAAATAAATATAATCCGAAGGTTGTTTTTTTCGGGCGCTAAGATCCTGTTCTACGTCGCCATCAAACTGGATTGTTCCACCAAAAATCTTAATATCATCATCGTTTTTTCCTTTAATAATCTGGAAGCTTTTGTGAATAGGAAACCAAATATTCTCTTCAGGGAAATATTCAAAATCATGATTTGAACTAATATTTAGTAGACCTCTAATGCGCATGATGGCTTTAGAAACCGCAAAATTGTTTTGATCAATGTATAAAATGCCTTCCAGTCCTTTGGCCTTACTTTTCTTTTTATTTTTAAAGTAAATCATATACGAATCCCGACCATCAATTGCTACTGTATCGAGGAGTTTGTAATTGTATTCGTTGATGGAGTTATTGGCTATTGGGCTGTTGTACTTGGTTTCAAAAAGTTCGTATTTTGGATCATAAATAGAAAAAGATTGGAGGTTAAAAGTCAGAATTTCATACAGCGGTTGTTTCAATCCAGCCATTTTAGTTCCTAAAATAGTTTCTTTTAATTTGTTGTTACCAAATTGATACTGAGATACTTTTTCGGTTTGAAACAAATGACGTTTGTTTACCGTGTTTTTAAATTTATAATTGGTAGAATCAATTTTATAATAAACGCCTTTTTTGGTTCTTCGAACAATAATAGAATCAATTTGGTCAGAAATCGAATCGGGATTAGCCGAAACAATTAACTTATTATAGGTTTTAAATTCAAAGCTTTTGAGCCTTTTTTGCGGATTGTTGTTGTCTTTTAGCGCAATGGTTTTTTTGATAATGGCTAAGGCTGCATTCTCTGTATTAATTACAACTTCGTTGAGATTATCTGTTGTTTGTGTTAAGGATACATTGTAAAAATTACTGTTTTTTTGGATGTTAATTTTGGTTTTGGTGTAACCAATGTAGGTAACATAAAAATAAGAAATCGGTGTGCTGGAAGTAATGCTAAATTTTCCATCGACATCGGTTACGCTATAATTTCCGTTATTGGTGGTAATAGAAGCAAAGGGTAAAACTTCATTAGAATTAGCATTTTTTACAATTCCATTAATTTGAAATTGCGCTTGAAGCGAAAGCGTGAAAAAGAATAACAAAAAAAGCTGCTTCATGGTAATTGTTTGTATCAAAACGCTTGTAAACTCATTTTGGTATTGCAAAAGTAAGAATAAAAAATCCGTCTGGTTGAACTGTTTCTAAAAAGTTAGAATTAGTAAAACCAAACGGATTTTAAAGTATATTTTTTGAAAGTTATACTTTCATGATTTCAGCTTCTTTTGCAACCAGAAGCTCATCTATTTTTTTAATATAAGTATTAGTCAAAGTTTGAACTTCTTCTTCGGCACTTTTACAAATGTCTTCCGAAGTTCCGTCTTTTTCTAGTTTTTTGATATCCGTATTGGCATCTTTTCTAGCGTTTCTAATTCCTATTTTTGCATCTTCAGCCTCAACTTTAGCTTGTTTTGCTAATTCACGACGACGATCTTCTGTCAAAGGCGGAACGCTAATGATGATTAAATCACCGTTGTTCATTGGGTTAAACCCAATGTTAGCAATCATAATGGCTTTTTCAATAGTTTGCAACAAGTTTTTTTCAAATGGTTGCAAAGTAATGGTTCTGGCATCAGGAACGCTAATTTTTGCTACTTGGTTTAATGGTGTAGACGAACCGTAATAATCTACAAAAACACTTCCTAACATAGCAGGAGATGCTTTTCCAGCACGAATATTTAGAAATTCTTTTTCTAAGTGAGCAATAGAACCTTCCATTGATTCTTGCGTGCTATCTAATATAAATTCAATTTCTTCAGTCATTTTTTTTTATTTAGTGTTCAGTATTCAATGTTCAGTAATCAGTGCTAACTGCAAACTGACAACTGAACACTGTAAACTATATGTTTACTACAGTTCCTACGTTTTCACCGTCACAGATTCTTTCCAGATTTCCACTTTGGTTCATATCAAAAATTAGGATAGGTAATTTATTCTCCTGACTTAATGTAAAAGCGGTAGTATCCATTACATTCAATCCTTTTTTGATTACATCATCAAATGAGATAAAATCAAATTTTACTGCCGAAGCATTTTTTTCCGGATCTGAATCATATACTCCATCTACACGAGTTCCTTTTAGAATTACGTCGGCATTGATTTCAATTCCACGTAAAACAGCAGCGGTATCAGTAGTAAAATAAGGATTTCCTGTTCCAGCTCCAAAAATTACGATTCTTCCTTTTTCAAGGTGACGATCGGCTCTTCTTTTGATGTAAGGTTCAGCAATAGACTCCATTTTTAAAGCCGTTTGCAAACGCGTTTTCATGCCTTTTTCCTCCAGAGCACCTTGTAATGCCATTCCGTTAATAACAGTTGCAAGCATTCCCATGTAATCTCCCTGCACTCTGTCCATTCCGTTGCTTGCACCAGAAACTCCTCTAAAGATGTTTCCACCACCAATTACGATGGCAATTTCTACACCTTTGGTGTGCACTTTTTTGATTTCTTCAGCATATTCAGCTAATCTTACAGGATCTATTCCATATTGACGGTCTCCCATTAAAGCTTCACCGCTTAATTTAAGAAGAATTCTTTTGTATTTCATGTGTTTATTGCGTTGATTGGTGCAAATATAGGGATATTCTTTTTTTCTGAAATAGCACGACTTAAATTTTATAAATTTTGTTTTCGTAACTGTATTTTGCCGCCTGATAACCCAGATTGAAAATAGTGTCCATTTTAATCTTATTAGTTTCAAAAGTACTGTAGATACTCAGTTCCGTAGGCTGAATGATCCAGTCGCATTGACTGAATTTAGCAACATTTGAATTTTCAGAAAGGATATCAAATGCTCTGGTTGTTACAGCTCTAATGGACTTTAAATCCTTAGCTGTTATCATATTAATAGGACTTACAAACACGCCAATAATCATATCGCAATCGTCTCGTAGCAAATCGGTTGGAAAATGATTTAAAATTCCGCCGTCGCTGTAATGATTTCCATCAATTTCATAAGGCGAAATAACACCCGGAAAGGAGGAAGAAGAAATAAGGGCATCTACTATTTTTGTTTCGGGTTCGAATATTTTCAACTTGCCTTTAATCATGTCGGTGGCAGTGATTTGAGTCGGAATTTGCAAATCGGCAAGTGTAGCATCTTCAAAAACCGCCTTGAAATAATCTCTAAATGATTCCGAATCAATTAATCCCGCCTTAGTAAAAGTAATGTGTCTCCAATGAAATAAATAAATCGATTTGAAAAAGGTTAAAATATCTTCAGGTGTTTTTCCCCAGGCATACATGGCACCCACAATTGAACCAGCGCTGGTTCCTGCAATTTGATTGGGACGAATGTTTTTTTCTTCTAAAAATTTTATAGCACCCGCATGGGCTAAACCTTTTGACCCGCCACCTGAAAGTGCTAAGCCAATTGATTTTGAATTTAAGTTCATTTTTTGGAATTTGTATAAAAATACACTTTTTAGTTATTGAGAAATGATTTTTGTTTTGCTTCATCGAGGATATTTATCTTAACTTTACTAAAAAACATTTAGAAAAGATGATAAAATCAATTGCTCGCGCCTTATTCAATAGTTATTCGTATTTAGAATATAGAAAATTAGTTACCGATTTATTAAAAGAAGGAAAGTCAACAGGAGAAGAACAATCAGAAGAATTAACAAATTACAGCAGTCTTAACGAAACACGTATGAATCGTTTAGAGAAGACGATGAAAATTTCGGACGAAAATAGTAATAAACTAAAGGCATTAAACAATGAGTTTATCTGGTTAGTAATTTCTGAAGGCTGGTGTGGAGATGCGGCGCAATTGTTGCCTGTTTTCGAAAAAATGAACCAAGCTGCAGATGGTAAAATTGATCTTCGAATTGTATTAAGAGATGATAATCTAGATTTAATGGATCATTTTTTAACAAATAAAGGAAGAGCAATTCCTAAACTAATTGTTATTAATAAAAATACATCGGTAGCATTAGCGCATTGGGGACCAAGACCAAAAGGAGCGGCAGATCTTATCGCTAATTACAGAAAAGAACACAAAGTTTTTGATGAAACCATAAAAACCGAATTGCAATTGTGGTATTTGCACGATAAAGGAATAACTACGCAAGAAGAAATTATGGATATGATGCTGGATTTAGATCAGGAGATTGTTGAGAATGAATAACGGAGCAATTTGTCAGAATTTATTGCAAATAATGAATTAAACTTATTATATTTGAGCTTTTGCCCCATAAAATTAATTATAATAAATGTTTAAAATGAAGAAACTAAACTTAATTCTGTCTTGTATTCTTGCCATATTGTTTTTTTCTGCTTGTTCAAACGATGAGAAAGGAGATGTGCAAAGAACAATCGAAATGACTATTTATTCAGATACAGGATTTGCGGGTTATTTCATGTCTGATAATCTTTATGGTGAATTTTTATTGTTTTCTGAAGAAGGCAATAAAAATGTAAATGTGCTCACAAGTGGAGGAAGTAGTTTTGATGATTTTGATTATGAAAAAGGTTATGAATATAAAGTTAAAGCTAGAAAGACAACTTTAGCAAATCCTCCGCAGGATGCTTCTTCAATTGTATATGATTATTTAGAGACAATTTCGAAGAAAAAAGTGGTTACTGAAAATAGCGAACAACAAATTGAAATAGAAGTTGGTCCAAAGAAAGTGGGTTACATAGCTAGGTCGCAAAATGGAAGGCAAGAGGCATTTTTTATTAAAGAAAATGGCGTAGAAAATACTAAAATAGTAACAGCTATAGATAATTTTAACTTCGAAGAAGGGAATAGATATAAATTGAAAGTAAAAAAAGTAATTCAAGCCGAACCTTATACTGTGAAATACATTTTAATTGAGGTTGTATCAAAAGTAAAAATATAGGAAACAATCTTTTTAGTGAAGAATATTTTTATTTTCTTTTTTACAGTATGAATTTATTTAGCATCTAATCCCAAAGACTCTTCAAACAACGTAACATCGATGGCATTTTTTACATCAAAATCGCCAATTTTTGTTCGTCTCAAAACAGTTAAGTGCGAACCTGAATTCATGGCTTTTCCAAAATCAAAAGCTAGTGAACGAATGTAAGTTCCTTTGCTGCAAACAACTCTAAAATCGATTTCAGGAAGTGCAATTCGGGTAATTTCAAATTCGTGAATGGTAGTTTTTCTGCTGGCAATTTCCACTTCTTCACCTGCTCGAGCGTGTTCGTACAATCGAACGCCATCTTTTTTAATGGCAGAAAAAATCGGTGGTTTTTGGTCAATTTCGCCTAAAAATTGTTTCACCGTTTCGTGAATTAGAGCTTCATCAATATGTTCAGTTGGAAAAGTAGCGTCAATTTCGGTTTCTAAATCGTAGGATGGAGTAGTGGCTCCCACGTAAAATGTTCCCGTATATTCCTTGGCCTGACCTTGGAGTTCAGCAATTCTTTTAGTAAACTTTCCAGTGCAAATTAATAATAATCCTGTTGCTAAAGGATCCAAAGTTCCTGCATGACCAATTTTGAACTTTTTTGGAAGCCCAACTTTATTAATCAACAGGTATTTTAATTTATTGACTGCCTGAAACGAACTCCATTTTAAAGGTTTGTCTATCAGTAAAACTTGTCCGTCTAAATATTCTTCAGTCGTCATTATATAATGCTAAGCGGGTGAATGAAAAGATGAATCAATAATAAGATAATTCCAGCTATTATTCGGTAATAACCAAAAACTTTAAATCCGTTTTTCGTTAAAAATCCAATGAAGGTTTTAATGGCTAAAAGCGCTACTACAAACGCCACAACATTACCAATTATTAATAAATTAGTTTGCTCGTCTGTTAATACAAAACCAGCTTTGTAATAATCGTAACATTTTTTAGCGGTAGCTCCAAACATGGTAGGAACTGCTAAAAAGAAGGAGAATTCGGCAGCTGTAGTTCGGGTTAGTTTTTGAGACATTCCTCCCACAATGCTGGCTCCACTTCGGGAAACTCCGGGAATCATAGCTAAACATTGAAATAATCCAATTTTAAAAGCTTGTGAATAAGTGATTTCCTGTGATGTTTCTGCGGTATTAGGTTTGTTGAACCAATCGTCTACTTTTAATAAAATAACTCCTCCTATTAAAAGCGAAATGGCAACAGTAACTGGATTTTCTAATAAATCATCGATAACATCGCTTAATAATAATCCTAAAACTACGGCTGGAATAAAGGCAACCAAAAGTTTAAAGTAAAAATCAAGTGTTTGAAAAAAACGTTTAAAATATAAAACAACAACCGAAAGTATGGCGCCAAGTTGGATTACAATGGTAAAAAGTTTAGTAAAATCATCCTGTGCTATTCCGTAAAAAGAAGAAGCAATAATCATGTGTCCGGTAGAAGAAACAGGAAGAAATTCAGTAATTCCTTCTATTATAGCCAGAACAATAGCTTGTAATGTATTCATTTTTTAGTATTCAGTGTTCAGTATTTTAGTATTCAGTTATTGATTTGCTTTTACTGCAAAGGTACAACTGACCACTGCTAACTATTTTTCTTAGGATTTTTTAAAATGGCATAAATGGTAATTCCAAAACCAATTAAAACTGTTGTAGGCGCTAATCTAATTCTTCTAAAGTCAAAAATAGCATCGCTATAAACGTTAGGATCATCACTACCACCACCTGACATTAATATAAATCCAAGTGCAATTACTCCAATTCCTATAAATAGAATTTTATAATTGATTTTATCGAATAAGAATTCTTGTTTATCGTCTTTCATCTTTTTTATTGCGAGGAACGAAGCAATCTCATTCCTGTATTTTTAAAGTTTGTATTCTTTTAAATTCTTCAGTGATTTTCTGAACACTTACAGCTGAACACTAAATACTAGTATAAATCGTCAGTTCTTAGGTTCAAGAAACGTTGTGTTGCAAAATGAGTACTTAACCAGGTAATCAAAACTCCAAATCCAAAGACGGTAGCAAAAACCAGTAAAATAAGTACTTTGTCTTCTAGAATTCCTAATTCAGGGAAGTGAGAGTTTACATAAGATAACAATCCAATTAGTCCTAAAATAGCTAATGCAGCTCCAAGCATTCCTAATTTTACACTTCGCATAACAAATGGTTTTCTAATAAACGATTTTGTTGCACCTACCATTTGCATGGTTTTAATGATAAATCTGTTCGAATAAATAGAAAGTCTAAGAGAGCTATTGATTAATAAAACAGCAATAAAAGTAAGGAATCCGCTGACAACAAGGATCCACATACTTACCTTTTTGATGTTGTCGTTAACTAAATTCACTAATTGTTTGTCGTAAACAATGTCTGAGATCATTGGGTTTTTACGCAATTGTTGTTCTATATTAGCCACACTGTCTTTTTCAACATAAGCCGCTTTGATATGAATGTCATAAGAGTTTTGCAATGGATTTTCGCCTAAGAAAGTCAGGAAATCTTCACCAATAATATCCGTATGTTGTTTAGCAGCTTCATCTTTTGTTACATAAACAATAGATTTTGCATAAGGTGCTTTTTTAATTTCAGTTCCAAAATTTTTCAGAATCGTATCATTGGCTTCATTTTTAAAGAAAACAGTCATCGCGATTTTTTCTTTAAAGTCGTTTGCTAATTTATTGGAATTAATGATAAAAAGCCCTAATGTTCCTAGTAAAAATAAAACTAAGAAGATGCTTAAAACTACCGAAAAATAAGAGGAAATTAACCTGCGTTTTTGAAACTTATCAAATGAAGAACTCATAGTTTATTTAATTATGGGGTAAAAATAATAAAGAATTTCTTTATATGAAGTTAATAACGGTCAAAGTTTTAACTTTCGTGTTACAAAAGCCTGATTTTATAGTATTAATCAATTTTTGTCAGGATAGGATTGAATGCTTTTGACGCCAGAAGTACTTTGTTGCCCATTTCTAAATCTTTAATTTCTTCTTCCATCGCAATTATTTTGACCACATTGTTACCAATTAAAACAGACACAATATAAACGAAATTTTCTTTTTCGATTTTTAATATTTCGCCCACAAATTGAAATTTACCACTCACTAATCGGCTGGAAAAAACTTGTTCTGGAGTGCCTTTTTTGCTTATTTTTCCATTTTCTAATACAATCACTTGGTCTGACATTTTATAAATTTCGGCAATATCGTGACTGACTAAAATGGTGGTGAGCTTGTATTTTCGATGTGCCTGAATGATGTAATCCTGCAACTTGGCACGCATTTCATTATCTACTGCTGATAAAGGTTCGTCCAGTAATAAAATAGCAGGTTTTTGTACCAAAGCTCTTGCCAGAGCCACTCTTTGTTTTTGTCCGCCCGATAATTGTGCTGGTTTTTGATGCTGCAATTGTTCTAATTCCATCAAGGTCAAAAGCTCTTCAATAATGGTTTTGTCTTGTCCTTTTTCGAGAGCATAACTTAAATTTTCCCTGACGCTCATGTTAGGAAACAAAGCATAATCCTGAAAAACATAGGCTATTTTACGTTTTTGCGGAGGAAGTTGAACTTTATTATCGGTGTCAAGCCAGCTTGTATTATGGACTGTAATCATTCCTTTGTCCGCAGTTGTTAGACCTGAAAGTATGCGGAGTGTGGTGGTTTTTCCAGAACCTGATGCACCATACAAGGTCACGAATTCATTTTCTTTGATTATGAAATCAAGATCTAAAAGCATTTCGCCTGATGCTGCCTGGAGTTTCTTTTGGATTTTAAATACAATCATTGCAACAGACTGGTTTTACTAAAACGATGATTAATACTGTAAACACACAAAAGCACCACAAAAGCAAAGGCAAATAAAATCCCAGCATAAACATTAGCATTATGGTAATTCATGGCTTGGACTTCGTCATAAATAGCGATTGAAACTACTTTGGTTTCGCTGGGAATGCTTCCGCCAACCATTAAAACCACACCAAATTCACCAATAGTATGTGCAAAAGTGAGTACAATTCCAGTTAGAATGGATTTTTTTATATTCGGAATTAAAATTTTAAAAAAGGTTTCGGTTTTGCTTTTTCCTAATAAAAGTGAGGCTTCTATGAGTGATTTTGAAAGTGATTTAAAACCATTTTGGATGGGCTGAACCATAAACGGAAGACTGTACAAAACAGATGCAATGACTAATCCCGGAAACGTAAAAACAAGTCGGATATCAAAATATTGATCAAGAAATTTCCCGAAGGCATTTTCAGCACTAAAGGCTAATAATAGATAAAATCCTAAGACTGATGGCGGTAAAACCAGCGGCAAACTCACTATGGCTTCAATGATTACTTTCGATTTCAATTGGCTATAAGCTAACCAATATGCCAAAGGCAAACTCAGCACTAACAGTATGATTGTGGTGCAAAAAGCCAGTTTGAGCGTGAGATATATGGGTTCGAAATCAATCATGAGTTGCCAAACTTATTTCATTTGTTTTTATCATTGCATGTACCAAATCGTTTTCCTGAATGTCGAGTTGGTCAAAAGCATTTCGGGTTATAACCGAAGCTATTCTGGTATTTTGAAAATTTAAAATGATTTTGCAAAGTAATTTTCCTTTTTCGAAAGAATGAACGCTGCAATCTAATTTATTTTGAAGGCTAATGGTTCCCGAAAACGCTTTGGCTAAAACTACTTCGGTTTCTTTGAATAGAATTTTTACGTTATTGTCAAGAGCTAAATAGGCTGCACTTTCCGGTGTGTCTATCACAATAGAAGTAATTGGGCAATTTTGCACCATCACTTTTACTAACGATAAACTTCCGTCGGTTTTTATTGTTGCTATTTTGCCTTCTAATAGGTTCATTTTGTTGATTGTGAAAATGATGTAGGTTTCTTTAAACCATATATGTCATATAAGTTAAAGATGTGTTTTTATATGTCAATATATTATTCGTATTACTTATCCGAAACAAAACATCAAAAAACTTAAATTCACTTCTTTTTTAACTCCAAAATAGTTGTGAAACTTATATGTTTTAAAAACTTATTTTTGAGAATAACCGTAATATTTTAAAATTGCTTTTGCTTTATCCGATGAAATATAATCATAAAATTTTAAAGCAGTTGCATTTCCTTTACCGTGTTTTAAAATCACACAACCTTGTTCTAATGGAGCATGACTTTCCTGCGGAATTACATAATATTTTCCGCGTTCTTTTTTCATTGCCGGCGATAACACATCAGATAAGGCGATGATTCCAATATCGGCTGCACCAAAAGCAACAAATTGTGCCGCTTGTGCAATGTTTTCTCCGTAAACCAGATTGTCTTTTACGCTGTTATAGATTTTATTACGCCTCATACTTTCAACAGCTTTGGTGCCATAAGGCGCTGTTGCCGGATTAGCAATCGAAATTTTCTTCACTTTTGGATCTAATAGCGAATTCATCTTTCCAGTATTTGGATCTATTTTTTTGCTCCAGATAGCAAGTCGTCCTATGGCATATAATTTTACTGTCGAAATGGCAAAATGACTTTCTTTCAATTTGGTTGGAAAACTCATGTCGGCCGAGAAAAAAACATCAAAAGGAGCTCCATTGGCTATTTGTTCATAGAATTTTCCAGAAGCACCATAAAGAATTTGAATGTTATCGGCAGGATTTTTTTGTAGGTAAACTTTAGAAATTGAATCCATCGCTGTTTTTAAATTAGCAGCAACCACAATAGTAGTTTTTCCTTGTGCAAAAAAAGTTGTTGTACTTAAGACAATAACAATAAATAGGAAGTGTTTTATATATTTTAGCATCGAATGAGTAGTTGTTATTATTTGGAAAAATTAAATAAATCAGGTTTGAAAGTAATCATTACGTAACTCCAAATAGGAAGAATCGAACTGCTTCCTGTTTTAAGTGTTTCCATGCTTTTTTCGGCAGCCATGTAGGAGAATCCAAAATCAATGCTGGTGAAATCATTGTATTTGTATTTTAGTGACAAATCATTTTCGAAACCTAAATACGGATTAATTGTATTGCCTAAATCGTTTTTTATTTTGTTTCCTAAATAGAACAAATGAAAATCAGAACGAACGGCTAGTTTTTTGTTCCATTGGTAAAGAAAAAATAAATACGGATTGAATAAACCTCCTTTTTTTACATCGTTAGGAAAAGAAGTAAAATAGTCCATATTTCCCATAAATTTCCAGGCCACACCATAAAGCGGAACAAAGGATTTAGAGAAATCGCTCGGTTTTTCAGAATTTTCACCGCTAATAAATTCGGCACCTAAACGAGTCGTTAGTTTGTTAGTACGAAGTTGAATTTCGGGTTGGAAATAATAAGCCGAAATATGCTCTCTGGTTTGCAATTGTCCAAATTGATAATAACCGCTGATAGTTGCATACAAATTACCTCTTTCAAATTCTAAACGCCCACCCGTGGTTGCTCTGGCATACATAGTACCGCTGTAAGTTTTACTTTGGTAACCATCGACAGCATTGATGGTGGTTAGCGTAAAATGTTCATCCAATCTTGCTTTTAGATAATGTACATTTAGCAATTTGTAATTAGTAAAAGTAGTGGGAGAAAATTCAGTATCAAAAATACGCTCCGATGTTTGATTGAAAGAACCTATAAGCTCCGAATGAATGCTGTTACTGTTGAAAATGATATTTACCGCATCATGCGCTCTTCCAGCCTGACTCCAGTTAGCTGCTGAGAAAAGTCTACCATTATCTAATTCTATTTTTTGACGTCCTAATCTGACTGAAAAAGCTCCAGAAATAGAAGTTTCGGCATAGGCTTCAAACACATTCAACGAACCCGCTGTTGCTGTTTGACCGTATTGTCCCCATACACGAATGTCCTGAATGGAAGTGTGAAATTTAAATTTGGGCTGGCTGTAATTAAAATACAATCGGCTTCTATGCGTTCCAAAAAAAGCAGCTTTGTTTTCACTGGTTCTTAGTTCTCTATAACCATCACGATATTCCGCCCGGGGTCTGAATTCTAATCCAATCGAAAAGTTTTTGTTCTCTGAATTTACTTTTTGGTTAAAAACATTTAAAACACTTAAAGAGTCCGCTTCACGTTGTGTGATGATCTTTTTTTCGAGTAATAATTTAGTAAGATTGCTGTCTATTTGTGCCAATAGCGAACTACTGGAAAATAAAGTAAGCATTGTAATTACAAGGGTGTAAAATGTATTTTTAGTTTTTTTCATCAGAATAAGTGGCCATTATCCAATGATTGTCTTTTAAACTCGATTAGAAAGACAATCATTTTCAAGCATTTAATTTTTTGCAAATATAGTCTGTTTTTTCAGTTATTTTACTTTATGTATTTCATCTGATTATAGTTCAATCTATCATAGCGTTTAGCTTTTTTCTATATGTTTTAAAATGAATACTGCTAAATAAAAAAGCTAGAACTTTAGATTTTGAGTTTCTTTTTCAGCAAAATCTTTGATGCGTTTTTCGATTTCGTAAAAAGTGACAATAGCTTTTTCTCCTGCTTCAGTCAATCGGGCACCACCACCACCTTTTCCACCCAATAGTTTTTCGACTAGCGGACTTTCGGCTCGTTGGTTCATTTCTTCCACTAATTGCCAGGCTTGGCGGTAAGCCATTTTCATTTGTTTCGCAGCATTAGTTATCGAACCTGTTTTGCGAATGTTTTCGAGTAGCCAAATTTTACCAATACCTAAAAAAGGACCTTCAGTCTCTTCAATCCAAAGACGAACTTCAATTTTATAGTTTTTATTAGATGTCATAAGTATGTTTTATAAAACACAGTGCAAACATACGTATTTTTACTTAGTAACAATGTTTTTTCCAATTTTTTTTATTGTAAATAAATTATTTTCGTAGCCCGCACAATAAATGTAAATTTGCCAACTGAAAATCAAGTGAGAAAACCTTAGAAACTTTGCAACTTTGCAACTTTGAAACTTTGAAATGAAATACAATCCGAACGAAATTGAAGCCAAATGGCAAAAATACTGGGCTGATAATAAAACTTTTGCAGCATCCAACACTTCCGAAAAACCAAAACACTACGTTTTAGATATGTTTCCTTATCCTTCGGGAGCAGGATTACACGTGGGCCATCCGCTGGGTTATATTGCTTCGGACGTGTATTCTCGTTTTAAAAGACACCAGGGTTTTAACGTTTTACATCCAATGGGTTATGATAGTTTTGGATTGCCGGCCGAACAATATGCAATTCAAACAGGTCAGCGTCCGGAAGATACTACCCGCGTAAATATTGACGGTGGTGTGGATAAAGAAGGAAATCAAATTGCAGGTTACAGAAAACAATTAGATAAAATAGGATTTTCATTTGACTGGGATAGAGAAGTGCGAACTTCTAATCCGGATTATTACAAACATACACAGTGGGTTTTTATCCAGTTATTCAATTCCTGGTACAATAAAGATTCAGATAAAGCAGAGGATATTTCGACTTTAATTGCTCTTTTTGAAAAAGAAGGAAATGCTAATGTCAATGCTGTTTGCGATGAAAATATAGAAGGTTTTTCAGCTACGGAATGGAATGCTTTCGCAAAAGAACAACAAGAGAAAATCTTGTTGCAATATAGATTGACTTATTTGGCAGAAACCGAAGTAAACTGGTGTCCTGGTTTAGGAACAGTTTTAGCTAATGACGAGATCATCAATGGCGTTTCAGAGCGAGGAGGTTATCCGGTTATTCGTAAAAAAATGACGCAATGGAGCATGCGTATTTCGGCTTATGCTGAGCGTTTGTTACAAGGTTTAAATAATATCGACTGGAGCGAAAGTATTAAAGAAAGTCAGAGAAACTGGATTGGAAAATCGGTTGGAGCCGCAGTAGATTTCAGATTGAAGGACTCTGAAAGCAGTATATCTGTTTTTACAACTAGACCTGATACCATTTTTGGAGTGACTTTTATGACATTAGCACCGGAACACGAATTGGTGGCTCAAATCACCACTCCGGAACAAAAAGCAGCAGTTGAAGAATATATAGAAAAAACAGCAAAACGTTCTGAAAGAGAGCGTATGGCCGACGTAAAAACTATTTCGGGAGTTTTCACTGGAGCTTATGCAGAACATCCATTTACTAAGGAAGCGATTCCAGTTTGGATTGGGGATTATGTTTTGGCAGGCTACGGAACTGGTGCTGTAATGGCGGTTCCTTGTGGCGATGAAAGAGATTATGCTTTTGCTAATTTTTTCAAAGGACAAAACGGAATGCAGGAAATCAAAAACATTTTTGATAAAGACATTTCAGAAGCCGCTTTTGGAGCTAAAGAAGGATTCCAATTAGTAGATTCTGATTTCTTAAATGGTTTAGGTTACAAAGAAGCGACTAAAAAAGCTATTGCTGAATTAGAAAATATAGGTCAGGGAAAAGGGAAAATCAATTACCGTTTGCGTGATGCTGTTTTCTCTCGTCAACGTTATTGGGGAGAACCATTCCCGGTGTATTATGTGAATGGTTTACCACAGATGATAGATACGCAGCATTTACCAATTATCTTACCAGAAGTAGAAAAATATTTACCAACCGAAGACGGATTGCCTCCATTAGGAAATGCTGCAGTTTGGGCTTGGGATACTGTTCAGAATTCAGTTGTCAGTACTCAGTTGGTAGACAATGTGACAATATTTCCTTTGGAATTAAACACGATGCCAGGTTGGGCGGGAAGTTCATGGTACTGGATGCGTTATATGGATGCAGGGAATGAAAATGAATTTGCTAGTAAAGACGCATTGAAATACTGGGAATCGGTGGATTTATACATTGGTGGAAGCGAACACGCAACAGGCCATTTATTGTATTCCCGTTTTTGGAATAAATTCCTAAAAGATAAAGGTTTTGCTCCAACTGAAGAACCATTCAAAAAACTGATTAATCAGGGAATGATTTTGGGGACTAGTGCTTTTGTTTATAGATTGGAAGGAACAAATACTTTTGTTTCTAAAAATAAAATTGAAGGACAATCGGTTCAGCCAATTCATGCTGATGTTTCAATAGTAAATTCTTCAGATGAATTAGATATCGAAGCTTTTAAAAATTGGAGAGAAGATTATAAAGATGCCGAATTTATTTTAGATAATAACGGTAAATACATTGTAGGTCGCGAGGTTGAAAAAATGTCGAAATCAAAATATAATGTAGTAACTCCTGACAATATTTGTGCTGAATACGGAGCCGATACTTTGCGTTTGTACGAAATGTTTTTAGGGCCATTGGAACAGGCAAAACCTTGGAATACGGCAGGGATTTCGGGAGTTTTTGGTTTTCTGAAAAAACTATGTCGTTTGTATTTTGATGACAATGGTTTAATCGTTACCGATGAAAAACCGAGCAAAGACAACCTGAAATCATTACACAAAACCATCAAAAAAGTAGCGGAAGATATCGAGAGTTTCTCTTTTAATACTTCGGTTTCTCAGTTTATGATTTGTGTAAACGAATTGTCTACACAAAATTGTCATTCGCGTGCTATTTTAGAACCTTTGGCAATTGTCATTTCGCCTTATGCGCCACATATTGCTGAGGAATTATGGAGTTTGTTAGGACATAGCGATTCTATTGCGACTGTGGCTTTTCCAAAATTCGAAGCAGCTCATTTGGTAGAATCTGATAAAGAATATCCAGTTTCTTTCAACGGAAAAATGCGTTTTACAATTAATTTACCTTTGGATCTAACCAAAGAACAAATCGAAGAAATTGTAATGAAAGACGAAAGAACTCAAAAACAATTAGACGGTAGAACACCCAATAAAGTGATTATTGTTCCAGGGAAAATCATCAATTTGGTGGGATAACCAAATAAATTCCAAAAAATATAAATTCCAAATTCCAATTGTCGAAGTGCTATTGGAATTTGGAATTTTTTTATTGTGTATTGTTATTAAAGCTTTTAATACATTTTTAACAGCTGTCAAGTTGGCATTTTTGGAATTTGGTTCACAATTTGCTGATTATATTTTATAAATTTGAAATAAATACATAAAGATATGGGAAGCGGTTATTTAATTCTTGCTGGAGCAATTATGTTGTTCAGCTGGTTAGTAAGTTGGAGATTAAAGAGCAAGTTTGAGCATTATTCACAATTGCATTTACAAAATAATATGAGTGGTGCTGAGATTGCCGAAAAAATGTTAGCGGATAACGGAATCCGAGATGTACGTGTGATTTCGACTCCGGGACAATTAACGGATCATTACAATCCGGTGGATAAAACGGTTAATTTGAGTGAAGCGGTGTACAATCAGCGTAATGCTGCAGCTGCAGCTGTTGCGGCTCACGAATGTGGTCACGCTGTGCAACACGCTGTAGGGTATCAATGGTTAACAATGCGTTCTAAATTAGTTCCGTTTGTTAATGTGGCGTCTACTTATATGCAATGGGTTTTGTTAGCAGGTATTATTATGCTGAAATCATTTCCAGGTTTGTTGTTAATTGGTATTATCTTATTTGCTGCTACAACTATTT